>VFQU01000685.1_pt1 | contig 26135 bp, 22 predicted proteins | sample 3512311 | NCBI WGS metagenome assembly VFQU01 (sample SAMN10412377, study PRJNA504923) | tailings metagenome | isolation source: Relicate 3 Philex TSF3 active mining site | place: Philippines: Tuba, Benguet | collected 2017-08-29
GTAATAAAGTTAATTGCTCCCATAATACTACTAGCACCAGCAAGGTGTAAACTAAAAATAGCAAGGTCAACAGAACCACCTGAGTGACTAGCAATACCTGCTAGTGGAGGGTATACTGTCCACCCTGTTCCTGCTCCTACTTCAACAAGAGCTGAGCTTAAAAGTAATAATAAAGATGGAGGTAATAACCAGAAACTAATGTTATTTAAACGAGGGAATGCCATATCTGGAGCACCAATTAAAATTGGTACAAACCAGTTACCAAAACCACCCATAAGAGCTGGCATTACTAAATAGAACACCATCAAGAACGCGTGAGCAGTAATGATCACGTTGTAGAGTTGGTGATTGCCACCTAGAATTTGATTTCCAGGTTGTGCTAATTCCATACGAATTAAAGCTGAGAATACAGTTCCTAAAACGCCAGAAAAAGCTGCGAAAATTAAGTACAATGTACCAATGTCTTTGTGATTTGTTGAATAAAACCAACGAGTCAACATAAAAAGTCACTTTCCTTGTCGAGATTTTAACCGATTACTCAAAGACCAAAAAGAGTACCTTTTCAATTTTTTGTCTCTTTTGGTTCCAATTTGTACACAAATTGGAAAAAAAAAGGAAACAATAGATTTCTACTTTTTGCTCACTAAAAATTATCTTTTAGAGTGTTTTAACCTTAAGTGAAAGTGTTTAAGGTGAGCACTTTAAAAGTGAAAAATTTTCTAATTTTTCAGAATTTTTAAGGTAATCGTTGAAAGAAATCAAGAGACACTGAAAGGATATTACTTTGCTCTCAAGCAAAGAGTGCCTAGAAGAAAAATGCTTTCATCAATTTCTTCTACTGGAAATCCTTTCTTTGCTTGATTTTGAAAAATCAAGCAAAATTTTCTAAATACATAGTTTAGAAAGGACTGGTGTGCCTAAACCAGAGAAAAATTCTTTCACAAATTTTTTAATGATATTTATTCAAAGATTTTGAGACAGTTAACTAGTTTCTATATGAATTACAAAAACTTATCGAAAATTTTTAAGTGATAGGTTCTTTTTTGGAGAAATCGGAAACTATTATGTTCACTTTTTTATCTTTTTAAATCAACAATCTAGTTCTAGTTTAGATTAAATGGAATCTTTTAAGATTCCGTTTCCAATTTCTTTTACAATTTGTTAACAAATTGTAAAAGAAATTGGAGAATGTTAAAAAAGGTTTATGATTTAAGTAAATTTAAAGTAAATAATAACTGATGTTGTACATTTAATAAAAGTTGAAAATTTAGAGGAGATTGTAGAGTAGTGTAGAGCTCTGTTTTTTTATCTACTTGATGAATAAATGTTTGATAAACAGAAGGGGTTGTTTTTAAAAGAATTTCAAAATCTAAATGATTTAGTAATTGATTTTTGTAAAAACAACTAATAAACACTAATTTTGGATTCGTTTGAATACAATTCCAAAGAGGTTGGAGTAAAGTTTCTTTGTGACACCCGAGAAGAAAACTCGGTCCTTGGCACATAGAATTTAAAATTTCTTGATTATTTTCCAATTTCGTTAAATTGGAAAAGTTAATTCTGTCGAGACTTTTTTTTAACACTGTATTTTTTGTCGTCATAATTTTGCAACAAGAACTAGCCTCTTGACTTAAATTTTGAATTTGTTGTTTTAACTCAAACCACTCCTTTAGAGTTAAATTATTTTGTTGTAATAAAAAAATTAGTGGAAACTCTTGCAAAAAGTTTTCTGTTTTAATTTTACTGATTTTTTTTTTATCGTTTAACATGATTTTTTTTTTTTTCTGTGAAAACACTTTTTCGGTTCCAAAAGTTTACTTTTGGAACCACTTACAATTAAGAAATAGGAAACCGCTAAATAGAAAACAAATTATTTTTTAATTAAAATCTCTTACTGTTCCAATTTGTTAATTGGAAACCAATTAACAAATTGGAACAGTAAGACTTTGTTTTTTATCAAGAAGTTTGATTTCTTATTTTTTTGTCTTTTTTTTGTGAAAAGCTTTTTTTCTTGTACTAGCAAATTCACCAACCTTATGTCCTATCATTTCATCTGTTACTTTAAGGGTGATAAACGTTTTTCCGTTGTGTATTAAAATTTGTTTTCCACTAAGAAAAGGTAAAATAACAGAACGTCGAGACCAAATTTTATTCTTTTTTGTTCTAATTTCACAAAATGGACCCTTCCATAAAGATCTTGTCATAAAATTTTCTTTTATTCATTGTTAAAGATCAGTTATCTAATCTTTTGACGAATTCTTTAAATAATTACTAGCAACGTGCTGCCAAATTTCTAAATTTGGCAATGATTCCAATTAGTTAACAAATTGAATTCCAAATTATTGTTTCCAATTTCGGTTCCAAAAGTAAACTGGTTCCTCTTTGTATACAAAGAGGAAAAGGAAACGCTTCCAAATTCTTGAATTTGGTTTCTTCTTTGTACAAAGAAGAACAGGAAACACTTCCAAATTTTTAAATTTGGAACAATTTGTACACAAATTGGAACCAGTGGTTTCAAATTCTTGAATTTGGTTTCTTCTTTGTACAAAGAAGAACAGCAACCAAACTGGTTTCCAAATTTTTGAATTTGGAAGTGAACACGTTCCAATTTCTTTTCCAATTTCTAGGCAAATTGGAAAAAGAATTAAAAGGGAACGATCTCGAAAACAAGCCCAGCTCTAGAAGTCCTAGAGTTAATCACGAGTGACAAATTTTGTCTTTAAAGGCAGTTTATAATAGGCTAATAAAGAAGCTTGTTTTGCTAATTGAGGAGAAATTCCATCCATTTCAAATAAGATTTGTCCTTTTTTAACACGACAGACCCAAAAAGAAGGAGATCCTTTTCCCTTTGCCATTCTCACTTCGGCCGGTTTTGAAGAAACAGCAATATCAGGAAAAATACGTATCCAAATTTGCCCCATTCTTTTGAATTTTCTTGTAATTACTCGACGAAGAGCTTCTAGAGTTCTTGCTGGAATCCTTCCAGCTTGTAAAGTTTTTATACCAAATTGACCAAAATGTAATTGAGTTGTATTTGATAAAATACCTTTGACTCTTCCTTTTTGAAATTTTCTAAATTTTGTACGTTTAGGTTGTAACATGAAAAAATATTTTTAAACATAAACATATTTTTCTCGGTCCATTTTCTGTTTCAATTTGTGTAGATTTTCAATTTGGTATCTGTTCCATTTTATAAAATGGAACAGATACCAAATTGAAAGGACGAATTTGGACCTAGAAAAAATTGGTGTTTTTTATTTAGATTACATAGAAAACAGTTTGAAATCTTCCAAAAGAAATTCTCTTTGATTCCACTGGTGACAAATCTGCAGATTTGTCAAAGGGTCCAATTGGCTTCCTTTTCACTTCCAAATTCTTGAATTTGGAACCATTCAAGAATTTGGAACCATTTCCAAAAATTTACTGGTTCCTCTTTGTATACAAAGAGGAAAAGGAACCACTTTTAGAAAAGAAATTGGTTTGCGTTCCATTTTGTACAAATTGGAAATGTACACAAATGATTCCAAATTTAAAAATTTGGAAGTGAACAGAAAGTGGACAAAAATAGTGATTAATTAAAACTAATCCAGACTTTTACACCCACTGAACCAAAACTTGTAAATGCTGTTTTTACTGCAAAATCAATAGGAGAAGACAATACATGAAGTGATGTTTGTCCGTATTTAATACATTCTGTTTTGGCTCGTTGAGCTTTTTTTGATTTTCCGCCTCCTCGACCCGAACATGTAATACGAACACCACGAATTTGAGGATTTTTTGAGAGTTGTTTTAAAAGATTACTTTTTAGTCGACGAAAAGGTACACGTTTTTCTAAAAAATAAACAATTTCATCAGCTAAAGTACTTGCATTTTGCCATTCACTTTTCACTTTAAAAGGAATCAATTCAATTTGTTTATTAAAAAAACTAGAGAGAGAAGTTTCTAAATAATTTTTATATTTAGAATTTAATACATGAAATTGAGAGATATTGAATTCTCTAATTTTTTTGTTGTTTCTTTCCATTGTATTTTTTTTGTAAACTAGTTCTTTAGTTTTTAAAGGAATAATTTTTAATGTTTTATAAATAAATAAATTGTGTAGAAAAAATAAACATGAATTATTCTCCACTTTCATTTCTAAATTCTTGAATTTGGTTTCTTCTTTGTACAAAGAAGAACAGGACCAATCATCATTTTTAGGTGAAACAATTCCTGCTTTATGTACTGTGTTCCAATTCTTTGAAATTAAAGAGGGTGTTTTTATTTTTTCGATTAAACCTGATTGTGGAAAAAAAGTTGTAGTTTTCAACGTAGTTCTCATCAGATTTTTAGAAGGAATTAGGAAAAACTTAGGCATCACCTGCCCAATTTCTCGAGATTGGTATGGCTTCAATTTTGTTGACAAATTGGGTATTCCAATTTGTCTAGAAATTGTCTCGTCTTTCCAATTTAGAAAACGAGGCCCGTTTTTAGAAGTCTTTAAAAGGCGAGACCATAATTGAAAATTTTGAAAACTTGTAAATTTTTTTTGAATTTTGTAAACAGTAATTGGATTTACTGTTTTATAAAAAGAAATTAATTTTGTAGAAGAGTAAACTTTTCTTTTGCCTTGTCTTTTAGTTTTAAAAAAATATCGAGTTTTTTTTAAAGAATTTTTTCTTTTTAATAAACCAAAGACTTTAGATCGCCATTCTCTCGTTTGTTTATTCATACAAAAAAAGTTATAAACCTGAGTCTTTTTAGGTAAATGTTGGATAGAATAACGACCTGTTGGTAGTTTAACTCCTTTTAAAAAATTATTAAAGTAATTTTGTAAAAAGAGATCTTGAGTAAGTAAATTGGTATAAAAATATTTACTATACCAACAATTATCAAAATGACGATTTGATGATTGTAATCTTAAAGATACTGGATTTATTTTTTGACCCATTTTTTTTTTTAAGTTGATTAATTTCAAATTTTGTTTTTTAACAAAAATGAAAGAGAATTTATGTATATTACTTTTTTTTCATTTTTAGAGATGTTTTATTTTCAATAAAGAAATTAAGAATTTGCGCTTACAAAGATTGCTCCTTTATTTTCAATAAATTCTCTAGAGAGCAGGGTTTACTTTGGTTCCATTTGGGTTCCTTTTCGTTTCTAATTTCTTAAATTTAGAAACATTCTTTGCCCTTTTCCAATTTGTACACAAATTGGAACCAGTGGACTTTTGGAACCAATTTATATACAAAATCAAAAAGAAATTGGACAAAAAAGTGTGGCGGAACCACCACTCTAAAGAAAGCAGAAGCGTGTTGTGGCTTTCTGTCAAAAGGGTCTCTATCTATATAAGAAACAGAGAAGAACAAGTAATTTTCTAGCCCAAAAGACTATAAATTTATATACTTAACGATTATTTTAAGAGAGATGATTTTCTTTTTCTACTGGTTTTAAACAAACCGTTAATAAAAAACTCGCATTATTCTTTTGATCCAAGCACGGGTTACTTTTATTATATAATTTATAAAGAGAAGCTCGAGATGGAATCTCGAGCTTGGGTTGAGTTAGTACGAGTTAGCTTTCATATCAATATGAGTAAGCATATCACCTTTTAACCAGTAAGTTTTTACATTTTTAAAAGATTATTTTTATTCTTGTTAATCTTTTGTTCTAGAACCTAAAGTCCAACTGACTAGAGTATCCCAGACATTAACTGTAATTTGGTGCACCTTTTCACTAGTTCCCCCAGTTGGTATTGGCTGTAATTTTTCAAGAAGTTTAGGGTCTTTAGTGATTTTGTATGTCTCCAAGAGTACTCGATTTTTTTTCCAAAATGGCGCCTACCGTTATTGAATGTTGACTGACATCACCAGTTACAACGATGGCTGCTGTTAAAGGTACTCCTAAAGTAGCTGCACGTTTTAAGCTAGATGTTAGAGTATTGTACTTTCTTTTTTTCAAAATTAAATTATCTTTATACTTTTCGACCATTTTCTCTTTAATCAAAGGAATTGAAGCCAAGAAAGTGCATAAAAAAACAAGTTCTAAGATAATAAAAAAAAAAGAAAAAAGGATTTTTAAAGTTAAAGGCAAATTATTAAAACACAAAATGAAATTTGATGGTTCTTTTAAAAGTAAACTTAAAAAATCTATAACTTCCTTACTATAATAAACTGGAATGAAAAATAAAGCTAACACAAAACTAATGTAACCTAAAGGATTAAAGAGAACAAGATATGTAAATTGTGAACTCCAATCAAAAATGTTGAGCAATCCATTTGTGAGTTTTTTTTTCTCCTTTAAAAAATCATTTAACCTGTTTATTGAAAGAGTGTAAATTTTTATCATAATTTTTTTTATTTTTTGATTACTTAAAACATAGTATTTATCTGATTCTTTTAAGAGAAGTAGAACAAAGAAAAAGGTTATATAACTACATATAAAGAGAAGCTCGAGATTTCATCTCGAGCTTGGGTTGAGTTAGTACGAGTTAGCTATCATATCACTATGAGTACACATCTCGCCTATTACGTAGTAGTCTTCTACGATCTCGAAAACTTGTTTTGAGAAATGATTTCCTGCTTGAGATGCTTTCAGCAGTTCTCCATTCCGAACGTAGCTACTCAGCGATGCTGCTGGCGCAACAACTGATACACTAGAGGTTCGTCATTTCCGGTCCTCTCGTACAAGGAAATGAGTCTCTCAATTTTCAACACCCGAAAAAGATAGGATCCGTACTGTCTCACGACGTACTAAACCCAACTCACGTACCGCTTTCATCGGCGAACAGCCGAACCCTTCGAACCTTCTTCAGCTCGAGGATGCGATGAGTCGACCAGTTATGTTATCATTTAGGCTCTTTATCCTAAATTTCTACTCTTTACAGAGTAGCTCAGACTATGTCATTAACACATTTTTTTGACTCAGGACATTTATAGACCATACTTGGAATGAGATGGTTTCCAATTAAACTCGCGACTCGGTCGCAGTCTTGACCAGGAATTTCAATCACATAATACTGTGTTTTATGTGAAATCACACGAGAATGGAGATGACATTTCAGATTTAATTCTCTTGTTAAGAGATTATTTTCTTGAAACGAAAAACTTTGAGTATCCAGAATCAGCGTACGCTTGTTTTTTTGGAGACTTCCATCACACATCACCCAATAGGCTAAACCTTTTGGAGTTAAATGATCACGAACAAGCCCAAGCCTAATGGTTTTTTTCCATTTTCCATTGATTTTTTCGTGAGTTAAAAGGAATAAATCAGTAAAATCAGGAAATGAAAAGGTTTTAAACCAATAACTTTTCACACTTTGAGTCTTTTCGTATCTTGTTCCAGGTTCTGTCATAAGACAATATCTTGAAAACAAGGAAAAAAGATGAAACAGAAAGTCTTTTTGTTTCTTGCCTTGTTCAAATTTGATCAATGCTTCACGACTTCTGTAAGACATTGTAGCATCACCTAAGACCATTCCAAGAGCTGTCTCAAAACAGTCTTGGGGTAATTTTGGAAGAGTTTTTTTATAATTTTGCCAAAAGGCAGAATTTAAATGATACCCATCTCTCGTATTTTTTATAAATTTGGTCATGCTTAAAAAAAATGTGTTAGTGGGCGCTCGTGGAGAGATTATTGATAGGAATTTCTCACTCTCTAGTCGTTGAACGTTCATTGTTACCTTTTTTTTCCATTCACAATGCTTCGCTGCAAATTGTCTCTTTCCCGGGTTAGATGAAAGAGAGATCCTTGCAATTCACCCACTTTAGCCTCGACTAGGGCTTTAATTAATCGAGGTGCCAAACGACTCCGTCGATAAGAGCTCTTGGGAGTCATCAGCCTGTTCAATTATGTTATCATAAAGGCTCTTTATCCTTTATTTCTTTATGTTTCCATAAAGTTCAGACTATGTCATCAACTCAGTCATTGTCAAGTGTCAGGAAAATCCTCGGATAATCCAGGAAATTTATGACGCATTGATGAAATGATAAAAGGTTTAATACAATTCATCACTTTCTCATAATCATGTCCTGAAATCACAATGATCCATTTGTTTTTGTTCTGCTTTAACCAACACTTTAACCCATACCGTTTCATCAACCCTTGAGCTAGAATTTCTACCTGTTCTCGAGGAAAACCATGAGTGTTTAAAACAAGACCCTTTCGCTCATAATCCCGATTATAACAGGACCTTCCACCATCATCCATCATCCAATAGGCAAAAGCCCTTGGAGTAAGATAGTGTTCTACAAAATTAGGTTTAATATGTTTGCTACACCAATTCCCTTGAGAGTCAAGGAAAAAAATACGGGCTAGTCTTCGAAATTCATGATGTCCAAGAGTTTGAAAACTCCAGATTTTTCGTTTTTCATCGAAAAAGGGTGGTGATAACACCCAATCCTCAAATTGTTGATGTAAATGGATTAAATACTCACGATGGAGACGATCAGCTTGTTGAAATTTTAAACGATAGCTCTGGCCTCCATCCTGTGTTTGGAGAGAAGCGTCACCAAGAAGTGTTACAATACTGATCTCAAAAAGAGTTTCTGATAAGGTGAGGGTTTGTTTATACTCTCTAAGCAGTTTTTTTTGATTTCCTATTGGTTTGTGCATACCACAAAGTTCTGAGTTGCTGGGCGCTCGTGGAGAAATTATTGGCAGACAGTCCTCATTCTCTAGTCGTTGAACGTTTCTCTCTACTCTGTTGCTGTCATTCGAGAGACTTCGCTGCAAGTTGGCATGGTCTGATGACGGTAGCGTTCTTGCAATTCACCCAGTTTTTTTTATCTCTAGTCTTTCTAGAGACACGCATATCACCTTCTCACGAAGGGTTAGGACTAACAATTAATCCCTAGCGTACCTTTGATCCGTTGATCGAGAGCCTTTCCACCAAGAACTCCCGGGTCACTATGGCCGACTTTCGTCTCTGCTCGACTTGTAAGTCTTACAGTCAGGCAAGCTTCTACCATTACGCTCTACAGCTGATTTCCGTCCAGCTTGAGCTTACCTTCGCACACTTCCGTTACTCTTTAGGCAGATATGTTATTTTAATTGATTAAATAGTCTAGTTTCCAAAAAATCGCATTTGGTTTGGCTTCCTTTTCCAATTTGTACACAAATTGGAACCAGTAAACTTTTGGAAAAGAATTTGGGACCGTTTGTACAAATAGGAAATCATAAAACTGAAATTTTTTGGACTAATTTTTCAAAAATTAACTTTTTTGAAAGGCGTTTTTATTTGAAAAATGGAAATTTAAGGAAAGCGGATCTTTGTGTTGGTTTTAAAGCTAGATTTGGATTTTTTGTTTGAGCATCTAAATAAGCTTGATAATTACTTTGATAACTACTCGTCTCATAAATTTGGCCAACAGAAGCTCCAAGAAAAGCTCCACCTAAACTCACAGCAAGTACATAGGTTTTTTCACCGCTACGAACTAGAGATGACATCCGAGAATTATATCCATAATCACGAAGATACTCTCGACCATATACAATTAGAATTCTTTCCTCAATTTTTGGGATCGAGACTAAAACTGTATTTAAAAAAACGATTTCAAAAAGTAGAGAAAGAAAAATTAGTAAGTAAAAAAATGACCAATTTAGATACTCATAACAATTCATTAAAAAACTACCGAACCCTTTGTGAAGCGTAGCATAGTAAATGTAAGTGAAATTGTTACCATTATCAATAAAAACATAAAGAAAAAAAATGAGATACGCAATCTTTCCTAAAAAATGAAAAAGAAAAAAATAAGTCAGTCTACTTGTAAATCCCACAAAATGAACTGCTAAATTAATTGTTTTAGGAAATTTAGAAAAAAAAAACCTGTCTAAAAAATTACTCGTTTTATCTACAGTTATTTCTAAAAGTTTAAGATAAGCTTCTCTAATTTTAATTTTTTTTCTCATAAATCGTTTTTAATCAATTAAAGCTACAAGTAAAGTTACAAGTTTTGAACTTTAAAGCTTGTAGTCTTTTGCTCGCGCAAAAGCTCAGACTATATCATCATCCTTTTTTAAGAAAGGACGTCCGGCGTATAGTCGTTGAGGATCCTACTACAGAGACTGTGGCCTCTGATTGGTTTCCTGCTGATTGTCTGCACTCAATACTGTTTCTTAACTGAAAGAAGTTAAGCAATTGAGATTCTTTACCTTTTGAAAAGCACCAAATAATTTATTTTTTGAGTAACAATTACACAGTACGATTGGTTTTATCGTATGAGACGGTATTGCTCCAACTTTTTGGAGGTTTTCTCTACTTTGAATAGAGGAGTGTAAAAAAAAAATAAGTTTTTGGACAGATGTCCCAGCATATAGCCAGATTTGCTTTGTATATCACTACACAAAGGCTCCATATTAAAGCGACCGCCCCAGTCAAACTACCCATTTACCATTGTCCCTTTGCTTTCTTTTTTCAGTAAAAAAGAGAAAGGATTTCTAAGGTTAGAAAAATGAGAAATAAAGGGTGGTATTTCATTGACGTTTTTCTCCTTTTGTAGAGAAAAACTCCCACCTATTCTACACAGTAAGACTCTTTTTTCAATGGTAAATTATAGTAAAGGTGCATAGGGTCTTACCGTCTACTTTCGGGAACTCCGCATCTTCACGGAGAATTCAATTTCACTGAGATCATGTTGGAGACAGCGGGGAAGTCGTGACACCATTCATGCAGGTCGGAACTTACCCGACAAGGAATTTCGCTCAGTTAATCTCTTTATTTTCATAAAAAGCTGGACTCTCTCTTGAATTTTTTGCTTTTCGATTCATTGACTGCTGAATTTCACAAATTTTCTCCAGTCCTTCTGGAGTGAGATGGTGTTTTTTCTCAATCATCAAAACCACATCTCGAAATTTCTCAAAATCAATACGTTTTGCCGTAAGGAGTTTGTGTTTTTCAAAAAACGGAATGATAATGTTTTTGAGATGATCAAATCCACGAACACGATAACAATATCGATCTCCATGATTGACACGCACGACGCCACACCCGAAAAAACTTTTGAGTGCATAGAGCACTTTAATGTCTTTTTCATGTTGTGTAACTGTGAATTCAGGAAGCACCTGAAAACCACTCTTCATCGTTGTGTTTTTATTGATACCAATATGAAAACAGCCTTCGCCATCAACAAATCCAACAATCCATTGTGTTTGTAAATTCATACATGTTTTTTTTCGCAAAAAATCCCCAAACATCTAGTCTCTGAGGATTGTAGGAAGCTTGTGTTCCTACTCTTTCCTGCTGATTGTCCCCTTGTCTTCTACATTTTTACTGAAAAGTCATAGTGACTTAACGAGTAGTAGAAAGTTTTTGAGGAGTTTCCAGCATATGGTTTGGTTTTACTAAGGCTAGCGATTATCGTCACAGAGTATCTCAGAAAAGCTCTGTGATGAGCGTAAATGATGTTCATTTAACCTTAGGACCGTCAGAGTTACGGCGGCCGTTTACTGGGCCTTGCAGTTAGAGCTTGTTGTCTTTTCCACTTTCGAGAAAGTGGAACCACAACGCACCCCTCCTGTTAAGTTTCCAGCACCGGGCAGGTGTCAGACCCTATACGTCGTGTTACCACTTAGCAGAGTCCTGTGTTTTTAGTAAACAGTCGCCACCCCCTCTTTTGTGACACATGGGTAAAACATCAAAAAGATGCTGCAACCATGTCCTCCTTTTTCCGAAGTTACGGAGGTAATTTGCCGAGTTCCTTCAACATGATTCTCTCTTAGCCTGAGTTTGTTCAACAAGTCCACCAGTGTCGGTTTAAGTACGGTGTGTTTTTATGATCATCAAGTTTTTTCCTGGACCAGAAGAGGGTGTATCAAGGTATCCTTTTCCTTTGAAACCCTCTTCTTAGCCGTCACTTGAATTCACATCAATGATTTTTCAACATTGTACCCATTAAGAACAAGCTGTCGCTCTTCTCTTAGGGGCCGATTCACTCTACACCGAGATACGGTCTGTAGAAAACCTAGGACTTTCGGCTCTCATGAATTTCACATGATTTTTCGTTACTCATGTCAGCATTCTCACTTCTGATATCTCGACTTGATTTCACAATCAAGCTTCTAGAATTTACAGAACGTTCTGCTACCTTTTAAATCAAAGTTTCCAATTTGGTCCACTTTGCAAGCAAAGTGGAAGCAAAGCGGAACGACAAATCGAAAGATTTGTCAAAGGATTTAAAATCGCCGCTTCGGTGACTCTCTTGAGCTCCGATACATTTTAGGTGCTAGTAGACCTAGACCAGTGAGCTATTACGCTTTCTTCAAAGGATGGCTGCTTCCAAGCCTACCTCCTGGTTGTCTTCGCCTACTCACTTCCTTTACCACTCAGAGAGTGCTTAAGAACCTTAGCGTTCGATCTGGGTTGTTTCCCTCTTGACTCGAGACCTTAGCGCCTCGAGTCTGTCTGTCTAGTTTGTAAAAAGGTATTCGGAGTTTCCTTGGGATCAGTAAGGCTTTGGGCCACCATCACCCAACGAGTGCTCTACCTCCTTTTTAATTTTTTCTAGACGCTCTACCTCAATAGATTTCGCAGAAAACCAGCTATTTCCAAGCTCGATTGGCTTTTCACCCCATAGTCACAAGTCATCCCCATCTATTGCCACAGATGTGGGTTCGGTCCTCCAAAACGTGTTATCATTTTTTCAACCTGCTCATGACTAGATCGCTTGGTTTCGGGTCAAATTTATGAAACTCATTCATTTCCACTAAAGTGTAACTGCGCTCCTTTCAAGCTTGCTTTAACTCCGCCTCCACTTAAGAGCTTAGGCTTGCTTCATAAATTTACTCGCTGACCCATTATGCAAAAGGTACGCCGTCACTTTTTTTAAAAAAGCTTCGACTGCTTGTAAGCATTCAGTTTCAGATTCTCTTTCACTCCCTATTTAGGGGCCTGTTTCACCTTTCCCTCACGGTACTTGTTCACTATCGATCAGAAGAATATACTTAGGCTTAGAGGGTGGTCCCCCTTTTGAAATCGCTACTCCATTCAACCAAACGATTGAAGCAAGTAGATATTTTTATTCAAACAAAGAAGGTCTTCGTTTTACTCATAAATTTCATTCTTTTTTCTCTAATTTGAAAGTCTCTACAGGGCTCTCACCTTCTTTGGCGTGTTTTTCCAAACAGCTTTAATTAATCAAATTAGTCAAGAATAAAGGCCTAATCCGCGTTCGCTCACCACTACTAACGGAGTCTCGGTTGATTTTTTTTCCTCTAGTTACTTAGATGTTTCAGTTCACTAGGTAATTTTTAAATTCAAAGTTTCCTTGAGGGAAATCCAGAGGTCTCAGGATTGACGCACCTTCCTTCTGGCGTTTCGTTGCGTTTAACGTCCCCATTCTTCTTCTGTCTAGGCATCCACTAAATGCTCTAAATAAATTTTCTTTTTTTTACCTTTATTTACAAGAAAGAGTTTGACTCTGTTCTTTGATGTCAAATTTTAATAAATTGTGTGATGTTTCATGTTTCAAATTCACTAATTTGGACTAGGTTCTACTTTCTTTTTTTTAGAACAAAATTTTAATTAATTTCTCTATATGAGAGACAAAGAGATAACTTTGTTATCTCTTTGTTTTATTTAAATAATGTTTCGCAAAAAAAAAAAAAGAGACTAACGGAAGTTGGACTCGAACCAACGACCTATGGATTATGATTCCACTGTTCTACCTGCTGAACTATTCCGTCATTCTTCTATATAACAAACAAGTAAAAAAGAAATAAATTTTAAGAAAAGATTTCATTTTTTTCAAGGTAATGATTTTATTTGCATTTCCAAAAGTAAACTGGTTCCTCTTTGTATACAAAGAGGAAAAGGAACCACTTCCAAATTTTTGAATTTGGAAATGAAAGACTCGATTTCTTTTTTTTGCTCTATTAGAGAAACAAAAAAATAAACGACTCTTCCCAATTTCAAGAGAATGTAAAAATCTTATCTAAAAAGCGTTAAAAAGTGTGCCTCACTTAATAAACTAAGTAAAAACCAGAGGATTATCAAGATCTAGAAGTGGTAATTACTAGAACTAACTCAAGGATTTAATAAAAAGCAAGAAAGGAGAATGGTTAAATTCTAATTTCATAATAAAATTCAAGAAAGAAATTCCATAAAAAAATTCAACTGGATACTTTCTTACTAATGCGTAGCCCATAAAAAAAATGTTTAAAAACAAAAAAGAAATTGAATCAAAAACTCATTTTCGAGAAGTTTTCAAGCTTTTAAGAAAAACAAGAAAACTAAAAAATTGAGAACTATACAAAAAACACAAGGTTTTTATATATTTATAATAAAGAGGTTGATTTGCATTAATTATTGGGAAAATGAGATTATGAATTAAAAAAAAACCACTAGATTAATGTATTAAATTTTTCATTCATAAAAAATCGATTTCTACCTAAAAAATCAACAGACAGAGACTTGTCTTCTATACAAAATCGAAATAAAATTATCTTGACTTTTACCACGTCTCCCACGTTTTGTAGTACATATGGCAATAAAAGGGGTCACTTCTCGAATTTTGATAGGTTCGGGTGTTTCACTTTTCTTAAAATCAAGATAGTTTCTTTTTTTAGATAGTTGTAGTGAAATGATTGAGAAATAATTTCTCAATCATTTCACTCTCGAACTCTAGTACCATTTCACCACAAGAGTGAAACGGTACCACAAATAAACAATTTGTTCTTAGAATACGAAAAGAATTAAGAATGCCATCATTAATGCGAATAATGCAATAGCTTCAGTAAGTGCGAATCCTAAAATTGCATAACCAAATAATTGTTTAGTTAATGAAGGATTTCGTGCAACAGAATTGATTAATGAACCAAAAACAATTCCAATACCAGCACCTGCTCCAGCTAAAGCAATTGTAGCACAACCAGCTCCAATTAATTTTGCTCCGTCTAACATAAAAAACATGTTTTAAGGTCGATTTGTGTTTAAAAGGCTAAGATAACTCTCGTGAATTTTTAAAACAAAACGATGCCTCCTTTTAGCAATTTCCGTTTTGTAAAGGAACCAACGCTTCCATAATCAAAAATTGTGAATAGGTTTTTCTTTTAATAAGAGATATTTCTCTTCTCTATATAGAGAAACAAAAAAAATTAAAGCAATTGGTGACAAATTTGTAAATTTGTAAATCTCATTTGGAAAAATTAGAAGAGGTTACTTGCAATTTGTTTATTGTTTCAATTTATTTTCTTTTTTTATTCCTGTTCACTTCCAAATTTTTAAATTTGGAATCATTTGTACAAATTGAAACGGAAACAGAATTTTTGATTTTGGAACTGTCAATATCGATTTTAAAAAATTGGAACAATCTAGAAATTTTTTATTTATCCCTTACGGGGTTCGAACCCGTGTTTTTGCCTTGAAAAAGCAATGTCCTAACCACTAGACGAAAGGGACTTAATCATTTCATGAATTTTTAAAAACAAATGAAAATTCATAAACTCCATTTAAAATGATGTCTTCTCTATATAAAAGACAGTTCTTCTTGAAAGAATTTCATTTTTTTACTAGGTGCTTACAATTTCAATTTCAAGAAATTAAAAACTGATTTGTTTCATAGTTTTAATTTTGCATATCATATAGAAAGACAAATCAAATGAGAAACTTGAAGATGAGTTTCTCATTTGATGTTCTGAACTTTCTTTACTGTGTGTAAAAGGCTTTTTCATTCTCTAATCTTTTTGGGAATTGAATGATAAAGTTTTTTTAGATTAATTATCACCATAAAAAAAAAATTAATATGACTTTCAACAAATTAAAAACGTCTCAAAAAATGGTTTCAATTGAATACAGAAATCGAGACTCTTTAAGTAAAAAATATTATCAACACGTAGTTGCCTACGATTTGCTATTAAAACAAAATTACGAGACAATCATGCAACTCCCGCGTCTCGACAAAATCGTACTGAATACTACATCAAAACTTTATAGTAGTGATAAAAAATATATACTTTTTACACTAGCTGCTCTTGAGTTAATTTCAGGTCAAAAACCTCAACTAACTTTTGCTCGAAAATCAATTGCAAATTTTAAAATCCGTGAAGCTCAAATTTTAGGATGTCAAGCTATTTTACACCAAAATCAAATGTATAATTTTTTAGATAAACTTTGTAAAATTATTCTTCCTCGAATTCGTGAAACTGCGGAAAAAAAATCACTTGTACAAAGTCAACAGTTTCAAAAATCTAATCAATTAGTGGCATGGAGTTTTGGACTTAAAACTCTTCTACTTTTTCCAGAATTGGAAACTCATTACGATTTGGTTGAGACTTTTCGAGGTATGGATGTGACCTTTGTCTGCTCTAATGCAACACAAAAAACATCTAGACTTCTTCTTAGTGCGTTGCAATTACCTGTTTTAATTTAAAATCTACATCGTTCCAAATTCAAGAAATTGGAAACCTATTTATGTACAAATTGGAAACCGTTCCAAATTCAAGAATTTGGAAAAGGGACCAAATTAGATCAAGAGTGTCGACAGTTTCTAGAAACTGTCGACACTGCTTAGATGAAAAGGTGCCCATTGTAGGGCCTCTAGTCTTTATCTCTTCAAATTGACTTTTTTATGAAATCACAATTTTATTATCATTCATTTCAAATACCTGAAAAGGTAATTATTAAAAAAAAACATCATTTACTTGAAATTTCAGGACCTTTAGGGCAGACTTTTTTAAATTTACCTAAAATCGATCCTAAAGGTTTAGGAGGAATTCGTTTTCATCCTGAAAAAAATCAACTAGAACTGCTCAGTCCATCAAAATCATTCTTTGGTTTATTTAAAAAACTTCTCGAAAATAAAATTAGAGGGGTTACTCGAGGATTTCTTGTTTATCTGAAAATTACTGGAATTGGTTATCGTGCGAGTCTGAATTCTGATAACTTACTTTTAAAGGTAGGCTATAGTCATGATATTCTTTATAAAATTCCATCTTCTGTGAAACTGTTTTTAATTGATCCCACTCTTCTTTGTCTCTTTGGTGTTGATAAAAATCAAATTACACAAGTAGCTGCTAAAATTCGTGATTTACGCCGACCTTCTGTTTATAAAGGAAAAGGTATTCGACTTTTAAATGAAAAAATTTTCTTAAAACAAGGTAAAAAAAAATAACACGAAATCACATGGAAGTAAAAAATAGTATTCCGTGATTAACATTTTTCACTTGTTTCCAGTTTCTGGAGAAACTGGAAACAAGTGAAAATCAATTTTCATACTGTTCCAATTTCTTAAAATTGGAAAGGACACTCTAAATTTGTTGCTCCACTGGTGACAGATCTAAAGATCTGTCACCAGTGGAAACCCTTTCTCATAAAAAATAGAAAATTACATTTTATGATCTATGTTTTAAACACTAATCTAAACGTAAAAAAAAAACTTGGGAGAGCTTTAACTGACATTTATGGTTTAGGAAAACAAAATGCTTTTCAAATCTGTGATTTGTTAGGTATTAGTATAGAAAAAAGAGTAAAACAAGTCTCTGGATTTCAACTAGAACAACTTACTCAATTAGTAAATCAAAATTATAATATTGGTGTCGAAGTGAAGCGCTCTACATTTAAGAACATACACAGATTAATCAAAATTGCTAGTTATAGAGGATTTCGTCATACTGAAGGATTACCTGTTCGTGGTCAACGTACACATGGAAATTGCCGTACTCGACGAAAATTTAAACTTGATTTCAGTCGTCACTAGTTCCATTTTGGCTCTTTTTCCAAATTCTTGAATTTGGAAAAGGAAACGAGAATAAATTGAAAAACAAGAAGAAATTAGAAAAAATTAAAAACGCAGTTCCGATTTCTTTTCAAAAAGTGGTTCCAAAAGTGGTTCCAAAAGTAAACTTTTGGAAATGGAACCAAAGAGGAACTGCTTTTATTTACTTTGAAAACAATTATGTCTAGTTTATTAAAAAAATCAACTCAAAAAGGTATTATTCACATTCAAAGCACAAGAAATAATACAATTATTAGTTTAACTGATTTACAAGGTAACACTAAATTTTGGTCATCCGGAGGAAATTTAGGGTTTAAGAATTCAAGAAAATCTACAAGTTATGCTGCTCAAGCCATTGCTGAAGGAGTTATAAATAAAGCTTTAGTTTTAGGCTTTGATTCCGTTATTTTAAAAACAAAAGGTCTTGGTTATGGAAAGATCTCAGCACTTAGAGCTTTTTTTAAATCAAAATTACATGTTACGCAAATTATTGAACATACACCGCGTGCTCATAATGGATGTCGTCCTCCAAAAAGACGACGTACATAAATTCTTGAGAAGATTACCCTTGCCCACCAATAAAAAAGGAGACAAGGGGAAGACTCCAATACATATATGTATATAACATAATAAATTTAGGGTATGACATTCCAATTTGTGTACAAATTGGAATGTGAAAGAATGGTCACACGTGAATTTTAATAAGTTGAAAAATCAGTTAGCATTTCAATTTCAACACCTTGTGTTTGAGTTTCTTTTAAGAGTTCAAAAAACAGGAAAAGTATATTTTTCGTATCAAGACAAACAGTTATTGTTTTTTTATGTGTGACTTGTTGAAATTGTTCTCTAGATTTCTTATCAATATGTGGTGAACGTAACACAGTAATTTTTTTACACTTTTTTGGATTGTTTTGATGTTTTACTTGAGTTGCTCCGAAAAAAGAAAACAGAGAGAGTAAATAATTTTCAGTTCGATTTAAAGAGTCTAGATTAAAAGATTTTAAAGATAAATGAATTGTATACATAAATTCGTGTAGATACTTGTTCCAATTTTTACGCAAATTGGAACCTGGAACGACCAATTTTTAAATTTGTCATTGGAACCAGAGCCTTATTTGTTGAAAAAACTACTTACATTATCACTTGGTGTGGAGTTCTTCTCGGTGATGATTTAGAAATCATCACCGAGAGGGGATTTTGTTGTTATAAACAAAGAATTAAAGCAATTTTATGTGTTATTAAGTGAAGTGGTGTTGGGTAAAACATAAAAAACAGCACAAAAAATAATGTGATTGCTAAAACAATTGCATTTTCGAGAGGTATGCGTGTAAAACTACACCAGTTTTTAGGTCCTTCGAAATACATAATTTTTACTAAACGTATGTAATAGAAGCAACTTAAAACACTACATATTACACCAACAGCAGCTAGAACATAAAGACTAGAACTCATTGTAGCAAAGAATAAATAAGCTTTACTATAAAATCCAGCTAATGGTGGAATTCCTGCCATAGAAAATAATGTAATTGTAAATGTAAGTGCTAAAACAGGGTTTGTTTTTGCTAAACATGATAAATCAGTAATATATTTGATTCGAGGAACTGTTTCAAGATGCTCTCGACGCATACCACATAAAATAAAAGCAAACATATTGAGATTCATGAAAATGTAAACAAAAAGGTAAATTAGTAATGCTTGAATTCCTTCGATTGTACCACAAGCAAAACCTGCTAATAAATATCCAACATGGCCTATCGAACTAAAAGCAAGAAGCCTTTTAATTCGTGTTTGCGAAAGAGCAGCTACAGATCCTAAAATCATAGAACAAAGACTTGTAACCATTAGGATTTTTTGCCAAGGTACAAGAAAATCATAAAAACTTTCTAAAAAGACACGAAGAAACACACCAAAAAGAGCAGCTTTAGGGACAATTAGAAAAAAAGCTGTAATTGGAGTAGGAGCTCCTTCATACACATCAGGTGACCACATATGAAAAGGAACTGCAGTGACCTTAAAAAGAAAACCTACAAGTAAAAACACCATTCCTAGCTCACAAGCAGGTAATGCAGTTGTTGTGGTTAAGATTTCTTGAGTTCCTCCAGTAAAAATTCGAGCAAGTTCTGAAAAATTTGTAACCCCAGTAAATCCATAAATAAGTGAACAACCAAACAATAAAAGGCCTGATGAAAAAGCACCTAACATGAAATATTTTAAACCTGCTTCTGTTGAAAATTCTGAGTTTCTTTTCATTGCTGCAAGGACATAAAAACTTAAACTTTGTAATTCAAGTGCTAAATACAAAGAAATAAAATCAGCAGAAGAAACTAAAAATAACATCCCACACGTTGATAAAAGTAAAAGGAGAATAGTTTCAAAAGCGTTCATTGATTCTTGTTTCATGTAATCAAGTGACATAAAAATACAACAAAAAGTACTAAAAAGGAGTAACCCTTTTAAAAATGTTGTAAAGTCATCAATTACTAGTGTGTTATAGAAAAGGAGTGCATTTTGAACAGGACTATTTACCATTAAAAGAAAAGTAAAAATGCAAGCTAAAAGAGAAAGCCAACTCAGAGGAGTTAAAAGGAGAGGATAATTTTTCTCTTTTGATGTACTAAAAATTACACCAAACATCAATAAAAAAAGACCTGCAACAACTAAAAAAATTTCAGGTAATAATGATTGAAAATCATTGTCAAATAACAAGATTTTGTATGTGGTGTTGAGTGGAGTTAAAGAGTCATTTACAAACATAGTAATTCAAATCAACAGTCTAGATTTTTATCTTTCTGTTCTTTTTAATCTTTTTAAGAAATTCAAAAGAACTAAAATAAAAGTAAAATAAAAGATTCCAACTTGATTCCGGTTCCAAAAGTAAACTTTTGGAAACACTTCTAAATTGGTTCCAAAAGTTTACTTTTGGAACCGGTTCCAATTTGTTCACAAATTGGAAAAGGAAAAGAATTTAGATAAATTAGAAGGGGTGGCAAATCGACAGATTTGTCACTACCAATTTTTTAAAAGTGGAATTAGTAATAAAAGAATTTTTAAATTAAATAATTACATTCTACATGAGTCAATGCTGAGGAGATCAGAGAGACTCTTGGTTTATGTTTTTAATTTGTACTGTTCTTTCGTTTTGTTTCCAATTTCATGAAACGTGAAATTGGAAGGCAAAAGTGCCTTAATTGGACCATGGTGACTTTAAATGGAACAAGTAACTTTAAAAATTTTCATGAGAAAATTCAAAATTATTTTCAAGTTTTCTTTTGCTATTGAACTTCACTACATGATTAAAACCAATGGTAACTCTAGGTTAGGGGCAGAATCGAACTGCCATTTTAGGATTTGCAATCCCGCACATTACCATTATGTTACCCAACCAGTTCCATTTTTTCCTAAAAAATGGAAAAAAGTAAAAACACATTGCCAATTCTGGAGATTTGGCACCATATGTGTTCCTTATTACCACCAACGGTAACGAAGAGATGCACGGTTTGCTTGAGCTACGCGGTGTAATTCATCTCGTTTTTGTCGAGCATAACCTGTTTTTCGAGAAGCATCTAAAATCTCATCAGCTAAACAAGCAGCAAAAGAGATATTTGAATTTTTTTTTCTCTTTTTAGCGGATTCTAGAAGCCATTTTAAAGCAAGAGTTTCTTGTTTCTTTTTTGATAAAATCGAAGGCACTAAATATGTAGATCCAGCAACTCGTACTTTACGTACTTCTAAGCTTGGTGTAATGTTTTCAAGAGCTTGTGAAATCAGACCTAAAAGTGTAATTGTAACTGAAATTTCTTTTTGGTTTTTTTTTTCGAAATCCTTTTTAAGTTTATTTTTTAAAATCAGGATTGTAGTAAAAAAAATTTTAGACGCCTTCAATTTTTTACCATCTTTCATAATTAAATTTATACATTTTTTAAAAAAAAGATCAAAACGAGTTTCTACTGTTGTAATTTTAAAATTCATAATTTTTTAAGGAATGAAATTCTTTACTATAATTAAAGGATGTTATCATATTGGTTCCAAAAGGTTATTGGTTCCAATTTGGTTCCGGTTCCAAAAGTTTACTGGTTCCTCTTTGTATACAAATAGGAAAAGGAAACACTTCCAAATTTTTAAATTTGGAACCATTCAACAATTTGGAACCAGTGGTTCCTAAAGTCGACTGGTTCCAATTTGTGTAGAAATTGGAAAAGGAAAAGAAATTGGAACCTTTGCAAAATTTCCAGACTTGTGACCAATAAAACCAAAAAGGAACCAAATGGATTGTCCGATTTCAAGAAAATGGAACACAAGTATCCTTTCCAATTTTTGAATAAGGAACTTGCTGGTTTCTGTTTAACGAAACGGCAAAAGATAATAAAGGAGAGAATTTCTCCCCTTGTTAAAGAGTTGACACAAAAAAAGTGCTTAAAAAATTAGGAGCTTTTGCCCTTTTTAGCACCATATTTAGATCGAGCTTGTTTTCTTTGCATAACACCTTGAAGATCAAGGGTTCCACGAACTACTTTATATTTTACACCAGGTAAATCTTTGACACGACCACCTCGAACAAGAACCACTGAATGTTCTTGTAAATTATGACCTTCACCTGGAATAGAAGCAATAATTTCTGTAAAATTAGTTAAACGTATTTTAGCCACTTTTCTTAAAGCAGAATTAGGTTTTTTAGGGGTTCTCGTATAAACTCGAAAGCATACACCTTTTTTTTGTGGGCATTTATCTAAAGCAGGCTTTTTAATTCGATAAATTTTTTTTTGTCGAGAACTCGATTTATTTAAAAGTTGATTTTTTGTAGGCATAGATTTTAATTTGTGTAAAAATGGAAAAATCGCAAACTTTTTACTCACCCTTTTCTCTTCCCTAAGGGAAGAGAAAAGTAGAAAAGTAAGTGAATTTTTTAATTAACGTAGTGATCTTTTAATTAAATCTAAATCAAGTGAAAAAGGATACTGAATTCTTTGAGGTGAGTAGAGATAAACAAGTTCGAAAAGTTTATAAGAAACTTCAAAATGCATAGGTTTAGAACTTACCTTATGATTCATTTTATAAATTCTTAGAGGCGATCCACTCAAGTTTTTTTTTAAAAGAAATTTTGTTAACTGTGAAAAAAGAAGACCACTAAATTTTTCAGAGAAATTCAAATTTTTTAAAAAAAGGAGAAAGCTCTTTCTAAATAACTTGAGAGATAATTGATTCCATTTCACTTCCAAATTCTTAAATTTGGAAAGAGATTTCTGGTTTTTTTTTAAAGTCACAAAAGGGTATTGTTTGAATTGACTGAACCATGACTTCCAAAAAACTGGTTTTTTTTGTAAACTTGCTCCATTCTCATAAACTCCTTCTTGTTTTTCAGAACTAGAAGTGGAACGAAGTGCTTGATTTTTTTTTAAAAAAGACAAGTCACCCCCAGAAGAGAATTTCCATTTTAAAACTGTTAAACAAGGTGTTTCTGGAGAGTATTTCCTCAAGTTAAAAAAAGATCGAGATTTCATTTGTGTACAAAGAAATTGAATTAAAAATTTACATAAAAATTTAGACTGGAAATTTTTTTGACCAAGTGTTGACAAATCTTTAGATTTGTCACTAACTGAACCTCGACTTTGTAATTTCTTGAAACTGGAACCAGATGGAGTTTTTCTTAGAGTAGCTTTTAACTTTTTATAAAAATCTTGATAAATAAAAGAACGTTTGTCTCCTTGCTTTTGTTGTTCCAATTTTGAAAAATTGGAAGTTCCTAGTTTTTTTGTAATCTCTAGGACGAATTCAGGATGAATTGATACACTATCACCAGGCTCAAGTAAATAACTTGCACTTGTTATGAAAGTATTATTTACTAGAATTTTTTTATGTTTAATTAATTGGCGAGCTTCTGAAATTGTTTTTACCAAACCACTTCTAAAAAGGACAACATCAAGTCGTTGTTCTAAAAGACACAGCATATTTTTAGAAAAAGAACCTTTTCGTTTTTTAGCTTTTTCTAAAAGACCTGTAATTTGTTTTCGAGTTAAATGACCGTAAAAGAGACTTAATTTTTTTCTCTCCTTGAGTTGTTGAAAAAATTCTCCTGCTTTTTTTTGTTGATATGTTTTTTTGGAAAATTCAAACAGAAATTGATCCATAGAAAACATTAAATTTACAGGTTTTTTAATTAATTCTAAAAATAATGAAAAATTTTTAGAAAAATCTTTTGCATTTTGTCCTGTTAGAGCCTTCTCAATAGGTGTAAGAGATACTGGTGATGTTGCTTGAAGTGAATTCTGTAATAAATAATTAAGTTTTGTTAATTTTTCAGAAGGCTGAAGTTGATTTTCAAGTTGAAGAGAATTTTGCATAGAAAAATAAATAATAAATTTATATTCAATTTGTATCTAATTTGTTAACAAACTGGTTTCCAATTTGGTTCCATTTCCAAATTTAAGAATTTGGAACCAGTGGTTCCAATTTGTGTACAAATTGGAAAAGGAAAAGAAATTGGAAATCTGTACAAATGGTTTCAGGTTCTTGAATAGGGAAACCAAGTAGGAAAATTAGACAAAGATGAGCGGAACCCTTTCCAATTTTACGAAATTAGAACTGGAAAGCTTTTTATAGTTGATTGTTTTTCAAAACAAAGAGCTCTAAATTAACAGAGTGGCTTCTTTCAAGAGAAAAACAAATCTTTAATTTTGTAATTGGAAAGATAAAAATATCCTCTCAATAATTCTTGTTTTTTATATAGAGGAGACCCTTCTTATTCTTGGACTTAAATTTAGATTCTAGAAAACGGGAACAGAAAGAAAATCAGTAGTGATTCCAATTTGTTAACAAATTGGAAAATATTTCTACTTCAAGAAATGAGACACACGTCTTCTTTCATTTTATTTAGACAAAAAACACTTTTGCTTGCATTAAAGTTAAACCTTCCTTTTTGTTTTTTAAAAAATTTTTAAACAAAAGTCTAGTTGTCTATAAGAATGACAAGTAAGACAGTGTTTTTCCTTTTTTGAAGAATCCAACAAAATTGTTTCAACTTTAACAGGTTGGCGGTGACAATTTATTAACAAATAGGTTTCCAATTTCTTTTTCTTTTCCAATTTGTGTACAAATTGGAACCAGTGGTTCCTTTTCCTATTTGTATACAAATTGGAACCAGTAAATTTTTGAAAATGGTTCCAAATTCTTAAATTTGGAAATGGAACTAAATTGGAACAGGTTCCAAAAGTTTTGAAATTTATGACTAATTTTCAACATCATTTAACTGAAATTAAATACCGTTGTGTTTACTTAATGTTATCTGCTCTTTTAACATTTTGTATGTGTTCAAGCTCTCAACTTGAACTTTTCTATCTTATAGGGAAACCTTTTTTAGAAGTACACCAAACATTTGTTTTTTTAGACTTAACCGAGGCATTTTATACAGTGCTTCGACTTTCTCTTGTCTTTACTATTGTTCTCTGGATTCCTTTTTTTTTTTATCAGATTTGGAGTTTTTTAATTCCTAGTTGTTATCAATTTCAAAGAAAAACAGTCATTTCTCTTTGTGTCTTTTTCTTTTTTTTGGTGGTGATTGAATTCGGAATTACTTATTTTATTTTCTTACCTAAAATTTTTAATTTTTTATTAAGTTTTGAAATCTCTTCACCAACAATGGAAACAACTGGTCACCTAGATCCTTTAGTTCGTGTTGAATTTACAGCACGAATTAAATCATATGTGAGTCTATTGGTTAAACTTTTTCTGGGTCTCTTAGTATTGTTTCAAACTCCTTTCTGTTTTTTTTTCTTGTTTTCAAAAAAACTAGTACATGTTTCTAGTTTGTATTCCAATCGAAGAATTTCTTGGTTGATTTGTTTACTAGTTTCTGCTTTTCTGGTTCCACCTGATCTCTTCACTCAACTTCTTGTTGCTTGTTTTTTTTCTCTTGTTTGTGAACTGGTAATTTTTATTGGTTTATTTTTTGAAGATTAATTAGAACCTCCAGATCTTAAACACAACAAAAAACAAGATTTTTGCAATTAAAGCAAGAAAAAAAATCATGGGACATCGGTCCACATGGTTTCAATTTTGGATCCAAAAATCTACTGGTTCCACATTCTTGTTTGCAATTTGATTCCGTTTCCAGTTCCAAATTCAAGAATTTGGAACCAGTGGTTCCAAAAGTAAACTTTTGAAAATGGTTCCAATTTGGTCCACTTTGCAAGCAAAGTGGAAGCAAAGTGGAAAAGGAAACACTTCCAAATTCAAGAATTTGGATTCCAATTTGGTCCACTTTGCTTGCAAAGTGGAAGCAAAGTGGAAAAGGAAAAAACTTGGAACGGAAAAGAAAAAGAGCTTGGAAATGAAAGTGGAAACAAGACATTGGAACATCACAGTTCCAGATTTTTTTTTAATTTGGTTTTTTCCTGATTTCTCTTTTCTATTACAATAGAACAAAAAATAAATTAACAAAATTATGGATTTACT
>VFQU01000686.1_pt1 | contig 26084 bp, 20 predicted proteins | sample 3512311 | NCBI WGS metagenome assembly VFQU01 (sample SAMN10412377, study PRJNA504923) | tailings metagenome | isolation source: Relicate 3 Philex TSF3 active mining site | place: Philippines: Tuba, Benguet | collected 2017-08-29
GGCCTGCACCGGGCCGCGCTTGCCGTCCTCCTCGGGCACGAAGGGCGCGTCGGCGCGCTTGTTCTTGAGCATCGCCAGCGCGTGCAGCGGGATGTCCGGCCGGGTGGTGGCGTCGGGCGCCGGCGACAGGTCGTCGGTGTTGGTCTCGCCCGGCACCTTGAACACGGTGATGGTCAGGCTCTGCGGCACCTCGGGCTTGCTGGTGAACCACTCGGCGTCGGCCCAGCTCTGCAGCACGGCCTGGGCGTTGGCGTTGCCGGCCTTGGCCTTCTCCTCGATGTCGTGGAAGGCGTCGAACACCAGCAGCGTGTGCTTGAGCCCGTCGGCGGCGATCCGACCGACCACGGCGTCATCGAGCAGCTCGACCAGCGGATGCACGTTGTAGCCGCCCAGCATGGTGCCGAGCAGTTCGGTGGCCCGCTCGCGCGACAGCAGGGCGTTCTTTTCGGTGCCGTGGGCGACCGCGGCGAGATAGGACGCCTTGACCTTGGCGGCGTCGTCGACGCCGGCCGGCACGCGCTGGCTGAGCAGATCGAGCAGGAACTCGCCCTCGCCCGCCGGCGGATTCTTGAGCAGCTCGATGACCTGGGCGGTCTGCTGCGGCGTCAGCGGCAGCGGCGGAATGCCGAGCGCGGCGCGCTCGGCAACGTGTTGGCGGTAGGCTTCCAGCATGGTGGACTCCGGGGCGGGGTTTGGGTGGTGGGGGCGGCTCAGGCCGGCCTGGGGATGATCAGTTTCAGCCCCTTGAAACAGTCGCGGAGGAAGCCCGCAGCGCGGGGGATCAGGCCGTCGCACTGCAGCAGGGCGTGCGCGCCGCGTGCCGGCGAAAAAGCGTCGCCGACGTTCATGCCCAGGACGATCCAACCGCCCTCGCGCTCGACCTCGAGCCGCCTGCCCTTGGTGAGGCCCAGCGCATCGCGCACCGCCTTGGGCAGGGTGATCTGGCCGCGTTCGGCAACCGTGGCTTCCATCGGCGACCTTTTCGGGCGATCCGGCGCGTCGCCCTGTATGCGCGCATTCTACGTACCGCGAAATTCATACTCAACGAAGCATACTTTCGCTGCTGATGACCCGCGGGAACATCGGACCCGCGCCAGACCGCCAACGGAGCCGGACGATGAACGACACCTTCGCCACCCGCAGCGCGCTCGACGTCGACGGCCGCCGGTTCGCCTACTTCAGCCTGGCCCGGCTCGGCGCGCGCTTCGACCTCGCCCGCCTGCCCTATTCGATGAAGATCCTGCTGGAGAACCTGTTGCGCCACGAGGACGGGGTGACGGTGACGCCGGCACACATCGAGGCCGTCGCCCGCTGGGACGCCAGCCGCGAACCCGACACCGAGATCGCCTTCATGCCGGCGCGCGTGGTGCTGCAGGACTTCACCGGCGTGCCCTGCGTGGTCGATCTCGCCGCGATGCGCGATGCGATGAAGGCGCTCGGCGGCGATCCGGCGTTGATCAACCCGCTGATCCCCTCCGAGCTGGTGATCGACCATTCGGTGCAGGTCGACGTGTTCGGCAGGCCCGAGGCGCTCGACCTCAACGGCCGCATCGAGTTCGAGCGCAACCGCGAGCGCTACAGTTTCCTGCGCTGGGGCCAGAAGGCCTTCGACAACTTCAAGGTGGTGCCGCCGAACACCGGCATCGTCCACCAGGTCAATCTCGAGCACCTGGCCCGCGTGGTGATGACCCGCGAGCTCGGCGGGGCGCTGCACGCCTTCCCCGACACGGTGTTCGGCACCGACAGCCACACCACGATGATCAACGGACTGGGCGTGCTCGGCTGGGGCGTGGGCGGCATCGAGGCCGAGGCCGCGATGCTCGGCCAGCCGAGCTCGATGCTGATCCCGCAGGTGGTCGGCTTCCGGCTGACCGGCCGGCTGCAGGAGGGCGCCACCGCCACCGACCTGGTGCTGACCGTCACCCAGATGCTGCGCAGGCACGGCGTGGTCGGCAAGTTCGTCGAGTTCTTCGGCAGCGGCCTCGACCACCTGCCGCTGGCCGACCGCGCCACCATCGCCAACATGGCGCCCGAGTACGGCGCGACCTGCGGCATCTTCCCGATCGACGGCGAGGTGCTGGCCTACCTGCGGCTGTCGGGTCGCGACGACGCCCAGATCGCGCTGGTCGAGGCCTATGCCAGGGCGCAGGGCCTGTGGCGCGACCCCACCGTCGAAGCCGCCTACAGCAGCGTGCTCGAGCTCGACATGGGCAGCGTGCAGCCCTCGCTGGCCGGCCCGAAACGGCCGCAGGACCGCGTGCTGCTGGGCGACGTCAAGGCCGGCTATCGCGAGAGCCTGGCGCCGCTGGTCGCCCGCCGCGAGCGCGGCGGTGCCGCCGAAAGCCGCCTCGAAGGCGAAGGCGGCGGCACGGCGATCGGCAACCACGAGGTGCTGCCCGACGGTCGCGCCGACATCGTCATCGGTGGCCAGCCGGTTGCGCTGAAGGACGGCGCGGTGGTCATCGCCGCGATCACCTCCTGCACCAACACGTCGAATCCCGCGGTGATGCTCGGCGCCGGCCTGCTGGCGCGCAATGCCGTCGCGCGCGGCCTGAAGGTGAAGCCGTGGGTGAAGACCTCGCTCGGGCCGGGCTCGCTGGTGGTCACCGACTACCTGAAGAAGGCCGGCCTGATGGACGACCTCGAGGCGCTGGGCTTCCACGTGGTGGGCTACGGCTGCACCACCTGCATCGGCAACTCCGGCCCGCTGCCGACCGAGGTCAGCGCCGGCATCGCCCAGGGCGACCTGGCGGTGGCGGCGGTGCTCTCCGGCAACCGCAATTTCGAAGGCCGCATCCACGCCGAGGTCAAGCTCAACTACCTCGCCTCGCCGCCGCTGGTGGTCGCCTATGCGCTGGCCGGCAGCGTCGACGTCGACCTGACCCGCGAAGCGCTCGGCACCGGCAGCGACGGCCAGCCGGTCTTCCTGCGCGACGTCTGGCCGTCCAACAAGGAAATCGGCGACCTGATCGCGCGCACCGTCGGCCCCGAGCTGTTCGCCGCGAACTACGCCAACGTGTTCGCCGGCGACAGCCGCTGGAACCGGATCGAGGCGCCCGACGGCACGGCCTTCGCCTGGGACGCGGCCTCGACCTACATCAAGCACCCGCCCTACTTCGAGGGCATGACCATGCAGGTCGGCGCGATCGGGGACATCCACGGCGCCCGCGTGATGGGCGTGTTCGGCGATTCGATCACCACCGACCACATCAGCCCGGCGGGCAACATCAAGGCCAGCTCGCCCGCCGGCCGCTTCCTGCAGTCGCGCGGCGTGCAGCCGGCCGACTTCAACAGCTACGGCTCGCGCCGCGGCAACGACGACGTCATGGTGCGCGGCACCTTCGCCAACATCCGCATCCGCAACCTGATGCTGGGCGGCGAGGAGGGCGGCAACACCCTCCACTACCCCTCTGGCGAAAAGCTGCCGATCTACGACGCCTGCATGCGCTACCGCACCGAGGGCGTGCCGCTGGTGGTGTTCGCCGGCAAGGAGTACGGCACCGGCTCGTCGCGCGACTGGGCGGCCAAGGGCACCCTGCTGCTCGGCGTCAAGGCGGTCGTCGCCGAGAGCTTCGAGCGCATCCACCGCGCCAACCTGGTCGGCATGGGCGTGTTGCCGCTGCAGTTCCGCGACGGCCAGAACGCGCAGACCCTGGGCATCCGCGGCGACGAGGTCTTCGACGTGGTCGGCCTGGCCGACGGCGCCGCCAGGGTCGCCGTCGTCCGCGGCCGGCGTCCCGACAGAACGACGCTCGAGTTCAGCGCCGACGTGCTGCTGCTGACCCCGAAGGAAGTCGAGTACTTCAGGCACGGCGGGCTGCTGCACTACGTGCTGAGGCAGCTGGTGGCGTCCCCCAGGCCTGCGTAAGCAGCGCCTGTTCGAGTGTATTGGAGGCGCGAGCACGGTTTCCTTCACCCGAAATTGACTTGCGTCAAGTCCGCGACCGTGGATTCGACCTAGGCTCCAAAGCCATCGGAGCTCGACGCAGGGAACGCACCCCAGCCCATCCGCCACGCGCGGACGGGCGACCGCAGCCGGACCCGGTCGCGGAAGACAGGAGACGTTCCATGCCGAGCACGAGCACCCGCTTCGCCCTTCCGATCCTGGGCCTTGCCCTGGCCGCCGGCCCGGCAGCGGCCGAGGTCGACGTCGCCGCTGCCGAGGCCCTGCTCAAGGCCAGCAAGTGCCTGACCTGCCACAGCGTCGACAAGAAGAAGGACGGCCCGCCCTACGCCGAGACGGCGAAGAAGTACGCCGGCGACGCCGCGGGGCGACAGAAGATCATCGACTGGCTCAGCGCCGAGCACGAAATCGAGATCGACGGCGAGCCCGACACCCACCCGATGGCCAAGACCAGGGATGCCGCCGCGATCGGCAATCTCGCCGACTGGATCCTGTCGCGCTGACGATGCGTTGACCGCCCACGGCGCCGGCAGGGAGACGGCGTCCATCCGGGCCGATCGCCGCAGGCGATGGCCCACCACGCACGGAACGCGCATTCGAGGGGAGCGCGATGAAGCGGATCCTGACCACGCTGCGCGGCTGGGGCTGGAAGTACTCGCTGGGCGTGCTGGTGGTGGTGCTCGGCGCATCGGTGACGATGGTGGTGGGCGGGGCGGCGGGCCTGGCCTGGACCAACACCGAGCAGTTCTGCGTCTCCTGCCACGAGATGCGCGACAACGTCTACGCCGAATTCAAGGGCACCATCCACGACGTCAACCGCAGCGGCGTGCGCGCCGTGTGCTCGGACTGCCACGTGCCGCGCGAGCCGGTCGCGCTGATCCAGCGCAAGTTCGCCGCGTCCTGGGAGCTCTACCACGCCCTGGTCGGCACCATCGACACGCCCGAGAAATTCAAGGAGCGCCGCTACGAGATGGCGCTGCGCGTATGGAAGCGGATGAAGGACACCGACTCGCTCGAGTGCCGCAACTGCCACCACCGCGACGCGATGAACCCCGAGCTGCAGTCGGCGCGCGCGCAGAAGCGCCACGCCAGCGCCGTCGCGGACGGCAAGACCTGCATCGACTGCCACTACGGCATCGCCCACGGCGAGCCGGAGGGTCCGCTGGGTCCGCAGGACCTCATCCCCGGCCAGCCGATTCCGGCCCACGCCGCGGCCGCCGCGGCAGGCCGGGACTGAGCACGACCGACGACCGCATTCCTCACCCGGCGCACCGCTTCGCGCGATGCCCGAACCGTCCGGAGGCACCATGAAGCGCATCCCGAGCATCGCCCGCCACGGTCTTGGCTGGTTCACGGCACTGGCGCTGCTGCTGGCCCTGCCGCTGCCGGCGTCCGCCGAAGAGGAGCGTCCCTGCGTCGACTGCCACGACGAAACCGATGCCTACCCGGTGCTGGCGATCCACAAGACCAGGCATGCGGTGGTCGCCGACGAGCGCACCCCGTTCGCCAACGGCGAGTGCCGCGCCTGCCACGGTCCGAGCAACGACCACGCCCGCCGCGCGCGCCGCTTCAAGCCCGACATCATCTTCGGCGACCAGGCCAGCGCCTCGCCGGTGGCCGAGCAGAACACCGCGTGCCTCGGCTGCCACGAAAGCGGCATGCGCCTGCACTGGAACGGCAGCCAGCACGAGCGCGAGGACGTCGCCTGCACGTCCTGCCACACGATGCACACCGACCACGACGCGGTGATGGCCAACGCCACCCAGACCCAGGTCTGCTCGACCTGCCACAAGGAAAAGCGCGCCGAACTGCTGCGACCCTCGACCCATCCGCTGCTCGACGGCCAGATGGCCTGCAGCGACTGCCACAACCCGCACGGATCCAGCGGCCCCAACCTGCTGGTCGGCACCACGCTCAACGAGACCTGCTACTCCTGTCATGCGGAGAAGCGCGGACCGTTCCTCTGGGAACACGCCCCGGTGCGCGAGGACTGCGGCAACTGCCACCGTCCGCACGGCTCGACCCAGGCTGCGCTGCTCAAGGCGCGCTCGCCCTGGCTGTGCCAGGAATGCCACCTCGCCCAGCAGCATCCCAGCACCGCCTACAGCGGCACCGGCCTGCCCGGCGCGACCACGCCCAGCGGCGCCCAGCAGATGCTCGGCAAGGGCTGCGGCAACTGCCACTCGCAAGTCCACGGATCCAACCATCCCTCGGGCGTGCGCAAGACCCGCTGACCGCATCGACGACGTCACGACTCCATGAGAGGTGTCCCATGAATCGCCTCCCCCGTCCGGCTCCCTTCCGCCGCAGCCGCCTGGCCGCCGCCCTGGTGCTGGCCGCCTGCTGCACGGTACCCGCCGCCGCCCAGTCCGATGCCGAGATCGAGGCGCTGACGCGGATCAAGAGCTTCATCGAGTTCGGCATCGGCTACGTCGACGACGACAGCGCCCGCTTCGGCCGCTACCGTGGACTCGACGAGCAGGGCGGCTACGGCGTGCTCAACCTCGACTGGTACCAGCGCGCCGCCCACGACGCCGATGACCCGGTCTACACCCGCGTGCGTGCCGACCAGCTCGGGCTCGACACCCGGCGCGTGGAAGTCAGCCACGGCCGACAGGGCCGCTACGGCGTGCGCGCCAGCTACGTCGAGATGCCGACGACGCGCAGCGACTCGGGCGCGACGATCTTCCGCGGCGTCGGCAGCAACCGGCTGACCCTGCCCGACAACTGGGTGCGGGCGCAGAACACCGCCGGCATGACGGCGCTCAACGGCAGCCTGATCCCGGTGGCGATCGGCCACGAACGGCGCCGCGTCGGCCTCGGCTTGGACGCGCTGCTGTCGCGCGGATGGACCGTAACCAGCGACTTCAGGCAGGAACGCAAGGAAGGGCTGAAGACCATCGGCGCGGTGATCGGCAACAGCGGCGGCAATCCACGCGCCGTCATCCTCCCGGAGCCGATCGACTACGAGACCCGCGAAGGCGACGTCAGCCTGCGCTACTTCGATGCCACCAGGCAGTTCGAATTCAGGTACTTCGTTTCGCTGTTCGAGGAGAACAACGGGGCGTTGTCCTGGCAGAACCCGTTTGCAGCGATCAACGGCTGGAACGCCGCCGCCGGGCACCCGACCGGCTTCGGCCAGATGGCGCTGCCGCCCGACAACCAGTTCCACCAGGCCAGCTTCGCCGGCGGCTACAACTGGAGCAACGGCGTGCGTTTCTCCGGTGACGTCGCGCTCGGCCGGATGACCCAGGACGAGGACTTCCTGCCCTACACGATCAATCCGGTGCTGGCCGCCACCATCACCCAGCCGCTGCCGCGCACCTCGCTGGACGGCGAGATCGACACCACGGTCGCCAACCTGCGCTTCACCGGCCGCGGCAGCGACCGCTTCACCTGGGGTGCGCACTGGCGCTACGACGACCGCGACAACCAGACGCCGCGCGCCGAGTACGTCTACATCGGCGGCGACTCCAACGCCCAGAACGTCGCCGCCAACAGCTCGTTCCGACGCTTCAACGAGCCAGCCAGCTATCGCGATTCGCGGCTGCGCTTCGATGCCGGCTACCGGCTTGCTTCGCGCACGCGGGTGACCGGCTCGCTGGAGCGGCGCTTCACCGAGCGCACCTATTCCGAGGTCGAGGAGGCCGACGAAAGCACCGCCCGCTTCGCCCTGCGCCACTCCAACGGAAGCTGGGTCGATGCGTCGGTGCGCTACGAGTGGTCCGAGCGCGAGGGCAGCACCTACGTCGGCAACGAGCCCTTCCTGTCCAGCTATGCGCCGGGCTACACCAGCACCGTCGCCGGACGCTGGGAGAATGCGCCGCTGCTGCGCAAGCTGCATCTGGCCGATCGCGTGCGCGACCGCTTCGGCGCCGGCGTCACCCTGACGCCGACCGAGGCCTGGAGCATCGCCTTCGACGTGCAGCTGCTCGACGACGACTACCGTGCTTCGCAGCTCGGCGTGAGCAGCAGCTCGAGCGACATCTTCACCATCGACGTCGGCTTCGCGCCCTCGGAACGCTGGTCGGCCTACGGCTTCGCCTCGCGCGAGCAGCTCGACATGGAGCAGAACGGCGCCTCGATCCGCACCGCGACCCGCGAGGCCGATGCCGTCGATCCGGCGCGACGCTGGAATGCCCGCCACAGCGACGAAGTCGACACCGCCGGCGCCGGGGTCAAGGTCAACCTGCTGGACCAGCGCCTCAGCCTCGGCCTCGACTATCTGCACGCGCGCTCGGACACCGCCATCGACGTCACCGTCGGCAGCGCGCTCACCGCTGCGCCGCTGCCGGTCGACTACGACCGCCTGCAGTCGATCAGCCTGCAGGCCGACTGGCGGATGCGCGACGACTGGAGTTTCCGCCTGAGGCTGTGGAACGAGCGCTTCCGCTCGACCAGTTTCACCGTCGACGGCGTCGAGGCCAACCAGCTCGCCAACGTGATCCTGCTCGGCGAGGACAGCCCGGACTACGAGGTCAACGTGGTGACGGCGAGCTTCGTCTACCGCTTCTGAATCGGGCCGGCCGTGGCGGGGGCCTCCGGACAACCCGGATTCTCCGCCGGCCAGGGATGGCCGGCCCGCGGTTCGATCGCGCAAGCGAGTGAACCCGCGAAGTCGAGTCCGGACCGGCGCCGGACTCGACGTGGTCTGACAAGTCCAGGAGGGGCTTGTTCAGGCCTTTGTTCAGCGCCGCCGCTCGCCGTCCCACTCGGCGAAGAAGATCTCCCATTCGCCGTCGACCACGCGCCACCCGCTCACCACCTCATGCGCGCGGCCGCGCTCGGGGATGTAGCGGCTGCTGCCGGTCAGGAGCACCGAAAAGCTGACCTTGGCGCGTTCGCCCTGCATTTCGACGTCGATCGGCCCTAGGGTGACGCCGACCTTCTGGTTGCCGAGGAACTGCGCCTGCAGCAGGCGCCGGAGCCCGGCGTGGTCGAGCCCGTGACTGCCACCGAAGTCATCGGCAACGTGGTCCATCACACCCGAGAGCGATCGCTCCTCGGCGGCCGTCTGCATCGCGGCGATGGTGTCGCGCAGGGCCTGCTCGTCGGCGGGACGGCCGCAGGCCCCCAGCAGCAGGACGAGGGCAGCGGTCGCGAGTACCTGCAAACCTCGACGGTGCTTGCTTGCGGCCCGTTCGGGGCCCGTGTTCCAATCGGGGCGAATCGCGTCCGGCTCCGAACAAACGTTTGACCGGTCGGGACGCGCGGCGTTGCGTGCTTCCGGGAGGAGTTGCGGCATGAGCAAGGCGTATCCGTGGTTGGCGAGCTACCCGGCGGGGGTTCCGGCCGAGATCGACGTGGACGAGTATCGGTCGATCGTCGCCATCCTGGAAACCTCCTGCGAGAAGTACCGCCCGCGGGCCGCCTTCGAGAACATGGGCCGGGAGATCAGCTACGACGATCTCGACCGGATGAGCCGCGAGTTCGCCGCCTACCTCATCCACGACCTCAAGCTGAAGAAGGGCGACCGGGTGGCGATCATGCTGCCCAACGTCCTGCAGTACCCGGTGGCGATCTTCGGCGTGCTGCGCGCCGGGCTGACCGTGGTCAACGTCAACCCGATGTACACCGCGCGCGAGCTGCGCCACCAGCTCGAGGATTCGGGCGCATCGGCCATTCTGGTGCTCGACAACTTCGCCGCGACGCTGGCCGAGATCGTCGGCGAGACCAAGGTGCGCCAGGTGATCACCACCGCGGTCGGCGACCTGCTGGGCTTCCCCAAGGGCGCCATCGTCAACTTCGTGCTGAAGTACGTGAAGAAGGCGGTGCCGGAGTACCGCATCGACGGCGCCATCCGCTTCAACGACGCGCTGGCCCGCGGCCGCGGAAGGCCGCTGCCGCCGGTCGAGATCGAGCCGGGCGACATCGCCTTCCTGCAGTACACCGGCGGCACCACGGGCGTGTCGAAGGGCGCCATGCTGACCCACCGCAACCTGGTGGCCAACATGCAGCAGAGCTCGGCGTGGCTGGGTTCGGCGGTGGGCAAGCAGCAGGAGCACATCATCACCGCGCTGCCGCTGTATCACATCTTCGCGCTGACGGCGAACTGCCTCGTCTTCATCGAGTTCGGCGGCACCAACCACCTGATCACCAACCCGCGCGACATGGACGGCTTCGTCAAGGAGCTCGGCCGAATTCCGTTCACCGCGATCACCGGTGTCAACACGCTGTTCAACGGCCTGCTCAACACCCCGGGCTTCGACAGGCTGAACTTCTCGACGCTGCGCCTGACGCTGGGCGGCGGCATGGCCGTGCAGCGCGCGGTCGCCGACCGCTGGAAGCAGGTCACCGGCTGCACCCTGGTCGAGGCCTACGGCCTCACCGAAACCTCGCCGGCCTGCTGCATCAACCCGATGGACCTCACCGCATACAACGGCGCGATCGGCCTGCCGGTTCCGTCGACCATCGTCAGCATCCAGGACGACGAGGGCAAGCAGCTGCCGCAAGGCGAGGTCGGCGAGCTCTGCGTCAAGGGCCCGCAGGTGATGAAGGGCTACTGGCAGCGCCCCGAGGAGACCGCCAAGGTCATCGACAAGGACGGCTGGCTGCACACCGGCGACATGGCGAAGATGGACGAGAAGGGCTACTTCTACATCGTCGACCGCAAGAAGGACATGATCCTGGTCTCCGGCTTCAACGTGTACCCGAACGAGATCGAGGACGTCGTCGCCCTGCACCCGGGCGTGCTCGAGTGCGCCGCGGTCGGCGTGCCCGACGAGAAGTCCGGCGAGGCCGTCAAGGTCGTCATCGTCAAGAAGGATCCGGCGCTCACCGCCGAGGCGATCAAGGCGCACTGCAAGGAAAACCTCACCGGCTACAAGATGCCCCGTTACATCGAGTTCAGGGCGGAGCTGCCGAAGTCGAACGTCGGCAAGATCCTGCGGCGCGAGCTGAGGGAGAGCGCCAAGCCGGCGGCTTGAGGGGTGCGTGGCGCCAGTCCGGGCGTGGTGCGTCTTCAAGGCTTTCGATCCGGCCTCTAGCCGGCTCGAGTTACTTCTCTTTGCGTGCCCACGAGCCGAGCAGGAGCGAGGCCGAACGCCGCAGGCGGCCCGCAGGGCGGCGGGCAGGACGCCCGCCGTACAGAGAAGTAACCAAGAGAAAGGGCACCCCGGTCTGGCGCCCTCCGGGCTTCCTGCCCTGCGGGTGCGCGAGCGCGTTCCGGGTTTCGCCGACAGTGCATCCATGCACTGACGGCGAAAGCGCGCGCATCGTGCGCGCGCCCCTGCGGGCCTTGTCTCCACGCGCTCGCCGCCAGACAGGGGCCCCATTCGGCGGCCATCCTGGCCGCAGAAGCCGCAAGCACGAAGCGACTCGGTGTGCTGGCGTTTGGGCCCCGTCTGTCGCGCCGAGTAGCGCAGGAAGCCGGCGGGGAAAGGCGCCCATGTTCGAGGCCATGGATGGCCGAGTTGGCGCCGGCCGCCGGGTTCCGAGCAACGCCGGGCACCGGCATCGATCTTGGATGCCGGCGCGACAGTCGGGTCGCCTTCTCTTCGGTTACTTTCTCTTGGCGATTCACGAGCCGCGCAGGAGCGCGGCCGAACGCCGTAGGCGGCCCGGAGGGCGGCGGGCAGGATGCCTGCCGTAGGAGAAAGTGACTCGCGGCCCGTAGGGCCGTGAAGGCTATGCTCGAGGCAAGGGCAGGACCGAAGCCCTCGCCGGTCAACGACCTGGTAGGCGCAACCAGCGCGCCCGCGGGGCCGTGAGCCCAGCTCAGCCCACCACCTCCGGCCGCATGTACGGAAACAGCAGCACATCCCGGATCGAGGCCGAATCGGTCAACAGCATCACCAGCCGATCGATGCCGATGCCGAGGCCGCCGGTCGGGGCCATGCCGACCTCCAGCGCGCGGATGTAGTCGGCGTCGTAGTGCATGGCCTCGTCGTCGCCGCCTTCCTTGGCCTCGACCTGGGCGCGGAAGCGGGCGGCCTGGTCCTCGGCGTCGTTGAGCTCGGAGAAGCCGTTGGCGAGCTCGCGGGCGCAGACGAACAGCTCGAAGCGGTCGGTGACCCCGGGCTCGCGGTCGCTTTCGCGGGCCAACGGGCTCACCTCGACCGGGTGGTGGGTGATGAAGGTCGGCTGGGTCAGGTGGTGCTCGACGGTCTTCTCGAAGATCTCCAGCAGCAGCCGGCCCCAGCCGTAGGACGACTTGACCGGGATGCCCAGGCGCGCGCAGTGCGCGGCGATGGCTTCGCGGTCCTGGCGCTGGAACAGCGCGATGTCGATCTCGGGGTTGTGGTGGCACACCGCCTCGTCCATCCGCCAGCGGCGGAAGGCCGGTGCGAGGTCCACCTCGACGCCTTCCCAGCTGAACACGCTGCGGCCGAACACCTCGCGGGCAACGTCTCGGATCAGCCCCTCGGTGAGGTCCATGATCTCCTCGTACGTGGCGTAGGCCTCGTACAGTTCGAGCATGGTGAACTCGGGGTTGTGGCGGGTGCTGACGCCTTCGTTGCGGAAGTTGCGGTTGATCTCGTAGACGCGCTCGAGTCCGCCGACGACGAGGCGCTTCAGGTACAGCTCGGGCGCCACGCGCAGGTACAGGTCGAGGTCGAGCGCGTTGTGGTGGGTGACGAAGGGGCGCGCGGTCGCGCCGCCCGGGACGATCTGCATCATCGGCGTCTCGACCTCGAGGAAGCGCCGCCCGTCGAGCCAGGCGCGGATCGCGCGCACGATCAGCGAGCGCTTGACGAACACCTCGCGCGCCTCGGGGTTGACGATCAGGTCGACGTAGCGCTGCCGGTAGCGCTGCTCGACGTCGGTCATGCCGTGGAACTTGTCCGGCAGCGGGCGCAACGACTTGGTCAGCAGGCGGATCGAGGTCGCCTGCACCGACAGCTCGCCGGTGCGCGTGCGGGTCAGGCCGCCCTCGACGCCGACGATGTCGCCGATGTCCCAGCCCTTGAACGCCTCGTAGGCGTCACCCAGCCCGTCCCGGGTGAGGTACAGCTGGATGCGGCCGCTCGTGTCCTGGACCTGGGCGAAGCTGGCCTTGCCCATCACGCGCTTGGCCAGCAGGCGACCGGCGATGCGCACACTGCGACCGCTGGCGGCCAGCGCCTCGGCGGTCCACAGATCCTTGTCGGCGTATTCGTCCTGCAGGTCGCCGGCGTAATCGCCGCGCTTGAAGTCGTTGGGGAAGGCCACGCCGGCCTCGCGCAGCGTCTTGAGCTTGGCGCGACGCTCGGCGATGAGGAAGTTCTCGTCCGGCGGGGTCGTGGGCTCGGTGCTCATGGGCGGGTCATCCTGGATCGTCGCGTGCGCTGCTGCGCACATCGAATTGTAGGTCTCATAGGGCGGGCCTCGGCCCGCCGTGATGCGCTTGCGTGAAATCGCGGCGATGAAGCAGGCCAGCGCCGATCGACGCTGCATGCCCGGGCGGGAGCGAAGGCCTCTCAGAGGCGGGTCGAGACCCGCCCTACGCCGCGTCGCTGCGTTTGGCGCCGGCCTCGAGTCCCGATTTCAGCGCCGCCTCGACGAACTCGTCGAGGTCGCCGTCCAGCACCTTCTGGGTGTCGGTGCGCTCGACGCCGGTACGCAGGTCCTTGATGCGGCTCTGGTCGAGCACGTAGTTGCGAATCTGGCTGCCCCAGCCGATGTCGGACTTGCTGGCCTCGACCGCCGACTTCTCGGCGTTGCGCTTCTGCAGCTCGAGCTCGTAGAGCTTCGCCGCCAGCATCTTCATCGCGCGGTCGCGGTTGGCGTGCTGGCTGCGCTCGGTCTGGCAGGCCACCACGATGCCGCTGGGCACGTGGGTGATGCGCACGGCCGACTCGGTCTTGTTGACGTGCTGGCCACCGGCGCCGCTGGAGCGGTAGACGTCGGTCTTGAGGTCGGCCGGGTTGATCTCGATGTCGATGTCGTCGTCGACTTCGGGGCTGACGAACACCGAGGTGAAGCTGGTATGACGGCGGTTGTCGGAGTCGAACGGCGACTTGCGCACCAGGCGGTGCACGCCGGTCTCGGTCTTCAGCCAGCCGTAGGCGTACTCGCCCTCGACGCGGAAGGTGGCCGACTTGATGCCCGCCACTTCGCCGGCGCTGACTTCCATCAGCTCGGTCTTCCAGCCGCGGTTCTCGCACCAGCGCAGGTACATGCGCAGCAGCATCTCGGCCCAGTCCTGCGCCTCGGTGCCGCCGGCGCCGGCCTGGATGTCGACGAAGGCGTTGGCCGGGTCCATCTTGCCGGAGAACATGCGGCGGAACTCGAGCGCGGCGACGCCGCGATCGAAGCGCTCGACGTCGTCGAGCACGGCCCTGGCGGTGTCCTCGTCGGCTTCCATCTCGGCCAGCTCGAGCAGTTCGCGCGCGCCGACCAGGCCCTCGCCCAGCCCGCGAATCCCGCTGACCACGCGATCGAGCGAGGCGCGCTCCCGGCCCAGCGCCTGCGCCTTGTCCGGCGTGTTCCAGATCGCCGGATCCTCGAGTTCCCGGCTTACCTCCTCGAGACGTTCGACCTGATGGTCGAAGTCAAAGATACCTCCGGAGCGCATCCAGCCGACCGGTCAGGTCGGCGATGCGCGCGAAGATCGGATTGGTCTCGATCATCTCGCTGCTGCACTGCAAAAAACACGGGCGCGAAGCATAGCAGAGCCGCGGCGGGCCACCGCCGGCGACGGAATCGGATGGACGACACGCCGGGGTGGAACCCGCCAGTACACTGGTGGCGCGGCCGATACCCGACGGCCCGGGAGATGAGTGCCATGCGAAGCGTCGTCCTGCTCGTGATCCTGTTCCCGGCCCTGGCCGCCGCCGACGACCGCCTGGCCCGATTCCTCGCACCGCATCTCGAGGCCTGGCGTTCGGTCGAAGCGGTGGTCGCCGACGCTGCCGACGCGCCTGCGGGCCCGGCAACCGGCGTCTTTCCGGGCGAGTACGGAACGCTGCACCTCGGTCGCGACGGCAAGGCCGCGCTGGTCAGCGGCGACCCCGAATCCGGCCGGCGCAGCGGCATCCTCGGGTCGGCGAGGGTCGATGGCCCGTGGCTCATGCTCACGCTGTCGCAGCCGGCGATCGACCCGGAGGGCTTCGCTGCCGCGGGCCCCGCGGAAATCGCGCTGATGCTGGATGCCTGGGAGGCCGACGCGGCCGAAGCGGCAGCCGACGGGAGCCCTGCTGCGGAGGACGCCGAGGCCAGCTTCACCTGGGAGGTGAAGCTGCTGGCGGTCGCCCACGGCGACGGCTGGCTGCTGATCGAGGCCACGCACCTGCCGGCATCGGCGCGACGTTGGGACGGCGAGGGACCGATGACCCTCGAGCCGAGCTTCTGGAGCGCCTCCCTCGACGCGTCGGCGCCGGCCGTCGAAGGCGAAGGCGACCGCTTCGTGGTCGCCGACCCACTGGCCGCCGCGCTGCCCGAACCGCTGAAGCGGATGCTGCACCGGGCGCCGATCGACGCCCGGATCGTCGAGATCCTCGACGCACCGGCCGACCTCGAGTGGCGACACCAGTCGGCTGAGCTGCGCGTGCGCATCGACCGCGGCAGCCGGCACGGCGTCTACGAGGAGATGCTGCTGTTCGGCACAGTCGACCAGCAGGGCCAGCAGCTCGCCGTGCAGACGGTTGCCGCCGACCACGCCGTCGCGACGCTGCGCCTCACCCGGTTTCACCCGACCGACCCGACCGAACTGCCGGCACTCGGCGGATACTGGATCAGCCGAACCGCGGATGGCGGATCCTGTCCGCTCGACTTCGGCGCGCCGGTGCGCGCGCAGGTCGCGACCGCGCCGGTGGCACCGGCGTTCGACGACGAGGGCTACGCCTGGATCGTGCTGCGCATCGACCAGGGCGCCGCTCACGGGCTGGCCGTAGGCGACCGGCTTTTCGCCGAGGACTATGCCTTCGACGGCGAGGGGCGGGTCAGCGCCGTGCGTGCGCGCGACGCCGATGTGCTCTGGCGGATCGTCCGCTACATGCCCGAGATGGAGGTCAGTGCGCCGGTCATCGGTACAGCACTGGTCACCCCGGCGTGGCGGCGGGCCGCCTTCGACCTGTTCGGGTCGATGCCCGCGGTGTCGGGCGAGCCAATCGAGGCCATCGTCGACTGACGCCCCGACCCGGCCGGCCGGCGCAGCACGCAGTCCGCCCGCGCCGGGCAAGCTGCGCGCATCGCGATCCCCGCGCTGCGACCAAATCCCACCCCCGCGCGGCACACCGCCCGCCGCGCGCCCGATCGCTACCTGCCCCCCTTGCCTACTCGCCCTCGATCGGCGGCACCAGCAGTACGTCGCAGGGCGACGACTGGATGGCGTGCAGGCTGGTACTGCCCACGATGCCCGCCTCCAGCCGCGACTTCCGGTGGCTGCCGACCGCGACCAGGTCCGCGCCGGCGGCCGCTGCCAGGGCGTCCAGCTCGTGGCTGGCGCGGCCATCGCGCACGTGGACGCGCGCACCGGGCTGATCGAGGTCGACCGCGAGTCCGAGCAGACGGGTATGCACGGCATGCCGCGCGCGGGCGAGGTTCGCTTCGCGGGTGTCGTCGTCGGGACCGAGCAGCCGGTCGACGCGCGTCGTCGGCACCTCCAGAGCGGAGAACAGGTCGAAACCGGCGGCCGGGGCAATCCGGCAGGCCAGTCGCGCCGCGCGCACCGAGGTGGCGCCGAAGTCGGTGGCGACCAGCACGCGGGCATAGGTGCCGCGATCCTCGCGGCGCACGACCAGCAGCGGACAGGGCGTGTGGCGGGCGATGGTGTTCGCCGTCGAGCCGAACAGGCGCCGCGCGAACGCGCCTTCGCCGGTCGCGCCGATCACCAGCAGGTCGGCGCCGATGGTCTCGGCCCGCGCCGGCACCGCGAAGCCGGGGTTGCCGACCTCGCAGCGGCCGTGCGGCGAGAAGCCGAAATGGTCCTTGAGCTTAACCAGCAGCGCTTCGAGCTGGTGTTCGGCGCCGGCCACCACCTCGCTGTTGTCCATCCAGGCGCCCACGGCCATGTCGCCCCATACCGGCACGGGATCGGGCGGCGGTACCACGGTGATGACCTCGAGCGTGGTGCCCTGCTCGCCGGCGATGTGGGCGGCGCGCTCGACGGCGCGCAGCGAGGGAGGGGAGAAATCGGTGGCGGCGAGGATCGCGCGGATCGACATGGGCATGGCGGTCTCCCGGGACAGGGTGGAGAGACGATGCGCCCGGCCGGCCGGGCGCACCCTGACTTCGATCAATTCCGGTGCCGCGAGCAGTATCCCGCCGGCACACGGCTCATGCCAGGCCGTCGATCAGGGCCGCGACGCCACCCAGGCACAGGTAGCCCAGCAGCAGGGCCGGCGCGAGGGCGAGCCAGAAGCGCACGCCCATCGGAGCGGCACGCCAGGCGCGGCGCAGCAGGGCGATTGCCCAGACCAGCGCCGCCAGCGCCGGCGCGCAAGCCAGCAGCGTGCTGCCGATGCGCACCGCGAAACCCTGCGTGCTGGTCTGACCGAGCATGACCAGCAGCGCCCAGGCCGCAGACGCCACGCCGGTGAACCATAGTCCCGCGAGGGCGCCGCCCGACGGTGCGGGGCGGGAATGCAGGTCGTGCGGATCGGCCATGGTCACAGACCTCCCGCGAAGAACTGCGGACCCTCGCCGCCACGCAGCGGCCAGGCAACGCCGAATTCGACCTCGGCATCGACGAACCGACTGAGTCGGATGCGGAAACCGAGCCCGATGCTGCCATGCACGCCGCCCGGCGAACGCCGCTCGACGTCGTCGCCGGTGCCGCCGAGTTCGGCCACCGCGAGCAGGCGCAGCCAGTCCCAGCGCAGCGGCCGCAGGTACTCCGCGGACAGACGATAGAAGCGCTCGCCGCCCAGATACTGCGAGGGATAGCCGCGCAGCCGGCTGGAGCCACCGAGGAAGAAGGCGTTGCGGCTGCGCGGCCCGTCCTCGCGGAATCCGCCCTCGGCGATCAGGTGCAGGCTCTCGTGGTCGCGGCGACCGATCGCCCGGTAGTCGGCGGCATGCGCGAAGAACTGCCGGTAGGCGTAGTCCCCGCTGCCTGCCGGCGCCCACTCGACGCGCGCGGTCAGACGTCGACCCTCCTCGCTGAACACCCGATAGCGCAGGTCGCTGTAGTCGGCGATGCCGACCAGCGCCGTGGCCGCGCCGTCCGGCGGCGGCGCGAACGGGCCGGCGGTGGACTGGTCGTGGCGGTAGAGACCGCCGCCGACGCGCCAGCCGTGCCGCGGCCGGCCGCGCGTGAAGTCGCGAATCGCGAGGAGCTGCGCACGCTCGAGCGTCTGGTCGTAGCCGCCTGCGGGGCTGGGGGTCTGCCGCTCGATGCGCTCGGCGCTGGCCGAGAGCTGGTAAGCGCTGCCGAGGAAGTACGGCGCGCTGTAGCTGATCCGCGCGCCCTCCTCGCGCTCGCGCAGGCGATCGTCCGGGAAGCGACCGCGTTCGACCGTCAGGTGCAGGCTGTGGTTGCGCCCGCCAACGTTGCTCCAGCGCAGCTGGCCGCCGTAGCTGACGTCGCGATCGGAGCTGGTCTCGATGCGCGGAATCGGCAGGATGTAGCGGCGCTCCTCGACCCGCACGCGAAGCTCGATGCCGCCCTCCACGGACACCGGGTCGATCTCGACGCGCCGGAACAGCCCGAGGTCTAGGATCGCCTGCCGGCTGCCTTCGATCAGCGAAGGGTCGGCCGGCTCGCCGGGCTGCAGGGCCATCTCGCGCAGGATCACCGACGTGCGGGTCACCCGGTTGCCTTCGATGGTGACGTCCGCCACCGGCGGCCACGGCGCGGCCCAAGCCAGCGCCGACCACAGGACCGCCGCCGCCAGCAGGACGGCCCTCAGCACAGCGCCACCCGAAGCCGCCGCCAGTGCCAGGCGAACAGCACGAACATCACCGTGAGCCACAGGCCCAGGTGCCACTCCAGCACGTTCTCGATGCGATGGCGCACCTCGCGCTCATCGACCGCCGCACCGGCCGCTACCGTCGCCAGACCCAGCGCCAGCATGGCGAGCGCGACCACGAGCAGGCCGCGCGCTGCCGGATGGCGAGGCACGTGCCACAGTGCGCGCAGCGTCGCCAGCAGGGCGAGATAGGTCGAGGCGAAATACACGATCACGCCGTAGCGGCGCAGCAGCTGGTAGATCGCCCCCTCGGTGCCGAGGAAGGTCGCGTACAGGGCGAGGAACAGGGCCGCGACCAGACCCAGCGCGGCGATGGCGCGCCGACGCTCGCGGCCCATCGTGCCCAGCCACTGACCGGCCGCCAGCCAGCACAGCGCCTGCAGCGCGGCCGAGGGCAGCACCAGCATGCGGAACAGCGCGTTGCCGTCGCCTTCTCGCGCCGCGCGGCTGATCGAGATGCAGCCCTCGAGATAGGGCACGCAGGCCGGGACGAGTCCGTCGCTCAGCGACAGCCACCAGGCCAGGTGTGCCCCCGCGAGCGGCAGCAGCGCGCACAGCAGCGGCAGGGGCCAGAGCGGCAGGCCTCGCGCGTTGCTCTCAGGGTGCATGCCTCGCCTGCCCTCCGCGAATGACGAGCGGGATCCGATCGGCCTGCGCCGGGGATCGCCCCGGCGCACGGACGCGCCGGCCGCCACGGGCCTCGCTACCATTGTGCGCGAAGCGCCCCCTGCCCGTGGAGATGACGATGATCGGCTATGTGACCCTCGGCACGAACGACCTGCCGCGCGCCGCGGCGTTCTACGATGCCCTGCTCGCCGAACTCGGCGCGAGCCGCTTCATGCAGGCCGAGCGCTTCGTCGCCTGGGCGGTGAGCCCGACCCAGCCCTCGCTCGGCGTGATCCTGCCCTACGACGGCAAGCCGGCGACGGTCGGCAACGGCGTGATGGTGGCGCTGGCGATGGACTCGCCGGCCCGGGTCGATGCCTTCCATGCCCGCGCGCTGGCCCTGGGGGCGACGGACGAAGGCGCGCCCGGCCCGCGCGGCGGCGGCTTCTATGCCGGCTACTTCCGCGACCTCGACGGCAACAAGCTCAATGCGTTCTGCATGACGGGTTGATGCGCCCCGTGCGCCGGCGAAGCGATCAGGCCGGCAGCAGGTGCTCGATCTGCAGCTGCACGCCGCCGCGATCGCGGTAGTCGTCCGGGGACAGGCGATAGACCGCTGCGACCTCGCGCGGCGGCGGCTCGCCCCGCCAGCCGCCGAACTGGATGGCGTCGATCGACGCACCTGCGGCCGACAGGCGCAGCTTGAGATGGCGTTCGCCGACCACGCGCCAGTCGAGCACGCGAAAGCCCCCGTCGAAGCGCGGCTCCGGGAAGCCCTGGCCCCACGGCCCGGCCTGGCGCAGCGCGTCGGCCAGCGGCCGCGTGCACTCACCCAGGGGCAGCTCGCCGTCGGTCCAGCATTCGGCGCGCAGCGACTCGGCGTCGAGGGTGGACTCGGCATGGCGGCGCAGGGCGTCGCCGAAGGCATCGAGGTGCGCGGCGTCGAGGGTCAGTCCGGCCGCCATCGCGTGGCCGCCGAAGCGCGCGATCAGCCCCGGGTGGGCGGCGTCGATGGCCGCCAACGCGTCGCGGATGTGGTAGCCGGCGATCGAACGCGCCGAGCCCCGCAGCATGCCGGGTGACTCCTCACCCGCCGGGGCGAGCGCGACCACCGGCCGATGCAGCGACTCCTTGAGGCGCGAGGCGACCAGCCCGACGACGCCGGGATGCCAGCCGGCGTCGAACACGCTCACCGCTGCCGGCGCTTCGCCGGCGTGCGCCAGGCTCGCCAGCGCCTGCGCCTCGTCGACCATCTGCGCCTGCAGGTCGCGACGCTCGCGATTGATCGAATCGAGTCGGCGCGCCAGCGCCTGCGCCTCGAAGGGATCGTCGGTGAGCAGGCAGTCGATGCCGATGCGCATGTCGTCGAGCCGGCCCGCCGCATTGATCCGCGGCCCCAGCGCAAAGCCGAGATCGGCGGCGACGAGCTGATCGGCGCGACGGCCGGCGACCTCGGCCAGCGCCAGCAGGCCGCGATTGCCGCGCAGACTGCGCAGTCGACGCAGCCCGGCTTCGACCAGGATGCGGTTGTTGCGGTCGAGCGCGACCAGATCGGCCACCGTGCCCAGCGCGACCAGGTCGAGCAGCGCGGACAGGTCGGGCCCGCCGCCGTCACCGCCGCCGTCCCCGCGCAGCGCCGCGCGCAGCGCCAGCAGCAGATAGAACACGACGCCCACGCCGGCCAGATGGCGACTCGGGAAGCCGCCGTCGAGCAGACAGGGATCGACGATCGCATCGGCAGCCGGAAGCGTCGGACCCGGCAGGTGGTGATCGGTGACCAGCACGCGGATGCCGCGCGCATGCGCTGCCTCGACGCCGGCATGGGCAGCGACGCCGTTGTCGACGGTGAGGATCAGATCCGGCAGCGGCGAATCCAGCTCGTCGACCAGACCCGGCGACAGGCCGTAGCCGTGGCGCATGCGGTGCGGCACGCGGAAGTCGACGTGGTTGAAACCGAGCATGCGCAGCCCGCGCACCGCGACGGCGGTGGCGGTGGCGCCGTCGCAGTCGAAGTCGCCGACCACCAGCACGCGCCATTGGCCGCGCAGCGCCTCGCGCAGCAGCGCGACGCCGGCATCGATGCCGGCGATCCCCTTGGGCGGATGCAGCGCCTGCAGCCGCAGCTCGGCGTCGGCCGGGGTGCACACGCCGCGCGCCGCATAGACCCGCTGCAGGACGACCGGAACATCGTCGGGCCAGGGCCCGTGCGCCGGCACCGTGCGCCGGCGGATGGTCAGGCTCATCCTGCGACCACTGTCGATCAACGGCCTGCCGAGCCCGCCAGGCGAGGGGCTGGCCGCGAATTCATCGCGCGGACGATGGCTCCGTCAGGACGGGGCGAAGCCCCGGGCATCCGCGTGGAGGCCGAACGAGTCCGGAGATGTGCCGGGCTCGCGACCTGAAGATTGCGCGCGGAGTGCATGCTTCAATCACCCGCCAGCGTGCGCGCCGGCCGGCGCCAGAAGCGCCAGCGGTGCGCCGGCAGCCAGCGCCGCCGATGCCCGTCGGCGAAGTCGAGGTCGAGCGCGGCGAACTTTCCTGCCGCGAGCGCAGCCAGGGCCGCCTGCAGCCACGGCGACTCGAGCTCGGCCACGTCGCGCATCTGCTCGAGGTCCACCACGTCGACGGTTTCCAGAACGTCGGCCCTCGGGGTCGACACCGGCAGCGGCGGCGCGACCCGCCCAGCCAGCCCGGCGACCAGCGGATCCCGGGAGGCGACCCCGCGCAGCGCGCAGCGCACATGGTCGGGCATGCTGCCGCCACCGAAAAACCACAGGCTGTTCACCGGCAACTTGCCGGCCGCCGTCCGGGCCGCGTTCAGCGGGTGGTTGTGCAGGATGACCTGCGCCTCGTTGAGCAATCGTCGCCAGCGCCGCCCGGCGTCGCCCTCGGGCATGTGCGAATGGAGGTCGTCGCCGAGCACCGCCTCGGGGACGGAGAACGCGGGGATCCGGCTCTGTGCAGGGATCATCAGATACCAGCGCGAAGGCACCGGCGCGGAGATCGGAAATCCTTCCTGCCCGAACAGCGGGCGCAGGGCCGCGACCAGCGTCTCGGCTTCCTCGTGGCTCAGCCCCAGTTCGCCGCAGGCGAGCATGCGCGCGCGGCCGAGGTCGGCGCGCACGTGGGCCGGATCGGCCCGCAGCCAGGCGCCGTAATCACCGTCACCGGCGTCGAGCTGGCGGGTCAGCGGCGCGATGGGGATGCGCCGCGGCAGGACATCGAAATGCCGAAGAAGCTGCGCTTCGCGCCCGGGCTTGCCGGGTTCGAGCGCATCGCCGCGGCCCAGCACCCGAGCCAGCCCCGCCGGCAAGGCGGCGCCTGCGCGCAGGCGCTCGCGCGCCGGCAGCAGCAGGGTGAGGGTGGACGGAGCGGTGCCCGGCTTCTCAGGCATTGCGGTCAGTCGCCGTAGCGGACGCCGACGATCTCGTAGCTGCGCTCGCCGCCGGGCGCCGCGATCGTGATGCTGTCGCCTTCGTGCTTGCCGATCAGCGCGCGGGCGATCGGCGCGGTCACCGAGATCATGCCCTGCTTGATGTCGGCCTCGAGCTCGCCGACGATCTGGTAGACGACCTCGTCACCGGTGTCGGCGTCGGCCAGCTCCACCCACGCGCCGAACACGATGCGCGAGCCGGCGTTGAGCCTGGCGACGTCGATGATCTGCGCGTTCGACAGCACCGACTCGAGCTCCTTGATCCGGCCCTCGATGAAGCCCTGCTGCTCGCGCGCGGCGTGGTACTCGGCGTTCTCCTTGAGATCGCCGTGCGCCCGCGCCTCGGCGATGGCGTTGATCACCTCGGGGCGCTTGACCGACTTCAGGTGCTCCAGCTCTTCGCGGAGCCGAAGCGCGCCGCGCTGGGTGAGGGGTGCTCGCATCGATGGACCTGTCTTCGCGGACGCTGCGCCGTCCGGCGCGGCCGGGAAGTGTGAACGATGGGGGCGCGATGTTCCAGATGGTGGCGAGGCCGGGCGATGTCGCCCCGGCCTGCCCCGCCCGTCGCCGCCTCGCCCGGCAGGCCGTCCACTCGCCTCGGTGGATGCCCGCGCATTCGGCGAGGACTGGGCGAATCGACGGTGCCGTGGGTCCGGACGACGCCGCTCAGGTTGCCGACCGCGTGCGCGAGGGCGACTCGATATCGAACCTCGCCGCGCTGCGCAGGCGCAGCAGCAGCCCCGCCAGGCTGCGCAGGTCCTGCACGTTGTGCGCGGCCACCCGGCGCAGATCACGCGCGCTGCCGCCGGCGAGGTATTCGCGCCACGCACGCGGCGCCTCCGAACCCGGCAGGTCGTCCTCGCGGACGATCCCGAGCAGGCGCCGCTCGATGGTGGCGAGCCGGCAGTTCTCCCAGACGCCGCGATAGCGGCGGCGCACCGGATACAGCAGGTCGAGGTGGTCGAGTCCCGCCAGCGGATTGTCCTGCCGCGCCAGCCGGTAGCGCGTGGCGAGCAGCGGGGCGTCGTAGCAGCGGCCGTTGTAGCTGACCAGGGTGGTGTCGGGCTGCAGCCAATCCGAGAACGCGCGCAGCATCGCGGCCTCGCCCGCCAACGTGGTGAGCGTGAGCTGGCGGATGCGGAGCCTGCCCGCCTGCCAGTCGGCCGCGCCGATCATGAAGGCGCGCGTGCCGGTGCCGCCGGCAAGGCCGGTCGTTTCGGTGTCGAACAGCACGACGCGATCGAAGCGTCGCTCGATGCCCTCATCGACGCTGAATCCCGACGCATCGGGCAGGGGCCAGTCGGCGTGGAGCTCGCTCAGGTACAGGCCGTCGGCGATCGGCTCGCCCTCGACGTGCCGATCCGAGGCATTCGCCCGCGGTGCCGGCGCGGCCGCCACACGCTCGCGCAGGCCGAGCATCCGACGCAGCGCTTCGCGTTGCGCCGCGGGATCGGCGTCGGCAGGGCGCAGCGCGGCAACCGGCGGCGTACCGGCCTGCGATTGCAGGGCACGCAGACGTTGGGCCAGCGCGCTCATTGCGCGGCTCCGCGTACCGGGCGATGGTCGCGCCTTCCGGCGCTCCGGCGGGCGGACGCACGAGACCGCATCATCCCGCACGGCAGGAGCGGCGGAAGCCGCGACCCATACGCTCCGATGCAACACGCCCTGCGTCGTGCGCAACCACCTCGGCGGTCGCGCCTTCCGGCGCTCCTACCGTTCATGGCGCGATCGCCAGCAGCGCCAGCACGCGCCGCGCCAGCGCGCGCGGCGAGTGGGCGGCGTCCTCGTCGGCGGGCAGGATCGGTCCGACGCAGGCGGGGCAGCCGACGCGGCAGTCGCAGCGGTCGACCAGGTCGAGCGCACGCGCGACCAGCTCGCCGTGGCGCCGGTACAGCGGCTCGCTCAGGCCGATGCCGCCGGGATAGTTGTCGTAGAGGAACACCGTCGGGGTGAAGCGTGCTGCGTCGTCAGGCGCGCCCGCGCCTGGCTCGCTGCCGCGCCACTGGCCGCGACCGCGTGCATCGGCGGCGAGGAACCATGCGCCGTCGCCGCTGCCGACCGCCTTCTGCAGGTCGCGGCCCTCGGCCATCACCGCCAACGTGGCGACCAGGTGCAGCGCGTGCGCGGCGCCGAGGAAGCCGTCGAGCGCCTCCTGCCGCGCGCCGAAACCGGCGTCGAGCGTGGCCTGGTCGAGCTGCCACCAGGCCGCGGTGGTGTGCAGCTCCTGGTCGGGCAGATTCACCGGCCCATAGCCGATGTTCTCGTGGGTGTAGTAGCGGATCTTCTTGTAGCCCGACACCCGCCGCACCACGTGCACTTCGCCGTGCTGTGCCCGCCCCTGCCCGCTGGCGGCGCCGTCGAAGCGCTCGAGCACCTTGAGCTTGGTGTAGTCGATGGCGTCGGTGTAGTAGTCGACGTGGGTGCGGGTGACGTAGGCCTTGCGGCCATCCCAGTCGAGGCGCTCGACCTGGTAGGGCGTCGACTGGATCATGTGGATCGCGCCTTCGTAGAGCGTCAGCGCCGCGGCGCTGTAGTCGACCTCGGCGATGATCGCCTGGCGGCCGTCGGTGCGATCGACCACCACGAAGTTGCCGTCGGCCACCGCGCGCAGGCTGACCGCGTTGGCCGGATAGCTGTCGGCGATCCACTCCCAGCGTCCGCCCTCGCGATGCAGCACGCCGCTTTCGGCCAGCACGGCGAGGTAGTCGGCCGGATCGAGCGGACCGAAGCGGTCGCCGTCGACGAAGGGCAGCTCGAAGGCGGCGCAGCGGATGTGGTCGAGCAGCACCAGCGGCTGGTCGCTGGCGATGCGCGCGTGCTCGGGGCTGGCGTCGGCGAAGAAGTCGGGATGACGCACCACGTACTGGTCGAGCGCCTCGCTGCTGGCCACCAGCACGCCGAGGCTGGGCTGCTGGCGACGGCCGGCGCGGCCGATGCGCTGCCAGGTCGCGGCCACCGAGCCGGGATAGCCGTTGAGGATCACCACGTCGAGGCTGCCGATGTCGACGCCGAGCTCCAGGGCCGAGGTCGCGACGATGCCGTCGATGCGGCCGGCGCGCATGTCGCGTTCGGCCGCGCGGCGCTCGGTCGGCAGGTAGCCGCCACGATAGGCGCGGATCCGCGCCGGCTTGCGCGGGTCGTGGTCGAAGACGTCCTTGAGGTACTTGGTGACCACCTCGACCATCAGCCGCGACGAGGCGAACACCAGCGTCTTCAGGCCGGCCTTGATCGCCGTGCGGGCGATCCGCGTCGACTGCGAGCGCGCCGAGGCGCGGATCCGCACCTCGCCGCCGGCACGCTCGACGTCGAG
>VFQU01000688.1_pt1 | contig 26070 bp, 30 predicted proteins | sample 3512311 | NCBI WGS metagenome assembly VFQU01 (sample SAMN10412377, study PRJNA504923) | tailings metagenome | isolation source: Relicate 3 Philex TSF3 active mining site | place: Philippines: Tuba, Benguet | collected 2017-08-29
CCGTCTTCTCGATCTTGTCGTGCTGGCATCCCAGCACCACGCGGATGCCGCGCCGCTCCATCTCGCGGGTCAGGTGGGTGCGCACGTCGTCGTCGAAGCCGCGAAGCATGTTCGGCCCGCGATAGACCAGGGTCGTCTTGACACCCAGCCCGGCGAAGATGCCGGCGAACTCCACGGCGATATAGCCGCCGCCGACGACCATGATGCTCTCGGGCAGGCGGTCGAGATGGAAGGCCTCGTCCGAGGTCAGCACATGCTCGATCCCCGGCAGGTCCTTGGGCACGCTGGGCCGCCCGCCGGTGGCGATCAGGATCTTGTCGGCCGTGACCGTCATGTCCTTGCCGACCAGCTCGACGGTGTGTGCGTCCTTCAGCACCGCGCGCGCATGGACCATCTCGGCCCCGGCCTTGGTCAGGTTGGCCACATAGATCCCAGACAGGCGCGCGATCTCGACGTCCTTGGCCTCCAGGAAGGTCTTCCAGTCAAAGGTCGCTTCCGGAATCGTCCAGCCGAAACCCTTGGCGGTCTTGATCTGGTTGGAGACCTCGCTGGCGTAGACCATGAACTTCTTGGGCACGCAGCCGCGGATGACGCAGGTTCCGCCGACCCGATGCTCCTCGGCCACCGCGACGCGTGCGCCGCTCATGGCCGTCAGCCGCGCCGCCCTCACCCCGCCGCTGCCCGCGCCGATGACGAAGAGGTCGTAGTCGTACTTGGCCATGGATAGGGTCCGCCTTGCGAGGATCGTTCTGGTGGCAGGCTATGTAGGGCGTCAGGGCGTCAGCCGCACCACGCCAGCGTCTGTTCCGATCAGGGCCTCGTCGGCGAGGTCCAGGAACAGCCCGTGGTCGACGACGCCTGTCACCGATTTCAGCGCCTCGCCAAGCGCCGCCGGCTGGTCGATCACGCCCGAAGCCATGTCGTAGATCAGGTTGCCGCCGTCGGTGATGACCAGCCCCCGCTCGGACCGACGCAGACGCGGCGGCGGCAGGTCGAACTCGGCGGCGATGTCGGCCAGGCGCTGGCCGGTATGGACATGGCCGAAGCGGACCACCTCGATCGGTAGGGGAAACCTGCCCAGGGCCTTCACCTGCTTGGCCGCATCGGCGATGACGACGCAGCGGCGCGAGGCCTCCCAGACCAGCTTTTCCCGCAGCAGGGCCGCCCCGCCGCCCTTGATCAGCGACAGGCCCGGGCCGACTTCGTCGGCGCCGTCGACGGTCAGGTCGATGCTGCGCACGTCGTCGAGCGCCACCAGGGCGATGCCGAGCTCGCGCGCCAGATCGGCGGTGGCGTCCGACGTCGGCACGCCCCGGACATCAAGCCTGCGGGCGGCAAGGGCCCTGACGAACCAGGCCGCGGTCGAGCCGGTGCCCAGCCCGACCGTCATGCCGTCCTCGATAAGCTCGGCCGCGGCTTCCCCGACCAGGCGCTTCTGTTCGTCAGCGCTCACGTTCTACTTCGCGGCGACCGAATGGATGATGCTGATCGACCGCGTGTCGCCTTCCTTCATGATCAGCGCGATCCAGAAGCCACGACCGTTCAGGGCGGCCATCACGGCGGCGTTGTCGGCGGGGTTCAGGACAGTCCGGCGACCGTTCTCCTCGGTGAAGAAGTACATCTCCTTGCCGCTCTGGCCGAGTTCGGGGTTGCCCAGCATCTGGCCGACGGCGCGGACGCTGATCTCCTGGGGATCGTCGCTGGAGACGTTGCAGGCCTTCATCCGCTGGGCGGGCGCCCCGCCGCCGGCCGGCGCGACGCCCGAGGCGGAAACGATGGCCCAGCCCTTGCCGTCGATCACCTTGTTGAAGCCGCGAACCTCCTGGAGATTCGCCACCGGCGGCGCTTGGAACGGTTCAAAGCCCATCGCCTCGGCCTTGGCGACGACCTTGGCCGGATCGGCGTTGGTCTTCAGGCAGACCTCCTCGAACCGTGCGGCCAGTTCCTGGGCGGCCGCCTGGGCCGGCAGGATGGCGAGCGCGGCGAAGGCCGCGACGGGAAGAATGAAACGACGCATCAGAGCCTCCGGCGATTTCTGAGGCGACTGATAGCGATTGCCGGAGAAAGGCGAAAGGCCAAGGCCGCCGCCTGGCCGCCGCTACTTGCGCTCGATCACATGGATCAGGGTGAACAGCCGCCCGCCGCCGATGGTGTAGCTGCTCAGCGTGTAGTAGCCCGCCCCCTTCAGCGCCCGCGTCTCAGCCTCCACGTCACTCTGGTCGAACGGCCTGACCGAACCGCCCTCCCGCGTGAAGGCAAAGGTCTGCTCGTCGCCGAAGTCCGCCTTGCCGATCTGCCGCCGGATCGTGGCGAGGCCGGCGTCGCCGGGGTCCGGCCCGATGACGTTGCAGGCGACCATGCCCTGGACGATCTTGCGGCTGTGCGACAGCGCCGAGCCGGTCGAGGTCATTATCAACCAGCGCCCGCCGTCGTCGGCGGTGGCCATGAACAGCCTCACCGTCTCCATTTCCGGTTCGGGCTGGGCCGGCTGTTCGGTGAAGCCTTCCTTCAGGGCGGCGGCGACGATGGCGTCGGTCTTCACGTCCGTCCTGACGCAGACGCGATCGTACAGGTCCGCCAGCCGGTACTGCGCCGCCGAGGCCGAGCCGGCCAGGGCGACGACGAGGCCGAAAGCGGCCAGGAAAGGCATCACGCGCATGGGAGGTCTCCAAACCGCCAAACTCATCCAGCGGCGACCGCCGCCTGCAATTGGCCCTAGCGGGCCTTCTGGGCCAGGGCCAGCACGACGCGGGTCTGGTCGCCCTCCGAATGGATGGCCATGATCCAGAAGCCGCCCTGCTCCAGCGCCGCCAGGCCCGCTGTGTTGTCGTTTGGATCGAGGGGCAGGCGCTTGCCGTCACGGACGACATAAAGATGCTGGGTCTGGTCCGCGGACCTCCCGCTGGACGGAACGCCCACCCAGCCGCGGAGCGCCTTGGCCGAGGCGTCGTCCGGATCGGGCCCGGCGACCATGCAGCCCACCATCACTTGTGACGGCGTCACCGTCGTCGCGGGGGTCACACGGCGGTTGACCACGACCATCCAGCGCTGTCCGGCGACGTCCTTGGCGTACGCCGTCTGCACGTCGCCCTCGCGGGTGAGGGGCACGCCTTCCAGCGGCTTGTAGCCCAGAGCCTGCGCCCGCGCCGGCGCGAGCCCTTCGAAATCGGCCTGGCTGGCGATGCAGATCGTCCGCATCTCCGCCATCAGCGTCGGCTCGGCCGACTGGCCGGCGGCGCTTCCACCCCATCCCGCCGCCAGGACGGTCGCCACGAAGAGGCCTGCGATTTTCCGGCTCATGACTTGCCCTTCAACTTCGCCTTGGCTGCCCGGAAGCGGGCCGCCCATCCCGTCTTTTCCACCTGCTGGCTCCGTTCCAGGCCCAGCGCGTCGGCCGCGACGTCGCGCGTGATGACCGAGCCGGAGCCCGTGTACGCCCCCGCGCCGATGCTCACCGGGGCGACCAGGCTGGAGTTCGAACCGACGAACGCCCCCTCGCCGACATGGGTCTCGAACTTGTCGAAGCCGTCGTAGTTGCAGAAGATCGTCCCGGCGCCGATGTTCGCCTTGGCCCCGACCGTGCCGTCACCCAGATAGGCCAGGTGATTGGCCTTGGCGCCCGGCCCGACCTTCACCTTCTTCACCTCGACGAAGTTGCCGATATGGGCCTCCTCGCCGATGTCGGCGCCGGGCCGCAGCCGCGCGTAGGGCCCGACGATGGCGCCGGCCCGCACGACCGCCCCTTCAAGATGGCTGAACGCCCGGATCACCGCGCCCGCCTCGACCGTCACCCCCGGTCCGAAGACGACGTTGGGTTCGACCAGGGCGCCGCCGGCGATCCGGGTGTCGTGCGACAGCCACACCGTGGCCGGAGCCACCATCGAGACGCCATCGGCCATCAGCGCGTTGCGGCGCCGCTGCTGCCAATACCACTCGGCCCGGGCCAGCCCCGCCTGGTCGTCCGCGCCCATCACCGACAGCTCCGGCGCGAACGCCACCCCCACATGGGCGCCGTCGCCGTTGGCCAGGCCGACGATGCTGGTGATGTAGTACTCGGACTTGACGTTGTTGTTGTCGACCCGCTCGAGCCAGCCCAGCAGACGCGCCCAGGGCGCACAGAGAATGCCGCTGTAGCAGGCGCGCACCGCCCGCTCCTCGGCGTTGGCGTCCCGGGCCTCGACGATGCGCAGGAGCCGCCCGTCCCCGTCCTGGATCAGCCGGCCGTACAGCGCCGGATCGGCCGCCTCGAATCCCAGCATGACCAGGTCGGCGCCCGCCGCGCGCGTCTCGAACAGCGGCGCCAGGTCCTCGGCTGTCAGCAACGGACAGTCGGCGTTGGTGACCACCACCTCGCCCTCGAACCCCTCCAGCGCCTGCCGGGCGCAGAGCACGGCATGCGCGGTGCCCATCGGCGGGTCCTGGATCGCGACGGCGCTCTCGCCCAGCCGGCGCCGGACGTGCTCGGCCACCGCCGGGCTGTGCGTCCCGCAGATGACCACGACCCGCTCGCAGCCGGCCGCCTCGACCGCGTCGATCGCCCGGTCCAGCATTGTCCGCCCGCCAACCTTGTGCAGCACCTTCGGCAGCGGCGACTTCATGCGGGTGCCCTGGCCGGCGGCCATGATCACGGCGGCGCGTCTGCTCATCGAATCCCCGTCTCCGCAGCTTGCGTTCGCATGCGGTTTAGCCGAAAGCCCGGCCCGATGCATGACCTTCAACTACGCCCGCTGGCGGGCTGGACCATCGTCTTCGACCTGGACGGCTGCCTGGTGGACTCCGCGCCCGACCTCGTCGGCGCCCTGAACGCGCTGCTGGTCGAGGAAGGCCACGAGCCGCTCCCGCTCGGCCAGGGACGGCTGATGGTCGGGCGCGGCGCGCGCGCCCTGGTCGCCCAGGGGTTCGAGACACGCGGCGCCGCCCCCGATCAGGCCGCGCTCGACACCCTGACCGCCCGATTCCTGACGCTGTACGCCGGCCGCATCGCGCTTGAGACCCGCCCCTACCCCGGCTGCCTCGAGGCGCTCGACCTGCTGGCGGCGCGCGGCGCCGTGCTGGTGGTCTGCACCAACAAGCGCACCGACTTCTCCCGGGCCCTCCTGCGGGATCTGGCGATGGACCAGCGGTTCGCGGCCAATGTCGGCGGCGACGCGGCGCCGGCGCCCAAGCCTGACCCGCGCCACCTGCTGTGCGCCATCGAGGCGGCCGGAGGCGACCCCGCCCGCACCATCATGATCGGCGACACTGTCTTCGACGCCGAAGCCGCCCGCGCCGCCGGCGTCCCCTGCATCCTCGTCGCCTTCGGCTACAGCCAGTCGCCGGTGGCCGACCTGCCCGCCGCCGCGGTCATCGAGACCTTCGACGCCCTGCCGGACGTCATCGCAAAGCTCGCCTCTTGCCCCGAAGCGACCGCGCCGCTATAGACCCGGCCCTTCCGAAGAGGGATGCGTAGCTCAGCGGGAGAGCACCTCGTTCACACCGAGGGGGTCACAGGTTCAATCCCTGTCGCATCCACCATTCTTTTCAGACAGCTGGCGCGAAGCCCTGAATCCATTGCCGGAATGGCGTCGGGAAGGGCTGGCCTCCGCTTTTCCTCACGCCAGCCCGACGCATCAGATCGCCGATGGATCGGAAGCTGGCCGTGCGGCGCATGACCAAGCGGCTCCATGAGATTTGGCAGCCCACGAGAACGGCTAGCGGGAAATCGGGCCGGCCAGCAAGCTCACGCCCCTAGTCGCGCCCGCCTCGCGACAGCGTCACGCTGTAGGGACCAAAGCTCCCCCTCTGCATGCTCTGGGCCCGTATCGAATAGACTTCGGTATTGGCGATGGACTCTGTCAGCGTTGCGGCTTCTTCACTCCAATTGTTCATCGAATTGATCGGTTTGCCTTGGCAATCCGGACTCGCGTAGAGTTGAAGGGCCGGCTTGAAGGCCGTAGATCGCATGGTGGCGATCAGGTCGTCGCCGCGAACGGCTCGAAAGGCATAGCAATCATAGGTCCTGTGTTGGGCGGTGACGGCATCGTCGGGCGTCAACCGGGACCGCAGGGTTTGGCCAATCTCGATCGGGACTGGCGTCGCCGGCACGGTGACCGTGCGATCGACTTGGAGATGAAAAGCCCCTGTTTCCGACGCAAGCGCACCGGCGCTGATCGACCAGCGCTCGCCGTCACCCGCGATCTCGACGGTAGCGGCGCGTTCGCTCCCCTCACGGCGGTCCTCGATGGGCTTTGAGAGAGATGTGCAGTCCGCGCCCCTCCCCGCCCTCAGCACGGGAGCAAAGGCGTCCGAATAGAGCGACACCGTATAGCGCTCGCCAGGACGTGTCTGAAGGCCGAAACACCGAAAGCGTCGCCCGTCAGGCGCTACCGGATGGTGCGAACCCATGGATGTGGTTATGCCGCCTGCCGGCCAGAGCGTTTCCGGAGCCTGCGCGAATGAGGGGGAAGCCGCCCCCACAAGCACGAGCGCGATGGACAGGAATCTGCGCATGAAGTCGACCTCTTGCCTGGAGCGTTGCCGGCTATCGAAGCGAAAAGGACTCGACGAACGCACGCGCCGCAACGTCTGAACCGCCCTCGGGATAGTCGGCGTCGACCCGATAGACCATGTTGCCGCGCACGTAGACCCGGCGAATTTCGTAGCCGGACTCCATGCTGACCGCGGACCGCTTCTTGAGGATGGTCACCTCGCGACCGACCGCACCGGAGACCGGGAGCGATTTGCTGGCGACGACCGTCTCGCTCGACCCGATGGGTTTGGTCATGAAATCCACGGTCGCGGCGGGGTCGGGCAGAGGTTCGCGGTGCCTGGCCACGGAGAGGCCATAGGCGCCGTCAGCGCTGTAGGCCACGAAGTAGAGACCATCGCCGGTGACCTTCTGGGTCACATCACCGGGGAAGCTCACCCTGAAACCCCATTCGGCGTTGTCGATCTTCTGAGCGGCAAGCGCTGGCGCGACGATGGAGCAGGCGACCACGATGGCGAGCAGGGGGCGTTTCATTCTGAGGGTCCGCTATTCGTTGAACGAAGGCTTGTGAGACGAAAATCCAAGGGCAGCGAATGCCGCTACCAGGCCCGCCGCGCCGCCTATGAGGGCGAGGTTGGTGACGCCGTCGTCGGTGACTGGCCCCTCGCCGCCGAAGACGCCAACCAGCGCTGCGGCGGCGGCGCTGACCAATGCTCCGATGAGCACGAAGGGAGCGCCCGATGCGCGAACCCCGACAAGCCCAACCAGCGCGCCAGTAAGAGCCGCAGGCAGTACGCCCAGGATATAGCCGAACGGCAGCAGCCAGATGACGCCGAGGATTGCGCCGACAGCGCTCGACGCGCCCTCTCGATACCCCAGCAATGAGAAGCCCAGGGTCCCGACAAGAGGGGCGACAACGGCGAAGGCCATCGCTGTCATGAGTATGGATCTAGCCATTGTCGACTGCCCTAGTGCGGAGGAATGACCGCCATCTGGGCGGCGCGGTCGCGCACGTAGTCGCTGACCTGCAGGTCAGGGGTCTCGGGGGCGTCGAGCTGGATGTAGAACGCCCCTTCGACAAGTCGGTCGAGCAACGGTTCGAGTATGGCCGGATCACCGGGGCTCCTCGGCCATTGCAGGACATTGAGGACGCTGTAAGCCGATCCGGGTGCGCTGGCCTTCGCGCCAATGGCCTTCGCTTCCTCCTCCGTCAGCACCGGCTCGACCACGACAAACTCATCGAACAGGCCGCGTTCCTCGACCGATGCCTGGAGGACCACCCTTCCAAAGACGCCAGAGCCGGCGACCAGGGTCTTTCCCTGCAATGACAGCTCCTGAAAGAGCAAGGGCTTCAGCTCCTCGCTAAGGAATCGGGTGAAGCGAGACGCGCCGCCAGAACCCACTGGTCCCGCCAACGCTTCGGCGACGGATTCGCTGTTCAGGGAGTCGACCCCTTCCAGCCAGACGACGACGACGCCAAACATGGAGCTTTCCAGTTCGCGCTTCCGGAGGTCGGCCGCGATACGGCGTGCGTCAGGCTCTGGCACAAGAGCCACGAGGATCACATTGGAAGGGTGGATGCCCAGGGCCGGATACTGGATACGGATCGTGACCTGTTCGCCGAGGGCCGAAGACTGAAGCACCAGCCGATCTGTGCGAGCGAAGTCGCGGTCGATGCCGATGGCTGGACCAGCGGCTGCGCGTGCGCGCCGCCGGCAGCGAAGAAGGTGGCGAGGGCGACCAGGGCTGAGAGCAGCAGCTTCATGGATTGAATAGGCTCCGCCAAAGGAACTGCTCGTCTGTCTCGTTGACCTTCCACTCGACAGGGTGGCTTTTGGCCTGGACCGTCTGCAGGAAAATCATCGCGGAAGGATCCGCGACGCCCTGATTCTGCGTCCAGGAGAGATTGAGCTTCGCCACGAGCCCCCCTTTTCCTGTCGGCAGGTCGTCGGAAAGCTTGGTCAGGACCTGCTGAGGGAGCCGATAGTCCTTGGCATAGACCGTATCGAACGCTGCAGGGTCCTCGCTGAAGACGAGCAGCGCGACATCGGCGCCCCTGCCCAGGCCGACAAGCCGGACCGAACCTACGTCAGGCCGCCCGCGCAGGCGCTTGATGAGGTCCAGGCGAAGAAAGCGGGCCATCGCGCTACGCTCTTCCGGAGGCCAGTCGCGTCGGCGGAAAGTCTGCGCGACGCCCTCGTCTGCTGGCGAAACCGTCACCACAATCAGCCTGTCATCCGCCAGCACCGCGCCGGCCTGGCGCGCCATGGCCGCGGCCACCCCGACATCCGCCTGACCGTCGATGACCACGACGGCCCGAAGCGGCGGATCCTCAGGATCTCTTTGGCCCGGCGGCGTCCAGATGCGCACGCGCCACCCTGGCCCGGATGCGTCCGGATCCTTGAGAACCGTTTCCTCGTACGCATCATCCGATACGGTCGAGCGATCCAGGACGTTGACCGGCAGATCCTGCGCCGCCGCGCCCGAACCCAAAGCAAAGCAAGCGAGAATTGTTACTAGAACGCGCCCCATGCCGAGACTCTTCACACGATTTTTTTTCTCCGACAATCCGCTTGGGCTTGGGCAAGGATGCCGGCGCCAACGTGCGTCCGCTGTCGACCCTGCAACCTCCCTCGCGCCCGGCGCGCGGCGAGGCTATTGAACGGCGGACATGGCCGGACTGACCTACGCCATCGGCGACATCCACGGCCGCCTCGACCTGCTGCGGCAGGCGGCGCTGAAGATCGCCGCGCACGCGGGCGGGCGGGCGCACCGCATCGTCTGCCTGGGCGACTATGTCGATCGCGGTCCCGACAGCCGGGGCGTCATCGAATTCCTCATGCGCGAGACGGCGGCCGGCCGCTGCATCTGCCTGAAGGGCAATCACGAAGCGATGATGCTGGAGGCCCTGCGCGGGCAGCAGATGGCCTTCTGGCTCCGGAACGGCGGCGAGGAGACCCTGGCCTCCTACGGCGGCGAGGTGCCCCGGGCGCATCTCGACTGGCTGGAGACCCTGCCCGTGACGCTGGTCGAGGCCGACCGCATCTATGTCCACGCCGGCCTGCGTCCGGGCCGCCCGCTGGCCGAGCAGGACGAGGACAGCTGCCTGTGGATCCGCGAGCGGTTCCTGCGGGCCCCCGCCGCCGACCTCCCCGGCCACGTCGTGCACGGCCACACCCCCCACCACGCCGACAAGCCGGCCCCGGAGCTTCCCGAGCGCCTCGCGCACCGTACCAATCTCGACACCGGCGCCTTCGCGACCGGCGTGCTCGTGGTGGGTGTGTTCGAGGCCGACAGGCCCGGCGGACCGATCGAGCTGATCGAGGTCACGGCCTGACGCCGACGATTTGGCGCCGGTCCGGGACGGCGCCGTGCTATCAAGGCGCACGTTCCGACAGGAACCCTGACGACCCAGCGTCGTCCTGCCCGACAGGCGATCCGCGCGGCGGACATCGGGGCGCCGGCGATACCGCAGCCCACCTCCGACAACTCTGTCACAGCAGGATTGATCATGGCCAAAGCGCCTCCCCCACAGCCTACCGGCGCCCAGATCGTCGCGGCCCTGAGATCCGCCCTCGAGACCGCCCTCGGCCAGGGCCATGACCCGGCCGGGCTGGTGCTCAACCTGACCCGTCGCGATGCCGTGCTCATCCATCGGAGCGAAAGCTTCGCGCCGGACGAGATCCGGTTCGAGCCAGACGGCATGAGGGTCATGGGGGTGATGTCGACCGTCGGCCTGACCCCGGTCAGCGCCCTGGCGGTCCTGGCCGCCCAGGGCGCGGACGCATGATCGTCTCCAGGCCGCGCACGTCCAATCCTATGCTTGGTCCGGCCATGCTCTTCGGGGCCTGCCTGCTGATCCTCGTCCTCCTTGGGCTTGTCCTCAGCCGGCCAGAGCCCAAGGGGTCGCTGCCCGAGCCCGAACCGGCCCTCAGCGAGGGCGATCAGGCGAGGCGGGATTCCGCCGCTTGGGCTGACCGGGAACGCGAACGCCAGGCGGGCAAGGCAGCGACGCCCCCGGCCGCGGACCGCTAAAGTCAGGCCTCCGCCAGCCAGCCGCCGGCGAACCCCGCCCGGACCAGCCCGTGACGGATCACCGGCTCGTCCCGCATCAGCCGCCAGACCAGCCCGCTGCGGTGGTTCTCGATCATCGCCACGATCGGCCCCTGGTCGATGCCAAGCATGTCGCGGCCCACCCAGCCGGCCGCGCCGCGAATATCGCCGAAGGCTGAGCGGATCGGCTCGCCGACCGTCGGGTTGAAGGCGTCCTGGAACCCCTGCGGGCCGTAGATCGCCGCGCCGTGGACGGCCGTCATCCGCTCCAGCGTCGCCGTCACCGCCTCCGGCGCGAACGGCAGCGAGGCCGCCACCGCCGTCGGCGCCAGGGTGCCGTCGTCGAAGTCGTCCGCCCCTCGCGCCGAATAGGCCCGGAAGCTACGCAGCCGCCCGTCGACGATGTGATTGAAGATGCCCGGCCCGTCACAGGCCGTCAGTCCCCACAGTCCCTCGGCATAGCCGCGCCACTGGCCCGCGTTGGCCGCCGCGTAGGCCTGCTGGGCCGCCACAGCGCGGCGGCTGTTCTCGAAATAGTCGAGGCCCCGGCGGCGCATGAAGTCGTCACGGATGCCGCGGAAGTCGATCCACAGGTGGCTGTACTGATGGCCGAACATCGGCCCGAACCCCAGGTGCGGCTCGGGATCGCGTCGCCAGCTTCGGCCGTAGTCTGCGCACCAGGCCGTCCAGGCGCCAGGCTCCACAGCGCGGTCCCCCGCCCCCAGCGCCAGGATGTAGAGGATCATCGCCTCGTTGTAGCCGCGCCATTCGTGCGGGATGAAACCGCCCTCCGGCGTCCATCCCAGCCAGAAGCGTCCCGACGCCGCCTGCGCCCAGCGCCAGTCCACCCGGCGAAACAGCCCGCCGGCCAGGTCCCTGACCGCCGCCTCGTCGGCCGCATCGCCATCGAAGTACCGCCCCGCCGCCAGGGCGCCGGCCAGCAGCAGGGCGGTGTCGATCGTCGACAGCTCGCAACCTCCTGCGCGAAGCGCCGTGCGCATGTCGATGAAATGATAGAAAAATCCGTTCCAGCCGGAGACGCCGCCGCCCTGCGACCCCTGCGGCGCGTCGGCCAGGGTCGTCAGCGTGCGCCGGGTCAGCGCGGCGGCCTCGCTCCGCGTCATCCAGCCCCGCTCGACGCCGATCGGCCACAGGGTCAGGGCGAACCCGACGGCGGCGATCGAACAGGCCGACGGCGTCGGCCAGCGGTCGGCGGTGAGCCCGCTCTGCGGGTCGGTGGCCGCCCGCATCCCCTCGAAGGTCCGCGCCTGGATTTCGGCGATCAGGTCGTTCGACATCGCGGCGGGCTCAAACGCCCCACGCCTGGCCGGCGCCGCCATAGCTGTCCACCGCCGCGAATAGCGCCCGCACCATCTCGCGCTCGGCCTCGGTCAGTTCCGGCCGCCAGATGTCGAAGATCAGGATCACCCGGTCCTCGCCGCTCTCGTTCCAGGCCTCGTGCTGGATCGTGTCATCGAACAGCCAGGCCTCGCCCTCGCGCCACTCGCGCGTCTCGTTGCCGACCCTGAAACCGCATTGTCCAGGCAGGATCAGCGGCAGGTGACAGATCAGCCGGGTATTGATGAAGCCGTTGTGCGGCGGGATCCGGGCGCCGGCCGCCAGCCGCGAGAACAGGATCGACGGCGTCCGTCCCTCGATCCGGCACAGCGGCGCCCCGGCGATGGCCTCCAGCGTGCGCGGGCACCTGTCCGCCACCGCATCCACCCGCTCGCCGTCCCGCCACAGGTAGATCGCGCCCCAGTCGGGGTTGTCGCGCATGCCGTGCCCCTCGGCGAAGGGCCGGTCGGACCTGGTTTCCAGATAGGGCGCGAAACCGCCGCCGTCCGCCAGCAGGCCATCCAGTTCGGCGCGGACATCCGCCGCCGCCGCCTCCAACTCGCCCAGCCAGCCGAACGGCTCGCGCGGATAGAACTGGATCTGCGGAAGGCCCGGAAAATAATAGTGCCGGGGCTGCTGCAGGAAGAGCTGCCGGCGGCCCAGCATCAGGTCCAGCGACTGGCCGAACCGCGCCGCCTCCGGGCTCGCCGGGTCGACGCCGCCGGCCGCCAGGGCCGCCTCCAGGTGGCGCTCGTAGTCGCGGGCATAGGCCTCGACGGCCGCCTGCGCCCGGCGCACGTCGGCCGCGACGGGCGGCGGCAACTGCTCGGGCGGCGGGGCGGCGCGCAGGGCCGCGCGATAGAAGCCGGCGGCCGCCCGGCCATCGCCCTCGGCCGCGAAATGATCGGCCTTCATCAGCAGCCCGCGCAGATGGCGCGGCTCCCGTTCCAGCAGGCGGTCCAGCGCCGTCAGCATCGCCGCCCCGTCGCCGAGCCCGCGACACGCCACCGCCAGCCCCAGCAGCACCGGCCCATCCTCGCCGCCGCCCGCGAGGATCTGTTCAAAAATCGCCCGGGCGCCGGCGAAGTCTCCGCGGCCCAGGGCCTGGGCTCCGGATTGCGTCAGGGCGCGGGGATCGGTCGTCGCGGTCATGGGCCGATGTGAGGTCGGCGGGCCGGGTCGGTCAACCACCGTTCGCGGCCCCGCGCGCCAAAGCCCGCTTGACAGACGTCTACATTTGTAACCTCATACGTCTACATCTGTAGACAGGAGCTGTTCCATGAAATCCCGCATGCGCCTTCCGGCCGCCGTCGTCGCGGCGGCCTGCCTTGTCCCCCTCCACGCCCAGGCCGCCGTCCTGACCCCGACCACGGTGTTCTTCGACGCCTCGCCGCTGATGAAGCTCATCATGGTCGGCCTGCTGGCCGCCGCCGCCGCCGCCATCGTCATCAGCGTGCGCAAGGTGCTGGCCGGCCCGAACCTCAGCGGCGGCTCGGCCTTTGTCTCGGCGCTGCGTCTGGGCGGCCCGCTGCTGGGCCTGCTGGGCGGCGCCTATACCGGGCTGATGATGTTCATGGGCCTTGCGCGCCAGGGCGCCCAGCCGATCGAGGTGCTGGCGCCGGGCCTGGCCGAGATCGCCATGCTGGTGCTGCTCGGCCTTCTCGCCGGCGTGGTGGGCGTGGCCGCCCACTGGGCGATCGAGGCCCGGATCGACCGCACCGTGCTCAGCCGATGACGGACCAGCCGATCCGCGTCACCGAGGCCGAGAGCGAGGTCCTGGCGGCCCTGTGGCGGCGAGGGCCCATGGCCTTCGCCTCCCTGATCGACGAGGTGAAGCAGGTCCAGCCCTGGGGCGACGCCACCATCAAGACGCTGCTTCACCGCCTGATGCAGAAGGGGGCCATCCGTTCGGTGCGACAGGATGGTCGCCAACTCTACCACCCCCTGCTCGAACGCCGCAGCTATGTCGACGACCAGATCCAGGGCCTGGCCGACCGCCTGTTCGCCGGCGACCGCGCCGCCCTGCTGGCGGAGTTGAGGATGGCGGAACCGCCAAGACCATCCTGAGGCGAATTTCGTATTCACACGATTCTCGATTGTAAATCGAACACCGGTGTGCGAGCCTCCGCGGGCTCCGTGGCTGGGGAGCAATCCATTGGCCCAACTCCGGAGAAATGCCATGCATTCGCTCACGATGAACTGGTCTGCCCGCGGCACGACCGTCTTCACCCCCGCCAACGTCAGCCACACCCACGGCACCGATCCCACCTTCACGCCCGGCAAGCTGATCGGCGGCGGCAACAGCACCGTGTTCGTCGACCAGAGCCAGAACCTCGGTCCCGGCCCTGTCGGCAACTACACCTGGGCGTCCATCGACAATCCCAACCTGGGCGTCTCCTGCCACTACGACCATCCCTCCGGCACGGGCCAGACCAGCGTCACGGCCACGCCGAACGGCTTCCTCGTCTCGTTCGACGGAACCCACTGGTCGAGCACGCCGATCACCGCCAATCCGAAAGGGTCGGACATCACCGTCGCCATCTACGTCAGCGACACCTCGAGCGTCTGACCGGCGCGGGATCGGCCGCCGTCGGGCCGGCCGATCCCCCTGCCCGGCGCGTCCAGAGAACCCATTTGACAACGCACCCGGCGCGTTCGACATGCCGACGCATGAGCGAACCGCAGGCCCGCCCCCGCCACATCCACTTCATCGGCATCGCCGGCGCCGGGATGAGCGCCACCGCGCTGATGATGCGCGACGCCGGCCATGTCATCGGCGGCTCGGACGAGGAAGCCTTCCCGCCGATCAGCACCTATCTGGAGACCCTCGGCGTCCCCTTCCGCCGCGCCTTCGCCGCCGAGAACATCGGCCCCGAAGTCGATCTCGTGGTGCTCGGCGGCAGCGCCAAGCTGCACGGCGACGACAACGCCGAATTCGCCGAGACCCGCCGTCGCGGCCTGGAAGTCACCGGCTTTCCCCAGCTCGTCGCCGAGCAGACCCGCGACCGCGACGTCACCGTCGTGGCCGGCAGCTTCGGCAAGTCGAGCTGCACCGCCCTGCTCGCCCATATCCTGCGCGAGGCCGGCAAGGACCCCGGCTACATGATCGGCGCCATCCCCGCCGGCGGCGCGCCGACCGGCGCCTGGGGCAGCGGCCCGGTGATCCTGGAGGGCGACGAGTACATCGTCAGCCAGTCCGACCGCCGCTCGAAGTTCATGCTCTACGACGTCGACCACCTGCTGCTGACCTCGCTGGTCCACGATCACCTGAACGTCTTTCCCACCTTCGCCGAGTACGAGGCGCCGTTCCGCCAGCTCCTCGCCCGCGTTGCCCCCGGCGCCACCGTGGTCATGCGCGACAGCCCGGCTCTGCGCGCCGTCGCGGCCGAGTGCGCCGCGCCCATCGTCTGGTACGGCACGGGCCGCGGCGAGGGCTGGCGCAGCCGCGACGTGGTGTTCGGCGAGACCTCCGCCTTCACCCTCACCGGCCCCGACGACTTCGCCTTGCGGCTGGAGACCGGCCTGCTGGGCGAGCACAACATCGAGAACATCGTCGGCGTCTCCGCCTTCCTGCTGTCGCGCGATCTCGTCACCCCCGAAGAACTGGCGGCGGGCGTCGCCAGCTTCCAGGGCATCCGCCGCCGGCTCGACCGCCTGACGACCGTCTCGAGAGTTCCGGTCATCGAGGGCTTCGGATCGTCGTACGAGAAGGCCCGCTCGGCCATCGAGGCGGTCAAGCTGCACTATCCCGTCCGGCCGCTGGTGGTGATCTTCGAGCCGCACACCTTCTCCTGGCGCAACCGCGAGGGGCTGGCCTGGTACGACACCGTCTTCGCCGGCGCCGCGCGCGTCATCGTGCTGCCGCCGCCGGTCCATGGCGCCGCCAGCCACAGCCAGCTTGGCCACGACGAGATCCTCGCCCGCATCGCCGCGACCGGCATTCCGGCCGCCGGCGCCGCCACGCCCAGCGAGTGCGAGGCCCTGCTGTCGGACCTGACGGGCGAGGAGGTGGTCCTGCTTCTGTCGTCCGGTCCGCTTCTGGGCCTTCCGGCCAGCCTGCCGCCGCTGATGGACGGCCGCTTCGGCTGATAAGGCAGGGCGCCGCCCCCTGACGCCAAAATGGCGCACCGCCTCGCGACGGGAACCCGATCGCGGTTCAACCCCTTTCCGCCTTGGGCCCGCCGTGGCAGTTTCGCGGCGGTAGAGGGGACGCCAGAACCACATGGCAAGGCCAGCGAACTTCACCCTGCAGCAGGGAGAACACGGCGCGACCGCCGTGCTGGTCGGCGACTGGACCGCTGAAACCCTCGAGGACGCCGGCAAGCGGCTGGGCGACACCCTCGACGGCTCCAAGGCCGTCAATCTCGACCTGCGCCAGATCGGCCGCTGCGACACCGCCGGCGCCTACGCCATCATTCGCGCCGCCGACGGCCGGGATTCGGCCGGCCGGCTCATGGCCCGGCCCGAGACCGAGCGCCTGCTCGATCTGGTCGGCGAGGCGGTGCAGGCCGAACCGAGCCCCGTGCGCCAGCACCGCGGCTTCTACGACCTGCTGGTCCGCATCGGCCGCGGCGTCGTCAATCTCGGCATCGATCTCTACGAGACGCTGATCTTCATCGGCCACCTGCTGACCTCGGCCGGCCGGGCGATCATCCGGCCGCAGAAGTTCCGCTGGGCGCCGTTCGTCTCGCTCTGCGAGCGCGCCGGCCTCGACGCCATCCCGATCGTGGCCACCACCACCTTCTTCATCGGCGCTGTCGTCGCCCTCCTGGGCATCAACAGCCTGCGCGCCTTCGCCGCCGAGGTGCTGGTGGTCGAGGCGACCGGCATCTCGATCCTGCGCGAGTTCGGCATCGTCATCACCGCCGTCCTGCTGGCCGGCCGGTCCAGCTCGGCCTTCGCCGCCGAGATCGGCTCGATGAAGATGAACCAGGAGATCGACGCCATGCGCGTCATCGGCGTCGATCCGTTCGACGCCCTCGTCCTGCCGCGCTTCCTGGCCCTGCTGGTGACCATGCCGCTGCTGACCTTCATCGCCGACCTGGCGGGCCTGGTCGGCGGGGTGATGGTCACCTGGGGCATCCTCGACCTGTCGCCGACCTTCTTCTGGCAGCGAATCGTCGACAACGTCGGCGCCACCCACTTCTGGGTCGGCATCTCCAAGGCTCCGGTCATGGCCATCGTCATCGCCGGCATCGGCTGTCGCCAGGGCATGGAGGTCGAAGGCGACGTGGAATCGCTCGGCCGCCGCGTGACCTCCGCCGTGGTCCAGGCCATCTTCGCCATCATCCTGCTCGATGCCCTGTTCGCCCTCCTCTACATGGAGCTGGACATTTGACCGCCGGCCGCGACACCGGACTGGCCGAGGACGGGCTCGACGCCGAGGCGCCGCCGATCGAGGTGCGCGACCTCGTCTCCGCCTTCGGCAGCAACGTCATCCACGACAACCTCGACCTCACCGTCGAGCGCGGCGAGGTGCTGGGCGTCGTCGGCGGGTCAGGCTCGGGCAAGTCGGTGCTGCTCAACACCATCATCGGCCTCAAGGCGCCCGAGGGCGGCAGCGTCCGCATCTTCGGCCAGGACATCCAGCACGCGAACCGCCGCAAGTGGTCGGCCATCGAGCGCCGCTGGGGCGTGCTGTTCCAGCAGGGCGCGCTGTTCTCCTCGCTGACGGTCAAGGAAAACGTCGCCGCCCCCCTGCACGAGCACACCGACCTGTCCCGCCGCGAGATCGACGAGCTGGCCGAGCTGAAGATCGCCCTGGTCGGCCTTCCGCCCCGCGCCGGCGCCCTCAAGCCGGCCGAGCTGTCGGGCGGCATGCGCAAGCGGGCGGGCCTGGCGCGGGCCCTGGCCTTTGATCCGGAGCTGCTGTTCCTGGACGAGCCCACGGCGGGCCTCGATCCCATCGGCGCCGCCGCCTTCGACGAGCTGATCGCCGACCTGTCGCACAGCCTGGGGCTGACCGTGTTCATGATCACCCACGATCTGGACAGCCTCTACACCATCACCACCCGCGTCGCGGTGCTGGCCGACAAGAAGGTCGTCGCCTGCGCCCCGGTGCGCGAGCTCGAGCATTCCGAACATCCCTGGATCCGGGAATACTTCCTGGGGCCCAGGGGACGCGCCGCCCAGACCGCCCAGGTCCGCGGCGGACAGAGGGTCTGATTCCGATGGAAAGAAACGCCAACTACGCGCTGGTAGGGGCCGCCTCGCTGCTCCTCTTCATCGCCATGATCGTCTTCGCCTTCTGGCTGGCGCGGCTGAGCTTCAACCGCTCCTACGACGACTACGACGTGCTGTTCGTCGGCCCGGTGCGCGGCCTGACCGAGGGCGGCGAAGTCCACTTCAACGGCATCAAGGTCGGCGACGTGTCGCGCATCGCCCTCGACAGCCGCGACCCCAACCGCGTCATCGCCCGCATCCGCGTGACCAGCGACGTGCCGATCCGCGAGGACAGCTTCGCCACGCTGGAGCCCCAGGGGATCACCGGCGTCAACTACATCCAGATCACCGCCGGCACCCCCGCCAAGCGCCTGCTCAAGGAGACGGTCGAGCCCGGCGAGGTGCCGGTGATCCGCACCCAGCGCAGCACCCTGTCCGACCTGCTGGCCGGCGGCGGCACCGTGCTGACCCGAACCATCGAGGCGCTGGACCGGATCAACCGGGTGCTCAGCGACGAGAACATCGGGGTGTTCAGCAACGCGCTGAACAATATCGAGGACATCACCGCCGAGATGGAGCGGCAGAAGGAAATCATCGCCGAGGCGCGCCAGACCCTGGCCACGCTGCGGGCCGCCGCCGACGAGTACGCCGAACTGGCCCGCTCGGCGCGCGGCTTTGTCGACACCGACGCCAAGCAGGCCGCCGCGCGCATCGACGAGGCCGCCCGCAAGGTCGACGTCGCCGCCGCCGACCTCAGCAACCTGCTGGCCAAGCTCGACGGCCCGGTGACCGATTTCGCCAACACCGGCCTGCCGCAGCTGACCGGCGCCATCACCACGCTCGAAGAGGCGGTGGGCGCGCTCGAAGGCCTCGTCGGCGAGGTGCAGTCCAATCCCCAGGGCCTGGTCGGCAAGCCGCCGGCCGAGAAGAGGAAGGTGAAGCCGTGAGACCTCTGATGATCCGCCTCGCGGCCGTCCTGGCCGGCGCCGTGATGCTCTCCGGCTGCATCACCCTGTTCCCGGAGTCCGAACCGGCCAGGCAGTATGTGCTGGACCTGCCCGCGCCGGAGCTGGCCGACAAGGCCTTCGACGTCGCGCGCGGCCCGATCGCCTTCACCCGCGCCGGCGCCGGCGACGGCATCCTGACGGTCGAGAACGGCCAGGCTTCCTACATCGACGGCGCGCGCTGGGTCGTTCCGGCGCGCCAGATGTTCGAGGAGCAGGTCCACATCGCCTTCCGCGCCGGCCCCGCCCGACTGACCCCGCGCGGCGCCGTGGGCCAGGCCAAGTGGCTGCTGCGGCTCGACGTGACGCAGTTCGAGGTGGACTACCGCGCCGGCGCGCCGATCGTGGTCGTCGAGATCAAGGCCATCCTGACCCGCAACACCCGCGACGGACAGACCTCGGAAGAGATCTTCCGCGCCGAGGCGCCCGCCGGCTCGAACAATGTCGGCGCCATCGTCGCCGCCTACGAACAGGCGCTGGGCAAGACGCTGGGCGATCTGGTCGGCTGGGTCAGCACGGTCGGCGCCGGACCCTAGCAACCAGGACCTTATCCCAGGTCGAACAGCCCCCGCAGGTACGGGTTCAGCATCCGGCCCTGCGGGTCCAGCTCCCGCCGCACCTCCAGGAAGTCCTTCCAGTTGGGATACAGAGCGCCCAGCCTCTGGCCGCGCAGCGAGTGCAGCTTGCCCCAGTGCGGACGGCCGCCGGCGCGCTGGAAGATCGGCTCGATCAGGTCGTAGAAGAACGCATAGTCGTCCTTGTACCAGGCGTGCACCGCCACCGACCCGCGCACCCCGCCGTGGAACGGCGACAGCCAGGCCTCGTCGCCCGCCACGCGCCGCACCTCGATCGGAAAGAAGACGTCGGGACGCTCCTTCTCGATCACCGCCATCACCTGCTTCAGCGCGTCCAGGTGCGTCTCCGGCGGCAGGTGGTACTCCATCTCGTTGAACCGTACCGGCCGCTCGGTCGACAGCAGCTTCCAGCCCTCGTCGACCGCCGTCTCCTCCTCGGCCCCGCCCAGGATCATCCGCGCCGCCCGCTTCCTCAGGCCATTCGACCAGCCGAAGGTGTTGCGCAGCATCTTCAGCGCCTCGAGGAAGGCGTCGTCCTGGCTCGGCGGCGGCGCGACCGGCGCATCGTCCGTCTCGTCATGGGTGATGTTGGCCGCCAGATCGGTGAACGGCACGGCGTAGAACTCGTAGTTCCGGTGCTGCTTCCAGCGGTCCTCCGCTCTGGCCAGCGTCTCCTCCAGCGGCTCGACCCAGACGCGCCGCCGCAGACGCCGGTTGGGGCTGGTCGCCAGCCTGGCCTCGGTCACGATCCCCAGCGCGCCCAGCGACACCCGCGCCGCCTGGTAGACGTCCGGCCGGGTTGCGGCGTCGCAGTCGACCCTCCGGCCGTCCGCCGTGATCAGCGCCAGCGCCTTCACGTCGCCATGCAGCGCCTGCAGCTGCTGGCCCGTGCCGTGCGTGCCGGTGGCGATGGCGCCGGCCAGCGACTGCTTGTTGATGTCGGGCAGGTTGGGCATCGCCCGCCCCTTCTCGGCCAGCGCCGGCCCCAGCGCGCCCAGCCGCGTCCCGGCCCGGACCACCGGCTCGTCACCCTCCCACCGGATCACGCCCGCCAGCGCGTCGATGGACACCAGTGCGCCGCTGGTGGAGGCCAGCGCCGTGAAGCTGTGGCCCGAGCCGACCGCCCGGATCGGCGCCGCCGCGCCGGGCAGCGCCGCCGCCAGTTCGGTTTCGTCCCGGGGCGCCAGCCGGCTCGCCGGATAGGCGTTCTGGATGCCCGACCAGTTGCGCCACAGCATCCGGCCCTGGCCATCCACCGCCGCCGGCGACGGCGGCTCGGGCTTGTCCCGGTTGGCGATGACCGCCGCCCCGCCCGCGGCCAGGACAGCGCCGCCTGCGCCCGCCGCGCCGATGGCCAGCGCCTTGCGTCTGGTGACCATGATCGCCCCCCTTCCCTGAACCTATTCCGGCGCCGTCGACATGAAGACGATCAGCGCCTCCAGGTCGGCGGCCGAGCAGGCCGCGCACTGGCCGCCCGCCGGCATCGCCTTGAAGCCCTGCACCGTATGGGCGACCAGGGTCGCCATGCCCTGCTTGCCGCGCGGCGCCCAGGCCGCCTCGTCGCCGGCCAGCGGCGCTCCCGAGCCCTCGATGGTGTGGCAGGTCTTGCAGCTTGTCTCGTAGAGCCCGGCCAGGCGGGCGTCCTGCGGCGCCAGCGTCGCCGACCGCTCCGCCGTCATCGGCGCCGGCTTGGCACCGCATGCGGCCAGCATCGCCCCGGCCGCCAACACTCCCAGCAGTCTCATCATGCCCGTCCCCATGGGCGCGTGAGTCCGCCCTTGGTCGAAGGTGACACCAGCGTCACCGTTCTTGGCAACCCCTCGCCGCCCCGGCCGGGCCTCCAGCAGCAGGCGCCTTGAGGTAAGGTCTCAATTGTCAATTATTTACCTGATCGGGATGCGGGGCCCGGGCGTCTGTAGAAATTTGACCACAATGCCGGCTCTCCGACCCCTCCGGCCGTCCAGATTGTATCAGAAAACTGGCCCACTCTGGCCCACTCTGTACCCCTCCTCAGCCCCTCTCTGTACCCCGGCTCGGACCCACTCTGTATCGCCACAATCCCCGGGAAATCCGGGCCAAATCGTCCCAAACGCCGGCCGGCGGCGTTTTCGCCTGTGGGGGGCGGGGGGTATACTGCTGTAGCGCTTCGCCAGGAGGGCTGGCGGCGGAACCGGCTCAGTCGATCCCGGCCAGCCGCCGCGCGGCCGTCAGGGTGTTCTGCAGCAGGCAGGCGATGGTCATCGGCCCGACCCCGCCCGGGACCGGGGTGATCCATCCGGCCACGGCCCGTGCCTCGTCGAAGGCCACGTCGCCGACCAGCCGGGTCTTGCCCTGCGCCGCCCGCTCCGGATCGCGCGACGGCAGCCGGGTGATGCCGACGTCGATGACCGCCGCGCCCGGCTTGATCCAGTCGCCGCGCACCATCTCCGCCCGCCCGACGGCCGCGACCAGGATATCGGCCGTGCGGCAGATCGCCGGCAGGTCGACGCTGCGGCTGTGGGCGATCGTCACCGTGCAGTCGGCGGCCAGCAGCAGCTGCGCCATCGGCTTGCCCATCAGGTTGGACCGACCGATGACCACCGCATGCTTGCCCGTCAGGTCGCCCAGCGCGTCCTTCAGCAGCATCATGCAGCCCACCGGCGTGCAGCTGCTCAGCGCCGGCAGCCCGCTGGCCAGCCGGCCGGCGTTGGTCACCGTCAGGCCATCGACGTCCTTGTCGGGAGAAATCCGCGCGACGATGCGATCCTGGCTGAGATGTGGGGGGACAGGGAACTGCACCAGGATGCCGTGGATCGCCGGATCGGCGTTCAGCCGGTCGATCAGGGCGAACAGCTCGACCTCCGGCGTGTCGGCCGCCAGCCGGTGCGTCTCCGAATGCATGCCTGCGGCCGTGGTCTGCTCGCCCTTGTTGCGCACATACACCTGGCTGGCCGGATCCTCGCCGACCAGCACGACCGCCAGCCCGGGGGTCAGGCCGTGGCTCGCCTTCAGCGCCGCGACCTCGGCCGCCACCCGCTCGCGCAGGCCTGTGGCGAAAGCCTTGCCGTCGATGATCGTCGCTTCGCTCATGGGGCCCTCCGGCGTTGGCGTGCCCCTACCCCCATGCGCCGCCGCTGGCAACGCGTCAGCGGACCGTGACCTGCAACAGGAGATCCCTGACACGCTCGAGCGCCTGGGCGTTGGTGTCGCCGGTCGCCATGATGCTGAAGCGGGCCACGGGCTCCTGCGCGGTGCAGATCGCCAGCCCTTCCTGGGTCGAGGAGTCGTCGTCCAGGCGACAGACGAACATGACCTTGCCACCCTTCATCTGCATCGGGACCACCTGATAGAGGTCTCCGTTGGCGCCAAGTTCCTCCGCCGCCAGCTTCACCAACTCCTGCGGCGTGGCCCAGCCGCCCGGCCCAAGTATGGCGATCGCCATCGCGGCCGTAGGGCCGCAGGCGGCATTGTAGATCCGGGCGTCGTCGGTCGATTGCGCCCAATCCCCGGAACAGCCCTCGAAGGACGCCGGCAGGCTCAGCGTGCGGCCATCCGCGAGCTTATGGCCTGTCTGGGCCGCAGCCCCGCCCGCGAAAAGAAAGGCCGCCGCCGTCAGGCCTGCAAGTCTCGCCATACCGATCATTCGTCACTCCCGTGCTGGGCCACGACTATCCGGAATCCGGCGGCTGACAAATGGGCGAGCGCACCGGCCGCCACGGGGCGACCTTGCGTGAGTCTGGACACCGCGCGCCTGAACCCCCATCCTCACACTTCAAACACCCGTTCGGATGCCGCCCATGTTCATGCGCTTCTTCTCCGAGCTTCGTCAGGCCAAGGTCCCGGTGACGCTCAAGGAGTACCTCGTCCTGATGGAGGCGCTCGACAAGCAGGTCATCGACCAGTCGGTCGAGGACTTCTACTTCCTTTCCCGGGCCGCGCTGGTGAAGGACGAGAAGAACCTCGACAAGTTCGACCGCGTGTTCGGCCATGTCTTCAAGGGGCTGGAAACGGTCGGCGAGGGCGTCACCTCCGAAATCCCGGCCGAGTGGCTCAAGGCCCTGACCGAGAAGTTCCTCACCGAGGAGGAAAAGGCCGCCATCGAGGCGATGGGCGGCTTCGAGGAGCTGATGAAGACGCTGCAGGAGCGGCTGGCCGAGCAGAAGAAGCGCCACGAGGGCGGCAACAAGATGATCGGCACCGGCGGCACCTCGCCCTTCGGCGCCAACGGCTACAATCCCGAGGGCGTGCGCATCGGCCAGGACAAGGGCCGCCACGGCCGCGCCGTGAAGGTCTGGGACAAGCGCGAGTACAAGAACCTCGACGACTCCGTCGAGCTGGGCACCCGCAACATCAAGGTGGCGCTGCGCCGGCTGCGCAAGTTCGCGCGCGAGGGCTCGCCGGACGAGCTGGATCTGGACGGCACCATCAAGGGCACCAGCCAGAAGGGCTACCTCGACATTGTCATGCGGCCCGAGCGCCGCAACAAGATCAAGGTTCTGATCTTCTTCGATATCGGCGGCTCGATGGACAGCCACATCAAGCTCTGCGAAGAATTGTTCAGCGCGGCGCGCACGGAATTCAAGAACCTTGAATTCTACTACTTCCACAATTGTCTCTATGAATTCGTGTGGAAGGACAATCGTCGCCGCCAGACCGAGCGCATCAATACCTGGGACGTGCTTCACAAGTTCCCGGCCGACTACAAGGTCATCTTCGTCGGCGACGCCACCATGAGCCCCTACGAGATCACCTATCCGGGCGGCAGCGTCGAGCACTGGAACGAGGAGCCGGGCGCGGTCTGGCTTGACCGCGTGGCGCAGATCTACCCGAACGTCGTCTGGCTCAACCCGACCGCCGAGCGCCACTGGGACTACACCCAGTCGATCGGCGTCATGAAGCAGCTGGTCAACGACCGCATGTATCCGCTGACGCTTGACGGCCTCGACAAGGCGATGCGCGAGCTGGTGCGGGGTCACTGACCCGCCCTTGCCGATAGGCCCGAAACCGGGCAACGCTCTCCCCCTGTGCATTCCAGGGGGGCGTAACGCGTCATGACCACCATTCTCACCATGGCCGCCATCGCCGCGGTCGTCGGGGCCGTCGTCGGCCTTGTTCTCAGCAAGGTGCTGCCGCTGCCCAAGGTCGCCGGCTACGCCATGATGGGCCTGTTCGCCGTCGGCGGCGGCGGGGTCGGCTACTTCCTGGCCATGCAGGACGTCATCCCCAAGCAGGAGTTCGACAAGGCCCGCGCGGCCATGGACCAGCTGCCCGATGTCCAGGCCATCAAGCAGTACTATCCCAACGACTACGCCGAGCTTCAGCGCAACCTCGAGGTCATCAAGAACGAGCGCAAGGGCACGACCGGCGTCGCCCAGTATGTCCGCGCCCAGGCCAACGCCGTGCTGCTCCGCGAAGCGCGCAAGGGCAATGACGACAACCTCGTCGCCCTGATGACCCTGCGCCGCGACAAGGCCGTGGCCATCGCCGAGAAGTCGCCGGCCTACTGCTTCGAGTTCGTCGGCGGCCGCCGCCTCAGCTTCGATCCCGACACCATCGTCGGGCCGGAAATGGTCGAGCGCGAGCGCGCCATCACCGCCGAGGTCCTGAAGCAGACCGCCACGGCGCCCGTCCTGAACGCCGCCGGCGCGGTCAAGGACGACGAGAAGATCGAGACCCGGGTCGAGCTCTACTACCAGGTCGAGGTGCGGGATGCGGTCGCGGCCAAGGCCCGGGCGCGCTTCGCGCCCGACGAGCAGAAGACCATCCAGATGCTGGCTTCGCGCAGCGTCAGCCTGCAGGGCGACACCGCCAAGCAGAGCCTGATGTGCCGCTATGGCATCGCTCAGATGGACGAGACCCTCAAGCTGCCCAAGGACAAGGCGGCGATGGTCTACCGCCTCAACATCCGCCAAGGCCTGTAGTCCCGCCAACGGTTGTCGGGCGTATGGCGCCCGACAGCCGTCCCGCGCGTTAGGCCGACATGGCCAGGCGCGATCTGTCGAAATACCAGTCCATGCGCGACTTCGGCGTCACCGCCGAGCCCAGCGGAAAGGACCGCGTCGCGCCCTCGGACCAGCGCCGCTTCGTCATCCAGAAGCACGCCGCCACCCGCCTGCACTACGACCTGCGCCTCGAGCACGAGGGCGTCTTCCTGTCCTGGGCGGTCACGCGCGGCCCATCGCGGGATCCGGCCGACAAGCGGCTGGCGGTCGAGGTCGAGGACCATCCCCTCGACTACGGCGACTTCGAGGGGACCATCCCCAAGGGTCAATACGGCGGCGGATCGGTCATGCTCTGGGACCGTGGCTACTGGGCCCCCGAATCCGGCCAGGACGTCTCCAAGGCCCTGAAGAAGGGCGAGCTCAAGCTGGTCTTCGCGGGCGAGCGCATGGAAGGCGGCTATGTCCTGGTGCGCCTGCGCAAGGACCGCAACGGCGGCAAGCGCGCCAACTGGCTGTTGATCAAGCACCGCGACGACCACGCCGTGGAGGAT
>VFQU01000689.1_pt1 | contig 26068 bp, 20 predicted proteins | sample 3512311 | NCBI WGS metagenome assembly VFQU01 (sample SAMN10412377, study PRJNA504923) | tailings metagenome | isolation source: Relicate 3 Philex TSF3 active mining site | place: Philippines: Tuba, Benguet | collected 2017-08-29
AGAAGGGCTTCCGGTGGTTTTCCCAGCCCTTGGCGGCAGTGTCTCCCGCCTCGTCAGCATCGTAGCAGAAGTATGCGGTGGCGTCCGCGGGAACCGGCGGGGCCTCGCGCCTTAGCCCTGCCGTCGAGACGAAGCGAATTCCACTGAGCACCTGGTGCAACGACTTGACGCCGGCCTTCATATAGATCACGATCAGCGAGAGTGCATCGATTGCACTCTCGCAGAACATCACCTTTTTGGCTTTTGGGTTGCCCAAACCGAAAAAGCCGCCGTCCTTCCGGCTGCCCAGGGCCATCCCCTTGAACAACGAGCCGGGCGCTGTGCCGCGCAGTTCGGCGCCGACCGCCTTGCCTTCATCGTCAGTTGCCAAGAAGACCGCGTTCTTGCGGCTGTCTGCGTAAATGAGCCCCACTGCATGGGCGGCGTTGACAAGCTCTGGTTCGATCTTGCGCTCATTGACCAGATAGCCAAAAACGGCGGGCCAGGAGGCCTCCACTTTCACGGGCGGAACAAACTCGACGCGCGGCTGGTGAGCCAGCTCTTCCCTGGCCTGGCGCTCCGCCGCAGTTACCTGATCAGCGACCACGGACGACGCGTCGAAACGAGACACCAGCCACTGGCGTGCCGTCACGAAGTCGCAGCCCAGCACGTGCTGAACGAGATCGATGGCGCCACCCTTGCCGAGAGCGCTTTTGTGGCAGTACCATTTTGGCCCGTCGACGCTGATGACGAACCTTTCCTCAGGGTCGACCCAGCGCTTCTTGTCGCGCTCGGACCGGAACATCCCGACAGCAGTCAGAACGTCGGTGAGCGGAAGGCTACGCAGGCGTGCCGTCGCTTCCTTTGCGGCCTGCACATTGGCGATAGACTCGCGCGCAAGCTGCTTGAACATCGGCACCAATTCCCGCTCGGGCGGAGCATCGCCGGGTTCGTCGAGCGCGGCGTAGAATTTCTTGAGGGTTTGATGAGTTGCACCGCTGTTGCGGACACCACGCACGAGGCCAAGCGCATCGAACGCCTGTGCTGCCCGGTCCTGGTACTGCACCAGCTTCTGCCGGTCGCCGGTGTAACGCTTGGCATTAAGTCGTCCATTCACAACGGGAACGACAAGGCCGGTCACATGCGGGGTGCGCTCGTCCATATGCACCTGCAGATGCACCAGGTTGTCGCCGAATTCACGGACTAAGAAGTCGCGTGCCGTGTTGATCCACTCATCAAAGTTCTCGCTAGTCGCCGCAGCGAACCAATCGGGCGAGCAAGTGAGCAGGACCTCGAGAGCGCGAACCGAGTCCTTCCGATGCCAGATCCGTTCTAGCTTTGCCTCCACGTCTTGCAGCGGATGGCTGGACCCGACCAGAACGCGGTTCATACTGAGCCGCTCCGGGTCCGCGTTGCTGGCGTGCGCCTCACGGGCCATGTGCTTGCAGCTGCCCGAAATCTCCGCCGCAGACTTCAACTTCGCGAAGCGAAGGATCACGTATTGTGCTGGCATAATCATTACTCCTTTTCCCAGCAGCCATTGGCCCAGTCGCGGATGCGACTGGTATTCAGCGGATACGGATGTACCGCTGCCGGGCCGCGGATGCGGACCCGAACGAAGCCATCGGAGATGGTGTAGTGAGTACACCTTCATTGGTGTCACCAATGAAGGTGGCTACTGTTAAACAAGAACAGTCCCGACAACCGCGTGTCAGTATGTTGCGCAGGTTTGTACGTTATAACGTGAGCGACTCGTCTAGGTTTTCCACATGTTCTGGAGAAATATGTTTTAGTATTGGGAAAAAGTATTTCCTTACTTCGGTGTTTTGATTTGAGACCAGTGGGAAAAGTATTTCCTTACGTCCGTCATTCCATCTGCCAGACACGCTTATTCTCATCCGCTCTTGCTTGTGGCGTCAGGTGCGCGATACATGTGATGGCGGCAGATCGGTACTTTTGCTCTCTGCGGGTTGGCAGTCCTGGCGCCAATCTCGCAAGCCACGTCGTTTCCGCGACCATCCCTGGGTTCGCCACTGTGCCAGGTTTGGTGTTGGCTGTTTCCTAGCGTCGGATCTCAGGATTGCTGCGCTGCTAATCGTCCTGTGTGCACTCAGGATCCGGCATAGGCCACTGGGCGACCCCGCCATGCTGCAGCCAGCTAGGAAGTAGCATTGGAGGGGGCGCGCTCTTGCCCGACAGGCACGGCACGACACGACCTTGCCCGTTGCCCTTCAAGGTCGTCAAGTTACGCCTATGGTCGAGGCCACCGTTACCGGTAGCTGTCCAACCGGGGTGATGGGACGATGCCTCATTCCTCTACAAACTTGGCCTTCGAGAGGTGCGAGACGCGATCGCGCTCAAGTTCTTGAAAACTCTAGAATAGCCCGTGCCAATTCCTCGTCGTCTGCAAAGAGGTAAGGAAGAGGTACACCTAGGCGCAGGGCAAGCCGCTCGGCTGTCACGAGGTCGGGCAGATGGACCGCCTGTTCGTATCTATTTATGCGCGCGCTAGCCACGCCCGGGTCGAGCCCTATTTCGATACCCAAAGCCCTTTGCGACAGGCCGGCCGCCTCACGGGCTTGGCGCAACCGCCGGCTAAACACCGATTGGCTCGCCATGAAAGCAACTCCGAATCCAGAGTTACGAAATTCGTAGGATTGTCACCGGGACGATACTACGATAAACGTAGCGCGCGGCGTGTCGGCGATAGCGTTGTCAGCCAAGTGTCGGCTGCACTGGCTGTTGGCCGCTGATTTGTTGCATCGGTTTGGAGTGTAGGATGGCGGCACCAGAGATTCCGTGGTTGGCCGCTCGCGGGGCCGCCAAAGTCCGCCGGGAACGAGAGGCGGCCGGAACGGAGGCAGGCTCGGCCGATCGCTCTTTCGCCGAGCTTACGCCGGCGCGGTCCGGGCTATCGGAAAGTGCTAGCCTGCTATTCAACGCAAGCTATGCCGAGCACACCCGCGCGACTTACGATGGTGCGATGAGGCGTTTCCAGCGCTGGTGCGAACAACGAGACCGCAAAAGCCTGCCCGCTGCGCCCGAGACGGTGGCTGACTATCTAGGCGCCTTGTGGGACGACGGCGTCAAAGGCGCTAGTCTCAGTACATATCTTTATGGCATCGCCTCCCACCATCGGGATTGTGGTTTGCCAGATCCGAGCGCGTCCAGTCTGGTGCAGCGCGTTCTGCGGGGAGCGATGAGATTGAGGGGGAGGGGAGTTCAGCGAAAGGCCGCAGCTGAGCTCGATCCACTGCAAAAGATGTTGTCCGAGATCCCTAATGATTTGGTTGGAAAGCGTGATCGTGCGCTCCTCTCCCTTGGATTTGCGGGAGCAATGCGACGATCCGAGATTGTCGCATTGAATGTCGAAGATCTCGAGTTCACGCCCTCTGGAATGATCGTATTTCTGCGCCGGTCAAAAACGGATCAGCTTGGGGTAGGGGAAAAAATCGCCATTCCGACCGGCAGCAATCTGCGAGCGGTGGACGCACTGTCCGATTGGTTGCACGCAGCATCGATACAGCAGGGGCCGGTGTTTAGGCCGATCTATCACGGTCATGTCATTGAACGACGCGTCAACGCGGTTCTTGCCGGCAGACTCCTCAAAAAATACGCCGTACGCGCCAACCTCGATCCAACCGTTTTCAGTGGGCATTCGCTGCGAATTGGCTTCATCACCGAAGCGGCAAATGCAGGCGTAGATGCGGTAGGCATAATGCTTCACTCCAGGCATCGCACCACTCGGCAACTCCGCGCTTACGTCCGCAAGGCCAATTTGTTCAAAAGACATCCCGGAGACAGTTTTCTGTGAAGTCTGGCCCTGCAACCGCCTCACCACGCACCTGACCGTCGCAGGGGTCTTTTGAAGTTTGATAGCTAGCATCGGAGAAGGGCCGGCTCTTTGCTTCGGCATTTGCAGGTTTGCTAGCGCACAGCCCGGCGCAAAATGCTAGCTAGCTATCAATTGGCAGCGTCAGCCAAAGTTCGTGGCTTGAGGCGACCATACGCAAATTGCTGACCTAGATAGTCCGACCAGCGCGCAGATTTGCTAGCTAGCTAGCAATTTGCAGCCCCTTGGCCCTTCGCAATTTTGTACCGCAATCCTCTCGATGTCGAGCCGTCCGCCGGAGCTCGAAATGCATTGCCAGAGTGCGCACAGGACTGTATTACACTGATGTACTACAAACTTGCGCGACTCAATTAATACGCTGCAAAATCAACGCCTTAAGGGGCGTGTAATATCGACTTGGAATCCTAGCATCTCAGTTAACAGGTACGCATTGCGTCCTGTTACTGGTGGGGTGACAGTGGTTTATATAGTTCCATAGCGTTTGCAGTTATATTCGCTGTGGCTTGCCTGCTGCGAGAGCGTCTGTCTCTGCATCTTAATCAGCGAAATATATACTTGGTCTTTTTTGCCCACGAACGCCCCATATCAAACCACGCATCCTCCAACCCGTTCCCGTAACCGAAAGGTAATGCGGCCGGCTTAGTGTCTTAGGTTCTATCTTGAGACAAATCCATGTTTTCCTTGATCGAATTTTTTGCGCGCGGGCATGATTTGCGGTTTGTCGCGCTGGCCGCTTTGGTGTGTCTGGTTGCCGCCTATGCCTGTGTCAGCCTCTTGCGCCATGCCAGCCGGGCGGTTGGGCGGATGCGGATCGTATGGATTCTGGTTTCGTCGCTTTCGGTCGGGTTTGGCATCTGGGCGACCCATTTCGTGGCCATGCTGGCATTCCGGCCGGGCTTCGAGCTGCATTATGACATTGGCCTGACCGCGCTGTCGCTTTTGCTGGCGGTGCTGATCTGTGGTGCGGGCCTGACGCTGTCGATCATCGGTAATGGCGTGCGGGACAATCTGCTGGGGGGCGCCGTGGTTGGCGTCGGCATTTCGTCCATGCACTATGTCGGTATTTCGGCCCTGGTCATGGGCGGGAATCTTGGCTGGAACGGTGCTGCGGTGGGTCTGTCGGTGCTCGCGGGCATCGTTCTCTCTGCGGTGGCGGTGGCTGTTGCCAGAAGCGCGGTTCGACACCGGATCTCTTATGGCGCCCTGGTTTTGACACTGGCCATTTGCGCCATGCATTTCACCGCCATGGCGGCTGCCGATTTCAGTCGCTGCTTTCCCATCACCGCCCTTGGCAGTCAGGCCGATGCTGGATGGATGGCGTTTGCCGTGGTGTTCATTTCCCTGCTGCTGCTGACCGCGGCGGTGGGTAGCGTCATGCTCGATGAGGCCGACCGGCGCCGCACGGAGCGGGAAATGAGCCGGCAGGTGGCCGACGCCAGACGGCTGGCCGAAGTGACCGGTAAGCTCGAACTGGCCCTGGCGCATATGGGGCAGGGGATCGCTCTATTCGGGGCAGATGGCCGGCTTGAACTCAACAATTCGCGTCTGATCGAATTGCTGCATCTGCCTAGCTCGGCACGGCTGGAAGGACAGGACCTGTTCGCCATTTGCCGGAATGTGCTGTTGGTCGGGGCCGATGTCGACACCGATGTGGATCAGTCGGCACAGGCGCTGGCCGAGGAGCATATCGCCGTGGTCAGAAGTGGCGGCGGCGAAATGATCCGGCCCATTGGCGACCGTATTTTCCGTGTGCGCCACACGCCAATCGCCAACGGCTCCTGGGTGACTACGCTTGAGGACATTACTGAAAGCAAGCGCAGCGAGGCCGCTATTGCCCACCTGGCCCGGCATGATGCGCTGACCGGATTGCCGAACCGTGCGAATTTCGACACCCAGTTCGATGCCGCGCTGCAGGCGGCCGATCAGGGGGACGACAATCTCGCCGTGGTGGCGTTCGACCTTGACCGGTTTAAGGAAATCAACGATTCCCTGGGCCATGAGGCTGGCGACGAAGTTTTGCGCGTTCTGGCTCAGCGGCTCGTCGGCTGCCTCAAGGATGGGGAAATGGTGGCGCGCATCGGCGGCGATGAATTCGCCGCGCTCAAGCCCTTTACCAGCATGGACGCGCTGCGAGATTTCCTCAAACGCCTGGAGGACGCGATCACGACGCGTATTCCCCATGGCGAAAGCATGCTGATGGTCAGCGGCAGCATTGGGGTGGCCATTTTCCCCGAGGATGGCGCCGACCGCTCCAAGCTGTTGAGCAATGCCGATCTGGCCATGTACCGCGCCAAGTCCGAATTTGATCAGCGTGTCTGCTATTATGAGCGCGAAATGGACGAACACGCTCGCCAGCGACGCGCCATGGCGGCCGATATATGGCAGGCGCTGGAAAAGGATGCCTTCACGCTCGCCTATCAGGTGCAGAAATCAGTGCCGACCCAGGAAACCACGGGTTATGAAGTGCTGCTGCGCTGGGACAGGCCGGGCTTCGGCCCGGTTTCGCCGGCCGACTTCGTGCCGGTGGCTGAAGAATGCGGCGCCATTACCGCCATTGGCAATTGGGTGCTCAAGACCGCCTGTCAGGAGGCGGCCTCCTGGCCAGAGCCGCATAAGATCGCCGTCAATGTTTCAGGCCTGCAATTGGGTCAGTTGGAACTGATCGACATGGTCAAGATGGTGCTGTTCCAGTCCGGCCTCGCGCCCGAACGGCTGGAGCTGGAAGTCACCGAAACGGCCATCATTGCCGACAAGAAACGCGCGCTGCATGTGCTGCGGCAGATCAAGGCGCTGGGTGTGTCGATCGCCATCGACGATTTTGGCACTGGCTATTCTTCGCTGGAGACGCTGCGCAGCTTCCCGTTCGACAAGATCAAGCTCGATCGCTCCTTCATGTCAGAAGTCGAGACCAACGAACAGTCCAAGGCCATCATCCGCGCCATTCTGGCGCTGGGCCGCAGCCTGCATGTGCCCGTTCTCGCAGAAGGCGTGGAAACCACGGCGCAGCTCGACCTGTTGCGGATGGAAGGGTGCAACGAGGCGCAAGGATTTCTGTTGGGGAGGCCCGGACGTATCGACTGGGACGACCTGCTCGATAGTCCATTGCGCATCAGCGCCTGAGCGTCACCTAAGGCATCAGCATGCCGCCATTGACCTCGATAGTCTGTCCGATGATGTAGCCGGACAGGCTCTGGCAGGCGAGAAAGAGATAGGCGCCGACGCAATCCTCGGCCACGCCCAGCCGGCCCTGCGGGATATTGGCAAGCTGTGCCTTGAGCTGGGCCTCAGTGGAATAGCGTTCGTGAAACGGCGTCGAGATCACGCCGGGTGCCACCGCATTGACGCGAATGCCGAAGGGGATCAGTTCCTTGGCCATGCCGCGCGTGACATTGGCGACGAAGGCCTTCGAGGAACCATAAAGCCCGGCACCGCCGCTGGCGCCATTGCGGGCAGCGACCGATGTCGTGTTGATGATGAACCCGCCGCCGGCCGTCTTCATATGCGGAATGGCAGCCCGGCTGGCCGCAAGCAGAGAGCGGGCGTTGAGATCCATCACCGCGTCATAATGCGCGTCGGTCATTTCGGCATAGGGCAGGCGGGCAACCATGCCTCCCGCATTGTTGATGAGGCCATCCAGCCGGCCAAAGGCCGATGCGGTGTCTTCTACCGCCCGCGCCAGATCGCCGGACACGGAGGCATCGGCGCGTACGAGAAATGCTCGGCCGCCAGCCGCTTCAATATTGGCTGCAACGGCCTCCGCTGCCTCGCGGCTGGAATTATAGTGGACGCCCACCGATGCGCCCTGAGCCCCCAGCGCCAGCGCCACGGCGGCGCCAATACCAGTAGACGCGCCTGTTACCAGCACCGCCTTGCCCGAGAGCTCCGCCAAAACCATACCAGTCACGACCATTCTCCTCACTCGCTGGGGGCCAGCCTATAGAAGCCGGCTGCGCCGCACTACCGCGCAGAAATGTCGCGGTACTCGATTTTCGTCATGTCTTGACCTTCCCACCTTGGAAGCCGGCAGATTTGGCTTTGTATTGTCGACCGGAGAAGACATATGAAATTCGTTCTCGCCCTAGCCGCCTTTATGGCATTTATCAGCCCCAGCTTCGCGCAGGATCATTCTGGCCATGGCGCGAGCCCTGCAGCGGGCGCGGCGGCAGAGGCTTATCAGCTGGCCAATGCCCGTATGCATGCGGCGATGGATATTGCCTTCACCGGCAATGCGGATGCGGACTTCATTCTCGGCATGATCCCGCATCACGAAGGTGCGGTCGAAATGGCCCGCATCGTCCTCGAACATGGCAGCGACCCGGAAGTGCGCAAATTGGCAGAGGCGGTCATTGCGGCGCAGGAGGCCGAGATTGCCTGGATGAAGGATTGGCTGGCCCGCAACGGCTATTGAGCTCGAAGGGACCAAATTGGTCCGGCCTTCAGGCTGGTTCGGGCGTATAGCCGGCTTCACGGATCGCTGCTTCGCCCTTGCTGGCCTCGCCGGTGAAGCTGACCCGGTGCGCGGTCAGATCGATCTCGATCTGGCTTCCGGGCAGCGCCTCTTCCAGCGCGTTGCGGACCGTACCGACACAGTGTGAACAGGTCATGTCGTTGACGATAAGCGTGGTCTTGTCGGTCATGGTTCAATGTCCTTTATGGGCCGGAGCGCCGGCCAGGTCGTCTAGAATGGGGCAGTCGGGGCGGTTGTCACCATGGCAGCAATGCACCAGATGGCGCAGCGTCTTGACCATGGATTCCAGTTCAGTGATTTTGGTTTCGAGTGCTGCGATATGGCCGCTGGCAATCTCTCTGACCTCGCCGCTTGCCCGCGACTTGTCCTGCCAGAGCGTCAGCAGTGCACCGGTTTCTTCCACCGAAAAGCCCAGCATGCGGGCGCGCTTGATGAAGCGCAGCACATGGACTTCATCGGGGCTGTAGACTCGGTAATTGCTACCGGTCCGGTGCGGCGCGGCAATAAGGCCGATCTGCTCGTAATAGCGGATCATCTTGGCCGAAACGCCGGACTGTTCGGCGGCTTGTCCGATATTCATGCACCAAATCCTTTGAGGCCACGCAGGCGTTGCGCATTGCCGATGACAAAGACCGAGGACAGCGCCATGGCGCCGGCGCTGATCATGGGCGAGAGGAGAATGCCAAAAGCCGGGTAGAGCAGGCCGGCCGCGAGCGGGATGAGCAGGGCATTATAGCCAAAGGCCCAGAACAGGTTTTCCGCAATATTGCGCATGGCGGCGCGGCTGACCCGCAGGGCACTCAGAACCTGCCGAAGGTCACCACCCAAGAGCACGACGTCGGCGCTTTCAATCGCGGCGTCCGTGCCATTGCCGACTGCGATGCCGATATCGGCCTCGGCAAGGGCAGGGGCGTCGTTAATGCCATCGCCGACATAGGCAATTGTGCCGTGGCTTTGCCTAAGCGACTTGATCGCGGCAACCTTGTCGGCGGGCAAAACTTCGGCGCGCACATCGTCTATGCCCAGCTGGGCAGCGATGGCCTCGGCGGTCTTCTTGTTGTCTCCGGAAATCATCGCTGTGCGCAGGCCCATTTCGTGCAGCTCCGTGATCACCGCCTTGCTGGTCGGCTTGACCACATCGGCGACGACGATGGCCGCGGCGGCCCTGTCGCCTATGGCGGCAAAGACCGGCGTTTTGCCTTCGGCCGACAGGTGGGCGACAGCGGCGTCGAAATCGGACAGGTCGAGACCCGCCATCAGCCCTGCAGAGCCGACCCGAACCATGCGTCCGTCGATGGTGGCTGTGACGCCATGGCCGGGATCGGAGTCGAAATGCTCGACCTCGGGCAGGACGAGGCCTGCCTTGTCCGCAGCGGCGACAATGGCTCTTGCGATTGGGTGCTCGGACCGGGACTCAGCGGCAGCGACCAGAGCCAACACCTCGTCATGTTCGAAATCGTCGTCCAGAATAATGTCGGTGAGCACCGGCTTACCTTCGGTCAGCGTGCCGGTCTTGTCGAAGGCGACCACACGCGCATTGCGGAGCTGTTGCAGGGCCTCGCTCTTGCGGAACAGCACACCGAGCTGCGCGGCTCGACCCGTTGCGACCATGATCGACATGGGTGTGGCCAGCCCCATGGCGCAGGGGCAGGCGATGATCAGGACGGCCACCGCATTGACGAGTGCATAGGTAAGGCGCGGCTCGGGTCCCAAAACGGCCCAGACAATGGCGGTAAGAAGCGCAACGCCCATGACAACAGGCACGAAGACTGCTGTGATTCGATCCACCAGCGCCTGAATGGGCAATTTGCCGGCCTGCGCGTCCTCCACCATGCGGATGATCTGGGCGAGCATGGTATCGGCACCCACCTTGGTGGCGCGGAAGCGGAAACTGCCCGACGTGTTGAGCGTGCCGCCAACCACATGAGCGCCCGCGCTTTTCGAGACGGGCAGCGGTTCGCCGGAAATCATCGATTCATCGACATGGCTGGTCCCATCGATGACCTCGCCGTCCACCGCGATTTTCTCGCCGGGCCTGACCACGACAATGTCGCCAACGCGAACCGCCTCAACCGGGATTTCTGCGACGGTCCCGTTACGGTCGACGTGCGCCGTGCGCGCCTGCTGCTGCATCAACTCGCGTATGGCGGCCCCGGTCCGCCCTTTGGCAAGGGCTTCCAGCCAGCGGCCGACAAGGATCAGCGTCACGATAACGGCGGCGGCTTCGAAATAGACGAAGCGCGTTTCTGCCGGCAGCAATTGCGGCGCGAAAGTTACCACGCTCGAATAAAGCCAGGCTGCCCCAGCGCCGAGAGCCACCAGTGAATTCATCTCCGGCCCACCCCGCAGCAGGGCCGGAATGCCGACGCGGAAAAAGCGCAATCCGGGGCCGAACAGCACGATGGTCGTGAGCACGAAATAGCCGATATAGAGCCACTGCATTGGCACCACGCCCATCAGCCAGTGATGGAAGGGCGCATAAATGTGGCCGCCCATTTCCAGCACGAAGAGCGGCAGGGTCAGTATGGCCGAAACGATCACGTCGCGGCGAAGGATCGCCGCGTCTTCGTCATGATGGTTGTGGCTATGCGCTGGGGCGTCGGGCTTGCGCACACTGCCTTTGTAGCCGGCTTTTTCCACGGCACTGACCAGCGCCAAAGGGTCACCGCCAGTGACCTTGGCGCGCTCTGTCGCCAGATTGACCGCCGCCGCTTCGACGCCCGGAACTTTGAGCAGGGCTTTTTCGACCCGCCCAACACAGGATGCGCAGGTCATGCCCTCGATTTCGAGCGTGGTGGCGGCTGGCGCGTGGGCGGAATGGACGTGCTGGTTCATGGTTCTACCTCGTCCTCAAGCATATAGACCTTCCCATCATGGTAAGGTCAAGGCGGGTAAATGAGATTGTTGCAATTGAATGCGACCTGTTGGCACAGCGACATTGCATCTGCTTATATTGATCTCGTCGCCCTATTATTTCTTGCACAGTCAGGAGCATGCCCCATGCAGACCGTTCGCAAGGACATTCACAATTCCGAGGTGCCCGTGCTTTGTCAGAGTTGCGAAGCGCGACACCAGGGTATCTGCGGTGCGCTGAATGGCGAGCAACTGGTCACTCTCTCCAAATCGACGCGCCGCGTTCGCCGGGAGGCAGGCGAAGAGCTGATGGCCGACGCCATGCCGATTGCCGCCTTTGCCAATGTGCTGCGCGGCGTCATCAAGCTGTCCAAGGTGCTTGAAGACGGACGCCAGCAGGTCGTTGGTCTGCAATTTGCGCCCGATCTGTTGGGGCGGCCCTTTGCGGCAGAAAGCCGGGTCAGTGCTGAGGCGGCTTCCGAAGTGGACCTCTGTGTCATACCCAAGCCCGCGCTCGAATCGCTGATGAAGGAAAGTGCGCCGCTCGAACACCGCGTGATGATGCAGGCTCTGCGCGAACTCGATGAGGCGCGCGACTGGATGGTGACGCTGGGCCGCAAGTCTGCCGCCGAAAAGGTCGCGAGCTTCCTCTTCCTCATCGCCACCCATATCGATCCCACCGATGAACAGACCGGCGCGCGCTTTGATCTACCGCTGAGTCGCAGCGACATTGCCGACTTTCTCGGCCTCACAATCGAAACGGTGAGCCGGCAGATCAGCAAGCTCAAGGCCGACAATGTCATCGAGATTGCCAATTACCGGCATGTGACCGTGCCTGACCTGGCAAGGCTTCGCCTGCGCTGCGGTTAAGCGATCACACCATTCCGAAGCGTCACCACGCGGTCGACGCTACCTTCGGGCAGTTCGGCATGAGTGACCATGATCACCGTGCGATCCTTCGTGGCTGTGGCCAGCGTTTCGAAAAAGGCCAGTTCGGTTTCGCGATCCAGCGCATTGGTCGGTTCGTCCAGCAGCAGAACCGGCGCTTGCGAAACCAAAGCACGCGCGAGGCACAGGCGCCTCGCCTGACCCGCCGAGAATGTGCGGCCCGCTTCCCCCAGTACTGTGTCGAGCCCTTTAGGCAGGGCGCGCACAAAGGCATCGAGCCGCGCCTTGCCCAGCGCCACCCACAGGTCATCGTCCGAAGCACTGGGACGGCTGATCAGCAGGTTGTCGCGGATCGTGTCGATGAAGACCGGGCTATCCTGGCTGAGCAGGGCCATGTGGCGATGAATATTCTCGCTCGAAAAGTCGGTCAGCGGTACGCCGCCGATTTCGATCCGGCCGATGCGGGGATCGGCCAGCCGTAGCAAAAGCTTGAGCAGGGTGGATTTCCCCGTGCCGCTGGCCCCGGCAATGGCTACGCGCTCGCCCGGCGCGATGGTCAGGTCGACACCATCGAGCACCGGCGGATAGCCATCATAGGCAAAATGCACATTGCGGAAGACGATCGCCCCCGATTCCGGAATAGCTTGCGCATCGACCGGCTCGCTGATGGCCGGAGGCAGCTTGGTCAGTGCGTCAAGCCGCTCCGCTGCGGCCATTGCCGATGCCGCCTTGCCAACGCTGCGGACGATCATGCCGGTAACTTCGAAACTGCCCAGCACGGCCAGCAACAGCCCCGCCATAACCGGCCCGTCGATAGCCTGTGCCGATACGGCCACAAGCCCGGCCCATAATGTGCCGGCCAGCGCAATCGCCGCCAGAGCCTGCACGGCCATGCCAGCGCATGCCGTCAGCGCACCGAGGCGGCGCCGAAGATTGGCCGCGCTTTCGCTGGCTTCGGCCAGCCGCCGCGCCGCGATGCCCTTTGCTCCCAAAAGAACCAGATCGGCGTGTCCGGTGACCGCATCGAGCACGCTCATGCGCAGTTCGGCAAGGGCGGCAACGGCCTCGCGCGCCATGCCCCGCCCGGCCAGAACCAGCGCCGTCGGCACGGCAAAGATAGCGGCAGCCATGGCGAGGCCATAAACCCACGCGGCGCCGGGCAGGAGGAAGGCGAGCACGATGCTCATGACGCTGCCCACCACAATGGCCGAAAGCCAGGGGCCGACGGCCACAAGGAAACTGGTGTCGAGCGCGTCCACATCGGCGGTCAGGCGGCTGACCAGGTCGCCATGCCGCAGCGAACGGTCCGGCAGGGGCAGGCGGGGGAACAGGGCGGCGAACAGCCAGCCGCGCAGGTCCGAGAGCAGGCGCAGCGTCGCATCATGCCCCACCAGCTTTTCGCCATAGCGCGACAGGATGCGGATGAAGGAAAAACCGCGAACCAGCGAAGAGGGCACAAAGAGATTGAACCCCAAGCCTAGTGTGGTCAGCGCCGTGGCGGTAATGAACCAGCCCGATGTGCCCAGAAGTCCGATGCCTGCGGCCAGGGTGATAAGCGACAGGATCAGTGTCAGCACCATGGCGCGTGCCCGTCTGGCGAAAAGCGGTGCGAATATCGTCAGGGCCTTCATGCGATATCCCTCCGGCGGTGATTGAGTGGCGCGGGCAGGAGATTGCCCCCGGCAATGCGCCAGGCCTTGTCCATGCGATTGGCCACCTGCTGGGAATGGGTCGCGACAACAAGTGTGCGTCCCTTGGCATAGTCGAGAATGGCCGAAATGATCGTGTCTTCCAGCGCGCCGTCGAGATGGGCAGTGGGCTCATCGAGCAGCAGCAGGCCAGCATCGCGCAGGAAAAGGCGTGCCAGCGCCACGCGCTGCGCCTGCCCGCCCGACAAGCCCATGCCGTCTTCCCCGATAATTGTGTCGAGGCCGAGCGGCATGGCGGCGGCGAAGGGGGCCACTTCGGCGCGTTCTGCGGCCAGCGCGATTTCGCGCCGCGAGGCGCCGGGGCGCGCCAAAGCAATATTGTCGGCAATGCTGGCATGGATCAGCCGGGGCTTCTGCGCGAGAAGGAATGTGCGGGCGCGAAGATCGGTCTCCGACCAATCGGCTAGAGGCCGCCCATCGAGATGAATCTGGCCCTCGTGATCGCGCAACCGGACCATAGCTTCCAGCAGGGTCGACTTGCCCGAGCCGCTGGCGCCCAAAAGGGCAATATGCTGTCCGGCCGCCACGCTGAAAGTGGTTTCGTGCAACACGGCCCGCATCCGGTCCGGTGTGCGGATAGTAACACCGCCCAGAGCTACCGCGATGGCCGGGCCGGGACGTGGGGCAATATCGGCCGGTGCGTCCAGCGGCTGTTCGGGCAGGGCGCCGATCTGTGCCGAAATCTCCGCCAGCGCGGCCTTTGCCGCTGCGCGGTCATGGTAATGCGCCGCGAGCAGACGGAGCGGATTATAGATTTCCGGCGCCATGAGCAGCAGGAACAGGCCGGTTTGTAGCGTCAGTGGCGTCGTGCGCAGATGCAGGTAATCGATGAAGGTCAGACCCACATAAAGCGCGATGCCGGCAACGCCGAGCGCGGCGAAAAACTCAAGCACGGCAGATGACAGGAAGGCGATGCGCAGCACTTTAAGGCTGCGCTTGCGCAGGGCCTCGCTGGCCAGAACGATCCCCTGGGTTTCCTGATCGGCCCGCCCGAAGAGTTTGAGCGTCAGAAGCCCCCGCAGCCGGTCGGCAAAGCGACCGGAAAGGCGGCTGAGAGCCTGTGCCTGGCGGTCCGTCGCCGCTTGAGCACCCCAGCCGACCAGAGCCATGAAGATTGGGATAAGTGGGGCTGTGACCAGAAACAGCACACCAGCCACCCAGTCGAGCGGCAGTATGATCGCGCCGAAAACCATCGGCAGCAGTGCGGCCTGCAGGGAGGCCGGCAGATAGCGGGCAAAATAGCCATCCAGCGCCTCAACCTGATCGACGACCGCATTGGCGGCAATGCCCGAGGGCGCGCCATCCGGATCACGGGGAGCACGGGCAATAATATGGGCGAAGAGATCGCGGCGCAAAGACGCCTTGATCGCCTCGGCGCCGGTGACGCCGGCAAGTTCACCCAGCGCGCCGATGGCGGCGCGGGACAGCATCAGTGCCAGAATGAGCAGAACGCCAGGCAGGAGCAGGGCGGCGGATACACCGGTTTCGATTGCCTCCCACAAAACAGTAGAAAGGAGCCATGCCTGCCAGACCAGAAGGCCGCCACCGACGATAGGGGCGGCAATGGCCAGCCAGAGCGCGGTTCCTGCGCGCCGCTGCAACTGGCGTAACACCTTGCCGGCAATTCTATTTTCGTCCGTCACCGGTCCGCCTTTCTTCCCCCCGCCGTCCTGAAAAACACCGGGTCTGTCCTCTTTAGCCGCGACAAGCCAACCCGTCTTGATCTGAATCAAGGCCGGGGTCAGTCTTGACCTCTAGAAGTGGGGACATAGGCGGCGCAGATTCTGGCCGTCGCAACACCGAGGCTCGTGCCATGATCGACATGCTCGTCGTCGACCTATCGCGATGGCAATTCGCCGCTACCGCGATGTATCACTTCATATTCGTACCCCTCACATTGGGGCTCTCTTTCATGATGGCGATCATGGAGAGCGTCTATGTGATGACAGGACGCCATATCTGGCGAAAGGCTACTTTGTTCTGGGGCACACTTTTCGGCATTAATTTCGCCATGGGTGTCGCCACCGGTATCGTGATGGAATTCCAGTTCGGCATGAACTGGAGCTACTACAGCCACTATGTCGGCGACATCTTCGGCGCGCCGCTGGCGATCGAAGGCCTTATGGCCTTTTTCCTCGAAGCCACGTTCATTGGCCTCTTCTTCTTCGGCTGGGACAGGCTGAGCAAGATCGGCCACCTGACCGTGACCTGGTTGATGGCGCTGGGTGCCAATCTCTCGGCGCTCTGGATCCTTGTTGCCAATGGCTGGATGCAGAATCCGGTGGGCGCCAAGTTCAATCCGGACACTATGCGCATGGAAATCACCGACTTCGTGGCGGTGATCTTCAACCCGGTGGCACAGGCCAAATTCGTTCATACGGTCAGCGCCGGTTATCTCAGCGGTGCGGTCTTCGTGCTGGCGATTTCGGCACTGTTCCTGATCAAGGGCCAGCATGTCGAACTGGCCAAGCGTTCGGCCGTTGTTGCCGCCAGCTTTGGTCTGGCCGCTGCGCTGTCGGTGGTCGTTCTGGGTGACGAAAGCGGCTATGTCGCAACCGAACACCAGAAGATGAAGATCGCGGCGCTCGAAGCCATGTATCACACCGAGGAGGCGCCCGCCCCCTGGACGCTGATTGCCTGGCCGGGTGAGAACGGGGAACCGAGTTTCCAGATTTCGGTCCCCTGGGTTGGTGGCCTGATCACCACCCGCTCGTTCACCGAAGAACTGCCGGGCATCAACGAACTGGTCGAGCGTGCGCAGGAACGCATCCGCTCGGGCATGGTTGCCTATACCGCGCTTGAGCAGATCCGGGCCGATGGCACGAATGCCGAAGCACGCGCCGTCTTCGAGGAACATTGGGCAGATCTGGGCTATGGCCTGCTGCTCAAGAAGTATCGAGAGGATGTCGCCAACGCCACGGACGAAGAAATCGTCATGGCGGCCAATGACACGGTGCCGAGCGTCTGGCCCCTGTTCTGGACCTTCCGCATCATGATGGCGCTGGGCTTCTTCTACATCGCCTTCTTCGCCCTGTGGTTCTACCGCGCCTCGCGCGGCTGGATCGACACACACAAGCCGCTGCTGTGGTTTAGCCTCTACACGCTGCCCCTGCCGTGGATCGCCATCGAAAGCGGCTGGTTCATCGCCGAGTTCGGACGGCAACCCTGGGTGGTGGAGGGCGTCCTGCCAACCTTCTATGCCGCCTCGGGTCTGACTGTGCTCGACCTGGTGCTGTCGCTCACCTTCTTCGTGCTCATCTACACCGTGCTGCTGATCATCATGGTCATGCTGATGGTCCGTGTCGTTAAGGCTGGCCCAAAGGACAACCTGGCGACGCCCGACGACGACGAAGACTTCGTGATGGCCGCACTTCCTGCCACACCCGCAACCAAGGAGCTCGGATCGTGAGCACCATTCCTCTCGACTATGAAACGCTGCGGCTGATCTGGTGGCTGCTGCTCGGTGTGTTGCTGATCGGTTTCGCCATCATGGGCGGTCGCGATATGGGCGTGGGGGCGCTTCTGCCCTTCGCCGCCAAGACCGACGAGGAGCGGCGGGTTCTGCTCAACCTCATCGGGCCGACCTGGGAAGGTAACCAGGTCTGGCTGATCCTGGGTGGCGGTGCCATCTTCGCCGCCTTCCCACCGCTCTATGCGGTCAGCTTCTCGGGCTTCTACCTCGCCATGATGGTGATCCTGTTGGCGCTGATCCTGCGGCCCGTGGGCTTCAAGTTCCGCGGCAAGATCGAGGATGCCCGCTGGCGCTCGATCTGGGACTGGGGCCTGTTCGTCGGCGGCTTCGTGCCGGCGCTGATCATGGGCGTCGCCGTGGGCAACGTGCTGCTTGGGGCGCCATTCCACTTCGATGACAGCATGCGCATCTTCTATACGGGTAACTTCTTCCAGCTTCTTATGCCCTTCGCCTTGCTGGCAGGGCTGGTGAGCCTGGGCATGATCATTACCCACGGCGCGACCCTGATTGCCGGCCGCACCCAGGGCATGGTCGCCGAACGCGCCCGCACCTACGGCGTCTGGGCGGCCCTGGCCACCATCCTGCTCTTCGCGCTGGGTGGCGTCTGGATCAGCTTCATGAACGGCTATGTCGTCACCAGCGCCATCGATCCGAATGCGCCCATCAACCCGCTGGCCAAGAGCGTCGAGCTCGTACAGGGCGGCTGGCTGGCCAACTACCGTGCCTACCCGTGGATGATTGCCGCTCCGGTGATCGGCTTTGCCGGGCTTGCACTGGCCGCTCTCGGGCTACAGGGGCGTCGCCGGTGGCTGGCCTACCTGGCGTCGAGCGCGGCCATCTTTGGCATTGTCTCGACTGCGGGCCTGTCGATCTTCCCGTTTTTCCTGCCCTCGTCGACCATGCCCAATGCCGGCCTGACACTGTGGGATGCTTCGTCGAGCCATCTGACGCTGTTCATCATGCTGCTGGCAACGCTGATCTTCCTGCCCATCGTCCTTGCCTACACCGCCTGGGTCTTCCGGGTGATGCGCGGCCCGGTGACGACGCAGAGCCTCAGCAAGAACCCCAACGCCTACTAGGAGAACCAATATGTGGTATTTCTCGTGGATCCTCGGCCTGGGACTGGCCTGCACCTTCGGCATTCTCAACGCCATGTGGTTTGAAATGCGCGAAGATCGCCGCATCGCCGCCGAAAAGGGCAGGGAGCCGGCCGCCGCGGTCAAATAATCAACCGAAACGACGCTATCGGCCGGGCAGGGGAAACCTTGCCCGGCTTTTTTTGTTCAGGACTGTATCACTCACTGAAATGCATGGCTCTTGACCGAATGGTCAAAAATCAGAATTGCCGCGGGCCTCAGCTGCTCTTGGTAAAAATAATAGTGAAAACAGGGATTTATAGGATTTCTATCTTTGCGGGTCCGGTCTTCGACCCTTCTGGCTCGTGAACCCATTGTGAACCATATGCCTGTTTTGGATGCATTCAGTGCATAACGGATGTGCAGCATGGCCATCTACTAATCACGACCGGGCTGATCTAGATAAGGGTCATCAAACGAAGGGGAACCGAAATGAACATTGCAAAGAAGATCGCCGAATACGCCCGCTACCAGCGCACTCTGCGCGAGCTGAACGCCATGGACGTCCGCCAGCTGCACGACCTGGGCATCACCAAGGGTGATATCAAGGCAATCGCTCGCGGCACCTACGCCGGCTAAGCGAATAGACTTCCAAAGTCTGACGATGAAGGCGTCCATCAGGGCGCCTTTTGTCGTTTCTGGAGCTGAAATGGCTAATTGGTGATCGAGTAGGTCATCACCATACCCGGCGTCAGCACCATGCGTTCATAGGCCTCGCCGCCAGCATATTTGCCGCCGCCCACATCCCAGCAGCCTGCCGAGAGCGTGAACTGCCGCTGGCCGCCCGGCGGGATGGCTTCGTTTTCGCCCAACCGGTTGAAACCATAGGTGAAATTGTCGCAATCCGAGATCACCACGGCGTCCAGATAGCCCTTGGTCGCGTTGTTGATGATCAGCGTCGCGGTCGGTTCGCCTGGACGGATCAGATCGCCGCCGGTGACGCTACAGCCGGCAAGTGCCGTGGCGGCGAGCGCCGCAATGGCCATATGGTTCAGTTTCATTGGAGCATCCCTCCCAAAGGATGCCCGATCCTAGCCGCCCCGCGGCCGCCGGCGATCCCTGAACAGGGGGATCAGCGCACGATATCGGCGGTGACGCAGCCGAGCGCGGTCACCAGATCGTCCGGCCGGATGCGGATTTGGAGGCCCCGCTGCCCGCCATTGAGGAAAATCTCGTCGTAAAGCGTCGCCAATTCGTCCAACACAGTGGGCACCGCCTTGCGTTGGCCCAGGGGGCTGATGCCGCCGACCTTATAGCCGGTCAGCCGCTCAGCATCGGCGGGCTTCATCATCTGCGCCGACTTGCCGCCCAAGGCAGCAGCCAGCTTTTTCATATTCACTTCCTCGTCGGAAGGCACAATGGCGCAGACGGGCTTGCCGTCGAGCTCGGCCATCAGCGTCTTGAACACTTCGCCCGGCGCGACCCCCATGGCCTCCGCTGCCTGCAGCCCCACGCGTTCCGCATTGGGATCGTAGTCGTAATGAGCGAGGGAGAAGGCGATGCCGGCCTTGGTCAGCGCGAGCGTAGCGGGCGTGGTCTTTGACATGATCCGGTCTTAGCGCAAGCGTTGGCGGGGGCAAGCCGGATCAGAAGATCGCCCGGTCTCGGGCGACGATTTCGGACAGGAATTCCGATACCAGAGCGATGCGGCGAAGGCTGCGCTGGTCTTCATGCATCACCGTCCAATAGGCGCGGCTGAGCGTGTGCTGTGGCAGGACGGGCACCAGGTCCGGATCGCGCCGCGCCATGAAGGCATGGAGAATGCCTATGCCCGCTCCCGCCCGCACGGCCTCGGTCTGACCCATAGCGGAAGATACCGACAGGGTGGACCGCCAGCCCTTGAGGAACTCGGCCGTATAGTCGAGCGACGCTGTATAAAGCAGGTCCTCCACATAGCCGACCAGAGGGTGCTCGGCGAGTTGTGCAAGGCTTGCAGGTGTCCCGGTCTTGGCGAGGTAAGCCTTTGATGCATAAAGGCCCAGCGTATAGTCGGTGAGCTTTCGGGCCACCAGCCGCCCCTCGCGCGGTCGCTCCAGCGTCACCGCAATATCGGCCTCGCGGCGGGAGAGGGAAAAGGCGCGGGGGACCGGCACCAGTTCGATCCTGAGGCCTGGATGGCGTTCGGTCAGTTCGCCCAGACGCGGCGCCAGAAAGGCAACGCCAAATCCGTCCGGCGCGCCGATGCGGACAATGCCTTCAATGGCGCTATCGGCCCCGGCCGTCTCGGTGGCGGCCAGGCTGGCGCTTTCCATAATCTCGGCCAGTTCGAGGAACCGCTCGCCCTGCGCGGTCAGCTCTGTGCCATTGGTCCGGCGATGGAACAGCGTCGACCCCAGCGCCGCCTCGAGTGCCGTTATGCGGCGGGCGACGGTGGCATGGTTGAGATCGAGCGCCCGGGCGGCGCCGAGCAACTGCCCGTGACGGGCGACGGCGAGGAAAATGCGGGCATCGTCCCAGTTCATTTGAACTATACTTTCTGCACAACAGATGCGAATTTGTTCGCGTTGATGTGCCAAAATCATAGTGCGAAACAGATCCCGCCCACAAGGAGGATTGTCATGCGCACTATCGGTCACTTCATCAACGGCCTCGAAACCACCGGTTCCGGTACCGATTTCCAGGATGTTTTCAACCCGGCCACCGGGGAAGTGCAGGCGCGCGTGGCGCTGGCCAGCGCCGCTGACCTGGAGGCGGCCGTCGCCTCGGCCGCAGCGGCGCAGCCCAAATGGGCCGCGACCAATCCGCAACGCCGGGCCCGCGTGTTCTTCAACTTCGTGGCGCTGATCAACCAGAACATGACCGAGCTGGCCGAATTGCTGAGTGCGGAACATGGCAAGACGGTCGAGGACTCCAAGGGTGATATTCAGCGCGGGCTGGAAGTGGCCGAATTTGTCGCCGGTGCGCCACACCTGCTCAAGGGAGAATATACCGACGGGGCCGGGCCGGGGATTGATATGTATTCCATGCGCCAGGCCGTGGGCATCGGCGCGGGCATCACCCCGTTCAATTTCCCGGCGATGATCCCACTCTGGATGCTGAGCCCGGCCATTGCGGCGGGCAATGCCTTTATTCTGAAACCCTCCGAGCGCGATCCTTCCGTGCCGGTACGCCTCGCCCAACTCGCCATCGAGGCCGGGCTACCCAAGGGGATTCTCAATGTCGTGCATGGCGGCAAGAGCGTCGTCGACGGCATTCTCGCGCATGAGAAAATCGAAGCAATCAGCTTTGTCGGATCGACCCCGATTGCCCGCTATGTCTATGGAACGGCGGCACAAAACGGCAAGCGCGTGCAGGCCTTTGGCGGCGCCAAGAACCATATGGTGATCATGCCCGATGCCGATATGGACAAGGCCGCCGATGCGCTGATGGGTGCTGGTTACGGTTCGGCCGGCGAACGTTGCATGGCCATTTCCGTGGCGGTTCCGGTGGGCGATGGCACGGCGGACCGGATCATTGAGGCGCTGAAGCCACGCATCGAAAAGCTCAAGGTCGGGCCCGCCAGCGATACGGCCAGCGATATGGGGCCGGTGATCACCAAGGCCAGCCAGGACCGCATCAAGTCCCTGATTTCAAAGGGTGTCGAGCAGGGCGCGGACCTGGTTATCGACGGCAGGGATTTCAGCCTGCAAGGCTATGAGAACGGCTATTTTGTCGGGCCGACCCTGTTCGACCGGGTGACGCCTGAGATGGACATCTACCGCGAAGAAATCTTCGGGCCGGTTCTTTGTGTTGCGCGTTCAAAGACTTACGAGGAGGCGCTCGATCTGGTGATCGATAATCCCTATGGTAATGGCACGGCTATCTTCACCCGCGACGGCGACGCTGCACGCGACTTCGCGGCGCGGGTCAATATTGGCATGGTGGGCATCAATGTGCCGGTTCCGGTGCCGCTGGCCTATCACAGCTTCGGCGGCTGGAAAGCCTCGGCCTTTGGCGACCTCAACCAGCATGGTACTGATTCCATTAAGTTTTGGACCCGCACCAAGACCGTGACGGCACGCTGGCCGAGCGGGATCAAGGACGGTGCGGAATTCCAGATGCCGACCATGAAATAGGGTTTGGGGAAGCCCCCTCACCCGGCCCCAGAGGGGCCGACCTCTCGCCCGTCGGGAGAGGTAAAGAAGGCCCGGTTTTCACACCGGGCCTCAATTGGCTAACAGACTGTTAGCGTTAAGCCCCGGGAAAAGGTGGTCAAACGATACCGCTCGAACCGGCGGCGACTTCGGGACGGATTTCGGCGACCTTGGCGCGGTAGCCGGATGCCCGATAGGTCATCAACGGATCGATGGCGCCGCCCTGGTCGAGCCGGGCCATGGCCAGAATCGGTTCGACATCGGTGCGGAAGGCACGACGCAATTCCTGCGTGGCGGCGAGCGCGTCATTGGCGCCCTGCGCAGCGGCGAGTGTCTTGCGGTCCACCAGCAAAGCCTGCGCATAGGCGCGCTGCACATCGGCGGCCGAGAGCATCAGCGACTCGATGGGGTCGGTGACATTGTGGCTCTGGTCCAGCATATGGGCAGGGTGGAAATCCGCGTCGCGGTTTTCGGCGTCCCCCAGTTCGTTGAAGACGAGGAACAGGCGGAACGGGTCGATGGAGCCCGCGTCGAGATCGTCGTCGCCATATTTGCTGTCATTGAAATGGAAGCCGCCGAGCTTGCCGAACTGGGCAAGGCGGGCGACGATCATTTCGATGTTCACATTGGGGGCATGATGGCCGAGATCGACAAGGCAATAGGCCTTGTCGCCCAATTCCTTGGCGATGAGATAATTGGTGCCCCAATCCTGCACGACCGTCGAATAGAAGGCCGGCTCATACATTTTGTGTTCGGTATAGACGCGCCAGTCATCGGGCAGGGCGGCATAGATCGATTTCATCGCGTCGAGATAGTGCTCGAACTGCGAGGTGAAATTGACCTGGCCGGGGAAATTGGAGCCGTCGCCGATCCAGACCGTCAGCGCCTTGGAGCCGATGGTCTTGCCGATCTCGATGCATTCCAGATTATGCTCAATGGCCTGATTGCGGGTGGCGGCATCGGCGGCGGAGAGCGAGCCGAATTTGTAGGACTGTAGCTGTCCCTTGGCGTCCGAGAAAGTGTTGGAATTCATGGCGTCGAAGCCCAGATTGAAGCGGCTTGCTGCCTGCTTCAGCCGGTTCGGATCGGCCTTGTCCCAAGGAATATGGAGCGAGACGGTGCGCGTTGCCTGCGTCAGCTGGGCGATGACGGCGCAATCTTCGATCTTGTCGAAAATATCGCGCGGCTCGCCCTTGCCGGGGAAGCGGGCAAAGCGGGTGCCGCCCGTGCCCACGCCCCAGGAGGGAACGGCGACGGAAAAGGCCGCGACCTTGTCCTTGATGGCATCGATGGCAATGCCGCGCCGGTCGAGGCGCTCGCCCAGCGTGTCGTAGTCGACATTGAGATCGGCAGCGCGGGCGGCGTTTTCGGCTTCGATTGTGATGGGGTCGATGATGTGTTCGGTCATTGTGTTTCTCCCGAAAGAAAGAAACCCCTCACCCGTCTCGGCCTTTGGCCGATCCACCCTCTCCCACAAGGGGCGAGGGGGAACTCCGCGTTCGGGGAGGCAGGGTGCCTCCTTCTCCCCCTGTGGGAGAAGGTGCCCGAAGGGCGGATGAGGGGGCTTTCTTCCTGTTACCTTACCGCGGGAACGACTGCTGGTTGCCAGCGTCGACGTTGAGAATGTTGCCGGTGGATTTGGCCGAGGCTTCGCTGGCGAAGAAATAGATGCCTTCAGCAATGTCTTCGGGGAAGACGCTGCGCTTGAGCATGGACCGCTGGCGATACATTTCCTCGAGGCCGTCCTTGTCGGTCTTGTAGGTGGAGGCGCGCTGTTCGAGCCATTCGCCGGCCCAGATCTTGGAGCCGCGCAGCACGGCATCGGGATTGACCGTGTTGACGCGGATCTGCTCGGCCGCGCCTTCGAGCGCGAGGCACCGGGCAAGATGGATTTCGGCGGCCTTGCCGGTGCAATAGGCGGCGGCATTGGGCGAGGCGGCCAGACCATTCTTGGACGCGACGAAGATGACATTGCCGCCGATCTTCTGCTGGCGGAACAGGCGGAAGGCCTCGCGGGAGACGAGGAAATAGCCGGTGCTGAGGATGTCCATATTCTTGTTCCACAATTCCAGCGTCGTGTCCTCGATGGGTGCGGAGGAGGCGAGGCCGGCATTGGAAACGAGAATATCGAGACCGCCGAATTCGACAGTCGCATAGGCAAAGCCGGCAATGACCTGATCTTCGCGGGTGACATTGATATTCACCGGGCGGACGAAGTCGGCCCCGAACACGCCGGAGAGTTCGGCAATGGCGCCGTCGAGAGCGGTCTGGTCGATATCGGCCAGAACCACGCAGGCGCCTTCGCGCAGCAGGCGTATGGCCGTGGCCTTGCCGATGCCGCCGGCGCCGCCGGTGACGAGCGCAATCTTGCCGGCGAGGGATTTCGGCTTGGGCATGCGCTGGAGCTTGGCTTCTTCGAGCAGCCAATATTCGATGTCGAAGGCTTCCTGCTCGGGCAGGCCCTGATATTCGGAAACGGTCGAAGCGCCGCGCATCACATTGATGGCATTGACATAGAACTCGCCGGAAATTCGGGCGGTGGCCTTGTCCTTGGCGAAGGTCAGCATGCCGACGCCGGGGATCAGGTAAACCACGGCATTGGGATCGCGCAGGGCGGGGGAGTTATCGTGCTTGCAGCGGTCATAATAGGCCGCGTAGTCGGCGCGATAGTCGGCAACCTGTTGGTCGAGGCCGGCAATGACGGCGTCGATATCGGGCTTTGCCGGATCGAATTCGATGACCAGAGGACGGATCTTGGTGCGCAGGAAATGGTCGGGGCAGGACGTGCCCAGCGCGGCCAGCGGGCGCAGATTGTTGGAATTGACGAATTCGAGCACGGCATCGCTGTCGTCGAAATGGCCGAGCTTGTGGCTGTCTTCGGAGATGAAGCCGCGAATTTTCGGCATCAGCCGGGCTGCGACGGCGCGGCGTTCTTCGGCGGGGAGACTATCGACGGCCTTGCCGCCAAAAATGGTCTTGCCTGCAGTTTCCTTTTCAAACCATTCGATGGCCTGATTGATGATGGCAATGGTGGTTTCGTAGCATTCCTTCGGCGTGTCGCCCCAGGTGAAGAGGCCATGGGACTCCAGCACGACGCCCTTGGCATTGGGATTGTCGAGACAGAATTTTTCGAGCCACAGGCCCAGCTCGAAACCGGGTTTTTTCCAGGGCAGCCAACCGATCGTGTCGCCGAAAATCTGCTTGGTCAGGTCCTTGGAGTTCTTCGACGCCGCGATGGCGATGATCGCATCGGGATGCATGTGATCGACGAATGGCCGGTTCACATAGGCATGGAGCGGAGTGTCGATGGAGGCGGCGCGAGGATTGAGATTGAACGTGGCGTGGGGGAGGTAGCCCACCATCTCGTCTTCGAATGCGACGCCGCGATAAAGACCCTTGAGGGCGCGCAGCTTGTCCATGTAGAGCGTGGCAAAGCCATCGAGCTTGATCGAGGCGCTATCGCCGCCCGAGCCCTTGACCCAGAGCACTTCGACTTCCTGACCGGTCAGCGGGTCCTTCTGCCAGACTTTGGAGGAGGTATTGCCGCCGCCGTAGTTGGTGACACGCTTGTCCGAGCCCAAGAGGTTGGAGCGATAGACCAGGCGCTCCGGTTCACTCATCGATGCGGCTTTGGCAT
>VFQU01000691.1_pt1 | contig 25828 bp, 34 predicted proteins | sample 3512311 | NCBI WGS metagenome assembly VFQU01 (sample SAMN10412377, study PRJNA504923) | tailings metagenome | isolation source: Relicate 3 Philex TSF3 active mining site | place: Philippines: Tuba, Benguet | collected 2017-08-29
CACCGCGTTCAACGCCGACTTCGACGGCGACCAGATGGCCGTGCACGTTCCGCTGTCGCTCGAAGCGCAGCTGGAAGCGCGCGTCCTGATGATGTCGACCAACAACATCCTGCACCCGGCCAATGGTCAGCCGATCATCGTGCCGTCGCAGGATATCGTGCTCGGCCTCTACTATCTGTCGCTGATGAATGACGGCGAGCCGGGTGAAGGCATGGCGTTCGGCTCCTATGCCGAACTCGAACACGCGCTCGACAACAAGGTCGTCACCCTTCACACCAAGATCAAGGCTCGCGTGCCGGCTTGGGACAAGGATGGCAACAAGACCACCGAGATCGTGGAAACGACCCCGGGCCGCATGCTGATCGGTCAGATTCTGCCCAAGAATCCGGCTGTGCCGTTCGCTACCGCGAACCAGCTGATGACCAAGAAGATGATCTCCAAGATGATCGACACCGTTTATCGCGGTTGCGGCCAGAAGGAGACGGTCATTTTCTGTGACCGCGTCATGCAGCTCGGCTTCAAGAATGCCTGCGACGCCGGCATTTCGTTCGGCAAGGACGACATGGTGATCCCGGCGTCCAAGTACACGATCGTGGAAGAGACCCGTAAGCTGGTCGAAGAATTCGAGCAGCAGTACAATGACGGCCTGATCACCCAGGGCGAAAAGTACAACAAGGTCGTGGACGCCTGGGCCAAGTGTGGCGACAAGGTTGCCGAGGAGATGATGAAGGGCATTGCTGCCGTTCAGATCGACAAGGAAACCAAGCGCCAGAAGCCGATCAACTCGGTTTACATGATGAGCCACTCCGGTGCTCGTGGTTCACCGGCACAGATGAAGCAGCTTGCCGGCATGCGTGGCCTGATGGCCCGTCCGGACGGCTCGATCATCGAAACGCCGATCACCGCGAACTTCAAGGAAGGCCTCAACGTGCTGGAGTACTTCAACTCCACCCACGGTGCTCGTAAGGGTCTGGCCGACACGGCTCTGAAGACCGCGAACTCCGGTTACCTGACCCGTCGCCTGGTCGACGTGGCACAGGACGCCATTATCGTTTCCGAGGATTGCGGCACCGAGCGTGGCCTCACCATGGAGCCGATCGTGGATGCCGGCCAGGTCGTGGCCTCCATCGGACAGCGCGTCCTTGGCCGTACGACTGCGGACGACGTGTTCCATCCGCTGACCGGCGAGTTGATTGCCCCAAAGGGCATCTTGCTCGAAGAAAAGCATGTCGATGTGATCGAAGAGGCTCGCATTCAGTCGATCCGCATTCGTTCGCCGCTGACTTGCGATCTGCGCCAGGGCTGCTGCGCGGCCTGTTATGGTCGTGACCTTGCTCGCGGTACGCCGGTCAATATCGGTGAAGCTGTCGGCGTTATCGCCGCTCAGTCCATCGGTGAACCCGGCACCCAGCTCACCATGCGTACCTTCCACATTGGTGGTACGGCACAGGTGGTGGACTCCTCGTTCCTCGAAGCCGGCGCCGAAGGCAAGATCGAGATCCGCAATCCCAACCTTGCCAATGTCGAAGGCGGCAAGCAGGTGGTCATGGCTCGTAACGTTGCTCTCGTCATCGTCGATGGCGAAGGCAAGGAACGCGCCACGCACAAGGTGACCTACGGCTCCAAGCTGCTGGTCAAGGAAGGCGACAGCGTCCGCCGTGGCCAGCGTCTGGCCGAATGGGACCCCTATACCCGTCCGATCCTCGCCGAAGTCGAGGGTGAGGTGGTGTTCGAGGATCTGGTGGATGGTGCTTCCGTTGCGGAAAACACCGACGAGGCCACCGGCTTCACCAAGCGCGTGGTCATCGACTGGCGCGGCAATCAGCGCGGTGAGGGGCTCAAGCCCGCACTCGCCATCGGCCGTGGCGGCGCGATCGCCAAGGTGGAACGCGGCGGCGATGCCCGCTATCTGCTCTCGGTCGACGCGGTTATCGCGGTCGAGCCGGGCGAGAAGGTGGCTCCGGGTGACGTTCTGGCGCGTATTCCGCTGGAAAGCGCCAAGACCAAGGACATTACCGGCGGTCTGCCGCGTGTGGCCGAACTGTTCGAAGCTCGTCGTCCGAAGGACCACGCCATCATCGCAGAGATCGATGGTACGATCCGCTTCGGCCGCGACTACAAGAACAAGCGTCGCGTCATCATCGAGCCGACCGAGGAAGGTGCCGATCCGGTCGAATACCTGATCCCGAAGGGCAAGCCGTTCCATCTCCAGGAAGGCGACACCATCGAGAAGGGCGAATACATCCTGGACGGCAATCCCGCTCCGCACGACATCCTTGCTATCAAGGGCGTCGAGGAACTGGCACGCTATCTCGTCAACGAGATTCAGGAAGTGTACCGCCTGCAGGGCGTGCTGATTAACGACAAGCACATCGAAGTGATCGTTCGCCAGATGTTGCAGAAGGTCGAAATCGTGGATCCGGGTGAGTCCGGCCTGCTCAAGGACGAGCAGCTCGACAAGCTGGATTTCGACGAGCTCAACGACCAACTGGTCAGCGAAGGCAAGAAGCCGGCAACGGCAAACCCGGTGCTGCTCGGCATCACCAAGGCGTCGCTGCAGACCCGCTCCTTCGTGTCCGCCGCTTCGTTCCAGGAAACGACCCGCGTGCTCACCGAGGCTGCGGTTTCCGGCAAGGCCGACCTTCTCGAAGGCCTCAAGGAAAACGTCATCGTGGGTCGCCTGATCCCGGCCGGTACCGGTGCCGGTATCGCCCAGGCCAAGCAGATCGCCACCAAGCGTGACGACCTGATCCTGGATGAACGCCGCCGTCAGGCGCAGACTGCCGCTATTCCGGCGCCCGCCGCTGAGTAAAGCAGGCCAAGATATGAAGCAGGGAAGGGGCCTCGCGGCCCCTTCTTTTTTTCGTGTCTGTTCTTCACCTTGTCGCCCGTCGCTGAGATGATGAGGAACGGAGACGCGCCATGAAATTTGACACCACGATTTTTCTCGACGGCAACAATACCGGGATCGAGGTTCCGCCCGAGGTGGTGGAGGCGCTGGGTGGCGGCAAGCGGCCGGCCGTTCATGTGACGGTGGCCGGTTTTTCATACCGGTCGACGGTTGCCCCAATGGGTGGCAAGTTTCTCATTCCGCTGAGTGCCGCCCGGCGTGCGGAGGCAGGGATTGCTGGCGGCGATAGCGTCGAGGTCGAGTTGACGCTCGACACGACACCGCGCGAAGTGGAGATGCCCGCCGACTTCGCTCAGGCGCTCGATGTCGATGCTGCGGCCAGAGTCTTTTTCGACAGTCTGTCCTACAGCAACAAGCTGCGGCACGTTTTGTCCATCACCGACGCCAAGACGCCGGAGACTCGGCAGAAGCGCATCGACAAGGCGATGGACGCGCTGCGCGCGGGCCGGAAGTAGAGACTTTCCCCAGAACCCAATCCGAAATTTGTATGACGACTCAATGAGAAAGGGCCGTCTGCACGTATCAACACGTCCTTTTGCCAAGGACGCTTGACGTTGCGCCTCAGAAATGGAATGTTTGTTTCGTAAATGGTCATAAATAGAATGTAACGGCCATTTCGACACATTGTTCACGAGGGAGGTTTCGATGAACATTTTGACCAAGGGTCTCGCAGCTTTGGCGCTCGCCACGGCTATTCTGCCGGCAACCATTGTTCCGGCCTTTGCCGAGAATGAACGGTTCGTTCTGGTGTCGCATGCGCCGGACTCCGACAGCTGGTGGAACACTATCAAGAACGCCATCGCGCTCGCAGGCGAGCAGATGGATGTGACCGTCGAATACCGCAATCCGCCGACCGGTGACCTGGCAGACATGGCCCGCATCATCGAGCAGGCGGCCGCGTCCAACCCGAACGGGATCATCGCCACCATTGCCGACTTCGATGTGCTCAAGGGGCCGTTGTCCGACGCTGTGGCGCGTGGCATTCCGGTCATCACCATCAATTCGGGTACCGAAGAGCAGTCCAAGGAAATTGGCGCACTGCTGCATGTCGGCCAGCCGGAATACGATGCCGGCTTCGGCGCCGGTGAACGCGCCAAGGCCGCTGGCGTCACCAGCTTCCTCTGCGTCAACCACTACATCACCAATCCCGCTTCGGTGGAACGCTGCCAGGGTTTTGCCGATGCACTGGGCGTCGAGCTGGGCAGCCAGATGATCGACGCCGGTCAGGACCCGGGCGAAATCCTGTCCAAGGTTCAGGCCTATCTTTCTGCTAACCCGGATACCAATGGTATCCTGACGCTGGGGCCGACCTCTGCAGAGCCTACCATTGCGGCGCTTGACGCGACCGGCATGGGCGGCGCGATCTTCTTCGGCACGTTCGATCTCAGCGAACAGATCGCCAATGCCATCAAGGCAGACGTCATCGACTTTGCCATCGACCAGCAGCCCTATCTGCAGGGTTACCTGCCGGTGGTGTTCCTGACCAATCTGGCGCGCTTCGGCGTCATCCCCGGCAATTCGGTCAATTCGGGACCGGGCTTCGTTACCAAGGACAATATCGCCCTGGTCGAGCAATACGCCGGCACCTATCGCTAAGTCTGCATCCAGGACAACCACAAGGTTGCTTTAGCCGGCGCGCGTCTGCGCGCCGGCGGCAACAGGGAGTGTGCCATGAGCGAACAAATTTCAGCGCCACAGGTGGACGAGCGCATCCAGCGCCAGTCCGGGCTGCGGCGAGCCTTTGTGCGCCCCGAACTGGGTGCAATGGTCGGCGCGGTCGTCGTCTTTATATATTTCGCCGTCGTCGCTGGCGGATCGGGCATGTTTGCCGCTGATGGCATTATGAATTGGGGCGTGGTTTCCGCCCAGTTTGCCATCATCGCGGTCGGCGCGTGTCTTCTCATGATTGCCGGTGAGTTCGACCTGTCGGTCGGTTCGATGATTGGCTTTGCCGGCATCGTCATCGCGCTACTGAGCGTGCATATGGGTTGGCCGATGTGGGCCGCGATCGTCGCGGCCTTCGTCGTCGCCATGGTGATCGGCGCGGCCAACGGCTATCTGGTCATCAAGACCGGCCTGCCATCCTTTATCGTGACCCTGGCCTCTCTCTATATATTGCGCGGCCTGACCATCTATCTCTCTATTTCTACCACCCGCCAGACCATCATTGGCGGCGTGAAGGAGGCGGCGCAGGGTGACTGGCTGGCGCCGCTCTTCGGCGGAAAGGTTCTGGGTTTCGTGTTCACCTGGCTGGCCGATATGGGCTGGATTGCCACATTCCAGGCTGGGAACAGGGCAGGGCAGCCGGTCGTTGACGGTGTTCCCATGCTCATGGTCTGGGCTGTCATTCTCATCGTCTTTGCGCACATACTTCTGACGCGGACCCGGTTCGGCAACTGGATTTATGCGGCGGGCGGCGACGCCAAGGCAGCGCGCTATGTCGGCGTGCCGGTGGACCGGGTGAAGATCGCCATGTTCATCTTGTCTGCCTTCTGCGCGACTGTATTCGCTACCTGCCAGGTCATGGAATTCGGTTCGGCTGCCGCCGACCGCGGCCTGCTCAAGGAATTCGAGGCTATCATCGCGGTTGTGATCGGCGGCGCCTTGCTCACGGGTGGCTATGGTTCTGTGATCGGCGCGGCGCTTGGCGCGCTTATCTTCGGTGTCGTCCAGCAGGGTCTGTTCTTTGCCGGGGTCGAAAGCTCCCTGTTCCGGGTGTTTCTCGGCGTCATCCTGCTGCTGGCCGTTATTCTTAATACCTATATCCGCCGTCTCATCACCGGGGAGCGTTGAATATGGCCGATACACCTCTGATTGAACTGGTCGATATCAAGAAGCAGTTCGGGCCGGTCATCGCGCTTAATGGCGTGTCGGTCTCGGTATTGCCCGGCGAATGTCATTGTCTTCTGGGAGACAATGGCGCCGGCAAGTCCACCTTCATCAAGACCATGGCCGGCGTGCATAAGCCCAGTTCGGGCGAGATTCGCATCAATGGCAGCAAGACCGATTTCGCCAATCCTCGTGACGCGATGAATGCCAGCGTGGCCACGGTTTATCAGGATCTGGCGATGATCCCGCTCATGTCTGTGACCCGCAATTTCTGGATGGGCCGTGAACCGCGAAAGGGATGGGGACCGTTTCAATTCCTCGACATGGACACGGCCAACCGGGTGACGCTTGAGGAGATGCGCCGAATGGGCATCAATCTGCGTGAGCCCGACCAGGCCGTGGGGACATTGTCGGGCGGCGAACGTCAGACCGTGGCCATTGCCCGCGCCGTTTATTTCGGTGCCAAAGTGCTGATCCTCGACGAGCCGACTTCTGCTCTAGGGGTTCGGCAGACGGCCAACGTACTGGCGACCATCGACCGGGTCCGCAAGACCGGTATCGGCATCGTCTTCATTACCCATAATGTGCGCCACGCCATGGCTGTGGGCGACCGGTTCACTGTGCTCAACCGTGGCAAAACGCTGGGTACTGCACGCAAGGGCGAAATCGAACCCGAACAGTTGCAGGATATGATGGCCGGTGGTGCGGAACTTGCCGAACTCAGTTCTTCGCTGGGCGGCACTGTATAAGGCAAAGGCGGATCGCTTCGGGCGCTCCCTTTCGAAACTGGACCTATCATGACGAATACGATCGGCATTGGCCTCATTGGTACGGGTTATATGGGCAAATGCCACGCTTTGGCGTGGAGCTCGGTGAAGGCCGTGTTCGGGACGGGGCCACGGCCCCGTCTCGTGCATCTGGCCGAAGCCGGCGCTGAACTCGCGCGGCAACGTGCCGACGAATTCGGCTTCGAGCGCGCTACAGCTGACTGGCGAGAGCTGATTGCCGATCCCGAAGTCGAGGTGGTTTCGGTTACCACGCCCAATGCCTTTCATGCCGAAATGGCCATTGCGGCGCTTGAAGCGGGAAAGCATGTCTGGTGCGAAAAGCCCATGGCCGTTGCGCTGGCGGATGCCGAACGGATGGCGGCCGCCGCGCGGGCAAGCGGCCGTATTGCCATGCTGGGCTATAACTATATCCAGAATCCGATGGTCCGAAAGATCGGTGAACTGATCGCCGCGGGCCGGATCGGCGCGGTCAATCACGTCCGAGTCGAAATGGACGAAGATTTCATGGCCGACCCGGAGGCCAACTTCTACTGGAAGAGCGAGGCCAGCTCGGGCTATGGCGCGCTCGACGACTTCGCCGTACATCCGCTTAGCCTATTGCATAGCCTTGTCGGCAGGGTCACGCGCGTCTTTGCGCATCAGGCCAAGCCCTATGTCGACAGGCCCACGGCCGATGGTGGGCGCAGGGCGGTTGAGACATTCGACATCGCCAGCGTGCTTGCGGAACTTGAGGGCGGTGTCAGTGGAATCATCGCGGTCAACCGCTCGGCCTGGGGCCGCAAAGGTCGCATCGCGCTGCAAATTTTCGGCTCGGCCGGAAGCATCGTCTATGATCAGGAGCGGATGAACGAGTTGCAGCTCTATACGGCCGATGCGGAGGTGGGGCAGGGCGGCTATGTGACGATTCTGGCCGCGCCGCAGCATTTTCCTTATAACCGCTTCATTCCGGCGCCCGGACATGGTCTGGGCTTCAATGATCTCAAGACCATCGAATGTCACGAATTGCTGCGGGCCATCGCGGGCGAACCGGCACGGGTCATCGACTTCGAGGCGGGGCTTTTGATCGAGCGCGTGGTGCATGCCATGGCGCGCAGTCACGCTGACGGCAGGTGGGTCGAAATCGAGGCGGCTTGACGGGGACGAGATGGCCGAACGGATTTTAGCCAGTCCGTCCATTTCCTGTTTACCGGGTCGCTGGCCCGAACGCGCCGAAATGCAAGGCTCTCCTTCGGATTTTTCACGAAAGAATCCTTGACGGGGCGAGTCATCGGCTCTAAACAGCGCCTACCTTAGCGGTCGGTCGTGATTGTCACACCGGGTCCCTGCCACCTAGCGCGGGAATCCAGGGCAATCAAACACACTGTCGGGTAACTAGACGAAGTAAATCCTTGTGCGCATGACTGCTGCCGAAAGGCGGGTGGTCCGCTGCAACTGAGGCGCCGCCGAATCCCTGAACGGGTCGGGCGAGCGCCGCTTTGGTTTGCTTGTGTAGACCGAACTATAATTTTGGACGATGGAAAGAGCGCAATGCCCACCATTAATCAGCTGATCCGCAAGCCACGCGCCAGCAAGCCAAAGCGGAACAAAGTTCCGGCCATGGAAGCCAATCCGCAGAAGCGCGGCGTTTGCTCCCGTGTGTACACGACGACCCCGAAGAAGCCGAACTCGGCTCTGCGTAAGGTGGCCAAGGTTCGCCTGACCAACCAGCGCGAAGTGATCTCGTACATTCCTGGCGAGGGTCACAATCTGCAGGAGCACTCCGTTGTGCTCATCCGCGGCGGTCGCGTGCGCGACCTGCCGGGCGTTCGCTACCACGTGCTCCGCGGTGTCCTCGACACGCAGAGCGTGAAGGACCGCAAGCAGCGCCGGTCCAAGTATGGCGCGAAGCGTCCGAAGTAAGGAGATATTGAGCGATGTCCCGTCGTCACCGCGCCGAGAAGCGTGAAGTTATTCCCGATCCCAAGTTCGGCGATCTGGTCGTCACCAAGTTCATGAATTCGCTCATGAAGGACGGCAAGAAGTCGGCTGCTGAAGGTATTGTCTATGGCGCTTTCGACATTGTCGAAGCCAAGACCAAGCAGGACCCGATCACCGTGTTCCACGGCGCGCTGGACAATATCCGTCCCGCCGTCGAAGTGCGTTCGCGCCGCGTCGGTGGTGCCACCTACCAGGTTCCGGTTGAAGTCCGCGCCGACCGTCAGCAGGCCCTGGCCATTCGCTGGCTGATCGACTCTGCCCGCAAGCGCGGCGAGAACACCATGCGTGAGCGCCTCTCCGGCGAACTCATGGATGCCATGAATGGTCGCGGCCAGGCCGTCAAGAAACGCGAAGACACGCACCGTATGGCTGATGCCAACCGTGCCTTCTCGCACTACCGCTGGTAGTAGGAGCGCCCCATGGCACGCGAATATCCGATTAATCTCTATCGTAACTTCGGCATCATGGCTCACATCGATGCTGGCAAGACGACCACGACCGAGCGTATCCTTTACTACACCGGCAAGTCCCACAAGATCGGCGAAGTCCATGACGGCGCCGCTACCATGGACTGGATGGAGCAGGAGCAGGAACGCGGCATCACCATCACTTCTGCTGCGACCACCACTTTCTGGAAGTCGCGCGAAGGCGTGATGCACCGCTTCAACATCATCGACACGCCCGGCCACGTGGACTTCACCATCGAAGTCGAACGTTCGCTGCGCGTTCTCGACGGTGCCGTTGCTCTGCTCGACGCCAATGCCGGTGTTGAGCCCCAGACCGAAACCGTCTGGCGCCAGGCCGACAAGTATCACGTTCCGCGTCTGATCTTCGTCAACAAGATGGATAAGATCGGTGCCGACTTCTACCGCTGCGTGGAAATGGTTGGCTCGCGTCTGGGCGCCAAGGGCGTTCCGGTTCAGCTGCCGATTGGCGCTGAGAACGAGTTCAAGGGCGTCGTCGATCTGATCGAGATGAACGCCATTGTGTGGCGCAACGAAGAACTCGGCGCCCAATGGGACGTCGTGGAAATTCCGGCTGACCTCAAGGAAAAGGCCGAGAAGTACCGTGAGGCCATGATCGAAGCCGCCGTCGAAATGGACGACGCTGCGATGGAAGCCTACCTCGAAGGCGAACTGCCGAACAACGACACCATTCGTCGTCTGCTCCGCAAGGGCGTCATCGAGACCAAGTTCTTCCTGATCTTTGCTGGCTCGGCCTTCAAGAACAAGGGCGTGCAGCCCCTGCTCGACGGCGTTATCGACTTCCTGCCGTCGCCGATCGACGTGCCCGCCATCCAGGGTATCGATGCCCGCACCGAAGAGCCGATCGAGCGTCATGCTGACGACAACGAGCCGCTCTCCATGCTGGCTTTCAAGATTGCCAACGACCCGCATATGGGTTCGCTGACCTTCTGCCGCATCTATTCGGGTCACCTCGAAGCTGGTGTCAGCCTGGAAAACACCGTGAAGGGCAAGCGCGAACGCGTTGGCCGCATGTTCCAGATGCACGCCAATAGCCGTGAGCAGATCACCGAGGCTTATGCCGGTGACATCGTGGCTATCGTCGGTCTCAAGGACACCACCACTGGTGACACCCTGGCCCCGACCAATTCGCAGGTTATCCTCGAACGCATGATCTTCCCGGATCCGGTTATCGACATCTCGGTTGAGCCGAAGTCGAAGGCCGACCAGGAAAAGATGGGTCTCGCCCTCAATCGTCTCGCCGCCGAGGATCCGTCCTTCCGCGTCAAGACCGACGAAGAATCCGGCCAGACCATCATTTCGGGCATGGGCGAACTGCATCTCGACATTATCGTCGACCGCATGCGTCGCGAGTTCAAGGTCGAGGCCAATATCGGTCAGCCGCAGGTGGCGTATCGTGAAACGATCACCCGCAAGACCGAGAAGGATTACACCCACAAGAAGCAGTCCGGTGGTTCGGGTCAGTTTGCCCGTATCAAGATCACCGTCGAGCCGGGTGAAGTCGGCAAGGGCCTCGAATTCGTCAACGCTATCGTTGGCGGCGCGGTGCCCAAGGAATATGTCCCCGGCGTGTCCAAGGGTGTCGAATCGGTCATGGGCGCAGGCCCGCTGATCGGCTTCCCGGTCGTTGACGTGAAGGTTACCCTCACCGACGGCGCCTATCACGACGTGGACTCTTCGGTTCTGGCCTTCGAAATCGCCGGTCGTGCGGGCTTCCGTGAAGCTCTGCGTGAAGCCGGCCCGAAGATCCTCGAACCGATCATGAAGGTTGAAGTTGTCACGCCGGAAGATTACATGGGCGACGTCATCGGCGACCTCAACTCGCGTCGTGGACAGATCCAGGGCACTGAAAGCCGTGGTGTGGTCCAGGTCGTGAATGCGTTCGTGCCGCTTGCAAACATGTTCGGGTATGTGAACTCGCTGCGCTCCATGAGCCAGGGTCGTGCACAGTACACCATGGTGTTCGATCACTACGAGCAGGTTCCGCAGGCTGTCGCCGACGAAGTCCAGGCCAAATACGCCTAAGAACAGCGCAAGCTACTAAACTCAACTGAATGTCGGCGATTGCGCTGACGAATTTGGAGAAAAGCGATGGCGAAGGAAAAATTTTCCCGCTCCAAGCCGCACTGTAACATCGGCACCATCGGTCACGTTGACCATGGCAAGACCTCGCTGACTGCGGCGATCACCAAGGTGCTGGCTGAGACCGGCGGCGCGCAGTTCAAGGACTACGCATCGATCGACAGCGCGCCCGAAGAAAAGGCACGCGGCATCACCATCAATACTGCTCACGTCGAGTACGAGACGGCCAACCGTCACTATGCTCACGTGGACTGCCCCGGCCACGCCGACTATGTGAAGAACATGATCACCGGCGCTGCCCAGATGGACGGCGCGATCCTGGTCGTGTCGGCTGCCGACGGCCCGATGCCCCAGACCCGTGAGCACATCCTGCTCGCCCGTCAGGTTGGCGTGCCGGCCCTGGTCGTGTTCCTGAACAAGTGCGACATGGTCGACGATCCGGAACTGCTCGAGCTGGTCGAAATGGAAGTGCGCGAGCTCCTGAGCTCGTACGAATTCCCCGGCGACGACATCCCGGTCATCAAGGGTTCGGCTCTGGCTGCCCTCGAAGACAGCGACAAGAAGCTCGGCCATGACGCCGTTCTGGAACTGATGGCCGCCGTTGACGCGTACATCCCGCAGCCGGAACGTCCGGTTGACCAGCCCTTCCTGCTGCCGATCGAAGACGTGTTCTCGATCTCGGGTCGCGGTACCGTGGTGACCGGTCGCGTTGAGCGCGGTATCATCAAGGTTGGCGAAGAAGTCGAAATCGTCGGTATCAAGCCGACCCAGAAGACCACCGTTACCGGCGTTGAAATGTTCCGCAAGCTGCTCGACTCCGGTCAGGCTGGCGACAACGTTGGTGCCCTGATCCGTGGTATCGACCGCACCCAGGTGGAACGCGGCCAGGTCCTCTGCAAGCCCGGTTCCGTGACCCCGCACACCGACTTCACGGCTGAGGTCTATATCCTCACCAAGGAAGAAGGCGGCCGTCATACTCCGTTCTTCGCCAACTACCGTCCGCAGTTCTACTTCCGCACCACCGACGTGACCGGCATCGTGACGCTGCCGGAAGGCACCGAAATGGTGATGCCGGGCGACAACCTGAACATCAACGTTCAGCTCATCGTGCCGATCGCCATGGAAGAGAAGCTCCGCTTCGCTATCCGTGAAGGTGGCCGTACGGTTGGCTCTGGCGTCGTCGCCACGATCCTGAAGTAATCGTCCTAGGGACTTTCGCGGCGCGCGATTAAGCGCGCCGCGATCCATTTTGTCAGGATTTGAGAAGATGAACGGTCAGAATATCCGCATCCGCCTTAAGGCGTTTGACCATCGCGTGCTCGACACCTCGACCCGCGAGATCGTCAACACTGCCAAGCGTACGGGTGCGCAGGTGCGCGGGCCGATCCCGCTGCCGACCCGCATCGACAAGTTCACCGTCAACCGCTCGCCGCATATCGATAAGAAGGCGCGTGAGCAGTTCGAGATCCGGACCCACAAGCGTCTTCTGGACATTGTGGACCCGACTCCCCAGACGGTCGATGCACTTATGAAGCTCGATCTCGCCGCCGGCGTCGACGTCGAAATCAAGCTCTAAACTAAAGAGTTTCCGCGCCTGCCGCAAAAAGGGTCCTCTGAAACCATGACCCGGCAGAGCGCCAAATGAGAAGGTAAAAACCGATGCGTTCTGGATTGATCGCACAGAAGCTGGGGATGACCCGCATCTTCACCGAGGACGGTAATCACGTCCCTGTGACGGTGCTCAGCCTGCAGAACTGTCAGGTCGTGGGTCAGCGTACCGTCGAAAAGGACGGCTATGTTGCACTGCAGCTTGGCGCTGGCCAGGCCAAGGCCAAGAACATCTCCAAGGCCGAGCGTGGGCAGTATGCCGTCGCCAAGGTCGAGCCCAAGCGCCACGTGGCTGAGTTCCGCGTGGATGCCGACAGCCTCATCGAGGTTGGCGCAACGTTCAAGGCCGACCATTTCGCGGAAGGCCAGCTGGTCGACGTGACCGGAACCTCCATCGGTAAGGGCTTTGCCGGCGGTATGAAGCGTTGGAACTTCGGTGGTCTGCGCGCTTCGCACGGTGTGTCCGTGTCGCACCGCTCCATCGGTTCGACCGGTGGCCGTCAGGACCCGGGCAAGACCTTCAAGAACAAGAAGATGCCGGGCCATATGGGCGATCGTCGCATCACCACGCAGAACGTCAAGGTCGTTAAGACCGACGTGGAGCGTGGCCTGATCATGATCCAGGGTTCGGTCCCGGGCGCCAAGGGCGCCTGGATCATGATCAAGGATGCCGTCAAGAAGCCGGCTCCCGCGAACGCTGCCTTCCCCGGCTCGTTCGAGGCCGCAGCTGCGGGAGAAGCGAAGTAAATGGAACTCAAGGTAACCACTCTCGACGGCAAGGCCGCCGGTACGGTCGATCTCAAGGACGATGTGTTCGGCCTTGAAGTCCGCCCGGATATCCTCCACCGCATGGTTCGCTACCAGCAGCTCAAGGCCATGGCCGGCACGCATGACGTGAAGAACCGGTCGGAAGGCGCGCGCACGGGCAAGAAGTTCGTGAAGCAGAAGGGTTCGGGCGGCGCTCGTCACGGCGATCGCAAGGCTCCCCAGTTCCGTGGCGGTGGCCGTGCATTCGGTCCGACCCCGCGCAGCCATGCTATCGACCTTCCCAAGAAGGTTCGCGCCCTGGCGCTGAAGCATGCTCTGTCGTCCAAGGCCAAGGCGGGCTCGCTCGTCGTTATCGACAGCGTTGTCCAGAAGGAAGCCAAGACGGCTGCACTGCGCACCACGTTCGGCAAGCTGGAATGGGCAAACGCCCTGATCATCGATGGCGCGACCGTGGACCAGAACTTTGCTCTGGCCGCCCGCAACATCCCGAATATCGACGTGCTGCCGGTGCAGGGGATCAACGTTGTGTCGATCCTCAAGCGTGACAAGCTCGTCCTCACCAAGGCAGCGCTCGAGGCGCTCGAAGCGAGGTTCGCATGAACAAGCTTGCCGCTTACGACATCATCCGTAACCCCGTCGTGACGGAAAAGTCGACCATGGCTTCCGAAGCCAACCAGGTCGTCTTCGATGTTGCCATCGACGCCAACAAGACCGAGATCAAGGCCGCTGTCGAGCAGCTCTTCTCGGTCAAGGTCAAGGCCGTGAACACGCTGGTCCGCAAGGGCAAGGTGAAGCGGTTCCGTGGCCGCGTGGGTGTGCGCAACGACGTCAAGAAGGCCGTTGTAACCCTGGTTGACGGTCAGTCGATCGATATTTCGACCGGCCTCTAAGGGATAAGAGACAGACAAATGGCTCTAAAAACTTACAATCCGACCTCCGAAGGCCGTCGTACCCTTATTACGACCGATCGTTCGGAACTGTGGAAGGGCGCTCCGGTCAAGGCTTTGACCGAAGGCCTCAGCAAGAGCGGCGGCCGCAACAATACCGGCCGTATCACTGCCTATCATCGTGGTGGTGGTCACAAGCGCAGCTATCGCCTGATCGACTTCAAGCGCGTCAAGTTCGACGTTGTCGGGACCGTTGAACGTCTCGAATACGATCCGAACCGCACCGCCTGGATCGCTCTGATCAAGTACGAAGATGGCGAGCTTGCCTATATCGTGGCGCCCCAGCGTCTGACCGCCGGCGACAAGGTTATCTCGTCGATGAACGGCGCGGACGTGAAGCCGGGCAATGCGATGCCGCTGGAACGCATGCCGGTCGGTACCATCGTGCACAATATCGAGCTGAAGCCCCGCAAGGGCGGTCAGGTCGCCCGTTCTGCCGGTGCCTATGCCCAGTATGTGGGCCGTGACCAGGGTTGGGCCATTCTGCGCCTCAACTCGGGTGAACAGCGCCGCGTGCACGGTTCGTGCCTCGCCACCGTTGGTGCCGTGTCCAACCAGGACCATTCCAACACCTCGCTCGGCAAGGCCGGTCGTAACCGCTGGCTCGGCAAGAAGCCGGTCAACCGTGGTGTGACCATGAACCCGGTCGATCACCCGCATGGTGGCGGTGAAGGTCGTACCTCTGGTGGCCGTCACCCGGTGACCCCGTGGGGCAAGCCGACCAAGGGCAAGCGTACGCGCAGCAACAAGGCAACGGACAAGTTCATCGTTCGTAGCCGTCACGTGAAGAAGGGCAGGTAAGCCATGACCCGTTCAATCTGGAAGGGGCCGTTTGTCGACGGCTACATGCTCAAGAAGGCCGAGAAGGCCCAGTCGTCTGGCCGCAACGATGTGGTCAAGATCTGGTCCCGTCGCTCGACCATTCTGCCGCAGTTCGTCGGCATCACGTTCGGCGTCCATAACGGCCAGAAGCATATCCCGGTGAGCGTCACCGAGGAAATGATCGGCCACAAGTTCGGCGAGTTCGCTCCCACCCGTACCTATTACGGGCATGCGGCCGACAAGAAGGCCAAGAGGAAGTAAGATGGGCAAGCCAAAGACTGAGCGCGCTCTCAAGGATAACGAGGCCAAGGCTGTTCTGCGCATGCTGCGCATCAGCCCTCAGAAGCTGAACCTCGTCGCGCAGTTGATCCGTGGCAAGAAGGTCGAGAAGGCTCTGGCCGATCTTGAATTCAGCCACAAGCGCATCTCCGGCCAGGTGAAGAAGGTGCTGGAAAGCGCCATCGCCAATGCCGAAAACAACCACGGCCTTGACACCGACGCCCTCGTCGTTGCCGAAGCCTTCGTTGGCAATTCGCTGGTGATGAAGCGTTTCACCGCTCGTGGTCGCGGCAAGTCGGCTCGGATCGAGAAGCCCTTCTCGCATCTGACGATCGTTGTCCGGCAAGTTGAGGAGGCCGCATAATGGGTCAGAAAATCAATCCGATCGGCTTCCGCCTCGGCATCAACCGCACCTGGGACAGCCGCTGGTTCGCCAACAAGGGCGAATACGGTACCCTGCTGCAGGAAGACCTCAAGATCCGCACCATGCTCATGGAAGATCTCAAGGCCGCTGCGGTTTCCAAAATCGTCATCGAGCGTCCGCACCGCAAGTGCCGCGTGTCGATCCACACTGCCCGTCCGGGCATCGTGATCGGCAAGAAGGGCGCTGACATCGACAAGATCCGCGCCAAGGTGAAGAAGTTCACCGACAGCGAAGTGCACATCAACATCGTTGAAGTGCGCAAGCCGGAAACCGATGCGACGCTGGTTGCCCAGGGCATTGCGCAGCAGCTGGAACGCCGCGTGGCCTTCCGTCGCGCCATGAAGCGCGCCGTGCAGACCGCAATCCGCATGGGCGCCGGTGGTATCCGCGTCAATGTCGGTGGTCGTCTCGGTGGTGCCGATATCGCTCGTACCGAATGGTACCGCGAAGGTCGCGTGCCGCTGCACACCCTGCGTGCCGATATCGACTACGGTACTGCTGAAGCCGAAACCACATACGGCATCATCGGCATCAAGGTCTGGATCTTCAAGGGCGAAGTCCTTGAGCATGATCCTTCCGCTCATGAGCGCCGCGCCACCGAAGGTGGTGGTGAGGGTGCCGGCCAGCGCGCACCGCGGTCCGACCGCGGCGATCGCGACCGCGAACGCGCATAAGAAGGTTAGTTCATTATGCTGCAACCCAAGAGAACCAAGTTCCGCAAGGCCCACAAGGGCCGCATCCATGGCCTGGCCAAGGGTGGTACCGATCTGGCATTCGGCCAGTACGCTCTCAAGGCCACTGAGCCGGAACGCGTCACTGCCCGTCAGATCGAAGCTGCCCGCCGTGCGATCACTCGCGAAATGAAGCGTCAGGGCCGCGTATGGATCCGGATTTTCCCGGATCTGCCGGTCTCCAAGAAGCCTACCGAAGTCCGTATGGGTAAGGGTAAGGGCTCCGTGGAGTTCTGGGCCGCGCGGGTAAAACCCGGTCGTATCGTTTTCGAGATTGACGGCGTGCCCGAAGACGTTGCAAAGGAGGCGCTTCGCCTCGGTGCGATGAAGCTGCCGATCACCACGCGTATCGTTACGCGTATTGCTGACTAAGGAACACGAGCATGAAAGCCAGTGATGTGCGGGCCAAGACCGCAGACGAACTGAAAGATCAGCTCGTCGACCTGAAGAAAGAACAGTTCAACCTGCGTTTCCAGCGCGCTACCCAGCAGTTGGAAAAGCCGGCCCGGGTCAAGGAAGTCCGCCGCGATATCGCGCGGATCAAGACGATCCTGACCCAGAAGAACGCAGCTAAGTAAGGAATAAAACCCATGCCAAAGCGCGTTTTGCAGGGGACTGTCGTCTCCGACGCCAATGACAAGACCATCGTGGTTCGTGTCGAGCGCCGTTTCACCCATCCGCTTCTGAAGAAGACCGTGCGTCGTTCCAAGAAGTACCACGCCCACGATGAAAACAACGTGGCCAAGGTCGGTGAGACCGTGTGGATCGAGGAAACCGCGCCGATCAGCAAGAACAAGCGTTGGACGCTTGTTCCGTCCGCGTAAGAGAAACAATTCAGGTCGGCGCGCCGGATGACGGTGCAGCCGGTTCAACTAGAAGGCATCCAGTCATGATCCAGATGCAGTCCAATCTCGACGTCGCCGACAATTCCGGCGCCAAGCGAGTCATGTGCATCAAGGTGCTGGGCGGTTCGCATCGCAAATACGCCTCGGTCGGCGACATTATTGTCGTTTCGGTCAAGGACGCTATTCCGCGTGGCCGCGTTAAGAAGGGCCAGGTAATGAAGGCCGTGGTGGTTCGCACCGCGACCGACATCCGTCGCCCCGATGGCACCGTCATCCGTTTCGACAAGAACGCCGCCGTTCTTCTGAACAATCAGAAAGAACCGATCGGCACCCGTATCTTCGGACCGGTTCCGCGCGAGCTCCGCGCCAAGAACCACATGAAGATCATTTCGCTCGCTCCTGAGGTGCTGTAATGGCCGCCAAGATCAAGAAGGGCGACAAAGTGGTCGTCCTGGCCGGCAAGGACAAGGGCAAGACCGGTCAGGTCCTCTCTGTCATCCCGTCCGAAACCAAAGCTCTCGTCCAGGGTATCAACCTCGTTCGCAAGCACCAGAAGCAGACTGCCTCGCAGGATGCCGGCATCTTCACCAAGGAAGCGCCGGTCCACCTGTCGAACCTGGCGGTCGCCGATGCGAAGGGCAAGGCCACTCGCGTCGGTTTCCAGATCAAGGACGGCGTGAAGACCCGCGTCGCCAAGACCACCGGAGATCAGATCGATGGCTGAGACCGCTTACGTTCCGCGTCTCCGGACCGAATATGACACCACGATCAAGGCCGCCCTGCGTGAGCAGTTCGGCTACAAGAACGTCATGGAGCTGCCGCGCCTTGACAAGATCGTGCTGAACATGGGCGTCGGCGAAGCCGTCAACGACACCAAGAAGGTGAAGTCGGCTGCTGACGAGCTGCAGAAGATTGCCGGCCAGAAGCCGGTCATCACCCATGCGCGCAAGTCCATCGCAGGCTTCAAGGTCCGCGAGAACATGCCGCTCGGTGTCAAGGTGACCCTGCGCAAGACCCGTATGTACGAATTCCTGGACCGCCTGGTGACTATCGCCCTACCGCGCGTCCGTGACTTCCGTGGCCTGAATCCGAACGCCTTTGACGGTCGTGGCAACTATGCCATGGGCCTCAAGGAACACATCGTGTTCCCCGAGATCAACTACGATCAGATCGATCAGGTCTGGGGCATGGACATCGTGATCTGCACGACGGCCAAGAACGACGATGAGGCGCGTGCGCTTCTCAAGGCTTTCAACTTCCCGTTCCGCCAGTAAGCGGGCAGGGAAGGGATAAAGGATCAGGACATGGCAAAGACCAGCTCCATCGAAAAGAACAAGAAGCGCGCCGCTCTGGCGAAGCAGTACGGTGCCAAGCGCGCCGCGCTGAAGGCTCTTGTCAAGAACCAGGAAACGCCGATCGAAGAGCGTTTCAAGGCCAGCCTCAAGCTGGCTGAACTGCCGCGCAATTCGGCCAAGGTTCGCGTTCGCAACCGTTGCGACGTGTCGGGCCGCCCGCGTGGTTACTATCGCAAGCTCAAGCTGAGCCGTATTGCCCTGCGTCAGCTGGGCAACCTGGGACAGATCCCGGGTCTGGTGAAGTCGAGCTGGTAAGGAGAAACTAGAGATGAGCTTTTCCGATCCCATCGGCGATATGCTGACCCGCATCCGCAACGCTCAGGAGCGTCGCAAGAACACCGTTTCGACTCCGGCTTCGACCCTGCGTGGTCGTGTGCTGGACGTTCTCCAGTCCGAGGGTTTCATCCGCGGCTATTCGGAGACCAAGTTCGAAAACGGCGCCGCTGAATACGAGATTGAACTCAAGTATTCGGACAATGAAGGCGTTATCCGCACGATCGAACGCGTTTCGCGTCCCGGTCGCCGCGTTTACGCATCCGTCAAGAACATCCCGCAGGTTGCCAATGGCCTGGGTGTTTCGATCCTCTCCACCCCCAAGGGTGTGATGGCCGACCACGAAGCCAAGGCCGCCAATGTGGGTGGCGAGGTACTCTGCCGCGTCTTCTAAGGAAGACGTGGCAAGACGATTACTCAAGGAAGCATTATGTCACGTACTGGCAAGAAACCGGTGGCCCCGGTAAGCGGCGTTACGGTCACGATCAATGATCGTGTCGTCTCGGCCAAGGGCCCGAAGGGCGAACTGAGCCTCACGCTCATGGATATCGTCAATGTCGAGCAGGGTTCGGATGGTCTGGCCATCACCCCGGCAAACGATACCCGCGAGGCACGCGCCGCCTGGGGCACAACCCGCGCGCTGATCCAGAACATGGTCACCGGGGTGAGCGCCGGCTTCGAGAAAAAGCTCGCCATCCAGGGCGTCGGTTACCGCGCCGCCATGCAGGGCAAGGATGTCAAGCTCTCGCTGGGTTTCAGCCACGAAGTGATCTATGTCGCTCCGCAGGGCATTACCCTTGCCGTTCCGGCTCCCACTGAAATCGTGGTGACCGGCATCGACAAGCAGGCTGTCGGCCAGGTTGCGGCCGAGATCCGCGGCTGGCGTCCCCCCGAGCCCTACAAGGGCAAGGGCGTGCGTTACGCAGGCGAGCAGGTCTTCCGCAAAGAAGGCAAGAAGAAGTAAGGAGCGCCGGAAATGGCAATTTCTGCAAAAGGTGCGGATCGGCGCAAGGCCCGTGTTCGCAAGGCGCTCAAGGCTCGTGCCTTCGGTCGTCCTCGTCTGTCGGTTTTCCGCTCGGACAAGAATATCTACGCCCAGATCATCGACGACGCGACCGGCCGTACGCTGGCTGCTGCCTCGACCCTCGAGAAGGACATCAAGTCCTCGGTCAAGAATGGTGGCACGTCCGAAGCTGCGGCAACCATTGGCAAGCTGATCGCCGAGCGCGGCGTCAAGGCCGGGGTTGGCGAGGTCATCTTCGATCGTGGCGCATACATCTATCACGGCCGTGTTAAGGCCCTTGCAGACGCTGCCCGTGAGGGCGGTCTGCAGTTCTAACCCGGCGAGGAAGAGATAAAATGAGCAGAGACGTTCAAGAGCGCGAAAGCGAGTTCGTCGATCGCCTGGTCCACATCAATCGTGTGGCCAAGGTTGTGAAGGGCGGCCGTCGCTTCGGTTTTGCGGCGCTCGTCGTCGTCGGTGACCAGAAGGGTCGCGTCGGGTTCGGTCACGGCAAGGCCCGTGAAGTTCCAGAGGCAATCCGCAAGGCAACCGAGCAGGCCAAGCGCCAGATGATCCGCGTGCCGCTGCGCGATGCCCGTACGCTTCACCACGATGTCACCGGTCGCCATGGCGCCGGAAAGGTCATCCTGCGTGCTGCCGTGCCGGGTACCGGTATCATCGCCGGTGGTCCGATGCGCGCCGTGTTCGAAACGCTTGGCATCAACGATATCGTTGCCAAGTCGCAGGGCACTGCAAACCCCTACAACATGGTTCGCGCCACGTTCGATGCGCTCAAGCGCGTTGACAGCCCCCGTTCGGTGGCTGCCCGTCGCGGCCTCAAGGTTTCCGAACTCCAGGCTCGCCGCGGCGAGGCTGCAGTCGAAGCCTGATTGAGAGGCTCGGAGAAGTACAATGGCTAAAGCAAAGACCATCGTTGTGCAGCAGATCGGTTCGCCGATCCGCCGTGAGAAGAGCCAGCGCGCGACCCTGATCGGGCTCGGGCTCAACAAGATGAACAAGCAGCGCGAGCTGGTTGATACGCCCGAAGTTCGCGGCATGATCAACAAGGTCCCGCACCTCGTCCGCGTCGTCGGCGAGTAAGGGAGCAAGACCTATGACCCGTTTGAACGAACTTCGTGACAATCCCGGCGCCAATAAGTCCAAGGTCCGCATCGGCCGCGGTATCGGCTCGGGTGTCGGCAAGACCGGTGGTCGCGGCGGCAAGGGCCAGACGGCCCGCGCCGGTGTCGCCATCAACGGCTTCGAAGGCGGCCAGATGCCCCTTCACATGCGTATGCCGAAGCGCGGCTTCAATGCTTGGAATCCGAGCGATTTCAATGAAGTCCGCATCGACCGCCTGCAGGCCTATATCGACAGCGGCAAGCTGGATGCAAAGGGCGTCATCGACGCTGCTGCTCTGGTCGCAGCTGGTGTCATCCGTCGTCCCAAGGACGGCGTGCGCCTGATCGGTTCGGAAGGCTTCTCGGCCAAGAAGGTGTCCTTCAAGGTTGACTACGCGACCAAGGGTGCTGCCGCTGCCATCGAAGCGGCTGGCGGCAAGATCGAGCTGATCCCGGTCAAAGAGACCTGGAAGAAGACCCCTTACGCCAAGTAATTGACGTGGCTCAGCGCACCCGGCCCAGAAGGCTGGGTGTGCTCTTTTGGTTTGTTGCGTCCGGCGGGTACATATCCCATATATGCTGCTCCCGGCGCTCCGAGCGCACCTGGCATCCAAGCCGTAGGAGCGGTATATGGCGTCCGCAGCAGAACAGCTCGCACGTAATCTGAGTTTCTCCACATTCGCCAAGGCGAAAGCCCTGCAACAGCGCATCTGGTTCACACTGGGCGCGCTGCTTGTCTATCGTCTGGGCACCTATATTCCGCTGCCGGGTATCGACCCCGATGCTTTCCGCGCGACGTTCGAACAGTCGCAGCAGGGCATTATCGGCATGTTCAACATGTTCGCCGGTGGCGCCGTGGAGCGCATGGCGATCTTCGCGCTGAACCTTATTCCCTACATTACCGCTTCCATCGTGGTGCAGGTCATTTCGACCGCCTCTCCGCGCCTCGAAGCCCTCAAGAAAGAGGGTGAGGCTGGTCGTCGCAAGATGAACCAGTACACCCGCTATCTGGCGGTCGTGTTCTGCGCGGTGCAGGCCTATGGCATTGCCGTCGGCCTCGAAGGCAGCCAGGGCGTTGTGCTCAATCCGGGCTGGTTCTTCCGCATTTCCACCGTGATCACGCTGGTCGGCGGCACCATGTTCCTGATGTGGCTGGGTGAGCAGATCACCGCGCGCGGCGTCGGCAACGGTATTTCGCTGATCATTTTCGCCGGTATCGTGGCAAACCTGCCCGCCACCGTGGCGCAGACGCTCGAACTGGCTCGTACCGGCGCTATTCCGGGCTTTGCCGGGCTTGGCATGCTGGTTCTGGCGCTTGTCGTCATCGCCGTGATCGTCTTCTTCGAACGCGCCCAGCGCAGGCTTCTGATCCAGTATCCGAAGCGTCAGGTCGGCAACAAGATGTTCCAGGGCGACACTTCGCACCTGCCGCTCAAGCTGAATACGTCGGGCGTTATCCCGGTGATCTTCGGCTCCTCGCTGCTGCTGCTGCCGGCGACCATCGCCTCGTTCGCCGCACAGGGCGATGCTCCGGCATGGCTGACGACGGTGACGGCGCTGCTCGGTCGCGGGCAGCCGCTCTATCTCGCGCTCTTCGCCTTCTTCATCATATTCTTTGCGTTCTTCTATACGGCCATCGTGTTCAATCCGACCGAGACCGCGGACAATCTCAAGCGGTCCGGCGGCTTCATTCCGGGCATTCGTCCGGGCGAGCGGACTGCGCAGCATATCGACTATGTGTTGACTCGCATTACCGTTGTCGGTGCGCTTTATCTGACCGTGGTGGCGCTGATCCCGGAAGTGATGTTCAGCCAGCTGGCAGTGAGCCAGTTTATCGGCGGTACGTCGCTGCTCATCATGGTGACGGTGACGCTCGACACGATTACGCAGATCCAGAGCCATCTGGTTGCGCAGCAATATGAAGGACTGCTCAAGAAGTCCCGTCTTGGAGGAGGCAAGCGTCGATGAGGTTGATCCTGTTGGGCCCGCCGGGAGCGGGGAAGGGGACACAGGCAAAGATTCTGGTGGATGCGTACGGCATTCCCCAGCTCTCTACAGGTGACATCCTTCGCTCGGCCATTGCGGCACAGACGCCGCTGGGGCTGGAAGCCAAGGCGATTGTGGATCGTGGCGACCTCGTTTCCGACGCTATCGTGAACGGCATCGTTTCGGAGCGGCTGGACGCGGAAGACTGCAAGCCCGGCTTCATCCTCGACGGTTTCCCGCGCACGATTGCCCAGGCCGAGGCGCTTGACAGGATGCTTGCGGACAAGGGCATTGCCCTGGACGCCGTTATCGAGATCAAGGCGGAGGCTGACGAGCTGGTCAAGCGCGTCATCAACCGCGCCAAGGAATCAGGTGGAGCCCGCGCCGACGACAATGAGGAAGTGCTGCGCAAGCGCCTCGGCGTCTATTCGGAGCAGACTGCTCCGCTGGTGTCCTACTACACCGGCAAGGGGCTGTTGAAGGCCGTGGACGGCATGGCGCCGGTTGCGGACGTGACCTCGGCTATAAAGGCGGCGCTTGGTCAGTAGTTTCGGACGGGCGGGGGCTGTTGACTCCGGCCTGTCTTGTCCTTAAAGAACCGCACCAGTCTCATGAGATCATTGGGCTGGATTCGGTTTTCCCTTAGTTGGGGGTCGAAATCCGGTCCCTTGTTGTTTAGTGGCATCCGCCGTGATGGCGCATGTCGAATGAAGGAGAGCAGACGTGGCTCGTATTGCTGGCGTCAATATCCCGACGAATAAGCGCGTGGTGATCGCGCTGCAGTATATTCATGGGATCGGCGAAAAGTTCGCCAATGATATCACCAACAAGGTCGGTATTCCGGCCGAGCGTCGCGTCAATGAACTGACCGACGCCGAAGTGATTCAGATCCGTGAAGCCATCGATCGCGACTATGTCGTCGAGGGTGATCTGCGCCGCAATGTGGCGATGAACATCAAGCGCCTGATGGATCTTGGTAACTATCGTGGCCTGCGCCACCGTCGTGGCCTTCCGGTCCGAGGTCAGCGCACCCACACCAATGCCCGCACCCGCAAGGGTCCGGCAAAGCCGATCGCCGGCAAGAAGAAGTAATTCTGTCTCCGCGTCAGCGGGGCAGTCGTTTGAATTGGGACAGGCGGGGCAGGTGTTTCCGGTGCTCATGAGAGAGCTGGAAAAACCTGAACCGCTTCTCCCGTGGTGGAGCTGCTGGAACTACGGCAGCGCCGATACCCTAGAGGAACTTTATGGCTAAGACTGAAGTCGCGCGCGTCCGTCGCAAGGAGCGCAAGAATATCACCTCCGGCGTCGCCCATGTGAACGCCTCCTTCAACAACACCATGATCACCATCGCTGACATGCAGGGCAACACGATCTCGTGGTCGTCCTCGGGCGTGATGGGTTTCAAGGGTTCGCGCAAGTCGACCCCCTATGCTGCCCAGGTTGCTGCTGAAGATGCAGCCAAGAAGGCGCAGGAACACGGCATGAAGACCCTTGAGGTTGAAGTTCGTGGTCCCGGTTCAGGCCGTGAATCGGCCCTGCGTGCCCTTCAGGCCGCTGGTTTCAATGTCACCTCGATCCGCGACGTGACCTCGATCCCGCACAATGGCTGCCGTCCGCGCAAGCGGCGCCGCGTCTAACAAGACCATTGGTATGCTCCCGGCCGATTGAATGGGTCGGGAGTCCTATTGTGTTTGCGGCGGTGCGGCCTCGAAGGCCGCGATTTTGAAAGGACAATACCGTGACGATCCAGAGGAACTGGCAGGAACTGATCAAGCCGACCAAACTGGACATTGTTTCGGGCAGCGACAACGCGCGCGTGGCCTCGGTTGTTGCCGAGCCGCTTGAGCGCGGTTACGGGCTTACCCTTGGTAATGCCCTGCGTCGCGTGCTGCTGTCGTCGCTTCAGGGCGCGGCAGTAACGGCAATCCAGATTGACGGCATTCTACACGAATTCTCCTCGCTCCCGGGCGTGCGCGAAGACATCACCGACCTCGTGCTTAACGTCAAGGAAATCGCCCTCAAGATGGGCGGCGAGGGTCCAAAGCGCCTGACCCTGTCCAAGCAGGGCCCCGGTGCCGTGACGGCTGGTGACATCAAGGTGTCCGGTGACATCGAGGTGCTGAACCCCGATCTGGTCATCTGCCACCTCGACGATGGTGCCGAGATCAATATCGAGTTCACCGTCAATACCGGCAAGGGTTATGTCCCGGCCGAGAAGAACCGTCCCGAAGACGCGCCGATCGGCTATATCCCGGTTGACTCGCTGTTCTCGCCGGTTCGCCGCGTGAGCTACAAGGTCGATGCGACCCGTGCCGGGGAAAGCCTGGACAAGGACAAGCTGACCCTGAGCGTCGAGACCAATGGTGCGCTGTCGCCGGAAGATGCTGTGGCTTTCGCCGCGCGCATTCTTCAGGACCAGTTGTCGGTTTTCGTCAACTTCGAAGAGCCCAGCAAGGAAAAGGCGCAGGATTCGGTTCCCGAACTGGCCTTCAACCCGGCTCTGCTCAAGAAGGTCGACGAACTCGAACTGTCGGTTCGTTCGGCCAACTGCCTCAAGAACGACAACATCGTCTATATCGGCGACCTCATCCAGA
>VFQU01000692.1_pt1 | contig 25825 bp, 24 predicted proteins | sample 3512311 | NCBI WGS metagenome assembly VFQU01 (sample SAMN10412377, study PRJNA504923) | tailings metagenome | isolation source: Relicate 3 Philex TSF3 active mining site | place: Philippines: Tuba, Benguet | collected 2017-08-29
GGATCGAACGCGAGCGTCCGGTCGCGATCGGCGAGTGCGGACTGGACTTCTTCGTCGAGGGGCTCGATCGGGACGCGCAGCACCGCTACTTCGACGCGCAGCTCGCGCTGGCGCGCGAGCACGATCTGCCGGTGATCGTGCATGCGCGGCGCGCGGTCGACGCGGTCATCTCCTCGCTGCGCCGCGTCGGCCGGCTGCGCGGCGTCGTGCACAGCTTCTCCGGCAGCGAGGAGCAGGCGACCCAGCTGTTCAAGCTCGACTTCCGGCTCGGCATCGGCGGGCCGGTCACCTATCCGCGTGCGGCGCGCCTGCGCCGCGTCGTCGCGGCAATGCCGATCGGACAACTGCTGCTCGAAACCGATGCGCCGGACCAGCCCGGCATCGGCCATCGCGGCGAACGCAACGAACCGGCGCATCTGGTCGAGGTGCTCGACGTCGTCGCCGCGCTGCGCGGCGTGCCGGCCGGCGAGATCGCACAGGCCACCTCGGCCAATGCCGCAGCCCTGTTCGGGCTGGCGGCACGCTGAGGCCGGTTCAGTCGCGAACGTCCGCGCGCGCCTCGAGCAGACGCGCGATCGCACGCGAGACCATCGCCATCGCGAATGCGCAGGTCACGTGCGTGACCGCGCCCAGTCCGCCGCCGCAGTCGAGCTTGCCGGCATCGCCGGCGACCGGCCGCAGGCCGCAGACGCGCCCGTCGGCCTGCGGATACTGCACGTTCTCGAGCGAGTAGATCGCCTGCACGCCGAAGTAGCGCTTGGGTCCGCGCGGAAAGCGGAATTCCTCGCGCAGCTTCTTGCGGATCAGCGCGAGCAGCGCGTCCTGCTCGGTACGCGACAGATCGCGCACGCGGATCAACGTCGGATCGGTGCGGCCGCCGGCCGATCCGCTGACGATCAGCGGCAGCTTGCGGCGCCGGCACCAGGCGATCGTCTCGACCTTGACGCGGAACGCGTCGCAGCAGTCGAGCACCAAATCGTGGCCGGCCGACAGCAGGCGCTCGATCGAGCCCGGCGTCAGGAACTCCTCGACCGCCCGCGCTTCGATCGCCGGGTTGATCGCGCGGGCGCGCTCGGCCATGACCGCGACCTTGCTGCGGCCGTACTGGCCGGCGTACGCGTGCAACTGCCGGTTGGTATTGCTGACGCAGACGTCGTCGGCGTCGATCAGCGTCAGCCGGCCGACGCCGCTGCGCGCCAGCGCCTCGACGACCCACGATCCGACGCCGCCGACACCGACCACGCAGACCGAGCGCCCGGCCAGCCGCGTCGCGCTGCCGGCGCCGTAGAGCCGGTCGACGCCGGCGAAGCGCGGATCGGCGACCGTGGACGGGGCGAGTGGGTCGAGCGAGGCGTTCATGCGGGCGCGGAGCGTACACCAAACGCCGGCGCCGGCCGCACCGCCGACTCTTGCACGCGGCGCCGACCGGACCCATCGTAGCGACCTGCCCGCCGCGAGAGCCGCCGATGCCCAATCCCCTGACCCGCCGTCTGCTGCTCTGGGCGCAGGACCTGCGCTTTCCGCGTCTGGCGATGCTGACGATCGCGCTGTTCGTGGCCGACGTGCTGATTCCGGATTTCATCCCGTTCATCGACGAGATCCTGCTCGGCCTGGCCAGTCTGCTGCTGGCCAATCTGCGCCGCCGCCCGCGCCTGCCGCAGGGCGGTTGAGCGATGCGCTATGTCGCCTGCCTCGGCATCGGTCTCTTCGTCGGCCTGCTCTGCGCCTTGATGGCGATCGGCCTGATGCGGCCGCGCGACACCTATCCGCGCGCGATGATGAACGTCATGAAGCACACGCTCGGCACCGCACGCACGGCGGCAGCCGACGGCTGCGCCGGCAACGAGGCGCGGCTGCGCGTGCTCGGTCTGCTCGCGGCCGATCTGGAGCCGACCTTCCTGTCCGGCGCCGACGACGCGCGCGTCTTCGCGCGCTATGCCGAAGGCCTGCGCGGACGCATCGCCGAGGCGGCTGCGGCCGCTGCGTGTCCGGCACAGGCCTCGGCACTGACCGCGGTCGAGAACGCCTGCGAGGACTGCCACCGCGACTATCGCTGAGCCGCGTGGCCGGGCCGCCGCTGCGCGGCGCCGGCAATCCGGCGCCGGGCGCGGAAGCGCCGTTCCGGCTAGAGCCGGATGCGCCCGCGCAGCACGTCCCAGAACATGACCCAGTCGCCGGCCAGGCTGTAGAGCGGATGCTTGAACGTGGCCGGGCGGTTCTTCTCGAACGCGAAATGGCCGATCCACGCGAAACCGTAGCCGATCAGCGGCACCAGCAGCAGCCAGGCCAGCCGTCCGCTCGCCACCGCGAACGCGATCACCACGAGCACGATCAGGCTGCCGACGACGTGCAGGCGCCGGCAGACCGGATGGGCATGCTCGGACAGATAGTACGGATAGAACTCGCGGAAGCTGGCGAAGCGACGCATGGCGAACCCTCCTCGACCCGCCTCTGCAGGCGGTCGGCCGAGCATATCGGGATCGCCGCAGGGGCACTAGGCGGTCGCGCGGCGCGGCGTCGCACGCGATCGATCGAACGGCGGTGCCGGCGGCAGCCGGCGCGCGCGCCGCGATGCCGTGCCGGACGATCCGCAGGCCGTCCCGTCGCGCGAGGGCACACAGATGACGGCATTCCAGGCAGGACGATCCGGCTGCGCCCGACGTCAGCCGCTCGACGAGCTGCCCGCCGCGACCGGCACGCGACGGAAACGGCCGATCCTGGCGTTTCGTTCGCCGAGCGGCCGATCGTGATCGGCATCCGGTCGATCGGCACCCGTGTGAGGGCCGCGCTTCCTTCGTCCCCGTGGCGAGGCTGGTTCGCCGGTCCGTCGATGGCGGCATCTGCGTCGATCGATGGCACCGCCTGCACGACGCCGCGAGCGGCCTGCCTGCGATACGCGTGCGCGCCAGCGCGCCGCGGCGCATCTCCATCATCGCGAGCACGCGGCGCTCGCCGCGACGCGCTACCAGGCGCGGTGATACTGCTCGGGCGCGTCGATCGGCACGCCCAGCGCGCTGGCCGCGCGGCGCGGCCAGTACGGGTCGCGCAGCAGCTCGCGCGCGAGCAGCACCAGGTCGGCCTCGCCTTCGGCGACGATGCGTTCGGCCTGCTCGGGCTCGGTGATCAGACCGACCGCGCCGGTCGCGATCGCGGCCTCGCGACGGATCCGCGCGGCGAACGGCACCTGATAGCCCGGCCCGATCGGGATCGACGCGCCCGGCGCCAGCCCGCCGGACGACACGTCGACGAGGTCGACGCCGCGCCCGGCCAGGTCGCGCGCCAGCGCGACGCTCTGTTCGACGTCCCAGCCGCCGTCGATCCAGTCGGTCGCCGACAGGCGCACGATCAGCGGCAGCGTGTCGGGCCAGACCGCGCGCACCGCGTCGACGACCTCGCAGACCAGGCGGATGCGGCCGGCGAAGCTGCCGCCGTAGCGGTCGTCGCGATGGTTGCTGAGCGGCGACAGGAACTGGTGCAGCAGATAGCCGTGCGCGGCGTGGATCTCGGCGAGCTCGAACCCGACCGCCAGCGCCCGCAGCGCCGCGGCGCGGAACGCGTCGACGATCGCCGCGACATCGGCCGTCTCGAGCGCCCGCGGCAGCGGATGACCGGACGCGAACGCGAGCGCCGACGGCGCGACCGTCGGCCAGCCCGGCGCGGTGCCCGGCGGCAGCGGACCGCCGCCGCGCCACGGCGCCTCGGTGCTGGCCTTGCGGCCGGCATGCGCGAGCTGGATGCCGGCGACGGCGCCCTGATCGCGAATGAAGCGCACGATCGGCTGCCAGGCCTCGGCCTGGGCCTCGTTCCAGATGCCGGTGTCCCACGGCGAGATCCGGCCGATCGCGTCGACCGATGTGGCCTCGGTGATCACGAGGCCGGCGCCGCCGACGGCGCGGCTGCCCAGATGCACCAGATGCCAGGCCTGCGGCACGCCGTCGACGGCCGAGTACTGGCACATCGGCGAGACCGCGATACGGTTGCGCAGCGTCAGGCCGCGCAGACCCAGGGGCGAAAACAACGAGGACATCAGGCGGACTCCGAAGCGGTATGCAACCAGGCGGCCAGACGGTGCGCGAGCGGCTCGGGCCGGCGCATCCACGAGAAATGATCGGGCGTCACGCCGGCGAGATCGCGCGCGTCGAGCACGGCGACCGTCGCTGCGGAGCTGCCGGTCCGCGCAAGCAGATCCTCGAGCGCCGATCGCGGGACCAGGCCGTCGCGCGCGAGGCCGATGCCGAGCACCGGACGCCAGGTGGCGGACGGCGATGCGCGATCGCCCGCGTGCGCGTAGCGGCCGGTGACGGCGCTGGCCGCCCAGTCGCGCATCACGCCGCGTGCCTCGCGGCCGCCGAAACCGAGCCGGCGTCCGGGGAAGTAGCCCATCGCCGCGGTCACCAGCGGCAACGCTGCCAGCACCGCGCGAAACGCCGGCGCGCGCATGCCGCCGAAATGCCGCCACCACGGCACGCCGCCGGCCACCGCGGCCAGCCCGAGCAGATCCGTCGGACGGCGCAGCCAAGTCAGCATCGCCAGCTGCGCGCCGAGGCTGTGGCCGCCGATGGACCAGCGCAGACCGGGAGCGGCCTCGCTGGCCGCGAGCAGAGCGGCCGGAATGTCGAAGTCGAGCAGTTCGCGATACGACCAGTCGCAGCGGCGCGAGGCGCGCACGCTGCTCGATCCGTGACCGCGCCATTCGTGACGCGCTACCGCGATGTCCTGTGCCGCCAGCGCCTCGGCCAGACCGGCGTAATGGCGCGCGGCCACGCCGAGCGCCGGCAGCCAGAACAGGCCGGCTCTCGCATCGCGCGGCCGCGTCAGCACGAGATCGGCTTCGACGCCGTCGGCGGACCGGACCCGGATCGGGGCATCGTCCGCCGGGGACGGCGACAACCGGGGAACGTCACGCGGCGATCCATCCGGCTGGCCGACGGTGCGAATCACGACGAGCCGCCGCGCGTATCGATGCCGGAACCGTCGTGGCCGGGAACCTCAGAGGCGGCCGGCTGCGGCGCGAGAAGGATCGCGGTCGCCGCGCGGCCGCGATCCCGAAGAGGTCCTACGTTCAAACGGCCGTGACGTCTTCCGCCTGCAGGCCCTTCTGGCCCTGCACGAGGCGGAAACTCACGCGCTGGCCTTCCTGAAGGGTGCGGAAGCCCGAGCCGCTGATCGCACGAAAATGCACGAACACATCGGGGCCGTTTTCGCGGCTGATGAAACCGAAACCCTTGCTTTCGTTGAACCACTTGACGGTGCCGAGCTGACGGTCCGACATGAAACTCTCCACGAATATCAGGTTGACTTGAATCGCATCCGATCGGGACGCTGCCGATACCGGAGCGCAGGAACGGCGCGAGCCGAGCGATGCAACAGGCATCACGCCCGCCGCATGTGCTCCGCCACGGTCCGTGACCTGCCCGTCCGATCGGCCGAGTCTACTCCAGAGTTTTTACGGAAGCGACGGTTTTCATTAAGGAAATCGACTGCAAGTCGGTCTCGGCTCGACGCTTCGAAAACACTTTTCATTCCGAGGATTTAGCGCGTATCAGCGGCTCGGCCGGATGCACTTCCGCTCGCGGCCGGCTGATACCTTTTCCATTCTTGCGCGGCGTTTCGCCGTCGCGCGCTACCAGTGCGGCGATCCCGCGTCGGGCGCATGCATCCAGCCGGCCATGTCGTCGGCCAGAGCCGCAAGGCCACCCGGATAGCGCGCCGCGAGCACCGCTTCGCTCGCGATCGGATCGCAGGGCTCGGCGCGCTGCCGCGCGAGCAGTTCGCCGAGCGCGGCGCGGGACGCTGCGTCGCGCATCAGCACCGCGACCAGGGCCAGCGCCTGCGCGTAATGGCGCTCGGGCTCGCTGCGGTAGAAGTCCGGTCCGTCCAACGCGAGCAGCTCGGTCAGCGCCGCGGCGGGATCCTGCGGCGCCGCGGCGGCCAGGCGCGCGCGAACGTCGGAGAAATCGACGCGCCCGCCCTGGCCGGATGCGACGAAACGCTCGAAATAGCCGGCCAGCCCTTCGTTGAGCGTCGTCGGCAGATTGCCGATGCGCTCGTGCACCAGCGCGTGCACGATCTCATGCCGGAGCACGCGGAACGTCGAAGCTGCGTCTCCCTGCGTCCGCACGAAAACGGTGCGCTCGCGCGCCGAATACGCGCCGGCCGAGCGCGCCAGCGCGGGCTCGCCGACGAAGCGCTCGTAGGCCTGTGCCGACGCGACGAAGACCACACGCAGCGCGAGACGATCATCGCGGTCGCCTGCGAACACCTGGCGCAGCACGCGATCGATCGCGACGGCGTCGGCGACGGCCCGCGCGTGAACATCGGCCGGCAGATTGACGTCGTAGCCGCTGGCCTCGACGCTGACCGGCGGCAGACCGCCCAGCGCGATGCGGCGATGCTCGCGGACCGCACCGATCGGCGCGCGATCAGCGTAGTGGACGATGCCGGCGGCGTCGACCCAGCGATGGATCGCCTGCGCCTCGCGCGAGACGGTCTGGCCGGTGCGCGCGAGGCAGCGCGCCGAATCGGCGCTCTGCGCATCGGCATGGAGGGTCGCGTCGGCGTCCACGCCGCCCGGATCGGATGGCGGCATCGCGGCGACGCTCGCAGCCGGCTCGGGCGACGTGGCCACGGGCGCGCCCGCCTCGGCCGATGCAGGTGCCGCGTCCGGCGCCGCGCCGATCTCGGCCGGCGACGCTCCGCGCTCGCGGCAGGCCGCGGTCGCGGCCAGCACAATCAGGATCAGCGCGGCCTTCACGATGCGCCGCCGCTACGGCGACGGCGGTGCAGCACCTGCCACAGGTACGCCACGATCGCCGCATTGACGACCAGCACGGCGAAGCGCAGCGCCGTACGATGGCCGGTCCATTCGTAGAGTTCGAGCGGAATCAACGAGGCACTGACTGCGACCGTCAGCCATGCGCCCCAGCGGCGGCCGCGCCACAACCCGATGCCTTCGACGAGGAACACCAGCGCGTAGGCCGCCACCGACGTGGCGAGCGCATGCCAGTGGTCGCCGACCGCGTCCGGCAGCGCAGCGATCCATCCGGCGAGCATGTGATGGCCAGCCGCAAACGGCGCCAGCGCATGCGCGACGCGATGCAGCGTCGACGGATCGTCGAGCGCCCACAACGACGCGCCGAGCAGCGCCAAGGTCGCGGCTTTGGCGAACTTGAACAGTGCGATGCCGCGCAGCGCGGCCGGCACCGCCGGCGTGGCGCCGGTATGGTATCGGCCGCTCATCGCGCACCGTCCGCAAGACGCGCCCGCAACGCGCGCGCCAGTTCGCGCGGCTCGCTGCGGCCGATCGCGACACGCGGCGTGCGATGCCAGGCCGCGCAGCGCCGCAGCGCGGCGGACAGATCGGCCAGCAGCGCATCCGACGCGGTCACGCCGGGCTCCAAGTGGATCGTCTTGACCTCGAAGGTCTCCTCACCGCGATGCGCCTTCGCGTCGAGTCGCCCGCACAGGCAGCCGCGCCTCAGGATCGGCAGCACGAAGTAGCCGTAGCGGCGCCGCTCGGCCGGCAGATAGCATTCCAGGCGATAGTCGAAACCGAACATCGCCGCGGCCCGCGCACGGTCCCAGACCACCGGATCGAACGGCGACAGCAGCGTCGTATGCGTCGCGCGCAGCGTGCCGGCGAGCGCCTTCGCCAGCTCGTCGGCGCGATCGCGATGTACGTAGCCGGGCGCGTCCCAGCCGCGCACCTCGACGCGCGACAGCGCGCCGCGCTCGACCGCCGCGTCGAGGTCGGCGTCGCGATGGCGGCGCCCGCTGCGGAAGTAGTCGGCGATCCAGCCCGCCTGCGCGATGCCGAGCGCCCTGACCGCGGTCTCGATCTGGCGCCGCTCGACCTCGGCCGCCGGCAGCGGCGCGTCGTTCCAGCCGGACAGCACGCGGCCGATCACGCGCTCGGGCAGTTCGTAGACGCGATGGAAGTTCTCGCGCCGCGCGATCATCAGATCGCCGAGCGCGAACGCGGCCTCCAGCCAGCGCTTCTCGTCCTTCCAGCCCCACCACGCGCTGGCGCGACCGGGCGGCCGCTCGAAGTCGGCAGCCTTGACGGCGCCGTTCGCTCGCACGTGATCGAGCAGGCGCCGCATTGGCTCGGCCTGGTCGCGCGCCATCCGCAGCGCGTGCTTCATCGACCAGTGATGGCCGCGCAGCGGGCGCGCAGCCCGGTGCAATGCATAGTCCGAGACCGGCGCGAAGCAGGCTTCGTGCGCCCAGCATTCGAAGATCGCGCCCTCGGCCAGGGCCGCGTCGAGCCATTCGGGGCGGTAATCGCCGAGCCGCGAGAACAGCACCAGATACGGACTGCGCGCGACGACGTGGATCGTGTCGATCTGCAGCAGGGCCATGCGCTCGATTGCCGCGACCACGTCGGCCGCCACGGCGCGACGCCGCGGCGTCGCGAGCAGGCCCTGAGCCGACAGATGCAGCAGTCGCGCCTGTTGCGTGTCGAGGATCGGCACGTCGGGATGCGCCACTCAGCGGGACCAGCCGCAAAGAGTCCGCCAGCGGCGCCGCGTTGACAAGCACGGCATCGCCGCCGTTCCGGCAATCAGCTGCGCCGGCTGCGACGTCCGTCGCAGTCCGCGCGGCTGCGGCGGTGGACGCTATCGAGATCCTCCCTGTTCCGCGCTCGCCATGACTCGCCTGCTCGCCGCCGTTCTCGTACTCGCCGCCGCCGGTCCGGCCGGCGCGGCGACCTATCCGGTCGGACCCGGCCGACCGCACGCTTCGCTGCAGGCGCTATTCTCCGCCGTCACGCTGCGGCCCGGCGACATCGTCGAAGTCGACGGCGGCTCGACGTATGCGGGCGGCGCCGTGCTGCGCCAGTCCGGTACCGCCGCGGCACCGATCGTCCTGCGCGGCCTGCGCGTCGACGGACGGCGTCCGGTGCTGAGCGGCGGCGCCAACACGCTCGAACTGCGCCTGTCCCACCACGTCGTCGTCGAAGGGTTCGAGATCACCGGCGGCAGCGCGCGCTGCCTGTTCGTCAACGCGGCCGAGATCGTGCTGCGCGACCTGCTGGTCCGCGACTGCGCCGGCCAGGGCATCCTGTCGAGCGATCAGGATTCGGGCTCGATCACGCTGGAGTACAGCGAGATCCGCAACGCCGGCGGCGGCGACAGCCGCCATGCGCTCTACATCCAGACCGACGAGGTCGCCTACCCCGGATCGGTGTTCCGGATGCGCTACAACTACGTGCACGACGGCCTCGGCGGCAACCTGCTGAAGAGCCGCGCCGAGCGCAACGAAATCCACTACAACTGGTTCGAGAACGCCTACTACCACGAGATCGAGCTGATCGGACCGGATCAGTACACGCAGCAGGCCGGCTGGAGCGTCGGCCTGGCGCGCGAGGATTCGGAGGTGCTCGGCAACGTGATCGTCCATTCCGGATCGTTCGGCGCGATCATGCGCCTCGGCGGCGACGGCACCGGCGAGAGCCGCGGCCGCTACCGGATCGTCAACAACACGATCGTCGCGACCGGCACCGCGTCCACCTACACGGTGTTTCGCCTGTTCGACGGCCTCGAGTCGGTCGAGGCGCACAACAACGTCCTGCATCGCACGACGGTCGGCACGCTGCGCGTCGAACGCGCGGTCGAAGCGGTCTGGAGCCAGGGCCGCCGCGTCGCCGGCTCGAACAACTGGGTCGACCTCGGCGCGACCGAACTGCCGTCCGAGTGGCTCGACACGCGCCAGGGTGGCTCGCCCGGTTTCGTGTCGACGCAGACCCTCGACCTGCGGCCGGCCTCGGGGAGTCCGCTGAACCAGTCCGGCAATGCCGCACCGGTCAGCCCGGCCGCCTGGCCGTTCCCGGCGCCGACGCCGCTGCCGCTGTCGCTGCCGCCGATCCGGCAGGCGCCGCTGCCGGGCGGCGCGGTCGCGCGGCCGCTGGAGACGCCGCCGACGATCGGCGCACTGACCGGCAGCCGACCCGACCCGGTGTTCGTCAGCGGCTTCGACGGCTGAGCGATTCGGAACGGCGATGCGTACGGGCGGCGCGGCGCCGCCTTCTCAGGAGTCGGACGCTCGGACGTCGCGCGTCAGATACCAGCGCCGGCCCTGCCAGCCCGGGCCGGCGGCGCCGTCGTCGAGCGCGGCGAGCAGGCGGACGCCGGGCTCGGCGGCGAGACGTTCGTGCAGCAGCGCCTCGGGCAGCACGTGCATCTCGAACACCGACCAGCGCCGCCACAGCAGACGCCGCAGCGGGTTGAGCCAGCGATTGGGCAGCCGCGCGTAGAGGCGGCCGCGCCGCGAACCGAGGTCGGGACCGGCGACGAACTGGAATGCCGCCACGCCGCCCGGCGCGAGCACGCGCATGAACTCGGCGACGTAGCCGGCCGCGAGCGCGGTCGGAATGTGCTGCAGCGTCATCGTCGAATAAACCAGATCGACGCTGCGGTCGGCGATGCCCTCGAGCCGGGTCGACGGATTCTCGCGGAACTGCACCTGCGGCAGGTCGGCATTGATGCGGCGCGCCGCCTCGATCATCGTCGGCGAGACGTCGACGCCGACGACGCGCTCGAAATGCGCCGCGAGCGCGCGGCACAGCCGGCCCGCGCCGCAGCCGAAGTCGAGCGCGGCGGCGTGCCGCACCGGCAGTCCGTAGACGGCCAGCCCGTGCAGCTGGGTTTCGATGTCGGTGCGGCCGGTCGCGAGGAACTCGGCCTCGTCCCAGCGCCGGCCGCGCTTGCCGGGCTGCGACAGCACGGCCCAGAGCGGGTCGTCGCGGCCGAGCGAACTCCAGACCCGCTGCAGGCGGGCGAGATCATCGTTCATCGGCAAGAGGTCAGGTCTCGACCAGTTCGACGCCGTCGAGACCCTGGCTCAGCGTATGGGCGTCGCCGCCCTGCGCGAGCTTGATCTTGAGCCGGACCTCGTTGGCCGAGTCGGCGTGGCGCAGCGCGTCCTCGTAGCTGATCTCGCCGGCCTGGTAGAGCTCGAACAGGGCCTGGTCGAACGTACGCATGCCGAGGTTGGTCGACTCCTTCATCACGTCCTTGAGCTTGTGGATTTCGCCCTGGCGGATGTAGTCCTGCACCAGCGGCGTGCCGATCAGCACCTCGATCGCCGCGCGCCGCGACTTGCCGTCGGGCGTCGGGATCAGCTGCTGGGCGACGACGCCCTTGAGGTTCAGCGACAGATCCATGAACAGCTGCTGGCGCCGGTCCTCGGAGAAGAAATGGATGATGCGGTCCATCGCCTGGTTGGCGTTGTTCGCGTGCAGCGTGCACAGGCAGAGGTGGCCGGTTTCGGCGAAGTTGATCGCGTGCTCCATCGTCTCGCGCGTACGCACCTCGCCGATCATGATGACGTCGGGCGCCTGACGCAGCGTGTTCTTGAGTGCGTTCTCCCACGAGTCGGTGTCGATGCCGAGCTCGCGCTGGGTGATGATGCAGCCCTCGTGCTTGTGCACGTACTCGATCGGATCCTCGATCGTGATGATGTGGCCGGTCGAGTTCTGGTTGCGGTAGCCGATCATCGCGGCCAGCGAGGTCGACTTGCCGGTACCGGTCGCGCCGACGAAGATCACGATGCCGCGCTTGGTCATCGCCAGCGTTTTGATGATCGGCGGCAGGCCGAGCTCCTCGACCGACGGGATGCGCGTCTCGATCCGGCGCAGCACCATGCCGACGCAGTTGCGCTGGTAGAAGCACGAGACGCGGAAGCGGCCCACGCCGGTCACCGCGATCGCGAACTGGCACTCGTGCGTCTTCTCGAACTCCTCGCGCTGCGAGGGCGTCATCACGTTCAGCACCATGTCGCGCGATTGCTGCGGCGTCAGTACGTTCTGCGTGATCGGCGCGATGCGGCCCTGCACCTTCATCGACGGCGCGATGCCGGCCGTGATGAACAGGTCCGACGCCTTCTTGTGCGCCATCAGCTTCAGAAACGAGGTGAAATCGACGCTGCTCATGGAACGCTCCCCGCTCGGCCGGGCCGGCACGCGCTCATCTTACACCGCCGCTTTCACCGGCCGTCCGCGACGGACTCGGCGATTCGCCGAACAGCAGGGCCAGCCACAGCACGGTCGCCGGCACCAGATGCATGACCAGACGATGCGCGGCGGTCTCGCTCTGCGCCCAGCTCGAAGCCGGCGTCAGGCAGAACAGGAACAGCAGGAACACCCAGCCGGTCGACAGGAACAGACCGACCAGGCGCGCGCGCGAATCCTCGCGCAGACGCCGCCAGCGGCACGGCACGATCAGCACCAGCGCGAGCATCAGCAGATGCCAGTTGTCGGCGCCGAACGAGGCGACGACGATCGCCAGGCCCTCCGGACGCCACGCCAGGATCGGGCCTTCGATCTGGCCCGGATTCGGGATCAGCGCGGTGCCCGCGAGCCAGCCGTTGATCGCGTCGCCGGCGAAGAGCACCGCCAGCACCAGCACGGCGGCGAGCACGCCGCCGGCCAGCAGCATGCTGCGGCGCAGGCGCGGACTGCAGCGCGCGTAGATCATCAGGCCGGCGAGCAGCGCCAGCCAGACCAGGCCCTCGCGCTTGAGCAGCGGCAGGCAGGCGGCCAGGCCGAGCGCGAGCACGAGGTAGCCGCGCGAGCGCGGCTCGCGCAGCCAGCACAGCCAGGCACCGAGCGCGAACACGACAGCGGTCGCGATCCACAGATCCAGATAGCCGGCCAACGCGACGTGCGAGTCGAGCAGCGGCATCGACGCCAGCGCATAGACGGCCACGGCGGCGGCGGCCGGCGCGACCTCGAGGCGGCGCGCCAGTGCGTAGACGCCGACCAGCAGGGCGACCAGCAGCGCAAACCACGGCAGCAGCAGCAGCGGCTCTTCCCAGCCGCCGCGCGCCTGCGCGAGCAGCAGCTGCAGCCAGGACGACAGCTCCGGATAATTCCAGCCGACCATCGTGCGCGTGCCTTCGCCGGTCAGCCAGTCGGCCGGCGCGACGTACGGGTCGAACCGGCCCGACAGAAACCAGGCCTTGGGCTTGATCAGCCAGGTCGCCCAGGCATCCCACGGAAACGCCGGCCGCAGCCAGATTTCGCGCGCGAGCGGCCACAGATGCACGGCGGCCAGCGCCCAGGCCGCCCACCAGACGATGCGCGCGCCGCGCGAGCGCGCCGGCGCGGGCGTCGGCTGCGCGAGCGCACGCCGCCGCCATGCGAAGCCCCAGGCCGCCACCGCGATCACTGCCGCCGCGATCGGTACGCGCAGCGGCAGACGGTCGGTCCGCTCGGGCATCAGCAGACCGGCCAGCAGCGCGCAGGCGATCATGCCGACGAACAGGCCCAGGCCGGCGGCGAGACCCCAGTTCGTGCGATCGCGCGGCCAGCCGATCGCAGCGGCGACCAGCCCGGTACCGAGCAGCGCGATCAGCGCGGCGATCAGCAGGTAGCTCATCGTCCGCCCCGGCCTTCGACGGCATCGACGCGGAACACCTGCAGCGCGCCGGCGTCGATCAGCGAGCGTGCTTCGAAGCGCAGACGGCCGATGAACAGTTCGCGCGTCGGCGCATGGAAGTTCACGTCGTCGCGCCCGTACAGCACGAGGATCGCGCCGGCCGCGAAATCGCGATCGCCGGCAGCGCGGATCGGTCCGTACAGCGCGGTGTTCATCGGCTGCAGGTAATAGGTGAGGCGCAATGCCTCGTAGACCGACGGCGCGTCGACGAGAACCCGCGTCGCCGCGTCCTGCGGCATCAGGGCGCGCTTGACGCGTTCGGACGCCGACAGCAGATCGCCGTCGACGACCAGGCGCGATCGCAGCGGCCAGCCCTTGCCGCCGTAGACGGCTTCGGTCGTCGCCAGGCGCCCGCTCAGCTGCCATAGCCAGGTCGCGTCGAGCACCAGCCACCCGGCGACGGTCGCGGCTGCGAGCAGGGTGCCGATGCGGCGCCAGCGGCGGCCGAACCAGATCAGTCCCCAGAGGCCGGCCAGGACGATCGTGGCGCTGACGACCAGCAGCAGCGAAGGGCGACGCGGCGCGTTCGGACCGGCCTCGCGATCGACCGAGCTGACCGCGAACAGTCCCCACGGGCGCTGCGCGAACCAATCGGTGCGCAGCGCCGACAGCGCGCCTTCGACCGACGGCGACCACAGCTGTGCGCCGCGCAGGCGGAATGGCTCGAAGCGCTGGCTGGCCGGCACCAGCTGCGGCGTCGGAAACTGCGCGAAGCCGATCTCGACGATCGAGCCCTGCCAGTCGGCCAGATCGCTCAACGTGAAGCTGCCCTCGCCGCCGGTCGGGCGCGGCAGCGTGATCACGTGCACCTCGTCCGGCTCGTCGGCGCGCCGGAACAGCAGCGACAGTTCGAGCACCTCGGGAAAGCGGTCGAAGCGGTAGCGCAGGATCGGATAGTCGCCGGCCTCGACCGGGAGCAGGCTCATCGCCTGGACCGCGGAACGGTCGTGACCGACGCCGCTGATCTGCAGCGCGTCCTCGTCGGGAGCACCGGCGCCGCGGACGACGCGGAATCCCGATCCCGGCAGTTCGAGCCGGTCTTCCGGCGCGATCGGCATGCCGACGCGGACGCCCGCAGCAAGCCCGATCAGCACCAGCACGCTGGCCAGCAGGCAGACCGCGTACAGCACGCGCCGTACGATCATGCGGCGCGTGCTCCGAGTTCGGCCAGTTCCTGCGCCGAGAAGCCGGCCTGCAAGCGGGCGTCGGTATTGAACGGACCGCGCAATCCGCCGGGCCGATGGCGCTCGACCAGCGCGCGGAACGTGGCGCCCGGCTCGCAGCCGGCGCGGGTGCAGCACCAGGCGAACCAGCGCGATCCGGCCGCCACGTGCGCGACCTCTTCGCGCAGGATCGTCTCGAGGATCGCGACCGTCTCCTCATCGCCGACCGCACGCAGCCGCTCGATCATGCCCGGCGTCACGTCGAGCCCGCGCGCCTCCAGCACGCGCGGCACCAGCGCCATGCGCTCCAGGCACGAGGCGGCCGTCAGCCTGGCCATCTCCCACAGGCCGTCGTGCGCGTCGAAGTCGCCGTAGGCATGGCCGAGCTCGGCCAGCCGCACGGCCAGCAGTCCGAAATGACGCGCCTCGTCGACGGCCACGCCGATCCAGTCGGCGTAGAAGGCCGCCGGCATGTCGCGGTAGCGGTACACCGCGTCCCAGGCCAGATTGATCGCGTTGAATTCGATGTGCGCGACCGCGTGCACCAGGGCGGCACGGCCGGCCGGCGTGCCGAGTCCGCGCTGCGCGAGCTCGCGCGGAGACACCAGCCGCGGCCGCTCCGGTCGTCCCGGCGTCGGGACCGGTATCGGCGCGGACGCGGCTGCAGGAACGAGCACGCCGTCGCCGTGCAGCGCCGCGACGCGCAGCGTCGCGGCGCGCTTGCGGTCGGGGTCGCTCAGCATCAGGCACTCGAACGCGGCGGCGTGTAGATCGGACATCGAGGGGATCGGGCAACCGCCGCGGCGACGGGAACACCCGATTCTGCCGGTTTCAGCGCGGCTGGAAAACCCTGCCCGCGGCCGGGGCCTGCGGCTGCGCCGCGGCGGATTCGGACGCCAGCGCCGCGGCCAGCGCGAACGCCGCCGGCACGATCTGCATGAACAGCCGGTTCGCGCTGGTGTAGTCGACCGCCCAGGACGAGGCGTCGGTAAAGAAGAACAGCACGAACAGCAGCGACAGGCAGACGCCGAGCACGCGCGCCGCCCAGGCCGCGGCCGGATCCGCACCGATCCGGCGCCAGCGCCAGGCGATCATCACCGGCAGCAGGTACCAGAGCAGATGCCAGTTCGGCAGGTGGAACAGCGCGGCGACCACCGCCTCGCCGACCGGCCGCCAGTACAGATCGAGCGTGCCGACCGCACCCAGCTCGATGCGGCCCCAGCCGAGCCGCAGTTCGCCCAGGCCCGGCAGCGGCACGGTCCAGCCGCCGACGGCCAGCAGCACGACGAGCGCGAGCGACAGGACCGCCAGACCCCAGCGCGTGCGGACCGGAATGCACGACCAGGCCGACACCGCGATCAGCACGCCGGCCCAGACCGCGCCTTCGAGCTTGATCAGCGGCAGGCACAGCGCCGCCGCCAGCGCCAGCAGGCCGTGCGCCCGATCGCGCGTACGCGCCCAGCGCAGGCCGGCGAACACCGCCAGACCCACCATCGCCGTCAGCCACAGATCGGCATAGCCGGCCAGGGCGACGTGGGCGTCCACCAGCGGCAGCGAAACCAGCCCCCAGACCAGGGCGACGGCCAGCCAGAGCGGCACGCCGAGCGCGCGCCACTGGCCGTACGCCGCCAGCGCCAGCGCCGACAGCGCACCGGACCAGGCGAGATTGACGGCCGGCTCGATCCAGCCGCCGGCCGCGCCGGCGTACCACAGCTGCAGCCAGGTCAGGAAATCGGGGTAGCGCCACGACGGCAATGTGCGGACCTGCGGATCGCTTGCGAGCAGCCAGTCGGCCGGTGCGACGAACGGCAGTGCACGGTCGGCCAGGAACCAGGCCTTGGACTTGACCTGCCAGGCCGCCCAGGCATCCCACGGAAAGGTCGGCCGCAGCAGCGCCTCGCCGGCCAGCACCCAGACGCGCCAGACCATCGCGAGCAGCATCAGCGCGATCAGCGCCGATAGCCAGCGCGGCAGCGGCACCGCCGCGGCCGGCACGCAGCCGCGATCGCCCGGCCAGCGCCGGCGCAGCACCAGCGCCAGCCCGCTGGCGGCGAGCGCGATGCCGGCGAGCCACGGCGCGACCCGCTCGAACGTGCGATCGACCGCGTCGCCGACCACCCAGGGCGCGAGCGCCGTCACCAGCACCAGACCGAGCAGATGGCCGTAGCCGAGCAGCACCGCGAGCGCGGCGCCGGTGCGGGCCGGACGCAGCCATGCGGCGACCAGCGCCGCGCCGGCCCAGACCGGCAGCAGCCAGGCGCCCAGATAGGCCAGGCTCATCGCAGACCCCGGTAGCGCACGACCAGCAGCCGGTCGCGCGCGAGCAGCTGCTCGCCCGGCAGGACGACGTCGCCGGCCGCGACGACGCCGCGCGCCGCGTCGTACTGCCACTGCGGCATGTTGAAGAACACCAGCACGCTGCCGGGCTTGAGCACTTCGCCCTGCAGCATCGGCGGGCGTTCCGGATCGAGACCGTCGGCGAACAGCGGCAGACCGGCCTGGATCGCGGGCGCCGCCTCCATCGCCTGCGACAGCGCGAACGCATTGCGCGGCAGCAGATGCCAGATCAGCCGGTACAGCGGATAGCCGCTGCGCGCATGGATCAGGATCGGCACGTCCGGCTCGTTGCGCAGCAGCCAGGCGACCTGCTGCGCGACCTCGACCAGATCGCGATCGGGCACGGCCGCGCTGCGCTGGGCGAGATCGAGTTCGCCGTACACGGCCTGCGCGGCGGCCGATCGCCAGCGCAGTCCGCCGGCCCAGACCGCGTCGAGCAGCAGCCAGCCGGCCGCGAGCGTCACTGCCAGCACCGGCAGCAGCCGGCGCGGCGGCCAGCGCAGCGCGAGAACCCACCACACGGCGGCCAGCGCCGCCAGCACGGCAATCGTCACCGTCGGTGACCATTGGCGGAAATGCGCGCCGTCGCGGCCGAGCGCATGCACCGAGCGCGTCGTCCACGGCCACGGATCGAACCAGGCGCTGCCGAGCGCCGCCAGGCTGCCGCGCCACGACGGCGACCACAGCTCGGCACCGACCAGCGCGAACGGCGCGAAGCCGGCATCGGGCGGCATCACCTGCGGCGTCGGAAACTCGGCGAACCCGATCTCCTCGATCGTGCCGTGCCAGTCCGCGATTGCGCCCAGATCGAAACTGCCGGTCCCGCCGCCGGGCCAGGGCAGTTCGACGACGTGCAGCTGGTCGGGCGCATCGGCGCGCCGGAACGCGAACGACACGGCCAGCGTCGGCGGCAGGCCGTCGAAGCGGTAGCGCAGCAGCGGATGGGCCTCGGCCTCGAACGGCGCGGTCGCGAGCGACTGCACGGCGGTCGTGTCCGCTCCGGGCCCCTCGACGCGCAGCCGGCCTTGGTCCTCCAGCGCCGCGCCCGACACGGTCAGAAAAGCCGCGCCGTCCCAGTCCAACCGCTGCTCGGGCTGCCAGGGACTGTCCCAGGCCAGGCCGGCGGCGAGCGCGAGCACGATTGCCGCGCTGAGCGCGGCCAGCAGCGCGCACAGGCCGACACGCAACCGCGGCTTCATCGCGCGCGCGTACGGCAAACGGTTTCGGTCAAGGCGCGCCCCTGCGAACACTGCGACGCGCCAGTGTGCCGCGCGCGCCGCCCGATGACCACCCCGGCGGGCGCGGCGCTCGCCGCGACGGCATCGGCGGCTGGAGCAGGCCGTGTACGCGCGCGGGCGCGGCGATCTCGGAGAGTCACACCGCGCCGGGCGGCCGCGGCCGCCGAGCGCATCGGGCCGCGCCTCAGCCGACCTGGCGGCGCTGCGCCTTGGCCTCGTCGGACCGCCCCAGCTCCAGCTCGCGCAGATAGGTCGGCTCGACGCCGGTGACGTACTGGCCGGTGAAGCACGAGGCGTCGAACTGCGCGAGCTCCTCGTTGCCGTCGATCACGGCCGCGATCAGATCGTCCAGATCCTGGTAGATCAGCCAGTCGGTGCCGAGAATCTCCTGGATCTCGGCCTCGCTGCGGCCGTGCGCGACCAGCTCGGCGGCTGCCGGCATGTCGATGCCGTAGATGTTCGGGTAGCGCACCGGCGGCGCCGCCGACGCGAAGTACACCTTGCGCGCACCGGCTTCGCGCGCCATCTGGATGATCTGTTTGGACGTGGTGCCGCGCACGATCGAGTCGTCGACCAGCAGCACCGCTTTCTTGCGGAACTCCAGCGGGATCGGATTGAGCTTGCGACGCACCGATTTCACGCGCTCGCCCTGCCCCGGCATGATGAACGTACGGCCGATGTAGCGGTTCTTGACGAAGCCCTCGCGCATCGGCACGCCGAGCGCCTGGGCCAGCGACGAAGCCGCCGTGCGCGAGGTGTCGGGAATCGGAATCACCGCCTCGATGTCGTGGTCGGGGCGCAGCCGGCGGATCTTCGCGGCCAGCCGCTCGCCCATGCGCAGGCGCGCCTTGTAGACCGACACGTCCTCCATCATCGAGTCCGGCCGCGCCATGTAGACATACTCGAAGATGCACGGCGCGTGCACCGCGGTCTCGGCGCACTGGCGCGCGTGCAGCTGGCCGTCCAGCGTGATCAGCACGGCCTCGCCGGGCTCGACGTCGCGCAGCAGGCGGAAGCCGAGGATGTCGAACGCGACCGACTCCGACGCGACCGCGTACTCCTTGCCGTCCGGCGTGTCGCGCTCGCCGAGCACCAGCGGCCGAATGCCGTGGCGGTCGCGGAACGCGACGATGCCGCAGCCGAGCAGCAGCGTCGCGACCGCATAGCCGCCGACGCAGCGGCGATGCACGCCGGCGACGGCCTTGAAGATGTTGTCGGGAGAAAGCGACAGCCGGTCCTGAATCTGCAGCTCGTGCGCGAACACGTTCAGCAGGATCTCCGAGTCCGAATCGGTGTTGATGTGGCGCCGATCGTCCTCGTAGACCTCGCGACGCAAAGTGTCGGTATTGATCAGGTTGCCGTTGTGCGCGAGCGCGATGCCGTACGGCGAGTTGACGTACAGCGGTTGCGCCTCGGTGGAGCCCTCGGCGCCGGCGGTCGGGTAGCGGCAGTGGCCGATGCCGACGTGGCCGCGCAGACCGAGCATGTGCTCGCGGTCGAACACGTCGCGGACCAGGCCCGGCCCCTTGTGCAGTCGCAGCCGCGAGCCGTCCAGCGTCGCGATGCCGGCGGCGTCCTGTCCCCGATGCTGGAGGACGGTCAGCCCGTCATAGAGCGAGGCCGCCACTTCCGACTTGCCTACGATGCCGATGATTCCGCACATGGGTCTATCTCATTGAAAAATAATAGGTTGGCCGGCCATGGCGGGGCGCGGCGATCCGCGCGGTGTCATCTTCAAGGCTGCGGCTCGGGCGGCTTCGGCGCCGTATCCGTACGCGGCGCCACCGGCAGATCCGCGATCGGCGCGGCCAGCGCCGCCGCCGGCGCCAGATACCCTGCCACATGGGCCGGCAGCCGGTCCGTCACCCAGCCCGCAGCCTGCCGGAACGAGGGCAGGAGCTGCGAGGTGTTCCACCACGGATCGCGCGTGAACGGCGTGAAGCCGAGCAGCAGCACCACCAGCACGACCAGGGCGACGCCACGCGCCAGTCCGAACACCATGCCGAGCAGCCGGTCGGTTCCGGACAACCCGCTGCCGCTGACCAGCTTGCGCAGTACGAAACCCACCAGCGCACCACCGATCAGCACCGCGACGAAGCACAGTGCATAGGCCAGCAGCACGCGCGCCGAGGGCACCGATATGCCGTCGAAAAACCGCTCCGCAAGCACCGGCCCGAACATCCAGGCCAGCCAGAACGCGAGCGCCCAGCACGCCAGCGCGAACACTTCGGCGACGAAGCCGCGCCAGAACCCGATCAGCACCGACAAGGCCAGCACCGCCAGTATCGTGTAGTCGGCCCAGTTCATGGCGTCGCTCGCCGTCGCGCACACTGCCGCACATCGTTCGGTGCACCGCGTCCGGCGCCCGGCGAGTGCCGATCGCCGGGCCGGCCCGCCGCGCCGGTCACGGCTGCGTGACGACCAGCCCGTCGAGCTTGAGCTTCTCCTTGATGCGATCGCGCAGGCGCGTCGCGCCGTCGCGGCCGGCCTCGGGCCCGGCACGGACGCGCCACAGCGTCTGGCCGTTGCTCGAGGTCTGATCGACGAACGCCGCGAACTGCGCACCGCGCAGACGTTCGCGCAGCTTGTCGGCTTCCTCGCGCGTCTTGAACGCGCCGAGCTGGACGGCCCAGCCGCCGGCGCGGGCCGGCGCGACCGCCGGCGCCGGCGCATCGGCGAGGGCATCGGTGCTCGATTCGACGATCTTGCTCGGCGCCTTGACGCCGGTGCCGGCGATCCGCAGCCGCGCCGCTTCGGCGGCTACGCGGTCCGCGTACGGGCCGACGCGCACGCGCGTGGTCTGCTTGCCCTGGAACGCGCTCGGCTCGGCGAAGGCGACGAAACCGCCGCGCTTGAGCCCGGCGACGAGATCGTCGGCGTTCTTGGCATTGCCGTAATCGCCCAGATGCACGAAATAGCGGCCGTTCGCGGCGATCCCCGCAGCAGCCGTGGGACTGGCCGGGGCGGCTGTCGTCGGGGCGGCTGTCGTCGGGGCGGCTGTCGTCGGTGCGGCTGTCGTCGGTGCGGCCGGTGTCGGTGCCGGCGCCGGCGTGGTCGCAGCGGGCGGCGCCGCCGGCGGCTCGGCGCGCGGCGGAATGTCGACGGTCGCGAGCGCGTCGGACGGCGCCGCGGGCGCCGGATCGGCGGTCGGCGACGGGGTCGGAGCGGCCGGTTCGACCGGCAGCACGCGCGTCTGGAACTCGCGGTCGGGCGCCGGCGGAATCTGCAGGCTGACCGTTTCCGACTCCTGCTTGGGGCCGGAGCCGGAAAGGAACATCGGCACGAAGATGATCGCCAGTGCGATCAGCACGGCGGCGCCGAGCAGGCGCTGTTTCAGCGAAATGTCCATCGACTCTCAGTGATCGGTCGCGACCTGACGCTGGAGATTATACGCGCGGCCGACGCAATGCCGCCTCAACGGAGCGCCAGGCCGGCCGCCTGCGCGTACTGCAGCGCCGCCGCGGCGACGAAGAACGAGCCGAAGGCGAGGATCCGGTCGCCCGGGCGTGCCTCGGCGAACGCGGCCGCCAGCGCAGCGGCCGGATCGGCATGGACAGGCGCGCCGTCGCTGCCGACGCTGCTCGCCAGCGCAGACCCCGTCAGGCCGCGCGGACTGAGCCGGTCCAGGCCGGCCAGATGCCAGCGATCGATCAGGCCGCGCAGCGGCGCCAGCACGCCCGCCACGTCCTTGTCGGCCAGCGCGCCGTAGACGGCCAGCGTGCGGCCGCCGCCCGGCGAGCCGCGCAGCCAGCCGGCGATCACCGCAGCGGCCTGCGGGTTGTGCGCGACGTCGACAATCAGTTCGATCTCGCCACCGAAGCGCTGCAAGCGTGCCGCGGCGCGTGCCTGCGCGGCACCTTCGGCCCAGGCCTCGGCCGGCCAGCCGAGGCGGTCGCGCAGCGCATGCAGCGCCGCGATCGCGGCACCGGCATTGGCCGGCTGGCACGGCGCGGCCAGTGCCAGCGGCGGCAGGTCGACGCGCGCGTCGCCGGCGCTCCATTGCCAGCCGTCGCCGGCCGGACGCATCGAGAAATCGCGGCCGGCGCGCCGCAGATCGGCCCCGATCGCGGCGGCGGCGTCGAGCAGGCCCTGCGGCGGATCGGCCTCGCCGACGATCGCCGGCCGCCCGGCGCGGAAGATGCCGGCCTTCTCGCGGCCGATGCTGTCGCGATCGTCGCCGAGCCAGTCCTGATGGTCGAGGTCCACCGTCGTCACGATCGCCGCATCGGCGTCGATCAGATTGACCGCGTCGAGCCGGCCGCCGAGGCCGACCTCGAGCACCGCGACGTCGAGTCCGGCATCGGCGAACGACACGAGCGCCGCCAGCGTCCCGAACTCGAAGTAGGTCAACGCGACTACCGCATCGCCGCTGCCACGGGTCGCCTCGATGCGCTCGAACGCATCGACCAAGCGCGCTTCGTCGATCGGTATGCCGTCGATGCGGATGCGCTCGGTGTAATGCAGCAGATGCGGGGAGGTGTAGCTGCCGACGCGGCGGCCGGCGGCGCGCAGCATCGCTTCGAGCAGGGCGACGGTCGAGCCCTTGCCGTTGGTGCCGCCGACCGTGATCACGACCGGTGCCGGCGGCGGCGCGCCGAGCCGCCGCCAGACCTCACGGACGCGATCGAGCCCGAGCGCGATCGCGCTCGGATGGGTGCGCTGCTGGTAGTCGAGCCAGTCCTCGAGACGACCGCCGGCCGGCTTCACGGCACGGTGCCGTCGCCGCCGCGGCGCTGCGCGTAGAAATCGGCGACGAAGCGCTCCAGATGCGATTCGGCGATCGCCGCGCGCAGATCGGCCATCAACTGCTGGTAGTGGTGCAGGTTGTGGATCGTCGCCAGCTGGCAGGCCAGGATTTCGCCGCAGCGGTCCAGATGGCGCAGGTAGGCGCGGCTGAAGCCGGAGCGGCAGGTGTAGCAGGCGCAGCCGGGCTCGATGACCTCGGTGTCGCGCGCGTAGCGCGCATTGCGGATCCGCAGCGTGCCCTGGCGCGTGAACAGGAAGCCGTTGCGCGCATTGCGCGTCGGCATCACGCAGTCGAACATGTCCACGCCGCGGCGCACCGCCTCGACGATGTCCTCGGGCCGGCCGACGCCCATCAGATAGCGCGGCCGGTCCTCGGGCAGGAACGGGCAGACCGTGTCGAGCATCGCGTTGCGCTCGTGCTCGGGCTCGCCGACCGCCAGCCCGCCGATCGCGTAGCCGTCGAAGCCGATCCCGATCAGCGCGTCGGCCGAGCGCTTGCGCAGTTCCGGATAGACCGAGCCCTGCACGATGCCGAACAGCGCGTGCGGATTCTCCTGCGCGTCGAATGCCTGCCGCGAGCGCAGCGCCCAGCGCAGGCTGAGCTCCATCGACTCGCGCGCGACCTTCTCCTCGGCCGGATACGGCGTGCACTCGTCGAAGATCATCACGATGTCCGAGTCGAGCGCGCGCTGGATGCGCATGGATTCTTCCGGACTCAGAAACACCTTCGAGCCGTCGACCGGCGAGGCGAACGTCACGCCCTGCTCGGTGATCTTGCGCTTGTGCGCCAGCGAGAACACCTGAAAGCCGCCCGAGTCGGTCAGGATCGGCCGGTCCCAGCCGATCAGGCGATGCAGGCCGCCGAACGCGGAGACGACCTCGAGTCCCGGCCGCAGATACAGATGGAACGTGTTGCCGAGGATCACGTCGGCGCCGATCTCGTGAAGATCGCGCGGCGTCATCGCCTTGACCGAACCGTAGGTGCCGACCGGCATGAACGCCGGCGTGCGGATCGCGCCGCGCTCCAGATGCACGGTGCCCAGGCGCGCCGCGCCGTCGCGCGCGTGCAGGTCGAAGCGCAGCGCACTCATCGCCGGACGCCTTCGGGCAGGATCAGCATCGCGTCTCCGTACGAGAAGAACCGGTAGCGCCGCTCGACCGCATGGCGGTAGGCCGCCAGGATGCGCTCACGCCCGGCCAGGGCCGACACCAGCATCAGCAGCGTCGATTCGGGCAGGTGGAAGTTGGTCAGCAGCGCGTCGACGCTGGTGATGCGGTAGCCCGGGAAAATGAAGATCTGCGTGTCGCCGGCGAACGGCTCGAGCACGCCGCCGCGCGTCGCGGTCTCGAGCGCGCGCACGACGGTGGTGCCGACCGCGACGACGCGGCCGCCGCGCTCGCGCGTGCGGCGGATCTGCTCGACCAGACCGGCGCCGACGTTGAGCCATTCGCGGTGCATCACGTGGTCCTCGATGCGCTCGGCGCGCATCGGCTGGAACGTGCCGGCGCCGACGTGCAGCGTCACGTGGCCGGACGCGACGCCGCGCGCTTCCAGCGCCGCCAGCAGCGTTGCGTCGAAATGCAGGCCCGCAGTCGGCGCCGCGACCGCGCCCGGCTCGCGCGCGAACACGGTCTGGTAGCGCTCCGCGTCGGCCACGTCGGGCGTACGTTCGATGTACGGCGGCAGCGGCATCCGGCCCAGGCGCACCAGCAGCTTCTCGACCGGCTCGGCCGCTTCGAAACGCAGCCGGAAGAACTCGCCCTCGCGACCGAGCACGCGCGCGGTCACGCCGTCGGCCAGTTCGATCGTGCCGCCTTCGCGCGGCTTCTTGCTGACGCCGAGCTGCGCGATCGCCTCGTGTGCGCCGGTCACGCGCTCGATCAGGATCTCGACCGCGCCGCCGCTCGGCTTGCGGCCGTACAGCCGCGCCGGCAGCACGCGCGTATCGTTGAAGACCAGCAGGTCGCCGGGCGCGAGCAGGTCCGGCAGCTCGCGCAGCGCGCGGTCGTCGAAACCTTCGCGCGCGGCGTCGACGACCAGCAGCCGGCTGGCCGAACGCTCGGCCAGCGGCTGCTGGGCTATCAGCGCGGGCGGCAGCTCGAAATGTAAATCGGACTTCTTCAAGACGGCGGCGGCGGCAACGGGGCGCGCATTGTAGGCGGGCGGCGGCGCGGCGCCCAAATCGAGACGGCGCATCGCGCGGGGGCGGCTCTGGCCGCGGCGGCGCTACAGCCAGCCCTTCTGCCGCGCCAGCCGGTAGGCCTCGATGCGATTGGTCACGCCGAGCTTGCCGATCGCCTCGGACAGGTAGTTGCGGACGGTGCCCTGCGACAGGTTGAGCTGGCGCGCGATGTCGCCGGCCGACGCGCCCTCGCCGGCCAGGCGCAGCACCTGGCGCTCGCGATCGTTCAGCGGATCGGCATCCGACCAGGCCTCCACCGCCAGCTGCGGATCGATCGCGCGGCCGCCGCGATGGACCTTGCGCAGCGCCTCGGCGAGGTGCTCGGCCGGCGCGTCCTTGAGCAGGTAGCCGCAGACGCCGGCGTCGAGCGCGCGGCGCAGGAAGCCCGGTCGCGCGAATGTCGTGACGATGACGACCCTGATCGGCAGCTCGTGGCGCTGGATGCGCTGCGCGAGCTCCAGTCCGGTCAGGCCCGGCATCTCGATGTCGGTGACCAGCACGTCCGGGCGCAGCCGCTGCAGCTCGCGCCAGGCGGTCTCGCCGTCGACGACTCCGCCGAGCACGTCGATGTCGGACTCGAGCTTGAGCAGGGCCGACAGTGCGCCGAGCACCATCGTCTGGTCTTCGGCCAGCAGGACTCGAATCATCGCGATGCGCAGGCGCGGCCGGACATGGCGCGACAGTAGCAAAATCGCCGAGCGGCCGTCCGCCGCGATCTG
>VFQU01000693.1_pt1 | contig 25784 bp, 26 predicted proteins | sample 3512311 | NCBI WGS metagenome assembly VFQU01 (sample SAMN10412377, study PRJNA504923) | tailings metagenome | isolation source: Relicate 3 Philex TSF3 active mining site | place: Philippines: Tuba, Benguet | collected 2017-08-29
GACTTCTTTGTGAGATGGCCACCCAGTGATGGGTGGCCATTTCGCGTTAAGGCACCATGTTGAGAGGCGTCGAGCAGTCGACGCGGAGCACGAGCTCGAGGAGTCACCCATGGCTGAACGTTCCGATCGCCCCCAGCGGGACGATCGTCCGCGCCGATCCGGCGGTCCGCAGGGCGCTGGCGGCAAGAAGCCGGGCGCTCCGAAGCGCGACGGCGCTCCGCGTCGTGACGGATCCGCGCCTCGTGATGGTGCGCCGAGGCGTGATGGCGCCCCGAATCGCGAGGGTGCCCCGAATCGTGATGGTGCCCCGCGGCGCAATGGCGCCCCGCGGCGCAATGGCGCCCCGCGGCGCTCGGGTGCTCCTCAGCGTTCTGGCGGGCCGAAGCGCGAGGGTTCGGGATACCGCGGTCCTCGGCCGGCAGGTGCCGGTCGTCCCGAGCGGCCGAACCGCCCCGAGGGCGACAACGATCGTCCGCGGCACGATGACCCGACGATTCCCGAGACAGTCACGGGCAAGGAGCTCGATCGCATCGCGCGCAACGAGCTGAAGACGCTCGCCAAGGAGAACGCCGACCGCGTCGCGCAGCACCTGGTCATGGCCGGGATGCTCATCGAGGAGGACCCCGCGCTGGCGCACCGGCACGCTCAGGCGGCCGCGCGGCGTGCAGGTCGCATCGCGCTGACCCGCGAGACCCTCGCGATCACGGCCTATGCGGTCGGCGACTTCGCTCTCGCGTTGCGCGAACTGCGCACCTATCGGCGCATCTCGGGCTCGAACGAGCAGCTGCCGCTCATGGTCGATTGCGAGCGCGGCCTCGGCCGGCCGACCAAGGCCCTCGAGCTCGGGCGATCCGTCGACCGCCGCACGCTGAGCGTGCCGACCCGCGTGGAGCTGGCGATCGCGATGTCGGGCGCCCGTCTCGACCTCGGCCAGACGGCCGAGGCCCTCACCGAGCTGGAGATCCCGCAGCTCGACGCGTCCACTGCCTACAGCTGGAGCCCGGCACTGTTCGACGCCTACGCGATCGTGCTGGCCGAGCTCGGGCGCGACGAGGAGGCCGCCGAGTGGGGCCGTCGCGCCGATATCGCCGCCGAGGCGCTGGCCGCCGCGGGTGCCGACGAGGGCGACGAGACCATCGAGATCGTCGAGCTCGAGGGCGACGGCGCCGGGGAGGTCCCCGGCGCCGAGCACGACTCCTCGACGGAGGACGGCGACGCCCCGGAGGGCGTCGATGCTCGGTAGGCGCACGACGTCCGCGCCCCTCGAGGGCCGCGACGCCCTGCTGCTCGATCTCGACGGCGTGGTCTATGCCGGGCCCGGAGCGATCCCGCACGCGGTCGAGAGCATCACGCGCGCCGCCCGGCAGCTCCGCGTGGGGTACATCACCAACAACGCCTCGCGCACGGACGAGTCGGTAGCGGCCCACCTGCGCGAGCTCGGCCTCGCGGTGGAGGCCGCCGACGTCGTCACCAGTCCGCAAGCCGCGGTGCGCATCCTGGCCACGCTCGTCGAACCGGGCGCGCTCATTCTCGTCGTCGGCGGCGACGGCCTGGTGAGTGAGGTCGCGGCGGCCGGCTTCCGGGTGACCCGGTCGGCGGAGGATCACCCGGCCGCTGTGATCCAGGGGTTCGCGCCGCACGTCGGCTGGGAGCACCTGGCCGAGGCGTCGTACGCGCTGCACACCGGGATTCCGTGGGTGGCGACCAACACCGACTGGACGATCCCGCAGGCGCGCGGGGTCGCGCCGGGCAACGGTACGCTCGTCTCGGCCGTGCACCTCGCCGTCGGGCGACTGCCCGTTTTCGCCGGCAAGCCCGAGACGGCCATCTTCGACGTCGCGAAGGAGCGATTCGGCGCCGAGAACCCGCTCGTCATCGGCGACCGGCTCGACACCGACATCATGGGCGGCAAGCGCGCGGGCCTCGCTACGGCGCTCGTGCTGACCGGCATCGACCGCGCCAAGCAGGTGCTGGCAGCGCCGCCCACCATGCAGCCCGACTACATCCTCGGCGACCTGCGCGAGCTGTTCGAGCCCTACCCGGCCGTGCGCAGCGAGGTCGACGCCGACGGCGTTCGCACTGTCGAGGTCGGTCGCGCGGTGGTGCGCATGAAGCAGCACGTCGTGCGGGTCGCCCGCGCCGGCGCCGACCCGCTCGACCTGCTGCGCGCCGGCGCCGCGGCGATCTACGCCTCGGGGCTGCAGATCTACGGCCTCGATGTCGACGAGCAGCTGATGGCCCTGGCGGTATCGTCGTGACCATGACCGACGGCGATGGCGATGACCTCGAGCCCGGCACGACCACCGCGAACGTGGCGTCGACGCCGGTTGCGCCGCTGACCGAGTCGAGCCTGCACGCTGATGCCGACCCGGCGCTGCTGTCGCGCCTTGCGCTCATCGACGGGCAGTCCCTCGGCGACCGGGCGGCCGCCTTCCGGCAGGTGCACGACGAGCTGCGCCAGCAGCTCGAGGCCTCCGACGGCGACCCCGGCCGCTCGGCCTGATGACGACTCGCCTCGACCTCGCCCTGGTCGAGCGCGGGCTCGCGCGCTCGCGCGGCGCGGCCCGCGCGGCCATCGAGGGCGGGCGCGTGACGGTCGACGGGCGGCCGGTGGTGAAGCCCGCGCATCCCGTCGCCGCCACGAGCACGATCAGCGTCGACGGCGACGACCACTACGTCAGCCGTGCGGCCCACAAGCTGGTGGCCGGGCTCGATGCGGCCGGCAGGAATGACTCAAGCCTCGACGACGCGCACCTCGACACAGCGCCCCTCGATGTCAGCGGGATGCTCGCCCTCGACCTCGGCGCCTCCACGGGCGGCTTCACCCAGGTGCTGCTCGAGCGCGGCGCCCGGCAGGTGATCGCGCTCGATGTCGGGCACGGACAGCTCGCGCCCGAGCTGCGTGCCGACCGCCGCGTGGTGGTCGTCGAGGGCGAGAACGCCCGCGAGCTCGACGCCGCCCGGCTCGCGGAGGTCTCGGGCGTCGCCGAGCGTCCCGACCTGGTCGTGGGCGATCTGAGCTTCATCTCGCTGCGGCTGATCCTGCCCGCGATCGTCGCCACGGTCGGCACCGCGGTGCCGCTCATCCTGCTGATCAAGCCGCAGTTCGAGGCGGGCCGGCAGGGCATCCGCGAGGGCGTCGTGCGCGACGCGGCAGTGCGGGAGGACGCGATCATGGGCGTGCTCTGGGCGGGCCACGATCTCGGGCTGCAGGTGGCCGCGCTGCTCTCCTCCCCGATCGTCGGCACGGGCGGCAACCACGAGTATCTGGTGGTCTTCCGGCCGACTGACGGAGGGCATCCGTCAGAATGGAGGGGGCGTGCCGCCGAGCTCGCCCGGAAGGGGTCACCGTGAGCGAGCGCAGCATCCTCGTCGTCGCCCATACGGGGCGGCCCGAGTCGCTCGGCGCCGCCGTCGAGGTGGTCCGCCTGCTGCGCGCGGCCGGCGTCCAGCCGGTCGTCGATTCCGAATCGCTCGATGACCTGCGGGCCGCCTGCGACGCGGATGCGGAGCTCCGGGTTCTCGGCGACGACGTCGCGGTCGGCGAGCTCGAGCTCGTGATCGTGCTCGGCGGAGACGGCACGATCCTGCGCGCGGCGGAGCTCGCCCGCGGCGGGTCGGCACCGCTACTCGGCATCAACCTCGGGCACGTCGGGTTCCTCGCCGAGAGCGAGCGCGACGACCTCGCGAGCGCCGTCGCCCGCGCGCTCGACCGCGACTACCTGGTCGAGGAGCGCATGACCCTGTCGGTGCGGGTCAAGCACGGCAGCGAGGTCGTCTACGAGACGTGGGCGGTCAACGAGGCGACCGTCGAGAAGGCCAGCCGTGAGCGCATGCTCGAGGTCGTCATCGAGGTGGATGGCCGACCGCTGTCGAGCTTCGGCTGCGACGGGGTCGTCATGTCGACGCCGACGGGCTCCACCGCCTACGCCTTCTCGGCCGGCGGGCCCATCGTCTGGCCGAGCCTCGACGCCCTGCTGCTCGTGCCGCTCAGCGCGCACGCCCTGTTCGCCCGGCCGCTCGTGGTCGGCCCCAACAGCTCGCTCGCGGTCGAGGTGCTCGACCGCACCCAGGGGGTCGGCGTGCTGTGGTGCGACGGCCGCCGCGCCGTCGACCTGCCGCGCGGGGCCCGCGTGGTCGCCCGCCGGTCGTCGACGCCCGTGCGCCTGGCCCGCCTGCACCCGGGGCCGTTCAGCGACCGGCTGGTCAACAAGTTCGCCCTGCCCGTGCACGGCTGGCGGGGCCCCATCGACGAGGAGGGCCGCTCGACGTGATCGAGGAGATCTCCATCCGCAACCTCGGGGTCATCGGCGAGGCGCGCCTGCCGCTCGGCCCCGGGTTCACGGCGCTGACCGGCGAGACCGGCGCGGGCAAGACCATGGTCGTGACGGCGCTCGGGCTGCTGCTCGGCGATCGTGCCGACACCGGCGCGATCCGCTCGGGCTCGGGGCAGGCCCTCGTCGAGGGGCACTGGCACGTGGCCGAGCGCGGCCCGGTCGCCGACCGCGTGCGCGACGCAGGGGGAGACCTCGACGGCGGCGCGCTCATCCTCAGCCGCTCCATCTCGAACGAGGGCCGCTCGCGCGCCGTCGTCGGCGGGCGCTCGACCCCGATCGGCGTGCTCAACGAGATCGGGCAGCAGCTCGTCGTCGTGCACGGCCAGAGCGACCAGGTGCGGCTGAAGTCGGCCACCGCGCAGCGGGAGGCCCTCGACCGGTTCGCCGGGCCCGAGCTGAGTGCCGTGCTCGGGGACTACCAGGAGGTCTTCCGGCGCTGGAACGACGCGCAGTCGGAGCTCGACGTGCTCGTCGCCGAGCGCGACCGCCGCGCCCGCGAGGCGGAGGAGCTGCGCGTCGCGATGGCCGAGATCGAGCAGGCCGCGCCGCGCCCGGGGGAGGACGTCGAGCTCGCCGAGCGGGCCGAGCGCCTCACCAACATCGAAGACCTGCGGCTCGCCGCAGCGCAGGCCCACGAGCTCATCTCGAGCGAGAGCCTCGACGAGGCGCGCGACGCCCTCGCCCTCATCGAGACCGCCCGCCGCACGATCGACCGGGTGTCGAGCCACGACGCCGCCCTCGTGCCGATCGTCGAGGCGGCCGCCAACGCCGGCTTCGTCGTCGGCGAGCTTGCCACGCAGCTCGCCTCGTACCTCGCCTCGCTCGACAGCGACGGCGGGCGCGAGCTCGAGGCGGTGCAGGAGCGCCGCGCCGAGCTCGCGACCCTCATGCGCAAGTACGGCCCCACCCTCGACGAGGTCATCGACTACCTCGACTCCGGCAGCAGCCGGCTGCTCGAGCTCGACCACGACAGCGACCGCATCGAGGCGCTCCGCGCCGAGGTCGACGCCGACCGGGCCCGCGTCATGATGCTCGCCGACCGGCTGAGCGACCTGCGGCGCGTGGCGGGCATCCGTCTGTCGGAGCGCGTGACCGCCGAGCTGGCCGCTCTCGCGATGGGCTCGGCGCGCATCACCGTCGAGGTCACGCCGCGCGACGACTACACGTCGACCGGTCGCGACCAGGTCGCGATCCTCCTGCAGCCGCACCCGGGCGCCGAGCCGCGCCCGCTCGGTCGCGGCGCCTCGGGCGGCGAGCTCTCGCGCGTCATGCTCGCGCTCGAGGTCGTCATCGCGGCGACCGACCCGGTGCCGACGTTCATCTTCGACGAGGTCGACGCCGGCGTCGGGGGCGCGAGCGCCATCGAGATCGGGCGGCGACTGGCGCGGCTCGCCCAGACCGCCCAGGTGATCGTCGTCACGCACCTCGCGCAGGTCGCCGCCTTCGCCACCAACCACCTGCGGGTCGTGAAGGACCACGACGGGCACGTCACCGCGTCGAGCGTGCAGCAGCTGCAGGGCGACGAGCGCATCGCCGAGATGGCGCGCCTGCTCAGCGGCCTGCCCGACAGCGAGTCGGGGCTCACGCACGCGCGCGAGCTGATCGAGACGGCGCGCGAGCTCGTCGGCTGAGTCGGGCCGACCGGTCGCCGCAGGGTGTCGCGCCGCGCCGCCGACCGGTCGCGACCGGCTCGCCGCGGCCCCGGTCAGTCGCTGATCGGGATGCGGAACCGCTGCGCGCTGCCGTCACGCTCGTCGAACCGCACGGCGAGGGTGATCGGCCCGGCATCGAGTCCGTCGGGCACGCCGAGCACGTGGGTGGTCGGGCCGAAGACGGCGGTGCACACCCGCCCGGCCGGCAGCGGCCCGAACACGAGCTCGAGCTCGGTCGTGCCGACCGTGCCGATGAACGTCGCGGGCGGCGGGCAGCTCGAGCTTCCCCAGGTGATGACCCGCAGCGACTGGCGCTCAGCGCCCCAGTAGGCGAGCGGCTCACCGCGGTCGAGCGCGTCGGGCGGCAGGGTGATGTCGGCAGGCACCTCGCGCAGGGTCTGCACCGCGATCGTGGCGGGCTCCGGCCACGGCCACAGCTCCACTGGGGTCACCACCTCGCCGAAGCCGGTATCCACACGCGTCACCTCGGCGGTGTACGGCCCGTCGCCCGTTCCCCAGCCCTCGGGCGTCGCCAGCACGTGCGTGTGCGGCGCGAGGTCGTCGGTGCAGGCCTGCGCGGGGGCCTGCTGCAGCTCGACCGCGATCGTCGCCTCGTCGAGCACCTCGAGCGCGGTGGCGATCAGGGGGCACGACGAACTCCAGTAGCTGATGATCGTCACCGTCGCGCGGTCGTCGGCGAGCCAGCCGACGGGCTCTCCGGACCAGGTCTCGTCGAACACCGGCTCGCCGATCGGCGCGTCGGCGGGGAACCCCGGCACCTCGCTGAGGGCGACCGAGGCGGGCGCGCCGCCCGGCCCCGCGCATCCCGCCAGCACGATCACGAGCCCGGCGGCGAGGGCAGCCGCGCCGGTCGTGAGGGCGCGGAGACGGGGGCAGAGACGGGCACGGTGGCGGGCGGGGGTGCGCATGCCGCAAACTGTACGCTCACGGCGCACCGCGCGTCGAGGGACGACCGGCCCCGCGTCGGATAGGCTAGAGGCCCGTGGCGGACACTTCTGACTCGGGCTCGAGCACACGTACACCCAAGCACATCTTCGTGACCGGGGGCGTGATCTCCTCCCTCGGCAAGGGCCTGACCGCCGCCAGCATCGGCAACCTGCTCACCGCGCGCGGACTGCGCGTCGTGATGCAGAAGCTCGACCCGTACCTCAACGTCGACCCGGGCACGATGAACCCGTTCCAGCACGGCGAGGTGTTCGTCACCGACGACGGCGCCGAGACCGACCTCGACATCGGGCACTACGAGCGGTTCCTCGACATCAACCTCAGCGCGGCGGCGAACGTCACGACCGGGCAGATCTACTCGCAGGTGATCGCGCGCGAGCGCCGCGGCGAGTACCTCGGCGACACCGTGCAGGTCATTCCGCACATCACCGACGAGATCAAGCGCCGCATGCGCCTGCAGGCGAAGGACGACCCGCAGCCCGACGTGATCATCACCGAGATCGGCGGCACCGTCGGCGACATCGAGTCGCAGCCGTTCATCGAGGCCGCCCGGCAGGTGCGCCACGAGCTGAGCCGTCGCAACGTGTTCTTCGTGCACGTCTCGCTCGTGCCGTTCATGGGCGCGAGCGGCGAGCAGAAGACCAAGCCGACGCAGCACTCGGTGGCGGCCCTGCGCTCGATCGGCATCCAGCCCGATGCCCTCGTGCTACGCAGCGACCGGCCCGTCTCGAGCGGAAACCGGCGCAAGATCGCCCTCATGTGCGACGTCGACGAGGCCGCGGTGGTCAATGCGGTGGATGTCCCCTCCATCTACGACATCCCGTCGATGCTGCACAGCCAGGGCCTCGACGCCTACATCATCGAGCAGCTGGGGCTCGACGCCGGCGACGTGCAGTGGGATCGCTGGAAAGACCTGCTGACCGCGGTGCACGAGCCGAAGCGTGAGGTGACGATCGGCCTGGTCGGCAAGTACATCGACCTGCCCGACGCCTACCTGAGCGTCACCGAGGCGCTGCGGGCTGGCGGCTTCGCCCACCAGGCGAAGGTGCATCTGCGCTGGATCGCGAGCGACGAGTGCGAGACGCCGGAGGGCGCGGCGAAGAACCTCGCCGACCTCGACGGCATCTGCGTGCCCGGCGGCTTCGGCGTGCGCGGTATCGAGGGCAAGCTCGGCGCGCTGCGCTTCGCCCGAGAGAACCGCATCCCGACCCTCGGCCTGTGCCTCGGTCTGCAGTGCATGGTCATCGAGTACGCCCGCGACGTCGCTGGCCTGCCCGGCGCCTCGAGCACCGAGTTCGACCCCGAGACGCAGTTCCCCGTCATCGCGACGATGGCCGAGCAGGTCGACATCATCGCCGGCGGCGACCTGGGCGGCACGATGCGCCTCGGCCTCTACGAGGCGGCCCTCGCGCCCGGCTCGATCGTCGAAGAGCTCTACGGCGCGCCTGTCTCGCACGAGCGCCACCGTCACCGCTACGAGGTGAACAACGCCTACCGCGAGCAGATCGCCGCCGCGGGGCTGCAGTTCTCGGGCACGAGCCCCGACGGCTCGCTCGTCGAGTACGTCGAGCTGCCGCGCGAGGTGCACCCGTTCTACGTCGCCACCCAGGCGCACCCCGAGCTGCGGTCGCGCCCGACGCACGCGCACCCGCTGTTCCGCGGCCTCGTGGAGGCGGCGCTCGAGCGCCAGGCCGCCTCAACCCTGTTCGCCGAGCCGGACGCCGCCGAGTGACCGACGCCGCGCCGGCCGGTGCCGCGCAGCCCGAGCCCGCCGACGTCGCCTCCGCCGCGTTCGCGGACGAGGCGTCGAGCGTCGAGGTGCTCGACAGCGCGGTCGCGTTCGACGGCGTGGTGTGGGACATCCGCCGCGAGCGCTTCGCGTACGGCGAGGGGCGGCTCGTGCGCGAGTTCATGGAGCACCCCGGCGCGGTGGCCGTGCTGGCCGTCGACGATGCCGGGCGCGTGCTCAGCATCCAGCAGTACCGGCACCCCATCCAGATGCGCAACTGGGAGCTTCCGGCGGGCCTGCTCGACGTCGAGGGGGAGGACCCGCTCACGGCCGCCCAGCGCGAGCTCGCCGAGGAGGTCGATCTCGTCGCCGCCGACTGGCAGCCGCTCATCACGATGCACACCTCCCCGGGTGGATCGGACGAGGTGATCCACGTCTTCCGCGCGACCGGATTGTCGCCCGCGCCCGAGGTCTTCGCCCGCGAGTCGGAGGAGGCGGACATCGTCGTGCGCTGGGTCGCGCTCGATGAGGCGGTGGATGCGGTGCTCACCGGCCGCGTGCGCAACGGCATCTTCCAGGCCGCCGTGCTGGCCGAGCACGCCCGCCGCACGCGGGCCTGACGAGGGCAGGGGCGCGGGCCGTGGAGACGAGCACCGGGGTTGCAAGTACCGGCGCGCAGCTCGACCGGGCGGTGCAGCGCTACCTGCGGCACGTGCAGCTCGAGCGCGGGCGCTCGCCGCACACGGTGGCGGCCTACCGCCGCGATCTCGAGCGGTACCTGGCCCACCTTGCCGCGCGCGGCATCACCGAGCCGACGGCGATCAGCGAGGCCGACGTGGCCGCCTTCGTTTCCGCGGTGCGCGCGCCCGCCGACAGCACCCCGGGGGTGAGCGCGTCGAGCGCCGCCCGCATGCTGTCGAGCGTGCGCGGCTGGCACCGCTTCCTCGCCGAGGAGGGCCTCGTCGCGCGGGATGTCGCCGCCGAGCAGCGCCCGCCGAAGCAGCCGAAGCGCCTGCCGAAGGCGATCAGCATCGCGGAGGTCGAGCGGTTGCTCGAGGCCTGCGGCGGCGACGACCCGATCGCACTGCGCGACCGCGCCCTGCTCGAGCTGCTCTACGCGACGGGGGCGCGGGTGAGCGAGGCCGTCGACCTCGCCGTCGACGACGTGCTGACGGGGGAGGGCGGCGTCGGCGAGGCCGTGCGGCTGTTCGGCAAGGGCCGCAAGCAGCGCATCGTGCCGCTCGGCCGCTACGCGCGCGAGGCGCTCGACGCCTACCTGGTGCGCGGGCGGCCGGTGCTGGCCCCGCGCGGTTCGGCGACGCCGGCGCTCTTCCTGGGTGCCCGGGGCGCGAAGCTGTCGCGCCAGAGCGCCTGGCTGATCATCCGAGATGCCGCGGCGCGCGCATCCCTCACCGCCGAGATCTCGCCGCACACCCTGCGCCACTCGTTCGCCACCCACCTGCTCGAGGGCGGCGCCGACGTGCGCGTCGTGCAGGAGCTGCTGGGGCACGCGAGCGTCGCCACCACCCAGCTGTACACGCTGGTCACGGCGGATGCGGCGCGCGAGGCCTGGGCGACCGCCCACCCGCGCGCACTCTAGCCCGCACGTCGCGCGGTGCCGGGGTCTCAACCCACGGGCTGCAGCCGATCGGTGCGCCCTTCGCCGTCGGGCCCCACGCGCACGGCCCAGTCGGCACCGTCGGCGCGCACGATGTGGCTGATGCCGTCACGGCGGACGGCGGCGAGGGGCGCGCAGCTGCGCGTCTGCGTTGGCCCGATGACACCCCCGCCCGGGTCGTCGACGACGCTGACGATGCAGAGCACCGGGTCGTCGCCCGCGCCCTGGCGGAGGTACGCCCAGGTGGCCACCAACGGGGCGGGGCCGTCGGCGGCCAGGGGCACGACGGAGGGCCCCATGAGCAGGCCGTCGCGGTCGCCGACGACGGCGAGCGGATCGGTGACGCCCTCGAGAACGGGGAACACGAGCCAATCGAGCACGCTGCGCACACCTCCGACGGTGGGCACGGGCTGGTTCTGCAGCAGACGGGGGCCGCCCGTCGGGCCCCACGCGACGACGTCGAGGCCCTGCCCACCCGGCGTCAGGCGCAGGGCCAGCGCGATGCCCTCTGTCGCGAACCGCTCGGCGAGCACGCACGACCCGCTGAGAGCTCCCGGGCTGGTCCCCGATGCACCCTCGCTCACCCACACGCAGTAGGGGTCGTAGTCGGTGCTGCGGCCGTCAACCGTGGCGGCGGCACGGAAGACGACAGCGGTCAGCCCGTCCCCGAGCTGTACGGTGCGCGGGCCGAGCGTCACACCCGAGACGTAGTCGCGGGTGAGCGGGGCGACCCAGGCGTCGTCGACCGCGGTGGCGGGGTGCTCGAACACCGCGAGCGGGTCGCCGGGGCCGCCGGGCATCGCCAGCAGGGGAGCGATGCCCGCGAGGGCGAGCGCGGCGAGGGCGAGGCCCGTGCGGCCCGTGGTGCGCATCCGCCGTTCATGGCGCTCGGCAGCAGTCGCCGCTGCATCGGTGGCCGCGTCGTCGGCGGCGGCTGCGGCTGCAGTTGCGGTTGCGGTTGCGGCTGCGGCGGATGCGGGCGCCTCGTTCGCCACGACCCCCGTCTGCTCGACCCGCTGCTCGGCGGCTGTGGCGATCGCACGCTCCTCGCCGCGCCGGATCAGCTCGCGCAGGGCCGCCTCGGCGAGCTCGCGGTCGGTGACGCGACCTTCGCGGCCGAACGCCCACACCTCGAGCTGCGCGTCGTCGACGCCGTCGAACGGGTTCGCCATGCGTGCAGTCAACCACTCCCGTCGGAGCGCCGCCCGCGAGGCGCCCCGCCCCGGCGACGAGCCGTCACTAGACTGGGGCGCTATGAGCGGCGACACCCACGGCGGAGCAGAACTGGCGGGCTTCGACGCGCTCATGCCCGGGCCGACCGGACGACCCCTGCGCGACTTCCCCGAGCCGCCGGCCCTCGCGAACCACGGGCCCGCCCGCGTGGTCGCGCTGTGCAATCAGAAGGGCGGCGTCGGCAAGACAACGACCACCATCAGCCTCGGGGCGGCGCTCGCCGAGTACGGCCGCAAGGTGCTCGTCATCGACTTCGACCCGCAGGGCGCGCTCTCGGCCGGCCTCGGGGTGCCGAGCCACGACGTGCCGACCGTGTACGACCTGCTGCTCGGCCGCGAGACCGACACCCGCAAAGCCGTGCAGGCGACGGCGACGCCGAATCTGCACATCATTCCGGCGAACATCGACCTCAGTGCGGCCGAAGTGCATCTCGTCAACGAGGTCGCGCGCGAGCAGATCCTCGCCCGCGTGCTGCGGCCGATCCTCGACGACTACGACGTCGTGCTCATCGACTGCCAGCCGAGCCTCGGGCTGCTCACCGTCAACGCGCTCACCGCCGCGCACGGCGTGCTGATTCCGCTCGAGTGCGAGTACTTCGCGCTGCGCGGTGTCGCTCTGCTGGTCGAGACCATCGACAAGGTGCGCGACCGCCTGAACCCCGCCGTGCAGCTCGACGGCATCCTCGCCACCATGTACGACGCGCGCACCCTGCACAGCCGCGAGGTGCTCGAGCGCGTCGTCGAGGTGTTCGGCGAGAAGGTGCTCGAGACGGTCATCGGCCGCACCGTGAAGTTTCCCGATGCCTCGGTCGCCGGCGCGCCCATCACGACGTTCGCGCCCGACCACCCGGCGGCCGCCGCGTATCGCCAGCTGGCCCGAGAGCTGATCGCGCGTGGCCAGGTCGCCTGAGCCGGCGGCCGGTTCGGCGGGGCAGGCGGGCGTCGCGAGCGCGGCGGCGACGATCGAGGCGGCGACGATCGAGGCGGCGACGATCGAGGCGGATGCTGCGCCCACCGGTTTCCGCGTCACCCTCGACGACTTCGACGGCCCGTTCGATCTGCTGCTGAGCCTCATCACCAAGCGCGAGCTCGACATCACCGAGGTGAGCCTGTCGGTCGTCACCGACGAGTTCCTCGCCTATCTGCGGGCGATGGAGCAGGACGGCTCGATCGACGCCCTCGACCAGGCCAGCGAGTTCCTCGTCGTCGCCGTGACGCTGCTCGACCTGAAGATCGCGAGTCTGCTGCCGCAGGGTGAGCTCGTCGACGCCGAGGACGTCGCTCTGCTGGAGGCCCGCGACCTGCTCTTCGCGCGCCTGCTGCAGTACCGCGCCTTCAAGGAGGTGTCGGCCTGGTTCTCGCGCAGCCTCGAGGAGGAGAGCACCCGCCACACCCGCTCGGTGCGCCTCGAGGACCAGTACCGCGTACAGACCCCCGAGCTGGTCTGGACGCTCAGCGTCGATGACTTCGCCGCCCTCGCGCTGCTCGCCTTCACCCCGAAGGAGGTGCCGGTGGTCGGGCTCGACCACCTGCACGCTCCCCTGGTGTCGATCCGCGAGCAGGCCGCCCACGTGGTGGCGATGCTGCGGCAGGGTGAGCCGGTCACCTTCCGGCAGCTGATTGCCGGGGCGACCGAGAAGGGTGTGATCGTCGCGCGGTTCCTCGCCCTGCTCGAGCTCTACCGGCACGCCGCGGTCGGCTTCGAGCAGCTGGAGCCGCTCGGCGAGCTGACCGTACGCTGGACCGCCGAGAACTGGACGGACGAGAACCTCGTGAACCTGGGAGCCGACTATGGCCAGTGAGATGGCGGCACTCGATCTGCCGCGCGCGCTCGAGGCGATCCTCATGGTCGTCGACGAACCGCAGAGCGTCGTCGGGCTCGCGAGCGCGGTCGGGCGGCCGGTGACGGAGGTGCGCGCGGCGATCGCGGCGCTCGTGGCCGACTACGACGGGGCACCCGGGGCCGATGGCGTGCCGGGCGTGCGGCGCGGGTTCGAGCTGCGCGAGGTCGGCGGCGGCTGGCGCATCTATGTGCGCGGCGAGTTCGACGACCTCGTGCGCGACTTCGTGCACACTCAGAGCCCGGCGAAGCTCTCGCAGGCCGCGCTCGAGACCCTCGCCGTCATCGCCTACAAGCAGCCGATCAGCCGGGGCGCAATCGCCTCGATCCGCGCGGTCAACGTCGACTCGGTGGTGCGCACGCTGCTCGGCCGCGGCCTCATCACCGAGGCTTTCACCGACAGCGAGACGGGCGCGATCCACTACGAGACCACCGACCTGCTGCTGACCCAGCTGGGCATCAACTCGCTCGACGAGCTGCCGAAGATCTCGCCGCTGCTCGACGACGGGCGCGAGGGGTTCGACGATGTCCGCTGACCGCGACCGCCAGCGGGATGCGCGCTCCGGCCGCGCGGGTGGCGACGGTGCCGATCGCGACCGCCGCGCCGATCGCGACCGCCGCGCCGACCGCGACCTCGTGCCCGACGTCGTCATCGACTGGTCGAGCGAGCCGTCGAACCGCCGCGCCGGTGACAGCCCGACGAGCGAGCGCCTGCAGAAGGTGCTCGCCGCGGCCGGGGTCGCGAGCCGCCGCGTGTGCGAGCAGTTGATCGTCGCTGGCCGGGTGAGCGTGAACGGCGTCGTCGTCACCGAGCTCGGCACGCGCGTCGAGCCGGCCACCGACCACGTCGCCGTCGACGGCGTCGCCGTGCAGCTCGACACGTCGAAGCGCTACGTCATGCTCAACAAGCCGACCGGCGTGGTCAGCACGATGAGCGACGAGAACGGCCGTCGCGACCTCACCGAGTTCACCGCCGAGTACGACGAGCGCCTCTACAACGTCGGCCGCCTCGACGCCGAGACCAGCGGCCTGCTGCTGCTCACCAACGACGGCGAGCTCGCCAACGTGCTCGCGCACCCGCGCTACGGCGTCGAGAAGACCTACATCGCGCAGGTCGAGGGAACCGTGACGCCCGCGACGCTCCAGCGCCTGAAGACGGGCATCGAGCTGGATGACGGGCCCATCGCCGTCGACCGCGCCAAGATCGTCGGCGCGCCGTCGAAAGGCCGCACGATGGTCGAGGTCACCCTGCACTCGGGCCGCAACCGCATCGTGCGCCGCATGCTCGCCGCCGTCGGGCATCCCGTCACGGCGCTCGTGCGCCGCTCGTTCGGGCCGCTGCACCTCGGCACCCTGCCGCTCGGCCGCACTCGCGAACTCACGGATGCCGAGCGCGGCGCGCTGTTGACCCTCGCCCGCACCGCCCAGCAGTCGGAGGAGACGAGATGACCGACCGCCGCCTGCACGAGCAGGTGCACATCATCGGCGCCGGCCTGCTCGGCACCAGCATCGGCCTCGCCCTCACCGAGAAGGGCGTCGACGTGACGCTCGCCGACGTCTCGCCGACGGCTGTGCGGCTCGCGGTCGACTACGGTGCCGGCCGCGCTCCGCGCACCGACGATCGACCCGGCCTCGTCGTCGTGGCCGTGCCGCCGGATGTCACGGCGGCGACCGTGGCGCGGGCGCTGCAGGAGCATCCCGAAGCCCTCGTCACCGACGTGGCGAGCGTGAAGGGCAGCGTGCTCGCCGAGCTGCGCGAGCTCGGCGCCGACGTTTCGCGCTACCTCGGCACGCATCCGATGGCCGGTCGCGAGCGCGGCGGGCCGATCTCGGCGCGCGCCGACCTCTTCGTCGGGCGGCCGTGGGTGCTCGCGGGCCATGACGGCATCAGCTACCGGCGCGCCGGAGCGATCGAAGACCTCATCCTCGACGTCGGCGCCGTGCCGATCGAGATGACCGTGGCCGAGCACGACCGCTCGGTCGCGATGATCAGCCACGTTCCGCAGCTCGTCGCGAGCGCCATGGCCGCGCGGCTGCGCGACGCCTCGAACGGTGCTGTCGGCCTCGCCGGGCAGGGCGTGCGCGACGTCACGCGCATCGCCGCGAGCGACCCCGGGCTGTGGGTGCAGATCCTGTCGGCGAACGCCGAGCCCGTCGCGCAGATCCTGCGCGGCGTACGCGACGACGTGGATGCCCTGCTCGCCGCCCTCGCCGACCCCGAGGCGCCCGGCTCGCGCCGCGCCCTCGCCGAGCTCATCGCGGCGGGCAACGCGGGGGTCGCCCGCATTCCCGGCAAGCACGGCACCGACCGCCGCTTCGCGCAGCTCGTCGTCATGATCGACGACACTCCCGGCCAGCTGGCACGCCTGCTGACCGAGATCGGCGAGCTCGGCATCAACATGGAGGACCTGCGGCTCGAGCACTCGCCGGGCGCCCCCGTCGGCTTTGCCGAGGTGTCGGTGCTGCCCGACGTCGAGCAGCGCCTCGTCGACGAGCTCTCGGCGCGCGGCTGGCGCATCGCGGGCGCGAGCTGAGCATCCGCGGCCTGCCCCTCACTCAGACCCCACCCGAACCCGGAAGGATCCCATGAGCGACCTGATCGTGGCCGTCGACGGCCCCGCCGGCAGCGGCAAGTCGAGCGTCAGCCGCGAGGCCGCCCGCCGCCTCGGCTTCGCCTACCTCGACACCGGCGCCGCCTACCGCGCGCTCGCCTGGCACTGCCTCGACGAGGGGGTCGATGTCGAGGATGCCGTTGCCGTCGCCGCGCGCGTGCCCGGTTTCGACTACGCCATCGGCATGAGCCCCGACCGCTACTTCGTGCGCGTGGGCGGCGAGGACATCACGCCCGACATCCGCGAGCCGCGCGTCACGGCCGTCGTGAGCGCCGTGGCGCGCGTGCCGGAAGTGCGGGCGGGGCTCACCGAGCTGTTCCGTCGGCTCGTCGCCGAGCGCCCCGAGGAGGGCGTGATCGTCGAGGGCCGCGACATCACGACGGTCGTCGCGCCCGATGCGGCGGTCAGGGTTCTGCTGACAGCCAGCCCGGAGGCTAGAATGGCCCGTAGGTCGGCCGAGCTAGGCGCGAAGCCGACCGAGTCGATGACGCAGCAGCTCGCTTCTCGCGATGCGCAAGATCTGAAGGTCGTCGACTTCATGAACGCCGCCGAGGGCGTCACGACCCTCGACTCGACCGAGCTCGACTTCGAGCAGACGGTGCAGGCGTTGATCGACATCGTGCGCGCCCGGCCTTCCGCCTAGGGGAGGCGGCGCGGAACACGCCTCTCCGGTGGGGGAGGAGAATAGGGGAGGAACCCCGACATGACCGCTGACCAGAACCCCGAGACCCGCGCCGACGCCCGTGACCACGACGCCGCGCGCGATCACGGCGCCGCGCGCGATCACATCGCCACGCCCGGCGCCGATCGCTCCGCCGGCGGGCCGGGAACGTTCGTCGAGCCCGACGCCGCGTCGCTCGAGGCCGCCGAGGCCGTCGCCGCGCGCCTCGCAGAGCTCGACGACGACCTCGCCGACAAGCGGGCGGATGCTCTGCGCGCCGGCCTCGCCGACTACGACCTCGACGACGACGACCTCGATCTGCTCGACGGGGCCGAGCTGGGCGACGACGGCATCATCACGATGCCCGCGCTGCCGGTGCTCGCGATCGTCGGCCGACCGAACGTGGGCAAGAGCGCGCTCGTGAACCGCATCCTGGGCCGCCGCGAGGCGGTCGTCGAGGACACGCCGGGCGTGACCCGCGACCGCGTCACCTACAAGGCCGAGTGGAACGACCGGAAGTTCACCCTCGTCGACACCGGCGGCTGGGAGCCCGACGCGTCGGGCATCAACGCCTCGGTCGCCGCGCAGGCGGAGGTCGCTGTCGACCTGGCCGATGCCGTGCTGTTCGTCGTCGACGCCATCACCGGCGTGACGGCGACGGACGAGTTCGTCGTGAAGATGCTGCGCCGCTCGAAGAAGCCGGTCATCGTCGCCGCGAGCAAGATCGACGACGCCCGGCAGGAGCCGGAGGCGGCCGCCCTGTGGAGCCTCGGCCTCGGCCAGCCCTGGCCGGTCTCGGCCCTGCACGGCCGCGGTGTCGCCGACCTGCTCGACCACGTGCTGACAGTGCTGCCGGAAGTCTCGGCCGTCGCCAAGCAGGAGTTCGGCGGCCCCCGCCGCGTCGCCCTGCTCGGCCGCCCGAACGTCGGCAAGTCGAGTCTGCTCAACAAGGCGGCGCGCGAGGAGCGCGTCGTCGTGAACGAGCTGGCCGGCACCACGCGCGACCCGATCGACGAGCAGATCGAGCTCGGCGGCAAGGTGTGGCGCTTCGTCGACACGGCGGGCATCCGTCGTCGTGTGCATCTGCAGCAGGGTGCCGACTTCTACGCCTCGCTGCGCACCGCGGCCGCGCTCGAGAAGGCGGAGGTCGCCGTCGTGCTGATCGACGTGACCGAGCCGCTGAGCGAGCAGGACGTGCGCATCATCGACCTCGTGCTCGAGTCGGGCCGCGCGCTGGTGCTCGCGTTCAACAAGTGGGACCTCCTCGACGACGACCGCCGCCGCTACCTGGAGCGCGAGATCGAGCAGGATCTGCACCACGTCGCGTGGGCACCGCGCGTCAACATCTCGGCGCGCACCGGCCGCCACCTGGAGAAGCTGGTGCCGGCCCTGGAGGTCGCACTCGAGTCATGGGACACCCGGATTCCGACCGGCAAGCTGAACGCGTTCGTCGCCGAGCTGACGGCGGAGCATCCGCACCCCGTTCGCGGTGGCAAGCAGCCGCGCATCCTGTTCGCGACGCAGGCCTCGACCCGTCCGCCGACCTTCGTGCTCTTCACGACCGGATTCCTCGACCCGCAGTACCGCCGCTTCATCACGCGCCGCCTGCGCGAGGTGTGGGGCTTCGAGGGGACTCCCATTCAGGTGAACATGCGCGTGCGTGAAAAGAGGCAGCGCTAGGCGCTGCCGGCGAAGGCCATTTCTGGCCTTCGCCCCGAACGCGCCGGGGCCCGTCCCGGGCCGCGGACTAGGCCCACCGCGCGGCCCCGACCCGTGTCCCTCCACCAGGCAGGAGGAAGGGACACTCTCGCCCCCTTCCAGATCTGCGGATGCGGCTGAAACAGGTTCGTGTGCGTCCGCAGATCTGGAAGGCGGCGCCGGTCAGAGCCGGCGCGGGGCGGCGAACTCGGTGGTGACGCCGGGATGCCCGAACGGGGTCGCGAGCACTGAGTCGGGTGCCCGGCGCGCGAGGGAGGGAAACCCGGCGGCGGCGAGCAGATCGTCGTCGAGGTGCAGCAGCTCGGCGTCGACGAGCGGCCACGGCTCGTGCTGATTGCGCGCGTAGATCGTGCGGCCGAGGTGGCGCTCGTGGAAACCCCAGCGCGCGGTGAGGAAGCGGCTGAGCTCCGTGTCGACGAGAGCGGAGTCCACGGCCGCCGCGGCTGCACGGGCGACGATGTGGGTGCTGGGGTGCGTGCCCGTGCGGCGGCGGCCGCGGTACTCGACGATGCCGGTGCGCAGGGCACCGGTACCCGAGGCGCCCTGCCCTGCGGTGCCGCCGTGCGGGTCGGGGGTGGTGCGGCGGGTGGCCCGCATCCACTGATACGGCAGCCCGAAGAGGGCGCGAGCGGCGAGCACGCTCGGCAGGCGCTCGGCATCGAGCGACCGGAACACCACGCCGCGCCGGCCCCGCTCGTCGACCGAGTAGGTGCGCACGTTGATCTCGATGAAGGTTCCGGCGTGGGGAACGGGCGGCAGCGGCAGGAAGGCGTGGTCGCTCAGCACGAACGGGATCAGCCCGACCCAGGCGCTGCCGTCGTGCACGTCGGGGCGCGTGCCCGGGGGCAGGAACTGTGCGACCTCCGCGGGGTCGACGCGCCAGTGCAGGAAGAGGAAGTCGCTCCAGCGCTGCCGGATCACCGCGCGGCCGGGCAGCGGCGGAGCGGCGCTGGTGAGGGGCTCGGCGCCGACGGGGGCGGCTCCGGGAGAATCCGCGGGCATCCTCCCATCATCCTCGCCTAGCCTGGGCTCACCATGACCCACGACCCCCTGTCGAGCACGCCGCCGCCGCTGCCGAGCGGCGCCCAGCGCGACCCCGGCGACGCGTGGGTCGACGGGCCCGAAGGCCAGCGCTACTGGGGGCGTTTCGGCGCGGCCGGGCTGCTGGCGTGGCACCCCGAGGCGGGCATCCTGCTGCAGCACCGTGCGGTGTGGTCGCACCACGGCGGCACCTGGGGGCTTCCCGGCGGGGCCCGAAAGCAGGGCGAGTCGGCGCACGCCGCCGCCGTGCGCGAGGCGGGGGAGGAGGCCGGGGTTCCGGCCGACGCCGTCGAGCCAATGTTCGAGAGCATCCTCGACCTCGGCTTCTGGTCGTACACGACCGTCGCCGTGCGGGTGACGCGCCTGTTCGCGCCGATCGTCGCCGACGCCGAGAGCGTCGCGCTGCGCTGGGTCGCGCTCGACGAGGTGGATGCTCTGCCCCTGCACCCCGGATTCGCCGACAGCTGGCCGGCGCTGCGCGCACGTCTCGGCTAGCGAGCCGCTGCCCGGTGAGCGCGCGGCCGCCCGGCTAACTCTCGTCGTCGGGGCGGCTTGACTCGAGACGCACGAGGGCCTCGAGCACGTCATCCGCCGCATCGCGGAACGGATGGAGCACCGTCGAGACGGTGCCGTCGATGAGGGCCCGACGGTATCGGTGCCCGGTCTCGTCGGCGTGCACGGTGACGGCGATCGGGCACGTGGCGCCGTGGCGGCGCAGGGCCGCGGCCAGGACCAGGTTGGTGTCGGGGTCGGGAAGAGTGCTGATGATCCAGCGTGCAGAACGAACCGGCAGCGCATCCGGGAACTCGGTGTTGTTGGCATCGCCGAACACCAACTCGGCCCGGCCGTTCAGAGTGGCTCGCTCATCGGTGTCGAGGCGCGCGTAGGGATCCCACTCGACGATCAAGACGGCGTGGCCCTGGGACGTGAGTTCGCGCACCAACTGGCGCCCGAACCGCCCGTGGCCGTAGACGATGGCGTCGAACGCTTCGTCGGTGAACGTCGGCTCGGGCCGAGTGCGCCGACGTTCGAAGACCCGCAATGCGGGGGCGAGCCAGGCGTAGAGCTGCTTCGAGTAGAGAATCATGTAGGTCGAGCCGGCGATCGTGACGAGCCCGACGAGGGTGACGAGCCCGACCATGTCGTCGCCGACCTGCCCGAGGTCGCGGCCGAGAGCAATGAAGATGAGGCTGAACTCGCTGATCTGGGCGACAGCGAGCCCGGCGAGAAATCCGACGCGGGCCGGGTAGCCCATCGCACCCATGATGATCAGCACGATCAGCGGGTTGCCGATGAGCACGAACAACGACAGCACGATGGCGGCCGGAATCTGCGCGCCGATCGCCGCGAAGTCGAGTTGCGCACCGAGCACGATGAAGAAGAACAGCAGCAGGAAGTCGCGAAGCCCGCTGAGCGAGGCCGCGATGGCTTCGCGGTACCGCGTCGAGGCGAGGGCGAAACCGGCGAGGAAGGCGCCGATCTCGATCGAGAAGCCGAGCACGTCGGTGAGGGCCGCGAGCGTGACCGCCCACGCAACGCTCCACACGACCAGCAGCTCTTGCGACGTTGCCACAAGCTTCAGGAACCACGGAAGCACCCACCGCATCGCGACGAACAGGCCGAGGAAGATGCCGCCCGCGCTGACGACGAGCCTGAGCACTTGGTCGCCGACCGTCGCCTCGCCGCCTCCGGCGAAGGTGGTGAGAGAGATCATGGCGACGATCACGACAATGTCTTGAACGATCAGGAAGCCGAGTGCGATGCGCCCATGCAGTTCGTCGAGTTCCCGCTTGTCGCTGAGCAGTTTGACGATGATGATCGTCGACGAGAACGTGAGGGCGACCGCGACGTACAGGGCGGCGATCGGATCGAGCCCGAACAGTAGCCCGATGCCGAACCCGACGGCCGAGGTGAAGACGACCTGCCCCAGCCCTGTGAGCAGCGCGACGAGGCCGATCGACCGGATGAGCGTGACGTCGAGCTTCAGCCCGACGAGAAACAGCAGGATGGCAATGCCGATCTCAGCAAACAGCTCCAGCGGCTCGACCTCGGTCACCCAGCCGAGCACGCTCGGCCCGACGACGATGCCGACGAGGATGAAGGCGATGATCAGCGGCTGTCGTGCGCGGTGCGCGAGGAAAGCGACGACCCCCGCGACGGCGAGGATTGCGGCGGTGATGCCGAACGTATCGAGCTCGAGAGGCATGGCCCCACGGTACCGGATGGCGGTCGTCGACCCGGTCGCAGCAGTTGCTAGACGGTGCGGACGGTCGCGTCAGCGAGCGTGAGCTGCACGATGGGCCTCGTCGGCTTCGGGCGGGCGACTTCCACGAATCCGGCGGCGGTGAACAGGCTCAGGGTGCCCGTGTTGAGGTCGTCGCTGCTCGGCGGGCGGCCGGAGGCGGTGGGAGCATCCGTGTCGACCGGGTAGGCCTCGATGCGGCTCGCGCCACCAGCCGTCGCGTGCGCGATGGCGGCGGTCAGTAGCGCTCGGGCGACGCCGGTGCGGCGGGCGGCGGGCGCGACGGTGAAGCAGACCATCGACCAGATCGTCGGATCGGCGAAGTCGGGGTGCGGGGTGCCGCCCGCGACGAGCTTGGTGCGGGGGAGGCGCACGTAGTCGGCCCGCGGCGCGACGCCGACCCAGCCGACGGGGATGCCGTCGCGGTGGGCCAGCAGACCCCGGGGCTCGTGAGTGGCGTGGTCGGCGTGGGCCCGCTCGCGACGGTCATCGTCGGTGAGGGCGTCGTACTCGGCATTGGTGGTGAGCCACCAGCGGCACCAGCAGTGCCGCGACGCCCCGGTCGAGGCGAGCACGGTCTCGAGCGCGCTCCACGGCAGCAGCGCGGCGGGTTCGACGGTGATCATGCTCGCTCCATCAGCGGGACCATGCACTGCGTGACGAGCGGAGCGATGGCAAGCTGCCCGAACTCGCGCGGGTGCGCCCAGCGAACGGCGGCGATCTCAGCCCGGGGCGCGAGGTTGGCCAGCCCACCGAGCGCGTCGAGTCGTGCGCTGAAGACTTCTGCTTCGACGAGCATGCCCGCCTCGTTCGCGGCGGGCGCGACGAAGAACCCGAGCGGCTGCAGCAGGGCGGGCTCGACGACGATGCCGAGTTCTTCGTGCAGCTCGCGGGCGAGGGTCTGGGCGCCGGACTCGCCGGGCTCGTACTTGCCGCCCGGCTGCATGAACACGCTCGTGCCCTGCTTGCAGACGAGCAGGATCCGCCCCTCGCCGTCGACGATGAGCGCGGCCGCGACGCGGATCACGGTCGGCTCCGATGCAGTGCCTACGGCGGTGCCCACGGCCCTGCCCACGGCGTTGCCCGCCGCGTCACCCTCGGCCCCGCCGCCCATCTAGTGGGTGCTCCCGCCCGGCAGGTCGGCGTCGCGGTCGGGGCGCGTCGCGAGCGTCGTGCTGATGGCGATGCGGATGCCCCGCTCGAGCTCGTCGATCGTGAACTGCGGCCCACCCCCGAGCTGCGGGGTGGCGGGCACGTGGATGAACCCGGCCTGCAGCGGTCGTCCGCCGTCACCGCCCTGCGCCCGCCGCTGCTCGGCGAACCCCATGAGCTCGTAGAAGACGTGGTTGCAGACGTAGCTGCCGGCGGTGAGGGAGACCTCGGCGGCGATGCCGGCGGCGGCGATGTCGTGGGCGATGGCTTTGACGGGGAGGCCGGTGAAGCGTGCGCCGGGGCCGTGCGGCTCGATGGCCGCGTCGCGCGGCTGGTTGCCGTCGTTGTCGGCGATGCGGGAATCCGCGAGGTTGATGGCGACGCGTTCGGGGGTGATGGCGTGGCGGGTCTCGGCGAGTCCGAGCGCGATGACGATGTCGGGGTCGTGCGCGTCGATTGCGGCCGCCAGCAGGGGAGCGGCGCGCGCGAACGACACGGGCAGCACCTCGGCGACGATGCGGCAGTCGGGATGCCCGAGCTCACCCAGTCGCCGCGCGACCTCGCCGCTCGGGTTGAGCGGTGCCCCGGCGAACGGCTCGAACCCGGTGACGAGCACCGTCGGGTGGGTGCGCGAGTGCTCCGGGTGTGACGCGGCCTGGCTCATGCCACCACTGTGCCACGAGCGCGGGCCTGCCCGGGCGTGCCCCGCCCCGGCGGTGCCGGCTCACGCGTCGACCCACCCGTGCCCCGCCCCGCTCAGGAGGCGAGTGCATCGGCCAGCGCGCGACTGCGGCTCGGCATGTCGATCGCGTCCGAGTCAGATGGTGTGCCCGGTGGTGCTCCCGGCGGCGCACCGGGCGGGTGCAGCAGGTAACGGGGGCCGGCCCGGGTGATCTCCCACCCGTTGTTGTGGGCGAGCAGGTGGTGGTGCCTGCAGAGCAGGATTCCGTCGGCGACGTCGGTGCGGCCGCCGTCACGCTGCCAATGGTCGATGTGGTGCGCCTCGCACCAGGAGGGCGGGCGTTCGCAGCCGGGCCAGCGGCAGCCGCCGTCGCGCGCGGCGAGGGCGAGGCGTTGCGCGCGCGAGAACAGGCGGCGCTCGCGCCCGAGGTTGAGGGGCTGGCCGGCGTTGTCGGTGGCGGCGTCGATGAGCAACGCGACGGTGCCCGCCGAGCAGGCCACCCGCTCGACGGTCGCCATCGACACCGCGTCGGGCTGCCCCTCGAGGAAGCCGCGCCCACGGCGCGCGTCGAGCTGCGTCGCGGCGACGAGGACACGCACACCGATCGGCCCGTCGCCGAGGAGCTGCTCGGGGTCGGCCGCGACGCCCTGCCGCAGCAGCTCGACGAACCCGTCGCTCGCCCGTTGTGCGTCGGTGCGATCGTCGACGAGCGGACCAGCCCCGCCGACTCCCGCTCGAGCGAGAACCGCACTCGCAGCCCCGTCGTCGAAGCTCGGCACCCGCCGCTGCGGAGCCGTCAGCCGATCGAACACCTCGCTGACGAGGGCGAAGCTCTCGGGGTCGAGCGTCCAGCTCGCGAACCCCATGCCGTCGGCGCGTCGACCGATGCGCAGCGAGCGCTGCTCCCGTCGAGCTCGTTCACGCTCGGCCACACCGTCGCGCCCGTCACCGTCTGCGTTATCGGCGAGCAGGCCCTCGCGCTCGAGCCGCAGCTCGAGGTCGTCACGGGCCGCGCGGGCCTCGCGCTCGACACGATCGGCATCGAGCCCGCCCGCGCGCGACAGCAGGGCGGTGGCGGCCTCGTCGAGGTGCTGCGCGGTCACTCCGGCGCCCGGCTCGCCGAGCCCGCGCCGCACGGCATCAGCGACCACGACGCTCACCTGCCCGTCGATGATCGCCGCGGCCAGCCCGCTGGGGGAGTTGAGCGACGTGCCACCCGGCCCCGTGCCACCAAGCCCCGCGTCGGCAAGCATCATGCCCACGCGAACCGCGGCGCGAGCATCCGCCCGGCGCGAACCGGTGGTGACAGTGACGAGTTCGTCGACCGTGCGGTGGCCGGTGCGCTGCGCCAGCCCAGTGCTGCCGAGCTCGTGCGCTGAGCGGCGGGCGATCTCGCCGGCCAGCAGTGACATGTGCAGTTGCGCGAGCCGCACTTCGTCGGCCGCGAGGCGCGTCAGCGTGAGCAGCTCGGCGTCACCCAGGGCGCGGTAGGGGTCGAGCGTGCGAGGGACGCGCTCCAGGGCATCCGTCGCCGCCGCGATGGCGGCCCCCACCTCGACCTGCATGAATCGAACATATCTTCGACTACCGACATCGCGGCGGGAGAATCCACAGGGTCAGGAACCGGCCCCAGAATCGTCCCCCGGCCCATCGCCCGGCGCCCGCTGCGTGCCGGCGAGGGTGAAGAACACGACGCCGAGCGCCAGGAAGGTGATGCCGAGCGCGATGTTGTCGGGCATGGTCAGCGTGAACACGACGCCGACCATGAAGAACGTGATGCCGGTCGCGCCCCACGCCATGCGGGCTCCGCGCGATCCGCTGCGGTCGTCGCTGCCGCCACCGTCGCCGGCCCCGCCGCTCCCAGCGTCAGCGTCGCCACCGTCCGGCTCGCGCTCCGATCCGCCCTCAGGATGCTCGCTCATGCCCCCACCCTAACGACCCGCCCGGCCTCGACCCAGGGTCACCCCACCGCCGTGAACTCGCGCCCGATGCCCTCCGCCACCGAGCGCGCAACGCCCGCCTCCTCAGCGAACGACCCCCACGCCGCAAGTGCCTCATCGATCCGCCGCAGAGCAGCCTTCGCGCCCGGAACGGCGAACCGGTCGGCGACGGCGAGCAGGTCGGCCCGCGAGATGTCGGTGAAGCGACCGTTGACGCTCATGAGGTGCTGCCGCAGCCAGATGTTGTCGGCGTCGCGGGCGTAGGTGATGTCGTACGCCGGGCTCAACTGCCACGAACCCCCGCGGGCGAGCAGGAAGGCGTGGTTCTTGCTGTGGTCGTCGTGGTTGGCGGCGGCCACGT
>VFQU01000694.1_pt1 | contig 25675 bp, 23 predicted proteins | sample 3512311 | NCBI WGS metagenome assembly VFQU01 (sample SAMN10412377, study PRJNA504923) | tailings metagenome | isolation source: Relicate 3 Philex TSF3 active mining site | place: Philippines: Tuba, Benguet | collected 2017-08-29
TCGGGTGGGACCAGGAGACTCTGGAACTCATTTGGCTACTGCTCGTAGGTCACCAATTCCACCAGCGCCGCGCCGCGGTCGTCATCGGGGGAATGTTCTACCCAGCCGAAGCCAGGGGCATCGCTGGCGAGGAAGGCGCCCTGCAGCGGCGCCACCTGCATGATGGTGGTGTCGGGGTGGGCGGCCAGCAAGTCAACGTTCTCGTCTTCGGGGGCGGCCAGCAGGGCGGCAAACAGAAGTACGGCGAAGGCCAGAGAGGCGTACACCAGCCGGCGGCCGAAGGGCTCAAGGAAGAAATTCCAGATGCTCGGCGGCACAGCCTGCGCCTCAATGCGCGCAAGAACGCGGGCGTAGAAGCCCGGAGCAGGGCAGAGTTCTTCTGCCTCGTGGGCCTTGACCGCAAAGGTTTCCCGGATTTGACGGGAAAGATCCATCATCTCCTCCACCTCTTGGCGCAGGGACGGGTTGGCCTTCAGATAAGCTCCCGCCGGTGTGTTCTCATCCGGCAGTTTTCCCGTCTCCAGCATTCTTTCCAAGCCATCTTCGAGTGGCTTCATTGTGTGCCTCTTCCCTTAAGATCCCCCTGACGCCACCCGGCGGTGTTGCCCCTTGCCTGTCGCTCTCTTGAATGGAGCTCTCGTGCGGGACGGACCGGAATCCGGAAGCGTCTGAAACTGGTTGAGTTGCCCTTGTCGCGCCGGCCTCACCCGGCAGAACCAAAAAAGTGAAGTTTACTACAGACTCGGCCGCTTCAGCAGTCTTTGCGCTGCTTTCAGCAGTTTCTGGCGAGCCCGGAACAACTTGACCTTAACCGTATTTTCGTTCATTCCCGTGCGCTGGGCGAGTTCCTCGACGGAGTGGCCCTCGACTTCCTTGAGCAGAATGAGCGTACGATCTTCATCGCTGATCTTCTCGAGCATCTTCAGCAGGAGGTCACGCTGGGCCAGCCGCACATCGGCCGCCACGCGCTGATCACGCGTCACCTCGGAGTTTTCCATCAGGCGCGAATCGTCCTCGCTGACGTCGCTTTCATAGACCAGCTTGCGCACGCGCTTCTTGCGCAGATAGTCATAGCATTCGTTGACGGTGATCTTGTAGATCCAGGTCAACAGCGAACTGCGCGAGTCGAAGTTGCCGATGGAGGAATACACCTTGGTGAAAACCTGCTGGGCAATATCTTCGGCATCGTTCCGGTTGCGCAAGATGCCGTAAATAATGGAGAAAACTTTGTTCTGGTAGCGTTCCACCAGTTCGCGGAAAGCGAGCTCGTCGCGCTTTTGTACGCGCGCTACGAGCAAGGCTTCTTCGGACTGAGAACGATCCACGGCACGTTGGGGGCGGGGTTTCGCCGCCACTGCCGGTATTGGAATTACTGCACTCATCCCGCTCATGCCCCGATGGACGCAGGACCCAACCGCCGCGTTTCGACTTTCTCGCCTCTTCCGTTTGACGATAGCAAAACCTGAATCCTTTGGTGGACCAAAACGATCCAATTGAGTATAGTATTGGAAAGGAACACCTATGATTCAGCTCACAGAACGCGCCACGGAAAAAGTACAGGAAATTTTGACCGCCCAGGAACCCAAGCCGAGCGGTCTGCGGATTGCCGTCGTAGGGGGCGGTTGTTCCGGTTTCACCTACTCGATGGCTTTTGAAAATGCCCCCGGCATGCTTGACAAGACCTACGACTTCAGCGGTCTGAAGGTTTTCGTGGATCAGGCCAGCATGTTGTACCTCGACGGGGTGGAAGTGGACTACGTGGAAACGCTCGAAGGTTCGGGCTTCAAATTCAACAACCCCAACGTGAAGTCCACCTGCGGTTGCGGTTCCAGTTTTCAGGCCTAACCGGAAACAGAAAAGCATTCAAGCTGCTCTAACGTTTACCGAAGAGAAGCTAGAGACAAAGCGCAAAGCGGAACGGCTCGTTTGCTACGGCAGGCGGGCCGTTTCGCCTTTATACTCAAGAGCAAGATGCTGCTGACGTTAAACCCCGTAATCACCGGTGGCCGGGCAAACTGGCCGGAACTGGCCAAAGTGGCGCACGAGGCCGGTTTCAGTGGCGTCGAAGTGCCCGTCGTGGCGGCGCTGCCTGGGGGCGTGGAAAAGGCGCGGGCGGTGCTGGACGCCAACGGCGTCAAACCGGGGGCCATTGGCCTGCCGGTGGACTTCCGGCAGGATGAGGCCACCTTTGCGCGCGATCTGGCGCTGTTGCCGGCCGCGGCGGACTTTGCCGCCAAAATTGGCTGCCCGCGCATGGCCACCTGGATCATGTCATCGGCCGAATTGCCGCTGGCCGAGCAGCGGGTGCTGGTGGGGGGCCGTATGAAGCGCGTCTGCGCGGTGCTCGAGCGCAGCAATGTCCGGCTGGGGCTGGAGTTTCTGGGGCCGCTGCACATACGCAAGCGTTTCCCGCATGAATTCCTCTGGCGGATGAATGACATGCTGGCCTTTGCGCGGGAATGTGGCAGCAACTGCGGGCTGCTGCTCGACAGCTGGCACTGGCACCACGCGGGCGCAACGCCCGAAGACATCGTCAAGGCGGGCAAGGCGGCGATTGTGCATGTGCATCTGGCCGACGCGGCAGACTTGCCGCCAGAACAGGTGAAGGACAACGAGCGGCTGCTGCCCGGCGAAGGCGTAGTGAACTGGAAGGGCTTCTTTGGGTCCCTCAAAGAGATCGGCTACCGGGATGCGGTGAGCCCCGAAGTCTTTGGCCGGGGACTGAAGGAGATGCCGCTGGGCGAGGCGACGCGTATTACGCGCGAGGCGGCGGCGAAGGTGATGAAGCAGGTGGGTGTGGCTTGAAGCTCGCGAATCTGCTGACCGAGCAGCGCAACCCGGCCACGGCGGCGATTGACCGCGTGCCGACGCTGGAGATGTTGCGGCTGATCAACGAGGAAGACAAGAAGGTGGCGCTGGCGGTGGAAGCCGTGTTGCCTGCCGTGGCGCAGGTGGTGGATGCCCTCGCGGCCAGGCTGGCCGCCGGGGGGCGACTTTTCTACACCGGCGCGGGGACAAGCGGGCGCCTGGGGGTGCTCGATGCCAGCGAATGCCCACCCACGTTCAATGTCTCGCCGGAACTGGTGCAGGGCTTCATTGCCGGCGGTGATACGGCATTGCGCAAGGCCGTGGAAGGTGCGGAAGACTCGCCCGAACGGGGCGTGAGCGAGATGCTGGCCATGGGCTTTACGGGCGCGGATGTGCTGTGCGGCATCGCCGCCTCGGGGCGCACGCCGTATGTGCTGGGCGCGGTGGCCAAAGCAAAAGAGATGGGGGCGCTGACGGTGGGCATCAGCTGTACGCCGCAGGCGGAGCTGAGCGCAGCCGTGGACCTCGCGATTGAGGTGCTGCCCGGGCCGGAGGTGCTGACGGGGTCGACGCGGCTCAAGGCGGGTACCGCCACCAAACTGGTGCTGAATATGATCTCCACCGGGGTGATGGTGAAGCTGGGCTATGTCTACGGCAACCTGATGGTGAACGTGCAGCCCACCAACGGCAAGCTGGTGGACCGCGCCGAGCGCATTGTCATGGAGGCCGTAGGCGTGGAGCGGGAAGCGGCGCGCGCGCTGCTGGAAGGGGCGGGATGGACGGTGCGGACGGCGATTGTGATGGGGGCTCTACAGGTGGACCGCGGTGAGGCCGAAGCGCGTCTGGCGGCGGCGGGCAACCGGGTGGCGGCGGCTTTGGGAATGGAACAGCATGGATAAGTTTCGAATTCGCGGCGGTATGCCGCTGAGTGGTGAGCTGCCCGTAAGCGGCTCAAAGAATGCGGCGCTGCCGGCGCTGGCGGCGAGCCTGTTGACGGCCGAGCCTGTGATTTTGCGGCGCGTGCCGCAGGTGCGCGACATAGCGACGATGCTCAAGCTGCTGGAGTACAACGGCGCTGAGGTGGAGCGCCGCGCCGATGGCAGTGTACGCATCGAGGCGCGGCGGATTGTGAACCCCGAGGCCCCCTATGACATTGTGAAAACGATGCGGGCCTCCTCACTGGTGCTGGGGCCGCTGGCGGCGCGGGCCGGCCGGGCGCGGGTGTCGGTGCCGGGCGGTTGTTCGATTGGCGCGCGGCCGATTAACCTGCACATCAACGGGCTCGAGCATCTGGGCGCGGTGGTGCACCAGGAGCATGGCTATATTGAAGCCGTGGCCGAGCGCGGACTGCGCGGCAATACCGTGCACTTTGAGCGCATCACCGTCACGGGCACCGAAGACCTGATGATGGCCGCGGCGCTGGCCGAGGGCCTGACGGTGCTCGAGAACGCAGCGCGCGAACCCGAGGTGGTCGACCTCGCCGTGCTGCTGCGCAAGATGGGGGCGCGCATTGGGGGCGAGGGTACCTCGCGCATTGAGATCGAGGGTGTCAAGCAACTGCACGGGGCCGAGCACGAGATCATCCCCGACCGCATTGAAGCCGGGACGCTGCTGATTGCCGGGGTGATGACGAACTCGCCCGTCACGGTGACGGGCTGTGTGCCCGAGCACTTGCAGGCATTGCTGGTGAAACTGCGGCAGGCCGGAGCGCGGGTGGAGGAAAGTGCGACGGCGGTGCGCACTGAGCCGGTGGCGCGGCTGCGCAGTGTGGATATGACCACCGAGGAACATCCGGGTTTTGCCACGGACCTGCAGGCGCAGTTCATGGCGCTGATGACGACGGCGGCGGGCATCAGTTTCATCACCGAGAACATCTTTGAGAACCGCTTCATGCACGTGCCGGAGCTGGCGCGCATGGGGGCGAACATCCGCATCGAGGGCCGCCAGGCGATTGTGGCCGGGCCGAGCGAGCTGACCGGGGCGCCCGTGATGTGCTCAGACCTGCGGGCCAGCGCCTCGCTGGTGCTGGCGGCGCTGGTGGCGCGGGGGGAATCGGTGCTCGACCGCGTCTATCACATGGACCGCGGCTATGAGCGAATTGAAGAGAAGTTGCGCGCCGCCGGCGCGAGCATTGAGAGAATTGAGTAACGAGTCATGAAGCATAATCCGGGATTTCTGAATCTGGTGGAAGACGCCAAGTCGCGCGTGGAAGAGATGGATCTGGCGGCCTATCTGGCGCTGCGGGCCAGCGGCGAGCCGCACCTGCTGGTGGACGTGCGGGAGGAAAGCGAATACGCAGCGGGGCACGTGAAGGGGGCGCTGCATCTGGGCAAGGGCATCATTGAACGCGACATTGAAACGCGTGTGCCTGACAAGGCGACGACGCTGATTCTGTACTGCGGCGGGGGCTTCCGTAGCGCGCTGGTGGCCGACAACCTGCGAAAGATGGGATATACCCGCCCGGTGAGCCTGGATGGCGGGTGGCGGGCGCTGAAGGAAAGCGATCTCGAAGTGGAATAGTTCTTTTCCTGCCGAATTGGCTAGAAGCGAAATCTTTCCGGCTCGGGGAGAATCAAAGTAAGCAGATGGGCGCCGCGATTGAGGTAAGACAGTTGGCCAAGACGTACCACGGGGCTACGGAGCTGGAGATCTTCGCCGATATGAGCTTTGTGGTGGAAAGCGGCGAGCGGCTGGCGTTAATCGGCGAATCGGGGGCGGGGAAGTCGACGCTGTTGCATCTGCTGGGGGGGCTGGACCGGGCTACGCGGGGCTCCATTTGCTACGGCAGTACCGACATTACACAGTTGAATGACCGGCAGTTGGCCGAATTCCGCAACCGCACGCTGGGTTTTGTGTGGCAGGCGCAGTCTTTGTTGCCGGAGTTTACGGCGCTGGAGAACGTGATGATGCCCCTGCTGGTGCGCGGTGTGGGGGCGGGTGAGGCGCGACAGCCGGCGGCCCAATTGCTGGCTGAGGTGGGCCTGGGGGAAAGGCTGGAGCACCGTGCGGGTGAGTTGAGCGGCGGCGAGCAGCAGCGGGTGGCGCTGGCGCGGGCGCTGGTGGGCCAACCCGAGTTTCTGCTGGCGGATGAGCCGACGGGGAACCTCGATGAACGCACGGCGGGACAGATTCTGGATTTACTCGAGCGGCTGCAGGGGCAGCGGCGATTGACGAGCATACTGGTAACGCACAGCCCGGCACTGGCCGCGCGGTGCAGCCGGATACTCAGGCTGGCGAAGGGTGGTCTCTACACGATGGAGCGCACTTTGCCGATTCACGGAACAGATACAATGGAGCCAGAAAGCCATGTTTGAACGCTATACGGAAAAGGCACGGCGGGTAATCTTCTTTGCCCGGTATGAGGCGAGCCAATTTGGCAGCCCTTACATCGAAACCGAGCATCTGCTGTTGGGATTGCTACGGGAGGACAAAGCGCTGGCCAACCGCTTCCTGCGTTCGCAGGCGGCCATCGAATCCATCCGCAAGCAGATTGAGGCGCACACCACGATCCGCGAGAAGGTATCGACGTCAGTGGACCTGCCACTGAGCCATGAGTGCAAGCGCGTGCTGGCCTATGGCGCGGAGGAAGCGGAACGGCTGAACCACAAGCACATTGGCACCGAGCACCTGCTCTTGGGCATCTTGCGGGAAGAGAAGTGCTATGCGGCGGAACTGCTGCACGAGCGGGGCTTGCGCCTGTCGCAGGTGCGGGAAGAGATTGCGCGTTCCACCTCGGAGAAGGTGACGACCAGCCGGGCCAAGGAAAGCTCGCTGTTGAACGAGTTCTCGCGCGACCTGACGCAGGCGGCGATGGATGGCTCGCTGGACCCGCTGATCGGGCGCGACCACGAGTTGGACCGGGTGATCCAGATATTGTGCCGTCGCACGAAGAACAACCCGGTGCTGATTGGGGAGCCGGGCGTGGGCAAGACGGCCATCGTCGAAGGACTGGCGCAGCGCATTGCGGACGGGGAAGTGCCGAGCTTTCTCGCCGACAAGCGGATTCTTTCGCTGGACCTGAGCCTGATCGTGGCCGGGACGAAGTATCGCGGGCAGTTTGAAGAGCGTTTGAAGACGATCATGAAGGAGCTGATGGAGAACCAGAACGCCATCATCTTCATTGACGAATTGCATACGCTGGTGGGCGCTGGTTCGGCTGAAGGTTCACTCGATGCGGCCAACATTCTGAAGCCGGCGCTGAGCCGGGGCGAAGTGCAGTGCATCGGGGCGACGACGCCGGCAGAGTTCCGCAAGTCGATTGAGAAGGACCGTTCGCTGGAGCGCCGCTTCCAGGCGGTGAAGGTGCCGCCGCCGAACGAGAAGGATGCCATCCGCATTCTGATGGGCGTCAAGGAACGCTACGAGAAGTTCCACGCCGTGGCCTACACGGACGATGCAGTGGAAACGGCGGTGTATGCCTCGAACCGCTTCATTCCGGATCGCTTCCTGCCGGACAAGGCGATTGACCTGCTCGATGAAGCGGGAGCGCGGGTGAAGCTGCGGCAGACGACGCTGCCACCCGACATCGCCGACATACAGAAGCGCGTGAAGTTCATTGTGCACCGCATGGAGAACGCCATTGCGAACCATGAGTTTGAGAAGGCGCGTTTCTACAGCGATGAGGAGCGCAAGGAGCGGGAAAACCTGCGCCTGCTGCGCGAGAAGTACAACCTCGACGACACCTCGACGGGCGTGGTGAACAAGGACGACATCGAAGATGTCGTGGCGCGCTGGACGGGTGTGCCGATGACGGCCATACGCGAAGAAGAAGTCTCGAAGCTGTTGCGGATTGAGGAAGAACTGCACAAGCGGGTGATCAGCCAGGACCGGGCGATCAGTGCGCTGGCGCGGGCCATACGGCGTTCGCGCGCGGGCTTGAAGTCGCCCAAGCGGCCTTCGGGCAGCTTCCTCTTCCTGGGCCCGACGGGCGTGGGTAAGACGGAAGTGGCGCGAGCACTGGCCGACTTCCTGTTTGGCAGCGAGAAGTCGCTGATCCGCTTTGACATGAGCGAATTCATGGAGAAGCACTCGGTGTCGAAGCTGATTGGTTCGCCGCCCGGATACGTGGGCTATGAGGAAGGCGGGCAGTTGACCGAGCGCGTGAAGCGCAACCCGTATTCGATCATCCTGCTGGACGAAATCGAGAAGGCGCACCCGGACATCTACAACATTCTGCTGCAGGTGTTTGAAGACGGCCAGTTGACCGATGGCCTCGGCAACACGGTGGACTTCAAGAACACGATCATCATCATGACGTCGAACCTGGGCGCGCGCTTCCTCGACAAGAAGAAGGGCATTGGCTTTGATGCGCCGGTGGAGAAGGGCCTGCAGCCGAAGGTGGAAGACCAGGTAATGGCGGAAGTGAAGCGCGCCTTCAACCCCGAATTCCTCAACCGTCTCGACGAAGTGATTCTCTTCACCTCGCTGGTGGACGAAGACCTGCTGCGCATCATGCATCTGCTGGTGGACCAGATCAATACGAATCTGGTGGACAAGCAGGTGAAGATACGGCTGTCGGACGATGCGGCACGGTACATCCTTGAGAAGACGATGGTGGACCGCAGCTACGGAGCGCGGCCGCTGCGCCGGGCGCTGCAGAAGTACATTGAGGATCCGCTTTCGGAAGCGGTGATACAGGGTTCGCTGCCGCGGCCGAGCGAGCTGGAAGTCTATCTTTCGGACACGGGGCTCTTTGTGCGCCCGGTGCAGGCCGAAGGGGAAGAAGCGCTGGTGGGCGCGGGTGGTGGCGATGCGCCGCCGGCCGAGGGCACGCCGCTCTACACCTTCTAGCGGTAGAGCCAGTCGCGATCGAAGAGCAGAATGACGGAGCGGCTGAGCCGGCCTTCGCCGGCCCGGCCGCCCGCCACATAACTAAGCAAGACACGAGGGCCGACAAACTCGATGGCGGTATAGCAATACCAGCCCAAGGGGTCGGCCTCGATGTTTTTGCGTCGGACCCAGGTGCGGCCCTCATCGCGGGAGATGGCCACGGTGAGCGGGGTGCGGGGCTTGTTGGGGGTGTCGTTCCAGACGGCGATCAGGTGGCGGGTGCCGGGGATGCGCTTGATGGAAGCCGGGGACAGTGGCGAGGTGAGAGTGGAGGGCGCGGGGGCGGACCAGGTGAGGCCGCCATCGCGGGAGTGGGAGAAGTACTGGCTGCCGAGGCTGGTGCGGAGGAAGAGCAGCAGGCGGTTGCCGCGCAGGGCCACCACGCCCGGTTCCTGATAGCCATTGGGGCTGTCGGGGTGGGAGAGGCGGGTTTCGGATTCGCGCCAGGAGCGGCCCTCGTCATCGGAATAGAAGACGGAGACGACGCCACGCATGTTGAACTGTTTGGGGTCTTCGGAGGTGTTGTCATGGCGAGCGACGGGAGCGAGGAGGCGGCCATTGGGGAGTTGGATGACGCGGTCGTTATTGAGGACGTAGTAACCGGGTGTGGAGATGAGGGGCAGGGGGGCGGACCAGGTGCGGGCCTCATCGTGGGAGAGGTAGAGATAGGGCCGGCAATCGGTGAGGGAGATTTTGTGGAGGGCGAAGAGGGCGATGGCGCCGGAGCGGAGGCGCAGCAGGCTGACGGACATGATGTTGAGGCCGCCGGAAAGGGTGAGAACGGTTTCGTCCTGGGCGGACCAGGTGAGGCCGTTGTCGCGGGAGTAGCGGGAGGCGATGTAACCGCTGGCGTGGTCGGAGGTGCCGCCGGTGAAGCGGGTGTAGGCAAAGAGGAGGCGGCCATCGCGGAGGGGAAGGAAGGCGCCTTCGGAATTGCGGGGGTTTTCCGGGGTGGGCGGAAGGTCGAGGGTGACGGTGGGTGGGGTGAGGGAAAGGAGGAGCAGGAGGGGAAGGGTCATGGTTGTCTGGCGAGTTGGATTTCGTAGAGGTCGGCTACGGCGCGGTCGAGCTGGCCGTAGACGAGGGTCTGGTCATCGGAGGAAACGGCGAGGGAAGATTCCCAATAGACCGGCAGGTTGTTGAGGGTGTGCAGGAGGCGCGGAGTGGCCGGGGCGCTGAAGGGCTGGAAGAAGATCTGGGGTTGGGCGTTGACGCGCAGGAAGTAGAGGCCGGTGCGGGAAAGGGCCCAGGCGCCGTTGAGGGGGACGGGGAGGTCGAGGACAGGTGATTCCGCGCCGCCCGCGAGGGGCATGCGCCAGAGGCCGGAGGCGGGTTCGCGCTTGGAATAGTAGAGCCACTGGCCATCGGGGGAGACGGCGGAGCGGAAGCCGCCGGCGGCGGTGAACTGCAGGGGGAGGGCGGCCGGTTTAGCGTCATTGAGGGGCAAGCGCCAGATTTGCCAGGTGCCGGTTTGGTCGGAGGCGTAGAAGAGGGAGCGGCCGTCGGGCGACCAGGTGGGGACGACTTCGTTGGCGGTAGAGGAGGTGAGGCGGTGGTTGGTCTGGCCGTCAGCAGAAACGAGGTGGATGTCGCCATTGCCCGCGGCGCGGGTGTCGTAGGCGATCCAGCGGCCATCGGGGGACCAGCGGGGGCTCCCGGTGGTGGGGCCGTTGTGGCTGGTGAGGCGGCGGGGACTGGCGCCGTTGAGGGGAAGGGTCCAGATTTCGCTGTAGCCGCTGCGGGCGCTGCGGAAGGCCACCTGCTGGCCGTCGGGGGAGAGGGCGGGGCCGGAATCGAGGGCGTTTGAATGTGAGAGGGGCTGGGGGGCGGCGTTGGGCTGGAAGCGGTAGAGGTTGATGTCATCGACGCCAATGGAGTAGACGAGCCGCTGGGAACCGGGGGCCATGATGGGGTAAGCGGCGCTGGCCCCGGCGCCGGCAATGCGGACGGCGGCGGCGGGGTCGTTGAGGGGGATGCGGTAGAGGCCGCGGGCGGAGCGTGGCCGATGGAGAGAGGCAATCAGGGAGCGGCCGTCCGGGGTGAAGGTGAAGCCGGTGAAGTGCTGCTTTTCGTGGGTAAGTTGAGTGGCGGGCCCGGCGGGGAGGCCGGCGGAGGAGAGCGGCAGAAGGTGGATTTCGTCGACGCTGTCGTCGGTGGCGCGAAGGAAGGCGAGGGTGCGGCCATCAGGGGAGAGTACGGGATGGCCGTCGAAGAGGACGCCTGGGGAAGGAGAGGGGAGGATGGCGCCGGGGCCAGTTGCCGAGATGAGCCGCAAATGGGCGGGTTGGCCGGCGACGTCGCGCAAGGAGGCGATCAGGCGCTGACCGTCGGGGAGCCAGCAGAGACGGTCGCGACGGGAGAGGGTGGCCCACTGCTGGGGATTGGCTTCGTTCAGATTCTGGACCAGGAGGGCGAAACGGGTGGGGCTTTCCTCGCGGAGGAAGGCGACGCGGCGGCCATCGGGGGAAAGGGCGGGGTGGAAATCGCGAGTGCGAGTGCCGGGGAGCTGGCGGGGTTCGCCGGTGGGGCCGAGCAGGTAGATGCCGGATTGCTCGCCGTTGGCATAGGCGTAGGCGATCCACTGGCCGTCGGCGGAGAGGGAGGGATTGCTGGCCTGGCCGATGGAGGGGGTGAGCAGGCGGGCCTCGACGGCTTCCATGGCGGGGGGGCGCCGGAACCAGCTGAGGCCGGCAAAGCCGAGTGGGAGCAACAGGATAGGGACCAGAAGGTAGGGCGAGAAACGGCGAATCGGCTTCGTTCCGTTCGCGGGTTCTGGAGCTGGTGGGGCGGTGGGACGGGGCTGGAAGACGACCTGGTAGGCGCCCTTGGGAACGTCGATCTGGATGGGTTCGTTTGCTCCGGAACCGGAGTAGTACTCGTTGAGCTTGAGCCGGAGCCGGCGGACCTCGGTGCGGACGACGCTATCGGTTTTGGGGTCATAGTCGGCCGGGCGGCCGAATACTTCCACGCCAAGTACAGTTTCCTTGAGGGGTTGGGGGTTGCCAGCCAGGGCGGCCTCCGCGAGGTAGCGGAGGAGGGTGGCCAGGCGCTCGGAGTTGGCGAACTCCGGGGAAGCGAGCAGGCGGCTCAAGGCGGCGCGGTGGAGCGCGGCTGACCCGGATTCGGCTGGAAAATTCTGGCTCACTGTGTTTTCAACAACTTGGCTGGGGTGGACCACCCCGGATACACCCACTTCCACTGGGAATCGGCACCGGGGAAGAACTAGTTTAGCAACATGCAAAGGCAAAAACTTTGGCTCATGGCCCTCCTGATGGTTACGGGATGGCAAGCTGCGGAAGCGGCGACGATCACGCGGGCAGGGACGTTTACACAAGACGATCAGTTTGTGTCGGTGTCCTTTCTGGTGGATCAGGCCAGCCGGGTCTGGATTGAGACGAACTCGCATGTGCGGGGTGGCTTTTACCCTTCCGTGGCGGTGTTTGAGAGGACCGGGGGGATGTCGCCGCTGGTGGGTTTGGCCTACGGGAATAACGGTGTGTGTGGCGACGGTGTAACCCCACCGGCGAGTGGTGTTTGTGAAGACATACGTTGGGATGGATTCCTGCAGGCAGGAAAATATGTCGCCTTTCTGACCGTGTTTCCCAACCTGGCGGTGGGGCCGACGCTGGCGGATGGGTTTCTGCTGCAGGGGCAGGGAAACTTTACCAGTATGTTCAGTTTTGGCGAGGAAGGTCCGTTTCTGGATCCGGACGGGAACCGGCGGACGGGGGAATGGGACTTGCTGATACGTGGCGACTTTGTGTCTGAGGTGCCAGAGCCGGCGAGCGGGTTATTGCTGGTGGCAGGCTTGGGGCTGGTGTGGATGAGGAGGAGAGGGTGATGAAGTACGGGTGGCTGCTGGGGGTTTTCTGCCTGGCGGGGTGGGGGCAGGTATCGCTGCGGCTGACGGATGACACGACGCTGCGGACGGCGCAGCCGGGCACACCGGGGGGCAGCCTGCCGCAGTTGGCGGTGAACGCGGGGGCGGTGACTTACCTGGAGTTTGACTGGGATGAGTATCCGGCGCATCGGACCAAGGAGGACTTCGCGGGGGCGCGGCTGTGGCTATACGCGAGCCGGCGGACGAAGGAAGGCAGCATTACGGTGCGGCCGACCTGCCGGGGCTTTGCGGAGGCGACACTGACGCTCGACAACCGGCCGGTGTGGAACTGCACGGGGCCGGCAGTGACAGTGATGGCGCCAGCGGCGGGGCAGTGGGTGACGGTGGATGTAACGGGGATGATTGAGAACCGCGTGACGGAGGCGCTGGGGCTGGAAATCAGCACGGTGGACGCGGACGTGGTGTTTGACAGCAAAGAAAACATGCTGACGAGCCAGCCACCGCGGCTGGTGGTGGATTTGCGGCCGAATGTGGGGCCGGCGGGGCCGCAGGGGCCGCAAGGGCCGCGGGGGACGCAGGGACCAATGGGGCCAACAGGGCCGCCAGGAGAGCGAGGCATCACCGGGATTCCGGGCATACCCGGCCCGCCGCTGGGGCCGTATGCGGTGGAGTGGGTGCACGAAACCAATGACCTGCCACCTGGCGGCAACTACGACTCGAAGACACTGCGGTGCCCGCGCGGGGTGGTGATTGCGGGAGGCTGTGGCCGGCGGACCAGTGGAGCTAACGGCACACACCTACGAGTGCTCTACAACGGACCGGACATTGAAGGAAGTCGTTTGCCGGAGGGTTCGCGCGTGACGGGTTGGCGGTGTCACGTGATCAACTCGGCCGTGGCGACCAACCTGGACTACGACATCTGGGTGGCGTGCGCCACGCTGCAGGAACCAGAGGAATAGAGGCCATGAAGTACACAGGAAAGTTTTTGCTGCTGGGATTGCTGGCGGTGAGTGGCGGTTGGGGCCAGACGGCGATGCGGCTGGTGGCGGACACGACGGTGCGGCACTCGCAGCCGCAGGCGACGGGGGGCAACCTGGGGCAACTGGCGGTGAGCAGTGATGCGATCAGCTATGTGGAATTTGACTGGAGAGAGTGGCCAGCCTTTTTGACGAAGGCTGACTTTCGGAGTGCGCGGCTGAGGCTGTATGTGAACCGCCGGAACCGGGCGGGGCGGCTATGGGTGAAGTCGATTTGCACGGCGATACCCGAGCAGAGCCTGACGATGTGGAACCGTCCGCCATGGGAATGCAATGGACCGCAGACACAAGTAGTCGTGCCCGAGGCAGGGCAGTGGTTGACGGTGGACGTGACGGACATGCTGGCGAACCGGCTGGGGGAGGGGCCCTTGAGCTTTGAGCTGTTCAGCAGTGAAGCCGATGTGGTGATGGACAGCAAGGAGAGCACGACGACGAGCGAGGCGCCGCAATTGATTGTTGAGTTTGCCCTGCCCGCGGGGCCAGCCGGATTGACCGGACCGGCGGGACCAGTGGGGGTGCCCGGCGCACCGGGACTGCTGGGGCCGGTGGGGCCGCAAGGACCTCCGGGGCCACAGGGTCCGGCTGGCACGCGACCGACAACGACGCAACTTTACTGGCGCTCAGATCGAGCAAATTGCGGACCGCGGGAAATCTGCACATTGACGCGGGCTTGCCGTGAGGGCGATGTGCTGATTGGAGGCGGGTGCGGACATCGGGACTACAACGATGCTGTGCAGGACATACGGTTGAACTACAACGGACCGTCGCTGGATGGGCAGCGCGAGGATGAGCGGTCGCCGGTGCAGGGTTGGCGGTGCACGGTGATGAACAATTTCTACTTCGCTTCGCGCGACTTTGAGATCTGGATCAGTTGCGCGACCCGTCAGCAATAGGAGGGCAAAGAAGATGAAAGCGAAATCTGTATTGGTTGGGATGGTGATGCTGGTGGGGTTGCGAGCCGAGTCCCCGCTACGGTTGACGGCGGATACGACAGTGCGGGAAGCGCAGCCGGATTTGCCTGGAGGAAACCTGCCGCAGTTGGGGGTGGGCAGGGGCAGTGTGGCGTATTTGCGCTACAGCCTGGAGGAAATGCCGCGGCAATTGGGAGCGGGGGATTTGGCAGAAGCGCGGCTGCGGTTGTATGTGAGCCGGCGGCTGTCGGCGGGCCGGTTGGCGGTGCGAGCCACCTGTCAGGAGTTTGCCGAAGCCAGCCTGACGTGGCGGAATCGGGCTGGCGTGACTTGCGCGGGCGATGCGCGGGTGGTGGACATCGCCGCAGCGGGACAGTGGGTGAGCCTGGATGTGACGGCGTTGGTGGAGGGGCGGCTGGGTGGATCTGGGCTGGGTTTCGAATTGAGTTCGGAGGATGGGGAAGCATTCTTTGACAGCAAGGAGAATGTTGCCTCGGGGCAGGCGGCGCAACTGGTGTTGCGCTTCCGCTCACCGCGGGGACCGGTGGGGCCAGCGGGGCCAGCGGGTGAGGCGGGTCTGCCCGGACCGATCGGGCTGACTGGCGCAGCGGGGCGGGTGGGCTTTGAAGGGCCACCGGGAGCGGTGGGTCCGCCCATGAATGTACGCTGGGTGTCGCGGCGGGTGACCTGTGGGGTGTTCGACGTGTGCACCGAAGAAGTGGCTTGTGCAGCGGATGAGGTAACGGTCAGTGGGGGGTGTGGTCACCGGGATTTGAATAACGCCAACGAGGACTTGCTGGTGTTGTGGGATGGTCCGCACTTCAGTTCCGGGATGGTGCGGGGCTGGCAGTGCCGGATGAACAATTCCAGTGTGGTGGCGACCCGGCAGTTTGAAGTTTGGGCGGGCTGTGCGAAGAAGCCTTGATGGGTAAGTAGAGGTAAGTATGAGAAAGATTCCAATATTACTATGGTTGGCAGCGACGGGATGGGCGCAGGTATCGCTGCGGCTGACCGACGACACGACGCTGCGGACGGCGCAGCCCGGTATGCCGGGGGGAAGTCTGCCGCAGTTGGCGGTGAACGCCGGGGCGGTGACTTACCTGGAATTTGACTGGGATGAGTATCCGGCGCATCGCAGCAAGGAGGACTTCGCGGGGGCGCGGCTGTGGTTGTATGCGAGCCGGCGGACGAAGGAAGGCAGCATTACCGTGAGGCCGACCTGCCGGGGCTTTGCGGAGGGGACGCTGACGCTCGACAACCGGCCGGTGTGGAACTGCACGGGGCCGGCGGTGACAGTGATGGCGCCAGCGGCGGGGCAGTGGGTGACGGTGGATGTGACGGGGATGATTGAGAACCGCGTGACGGAGGCGCTGGGGCTGGAAATCAGCACGGTGGACGCGGACGTGGTGTTTGACAGCAAAGAAAACATGCTGACGAGCCAGCCGCCGCGGCTGGTGGTGGAGTTGCGGCCAAAGGTGGGAGCGCCAGGCTTGCCAGGAAGCCAGGGCGCTACAGGGCCACAGGGGCCGATGGGTCCGATGGGTCCGATGGGTCCGGAAGGGGCGCAGGGTCTCGCGGGCATTCCAGGCTTGCCCGGTCGTCCGCTGGGGCCTGCGGATGTGCGCTGGAAAGTCTACCGGACTGAATGTGCGGAAAACAAGGGCTGTTCATTTTCGCTGACTTGCGACGCAGGGTATCAAGCGATTGCCGGCGGATGTGGGCATGCGGATTGGAACGCGGCGTCTGAATACATTCGCGTGACCTATAGCGGTCCTCTCATTGAAGGCCCGCGACTGAATGAAGGAAGCTTGGTGAGTGGTTGGAGGTGCGGGGTGACGAACGACAACTTTTTCAACACCCTTGACGTGGAGGTGAGAGTGCTATGCGCGCGGCTGAAGTAGAACAGGCCAGGAGAAAAGGAATGATGCAGAATTTAGGGTGGCTCTATTGCGCACTGCTCTGGACCAGCAGCGCGGCCTTCAGCCAGATACCCTTGCGGCTCATCGCGGACACCACACTGCGCCACTCGCAGCCGCAAGCTGGCGGAGGAACTTTGGGACAGCTTGAGGTGAGCAGTGATGCGTTGAGCTATCTGGAATTTGGGTGGGAGGAGCTACCGACTTACCTGACCAAGTTGGAATTCCGCAGCGCCCGCCTGCGGGTATTTGTGAACCGGCGTAACCGGGCTGGCCGGATTTGGGTGAAATCCATATGCACTGGAATTGCGGAGAGAAATCTGACGATGTGGAGCAGACCGACTTGGGAGTGCAATGGCCCACAAAAGCAGGTGGTGGCACCGGAAGCGGGTCAATGGATGGTTGTGGATGTGACTGAGATGCTGGAAAACCGCTTGCGGGAAGGGGCATTGAGTTTTGAGCTGAGCAGCAGCGAAGCGGAGCTTTGGCTGGACAGCAAGGAAAACACCACCACCAGCCAGCCGCCGCAACTGATTCTGGAATTCGATCTGCCCGAGGGGCTGCGGGGGCCAACAGGACCCGCCGGTCCGCCAGGAGAGAGCGGTCCGGTGGGGCCGACGGGTCTGACGGGGCCGGCGGGAGACCCAGGAGCGCAAGGCCCACGAGGGCCGAGTCCGAGCAATGGCTCGATCTATTGGATATCAAAACGGATGGAATGTGGAGGGCTCGATCGTTGCACGGAAACGCTGTCTTGCCAGGCGGGAGAAACCACGATTGGCGGAGGCTGCGGTCATCGGGACATCAATTCGGCGGCAAACGACATCCGAGTCAACTATAGCGGACCCATATTGGAAGGCGCGCGAGAAGATTCCAGTTCCACCGTGCGGGGATGGCGGTGCACCGTGAAGAATCTATGGATATCCGCGAGCCGGGATTATGAGATCTGGTTAGGTTGCGGACGGCGCCTGCCATGAGGGGTATGAACATGAATTCAAGGAATTGCTTGCTGTGGATGCTGGCTGCCGCGGTGCAGCTTTGGGGAGAGACCCCGTTGCGCTTAACCGGAGACACAACAGTGCGGCAAGCACAGCCTGCACTCTCCGGCGGCACGCTGCCGCAGCTGGGGGTGGGAAACGGGATGATGAGCTATTTGCAGTTCAGCTTGCAGGAAGTACCCGCGGGTTACCGGAATGAAGATCTGGCAGAGGCGCGGCTACGCCTGTACGTGAACCGGCGCGCCGCAGCGGGGCGGCTTGCTGTGCGGGGGGGCTGCGCTCCGTTTTCGGAATCCATATTGAGTTGGAACAGCCGGGGCGCCAATCCTTGTTCCAGCGATGCGGGATTGGCGGATATCGCTGAAGCGGGGCAATGGGTGAGCGTGGATGTGACTTCGCTGGTAAAAGGCCGGCTGGAAGAGGGATCGATTGCGTTGGAACTGAGCAGCGCCACTGAGGCCTACTTCGATAGTAAGGAGAATATGGCATCGGGGCAGGCGGCTGAGCTGGTATTGCGCTTCCGGTCGCCACGCGGGCCTGCGGGGCCTGCCGGGCCAGCTGGGCCCACCGGCCTCAGAGGCCCCAGGGGTCCAGCCGGAGCGAAGGGTCCACCGGGGCGGCCAGGACCAGAGGGTGTGTTGGGGCCTGCCATGCAGATCCGATGGACTTCGCTAAGGGGAGTTTGCACTCCCGAAACCCGCTGCGAACCAAAGGTCCTTTGCGAGTGGAATGAGATTGTTGTCAGTGGGGGCTGCGGCCATCGCGACGTGAACGATGCGATGGATTCCATCGAGGTGGTCTGGGGAGGCCCAGAACTGAATGGCAGCCGCAACAACCCGGAATCGCGGGCAATTGGGTGGCGCTGCATCTTGAACAACAAGGATGACTTCTATTCGCGCAGCTACGAGGTGTGGGCGGGGTGTGCGAGACGCCCCTGAGAGGCGGGTGTTCGAATAGAATCAAGAGCAGCAGTATGATGAGCTCTTTTCGACGCCGCCTGACGGCGCTTTGCGCCGTCGCCACCCTGCTTCCGCTGCCCGCACAGGACGGGCCCGAAAGCGTACTCCCCCAGACCAAACGCTTCGCGAAACGGACGGTGATTGCCGGACTCAACAACCCCTGGGAAATCACCTGGGGGCCGGACAATATGCTGTGGGTGACCGAGCGTTCGGGCAAACGCGTGAGTCGCGTGAACCCGCAGACGGGTGAGAAGACCGTGGCGGTGGAAATTGCCGAAGTGTCCGCGCCGGGCGGACAGGACGGGTTGATGGGCATGGCCCTCGATGCGGATCTGCTGAAGGGCAAGAACCGCGACCACGTGTACCTTGCCTATACCTACCAGGACCTGCAACTGCCCCCGGACCTGCGCGTGGCCGACCCGAAGAGCCCCTACCGGCAGCTCTACGGCAAGATTGTGCGCTACCGCTATGACGCCGCGACGGGCAAGCTGGTAGAGCCGAAGGAACTGGTGCGGGGCTTGCCGGCCGGGAATGATCACAACGCCATGCGGCTGAAGATGGGGCCGGACCGCAAACTGTACATGGCGATTGGGGACCAGGGCAATAACCAGTTGGGGAACTTCTGCCATCCGATTCTGGCGCAGCGGCTGCCGACGGCCGCCGAGATGCGCAAGCGGGACTTTGCCGCCTAGGAGGGCAAGGTGGTGCGCTTTGAGCTGGACGGCAGCGTGCCGAAAGACAACCCCCGGTTGAAGGGAGTGGTGAGCCATGTGTGGACCTACGGCCACCGCAATACGCAGGGCCTGGACTTTGGGCCAGACGGCACGCTGTACGCAGCGGAGCATGGCCCGAAGACCGATGACGAGATTGATGTGCTGGTGAAGGGCGGCAATTACGGTTGGCCCCATGTGGCGGGCATGCGGGACGACAAGGCTTATGAGTACGCACGCTGGGCCGAAGCTTCGACGCCGTGCAAGGACCTGCGCTTCTCGGATCTGGCGATACACCCGGCGGTGCCGCGCGAGGCGGAAACCGCCTTCAAAGAACCGATGGTGGAACCGATTGCGACGCTGTTTACGGTGCCGACGGGCTTCAACTTCGCCGACCCGAAGTGCGCCGGGGTGGACTATATCTGCTGGCCGACGGTGGGCATTTCGGGTGTGGAGTATTACGGCGGCTATGCCAACGGCGTGCCGGGCTGGGACAAGGTGTTGCTGATTACGACGTTGAAGCGCGGGTCGCTCTACATACTGCCGTTGACGGCGGACGGGAAGAAGGCGGCGGGAAAGATGAGCCGGTACTTCCAGAGCGAGAACCGGTATCGCGATACGGCGATCCATCCCGATGGGAAGACGATCTATGTGGCGGCGGATTCGGCTGGGCTCGCCGAAGCGGCGGGTGGCGGAGTGACGACGAAGATGGCGGATGCCGGGGCGATACTGGCTTTTACGTATGAAGGCGAGGGTGGGGTGGAAGCGCCAACGGTGAGCCAGCAGAGTACGCAGCAAGTGAAGACGGTGGCGCGGGTGAAGCAACCCGGGGACCTGGCGCCCGCCTTTACGATGGCGCAGGTGGCAGCGGGCAAGGTGGTGTATGAAGGCTACTGCGCGGTGTGCCACGGGAGCACGCTGGTGAATGGTACCTTTGGCACGCCGCTGGCGGGGGCTTACTTTGACCGGCAGTGGAAGGGCAAGCATGTGGGGGCTTTCTATGAGAAGTCCCGGACGATGCCGCCCGCGGCGCCGAAGTCGCTGACGGCGCAGCAGTATGCCGATGTGGTGGCCTATGTGCTGGAGCGCAATGGCTACAAAGCGGGCGAAAAAGCGCTGGCTGGCGGGGACGCCGAGTTGAGCAAGATGTGGCTCGACTAAAGCGCTAACTGCTGCGCGAGGTATTGTGCGACACGGTCAAAGGGGTCGAACCCGAAGGCCTCGCCGATGGGCTTGCGCAGGTTGGAATTGGCGTTGATGTCGTAGAAGACGAGGCGGCCATCGGGGGCTTCGAGATACTCGATGCCGGCGACGTCGAGGCCCCCGGCGGCAACGATGCGTTCCCCGGCGGTGACAGCAGCGGCGGGCACTTCCGGGTAGGGGTGAAACTCAACGGGTTTGGTGGTGGGGAGGGCGCAAGCGCCGTCTTCGCCGGAGGTGGGGTGGCAGACTTCTGACGGGCAAAGGTTGAAGGAGCCGTGCGAGATGACGCGCATGGCATAGAGGAGTTTGCCGCCCAGGAATTCCAGGCGGACGATGCCCTGGCCGGGGGGCAGGGCAAAGTATTCCTGCAAGAGCAGGAGGTTGTCGGGTAGCCAGAGGTCGGGCTGGTTGCGGAGAAGGGTGTGGAGTTCGGCGGGTTCGTTCAAGAGGAACATGCGGGCGCCGCTGCCGCCCTGTTCGGGCTTGACGAGGGCGGGCCAGCCACCCTGCCAGTGGGTGAGGGCCGTGGCGGGGTCATTGAAGGCGAGGGTGCGCGGGTAGGCAATGCCGAGGGTGTCGAGGAGGGTGGCCTGTTCGCTCTTGCGGAGTTCGAGGGTGAAGGCGCGGCTGCCATTGAGCACGCGGTGACCGCGGATTTCAAGCGAGCGGATGAGGGAGAGGCAATAGGGCACGGCGCGGGTGTTGCCGCGGACGTATGCGCTGGGGCTGGCCTGGTTGAAGTAGAGATGGCAGGCGGGGAGTTGGGTGGGACCAAAGGCGCCCTGTTTGAGGTCGATGGCTTCGTAGGGGATGCCGTGCCGTTCGAGGGCGGCGAAGAGGGGCTTCTGCCACTCGGGGTGTTCGTATAGGATGCCAATTTTGCGGGACATGGGGCTTATCGTTTGATGCGGGCAGCGGCCAGACGCTGCAGGAAGGCCGTTTCTTCGTGAAGACCTTCGAGGGCGAGGCGGGCCTCGGCGATTAGGCGGAGCGAACCCACCAGCAGCAGGACCGCGCCCAGTACGCCGAGCACAACGGGCAGGACGTACCAACGGGAGGAGAAGATGGAGACCAGACCGATGGAGACGCTGGTGAGGACAAAGGCGCCGCCGGCGAGGTAGAAAGAGATGAGGGCGCGCATGAGCAGGGAGGCGCGGCGGGACTGCTTTTCCATGTGGGCGGAGATGATGTTGCGGCGCTCCTCGATGAGGACGGAATCGGCGGGGGCGTCCATGAGTTCCTCGAGACGGTCGGAGAGTTTGCGGACACGGTCGACGACGCGGCCGAGGCGGGCGGAGGTGGAGATGATGAGGCTGGCGGCGGCGCTCAAGAGCAGGGCGGGCGTCAGCATGGAGGTGAGCACGTTGAGGGCGCTCGAGAGGTTCTGAAAATTGAGCGGCAGCGTGAGGAGGGGATTCATCGAAGGCTCTGTTTCGATGGTAGCCCGAGTGTCCGCTCGCGGACAGCGGGGAATGGTGGGGGGCGGGTAAGTGATTGAAAGTGCAAGGGCGCGATTTGGCAGCGGGATTGCATATGTAGTGAGCATGATGTCGGGTATCCTGCAGGACTTACGTTACGCACTACGGGGCTTTGCCAAGACGCCGGCCTTTGCGCTGGTGGCGGTGGGCAGCATTGCGCTGGGCATTGGCGCCAATGCGGCCATCTTCCGGTTGTTGGACCAATTGCTGCTGAAGCCATTGCCGGTGGCGCAGCCGGAGCGGACGGTGATGCTGGAGGTGCCCGGGGGCGGCATTGGGTTCTTCACTGGAGACCGGGTGTTCTCGAACGTGGCGTATCGCGTGTTGAAGAGCAAGAGCGACAGCTTTGAGCAACTCGTGGCGGAGTATCACGACCAGGCGAACCTGAACGTGCGCGGGCAGAGCGAAACGGTGCCAGTGGCGCTGGTGTCGGGCAACTACTTCGGCGGGCTGGGACTGAAGCCGAGCTTGGGACGGTTGCTGGCGGCGAGCGATGATGTGCAGCGGAACGGGCATCCGGTGGTGGTGCTGAGTCATGGGTATTTTGTGCGGCGCTTCGGGGGGGATGCGGGCATTGTGGGGCAGACGGTGAGGTTGAACGGCAAGCCGTATCAAGTTGTGGGCGTGGGGCCGCAGGAATTTGTGGGGATGCGGGTGAACCGGGTAGCGAGCCTGTATGTGCCGCTGGCGCAGAAGACGGAGATCACGACGACGTGGGACGGCATGGAGGACCCGAACTTCTTCTTCCTGAACCTTTATGGGGTGTTGCGGGAGGGGGTGACGCGTGAGCGGGCGAAGGCGAATCTGGATGGCTTGCTGCAGCCGATTGTGGAAGGGGAGATGAAGGCGTTTCCGGCCTTGCCGGAGCGGGTGCGGAACCGGATGCTGGCCAAGCGGATGGTGGTGTGGCCGGCGGGGCGGCCAGTGTTGAACCGGGAAGAGGTGATGCGCAGCGCGCTGTATGTGCTGATGGGGATGGTGGGGCTGGTGCTGCTGATTGCGTGCGCGAATGTGGCGAATCTGCTGCTGGCGCGGGCCAGCGGGCGGGCCAGGGAAATGGCGATACGGGTGGCGCTGGGGGCGGGACGCGGGCATTTGACGCGGCAAATGGTGGTGGAGAGTGTGCTGCTGAGTGTGGCCGGTGGGGCCGTGGGGCTGGTGTTGTCGATCTGGATATTGGACGGGATCCTTTGGTTGCAGCGGGGGAATGCGGGTCTTGAGTATTTTCTCGAAACGCGGCCAGACTGGCGACTGGGGCTGTACTGTCTGGGGATCAGCACCGGAGTGGGTTTGCTGTTTGGGGTGCTGCCGACGGTGAAGCGGGCCGGGGATGGGCTGGTGGAAAGCATGAAAGGGCAGGGGTTGGTAAGGAAGGGTTTGGTGGTGGCGCAGGTGACGCTGAGTCTGGTTTTGCTGGTGGCGGCGGGTTTGTTCGCCAAGAGCCTGTGGAAGCTGCGGACGGTGGACCCGGGGTTCCGGACCGATTCGCTGTTGAGTTTCAAGGTGGACCCGTCGTTGAATGGCTATAGCCAGGAGCGGGCAGTGGCGTTTTTTGATCGTTTTGCGGAGCAGTTGGCGGCAGTGCCGGGGGTGCAGAATGTAGCGGTGGCCACGACACCGCTGATTGAGAATCAGGTGAGCACGGTGACGTTCACGATTGAAGGCTATGAGCGGAAAGAGGGCGTGAATACGAATGCGCGGCTGAATTCGGTGGGGGCGGGCTACTTTGGCGCAATGGGGATTCCACTACTGCAGGGGCGTGAGTTTGCGGCTGGAGACGTGGCCAACGGGCGGCGCGTGGCGGTGGTGAACGACGTGTTTGCCAAGAACTTCTTCGGCGGAAATGCGCTGGGAAAACGCTTGGGCTTTGGCTTGAGTTCAGAGCGGCGGGAACGGCTGGAAATCGAGATCGTCGGTATTGTGAAGGATGGCAAGAGCCAGAACTTGCGGGAAACCGAGCCGGCACGATTTGTGTACTTACCCTACAGCCAGACGGAAGGCTTGCAGGGGATGACCTACTACCTGCGGGCGAGTGGCCGGCCGGAGGTGTTGACGAGCGAGGTGCAGCGGGTGTTGCGGCAACTGGATGAGAACCTGGCCTTGTACCGGGTGCAGACGATGGCGACAACGATGGACCAGAGCCTGGAACTGGAGCGCACGCTGGCAGTGTTGTGCAGTGCCTTCGGGTTGATGGCGACGCTGCTGGCGGCAATTGGGCTGTATGGCGTGATGGCCTACAACGTGGCGCGGCGCACGCGGGAGATTGGCATACGCATGGCGCTGGGGGCGGAGCGCGGGCGGGTGATGGGCATGGTGATGCGGGAGGTGGGTGGGCTGGTGGGCGTGGGGTTGCTGCTGGGCGTGCCTGCGGCGCTGGCGCTGGGCCGGGTGGTGGAAGCGCAACTGTGGGGGGTGAAGGGGTGGGATGCCTGGGTGGTGGCTGGGGCGGCGGGCTTGATGCTGGTGGTGGCGCTGGGGGCAGGGTGGTTGCCGGCGTGGCGGGCGAGTCGCGTCAGTCCCATGACGGCGCTGAGGTACGAGTGAAGTACCAGGCGATGAGGGTACCGAGCAGGCCGAGGGCGAGAGCGTTCCAGGCGAAGAGGTCGCCGAAGCGCGAGTAGGGCGTGGTGCGGGTGGGGGTGTCGTACTGGAGGCGGCCACCGGAGCGCTGGTAGGGCGGGAGTTCGTCGATGACGCGGCCGGCGGGGTCGATACTGACGGTGAAGCCATCGTTGGTGGGGCGCAGCAGCCAGCGTTCGTTTTCAGCGGCGCGCATGCGGGCGAGGCGGAGGTGTTGGGTGCGGGCGGCGGAGCGTCCGAAGTAGCCGTCGTTGGTGAGGTTGATGAGAACGTCGGCGCCTTTGGCGGCGTAGGCGCGGACATGGTGGGGGAAGGCGGATTCGTAGCAGATGAAGACGCCGAGCTTGCCGGCCGGGGTAGGGAAGACCTTGAGGTCTTTACCGGGCTGGAAGGTGCCTGCCTCATCGGAGACTTTGTCGACGAGGAGGTTGAAGACGGGGGGGACAAATTCGCCGAAGGGGACGAGGTTCATCTTGTCGTAGACGCCGGCGGGGTTGCCGGTGGCGCTGATGAGCTGGGCGCTGTTGAAGGGGTTGCCCTGGGCGTCGAAGCGGACGGTGCCAAAGAGGAAAGGGGTCTGCGATAGGCGGGCGAGGGAATCGGCCTGGGCACGGAAGGCCGCGTCATTTTCGTAATAGGGGCTGGCAGGGGCTTCGGGCCAGAGCAGGAGGGAGGGGCGGCGGGACTGGGTGTCGAGGGCAGCGTTGAGGGTGATGCGGGCGAGACGGTCGTAAAGGTCAGAGAGCTGTTGGGAGCTCAGGTTGCCGTGTTCGGGGATGTTGGGCTGGATGGCGATGGCCTGGAAGGCGCCGGCCTTGACGGGGGGGAGATCCGGCAGGAAGTAGAGAATGACGAGGGGGGCACACCAGAGGAGCTGGCGGCGTTCGTGGCGGAGATACCAGGTGGCGATGGAGGCGCCAATGAGGGCGAAGACGCAGCTGAGACCGTAGACGCCCAGGATGGGGGCGAGGCGCATGGGGAGGCCCATTTCGATGCCAGCGTTGCCGAGCAGCAGCCAGGTGAAGCCGAGTTCGGCGTGGGTGCGTTCGAGGCCTACCCAGAGGAGGGCGAGGGCGGGCGGGGCCCAGGGGACGGCGATGAGATGGCCGGCGAGGGTGGCGAAGACAGCCAGGTGGAGGCCTTTGGCGAGGGCAAAGAGGAGGAAGAGAATGAGGGCGAGCCAGCCAGGCATGCCGCCGTGCTGGGCGAGGGTGTCGCGGATCCAGTAACAGGTGCCACCCCAGTGAAGGATGCCGGCAAGCCAGCCGAGGAGGAATCGCTGGCGGGCGGACTCGATGGAGCCGAGGGTGATGAGCAGTGGCGTGAGGGCCAGCGGGGCGAGGAGGTTGAGGGCGGGGTCGGGCTGGATGAGGACGAGCAGGAGGCCGGTGAGGGCGGCCAGGCTGTA
>VFQU01000696.1_pt1 | contig 25615 bp, 23 predicted proteins | sample 3512311 | NCBI WGS metagenome assembly VFQU01 (sample SAMN10412377, study PRJNA504923) | tailings metagenome | isolation source: Relicate 3 Philex TSF3 active mining site | place: Philippines: Tuba, Benguet | collected 2017-08-29
CGCCGGCGACCTGCATGGCCTGAACACGCTGGAGCACCAGCCGGCCAAGGTCGCGGCGATGGAGGGCATCTGGGAGACCGAGCGGGGCGCGGGTCTGCGCCTGTTCGCGCTGCCGAACGAGGAGACCCGCAGCAACGACTACGAGATCCAGATTCCCAAGCTCGCCAGCCTGATCCTCACCCACGAGCTCGACGGGGAAGTGAAGGGCCTGAACGACTTCGAGCATCACCCGCCAGTGGCACCGGTGTTCTGGTCGTTCCGGGTGATGGTGGGCATCGGCCTGCTGATGTTGGCGGTGAGCTGGCTGGGCGTCTGGCAGCTCAAGCGACGCGGCGAGCCCGCGCGCTGGCTGCTGCGCGTGCTGGTCGGCATGACCTTCGCAGGCTGGGTAGCGACGCTGGCGGGCTGGTACGTCACCGAGATCGGCCGCCAGCCTTGGGTGGTGTATGGCGTGCTCAGCACCGCGGATGCGGCCTCTAGAGTTCCGGCACCGCTGATCGGCATCAGCCTCGGCCTCTATCTGTCGATCTACGCGGTGCTGCTGGTGGCCTACATCAGCGTGTTGTTCCACCTCATGCACAAGGCCTCGAAGGGCGAGCTGGACAGCAGCATCGGTGTCCTGCCCGAGGGCCAAGCTCACGAAGGAGTACGCGCATGAGCGCCTGGCTGCCGGAAATCTTCCTCGCTCTGATGGGCCTCGCCATGCTGGCCTACGTCGTGCTCGACGGCTTTGACCTCGGCGTCGGCATCCTGCTGCCCGGCGGTGACGAGGCGCAGAAGGACACGATGATCGCCTCGATCGGCCCCTTTTGGGATGCCAACGAAACCTGGCTGGTGCTGGGCGTGGGCATCCTGCTGATCGCCTTTCCGATGGCGCACGGGGTGATCCTGAGTTCGCTCTACCTGCCGGTGACGATCATGCTGATCGCGCTGATCCTGCGCGGCGTGGCCTTCGACTTCCGGGTCAAGGCGCGGGCCAAGCACAAGCACCTGTGGGACCGCAGCTTCTTCGCAGGCTCGGCGCTGGCCGCGCTGTCGCAGGGCTTCATGCTCGGCGCCTACATCCTCGGTTTTGAATGGAGCTTGGCGAACTTCGCTTTCGCCAGCTTCATCGGCGTCTGTCTGCTGGCGGGCTATGCCCTACTCGGCGCGACCTGGCTGCTGATGAAGGCCGAAGGCGAGCTGCAGGCAAAGGCCGTGCGCTGGGCGCAGCGCGCGCTGTGGCTGACGGGCATCGGCATCGGCGCGGTCTCTGTCGCCACACCCATGGTCAGCGCGCGCATCTTCGAGAAGTGGTTCAGCCTGCCCAACTTCATCCTGCTGCTGCAGATCCCGCTGATCACCGCTGCCCTGTTTTTCATCGCCCTGCGCGCCCTGAAGCGCATGCGCGAGGGCGACCTGCGCAGCCCCTGGCAGCCCTTCACCTGCTCGGTGGGGCTGTTCGTGTTCGCCTTCCTTGGCCTCGCCTACAGCTTGTTTCCGTACCTGGTGGTCGACCGCATCACCATCCACGAGGCAGCGGCCGCTCCGGGCTCGCTCATGATCATCCTGTTCGGGGTAGGCCTCACCCTGCCGGCCATCCTCGCCTACTCGGCGTACACCTACCGGGTGTTCTGGGGCAAGGCGACCCAGCTGCGCTACTACTGAACGCCCGGGCTTGACCGGGAGCGAATGAATCCGGCCTCATCCGGGGCCCGCCGCATGGTTCGCCCCGGATGACCCTGCTCAGTCTGCTCGCCCTCGTCGCCTTCGCCCTGTTCCTGCAGCCCTTCCTGCACCGGCTGTGGCTGGCGCGCCGGCGCGACCGCCTGCGCCAGCTCATCGAGGCCGAGCGCGGCAGCCGGGTGATCCTGCTGGTGCATCGCGAGGAGCGCATGAGCCTGATGGGCGTGCCGCTGCTGCGCTACATCGACATGGACGACGCCGAATCGGTGGTGCGCGCGGTGCACCAGACGCCGCCGGAGCAGCCCATCGACCTCGTGCTGCACACGCCCGGCGGGCTGGTGCTGGCCTCGCTGCAGATCGCCCGCGCGCTGGCGCGGCATCCCGGCCCAGTGCGCGCCCTGGTGCCGCACTACGCGATGTCCGGCGGCACCCTGCTGGCGATCGCCGCCGACGAGATCGTCATGAGCCCGCATGCGGTGCTGGGCCCGCTCGACCCCGCCATCGACGAGGTGCCGGCGGCTTCGATCCTGCGCGCGGTCGCGCAGAAAGACCCCAAGGATGTCGACGACGACACACTGATCCTCGCCGACCAGGCGCAGATGGCGATCCGCCAGCTGCGCGAGAGCCTCACCGACCTGCTGCTGGCCCGGCTTGGCAAGGAGCGCGCCGAAGAAGTCGCCATTGCACTCACCGAGGGCCGCTGGACCCACGACTACCCGATCACCCCCGAGCAGGTCACCGAGCTCGGGCTCAAGGTCAGCATCGACATGCCCGAATCGGTGCTGGACCTGATGGCCCTGTACCCGCAGCCGATGCGCGGCCTGGGCGGGGTCGAGTACGCGCCGCGCGAGCGGCAGATCGCCGAGGAAGAAAAGCCCAAGTGAGGCTGCCCTCAGCCGCTCGCGCCGGCAAGCGTACTCAGACCAGCAGCATCGCCACGAACCACAGGCCGGCCAGCAGCTCGATCGCGGTGCTGCGCTCCGGTGAGCGGCCCACGGCCAGCAGCAGGAACAGGTTGTAGGGCAGCGGCGCGAAGTGCAGCGTCACCGCCAGCCAGGCCGGCGCGCCGCCGGCGAGCAGGGCCAAGCCGCTGACGCTGGCCACGACATTGATCAGGCTTCCAATCACCAGCAGGTCGCGCCAGAACAGCCGGCGCATCGGCACCGCGCCCTGCCAGCGCAGACGGAAGAAATCGAGGACAGCATTCGACGACATGGGCGGCAGTCCATTGCTTGCAGGCGCGCAGCGTAATCGAAAGGCTGAGCGGACCGGCACACCGATACCGCCGCCATCCCGGGCGCAGGCGCGTCCACCAAAGCACGAGGCCGACCCTTTCGGGCCGGCCTCGGTCGCTACGCGCTGGGCACGATCGGCTCAGTCGTCCCACTCGGTCTCGCTGTGCAGCACGCGGCCGTCGTATCCGCTGGCGCGCAGCTCGACGCGCTGGCCGTCGGGGCCGACCGCCTCGGCACCCCAGGTCGCGCCCTCGCGGTCGAGGTCGTTGATCTGGGTGTAGCCCTGCGCCTCCAGCGCGGCGATGAGGGCGGCGGCATCGAGCTGGGCGCGCGCGGCCTGGGCGTCGAACACCTCGCCACTGACCGGGTCGACGTGGACTTCGCCCCAGCGGCCGTCGGCGCGGCGCACCTCGGCCTCCCACAGGCCGTCGTCGTACTCGATCTCGCGCACTTCGGCATAGCCGGCGCGGTTGAGCTCAGCGGCGACATCGGCGGAGGAACGCGGGTTGACCGCGTGGGCGGCAAAGGCGAGGCCGACGGCACCGGCGGCGATGGCGGCCATCAGCATGGAGCGACGCAGGGGAAAGGAAGCCTTGAACATGGGTATCTCCTGGAGGGAGGTGGACTCGCCGGGCGGATCGCCGCGGCGTGGTGCACAGTCTCCGGAGCCGGCCTATGCCAACTCTGAGGGCGGGGTTCACGATCGATTTAAGGGCCGCAGGCAGGCTGTGCGCATGCTCAGGCCCGCCCCTCCGCTGCTGATCGCCCTCGCGCTCACCCTGAGTGGCGCCGCACTCGCCCAGGGCACCGACCGCGCCGACACCCGCCAGCTGCGCGAGGCCGTGCAGCGCGGCGAACTGGCCTCGCTCGACTCGATCATCGAAGATGCCCTGCGCCGCAAGCCCGGGCGTCTGGTCGATGTCGAGTTCGACCTCGACGACGACGAGTACGAGATCGAGATCCTCGACGCCAACGGCCGCGTGTGGGAGTTGGAGTACCGCGCCAGCACCGGCGAGTTCAAGACCCTGGAGCAGGACTGATGCGCGTGCTGGTTGCCGAGGACGATGCCGAGCTGGCGCAGCGCGTCTGTGCCGCGCTGAACGAGGCCGGCTTCACCGCCGAACACTGTGCCGACGGTCGAGAGGCCGAGTTCCGCGGCGCCACCGAGGCCTATGCCGCCGCCGTGCTCGATCTCGGCCTGCCCTCGCTGGACGGCCTGTCGGTGCTGCACCGCTGGCGCGAGCAGGGGGTCAAGCTGCCGGTGCTGGTGCTGACTGCGCGCGGGCGCTGGCACGACAAGCTGGCCGGCTTCAATGCCGGCGCCGATGATTACCTCACCAAGCCCTTCCTGCTCGACGAAGTGGTGCTGCGCGTACGCGCACTGATCCGTCGGGCCAGCGGTCACGCCAGCCCGGTGCTGGAATGCGGGCCACTGAGCCACGACGTCAACGCCGGCCGCTTCGCCCTCGACGGCGCCAACCTGAGCCTGACCGCGCAGGAGTCGCGCATCCTCGGCTACCTGCTGCACAACATCGGCCGCATCGTCAGCCGCGGCGAGCTCGGCGAACACGTTTACGAGGGCGGGCACGACCCCGATTCGAACGTGCTGGATGTGCTGGTCGGGCGCATCCGCAAGAAGATCGGGCCCGGCCTGCTGCACACCCATCGCGGCCAGGGCTTCCGGCTCGAAGCGGACGCGGACGCCGGCGAATGAGCCTGGCCGGGCGCTCGCTGCGCACCCGCCTCCTGCGGGTGGGTCTGATCGGCGGCCTGATCTTGAGCGTGCTGGCGGCCTGGCTGCTCGGCGAAGCCTTCCGGGTGATTGCCGAGCGCGGCCAGCTGCGGCTGCTCGAACAGGAACTGGCCGGCATCGTCGGCCGCCTGGAAGCGCGGCCCGACGGCAGCCTCGGCATGCGCGACCGCCCCGGCGACCCTGATTACGAGCGCGTGTTCTCCGGCCGCTACTGGCAGGTCGGCGAGGACGCCAGCGGCTACACCTCGCGTTCGCTGTGGGATTTCCGCGCAAGCTTCTCCACACCCGCCGGCGCGCAGGCGACGCTCGAACGCATCGAGGGCCCCACCGGCCAGTCGCTGGTGACGCTGCGCCAGCAGGTCCAGGTGCCGCGCGTGCGCCTGCCGGTCGAGGTCTGGGTCGGCCTCGACGAAAGCCCGCTGCGCGAGGACGTGCAGCGCTTCCGCGGCCTGACCCTGGTCGCCACCGCCCTGCTGTTCCTGCTGCTCGCGGCCCTGCTGGCGGTGCAGGTGCGGCTGGGCCTGCGCCCGCTGCAGCGTCTGGCCTCCGAGGTCGAACAGGTGCGCCGCGGTGAGCGCGCGCGGATCGGCCGCGAAGGCCTGCCCGCGGAGCTCAGCCCGCTGGTCGGCCATCTTGATGAACTACTGGAGCACCACGAGCGATCGGTGCAGCGCGCGCGCCACGCTGCCGCCGACCTCGCGCACGCGCTGAAGACACCGCTGGCCGCACTGGACGCCGCCGCGCAGCGGCCCGGCCCGGAACTCGCCGAGACCGTGCGCGAACAGAGCGCGCGCATGCAGGCGGCGGTGGCGCGCCAGCTCCAGGCCGGCGTCGCCCGCGATTTCCGCGCGCGCTGCGAACTCGCCTCCGTCGCCACGCCCCTGATCGAGCTGATGCGGCGCATTCACGCGGAGCGCAGCCTGCGGATCGAAGCCGGCATCGAGCGTGGGCTGAAGCTTCCCTACGCCGAGGAAGACCTGCAGGAGCTGCTCGGCAACCTGCTCGACAACGCCTGCAAATGGGCGCGCACGCAGGTCCGGCTCAGCGCGGGCAGCACGCCGTCGACGCTCTGGCTGCAGCTCGATGACGACGGCCCGGGCATGAGCGAGGACGACGCTGCGGCTGCACGGCAGCGCGGCGTGCGCCTCGACGAGCGGGTCCCCGGCTCAGGGCTTGGCCTCGCCATCGTCGAGGACCTGCTGGAGACCACAGGCGGCCGCCTGCAGCTGCAGCGCTCGCCGCTGGGCGGCCTGCGGGCGCGGATCGAGCTCGATCGGTCGGCCTGAACGCAGGGTGCGCGTGTCGCGCACCGCCCTCGACGACAAGACCCATGCCACGACGCCCGCCGCACCGGCCCGCACCGGATATCGCAGAGAGAAGCCCACGGCATCCCGGCCGAACGCCGTCCGTCTGACGAGCTTGCCCTCAGTAGTGGCCCATGTAATCGCGCTTGCCGATCTCCACCCCGCCGTGGCGCAGCAGCGCGTAGGCCGTGGTGACGTGGAAGAAGAACTGCGGCAGGCCATACGACAACAGGTAAGCCTGCCCGCTGAAGCGGCGCTCCTTGGGCGTGCCGGGGCGCAGCACGATCTCACGCGCCTCGCTGCCTTCGAAGGCGGCGGTATCGAGACTGTCGAGAAAGGCCAGGGTGCTGGCGATGCGCTGCTGCAGTTCGTCGAAGGTCTGCTCCGTATCGGGCACGCTGGGCACCTCGACCCCTGCCAGGCGCGCAGCCACGCCGCGGGCGAAGTCGGTGGCGATCTGCACCTGGCGCACCAGCGGGAACATGTCCGGGAACAGGCGCGACTGCAGCAGCGCGGGCGGTTCGATCTTGCGCTCGGCCGCGTGTTCGGCGGCCTTGGTGAGGACGCCGCTCAGGCCGCCGAGCAGCTGTTTGAAGACCGGCACCGAGGCGACATACATGGGCTGCTGCATGGGGAGACTCCTGCAAAGGGGACCCGATGGTAGCCCGTGCGAACGCCGGTCTGGCGCGAGCCCCGCAATCACGAGCAGCGCGCGAACCCTGCTGACACGCCCCCGCGTGGGCTCAGACGCGCGCACAGGGAACGCGGCCCCTCGCTGTCCGCTATCGAACAGCGCGGTGTCCACAGATGGACAGCGGCATGGTGACGACGGCATCGCCTCTCGCCTCTGCTGGCGCGCGTGTGCCTGCACGACGGACAGCGCGGGTGCAGCGGCAGCCGAGGTTTCCTCAGCCAAGCACCGCGCCCGCAGCCACTGAGCGCGAACGCCGTGATCGCGCGGGCCACGCTGGCGCGGAATCTGCTTCTGCGATTCCCAGGATGCTCAAGCCCCGGCCGCGCCCTCACGCTTGGCTCGGCCGAACGCCGCGACATCGCCCACCTGCCAGGCCCTCCATGCGCATTCCCTCCAGCTTCGCCATCCCGCTGATGCTGCTGCTGGCGCTGGGCACTGCGGTCTCCGCGGTCAGTCTGGGCGCCCTGCACCTGCTGCTGTTCAAGCCCCTGCCTTACGCCGATGCGGATGCCTTGATCGAGCCGCGCATGGACCTGCGCGACATCGGCCTGCAGGTCGGGCTGTCGCACGCCCTGTACGAGCTGCTGCGTGCCGACACCGGCCGCTTCAGCGGCGCCGCCGGCGCGCTCGCAGAGCGCCCGCTCACCGATGCCGCGGGACGCAGCTGGCAGCTGCAGCGGGTCACCGCCGACTTCGCCGAAGTGTTGGGCAGCGCGCCCAGCCACGGGCGCTCGCTGCAGGAGGTCGCAGCCACCGAACATCCGCTGCTGCTGGCCGAGGACACCGCGCGGGAGCGCTTCGGCGGCGCCGAGGCCGCGCTGGGGCAAACGCTGCGCCTCAAGGACAGGCAGTACACCGTGGTCGGCGTGATGCCGCGCGGCTTCAGCTTCCCGGACGCCGGCGTCGATGCCTGGACACCCTACGTCCAGACCGCCGACGAGCAGGCCCAGGACGCCATGGGCGGCTTTGGCCCCTTCGTCGTCGTGGCTCGGCTTGCGCCCGGCGTCGGCATCGAAGCTGCGCGCGCCAGCCTTTCCGCGGTGTTGAGCCACGCCGAAGTGCTTGCGCGCCTGCGCACCTCGGGTGCCAAGGTCGAGGCCGACGTGCGCCGATGGCGGGAACGCTACAGCGCCGACCACGTGCGCGCGATCGGCCTGCTGCAGGTCGCGGCCCTGCTCCTGCTGGGGGTGGTCGCCGCCAACCTCGCCAATCTGCTGCTGTTCCGCGTGCTGGCGCGCAGCCGTGAGTTCGCGGTGCGGCGCGCGCTGGGCGCGAAGCGACTCGATCTGCTGCGCGCACTGGCAGCAGAGCTGTGGCTGCCCGCCCTCATTGCGATCACCGTCGGCTGCGCGCTGGCACCCCTCGGCAGCGCCCTGCTGCATCGTCTGGGCCTGCTGCCGAACACCTTGCCGGATGCTGCCGGCGCGCCGTGGTTCGGCCCGCTGGCCGCCGCGCTGCTGATGGTCGCGGCCCTCTGCCTGGTGGTGCTGTCGATGCTGCCTGCGCTTGGCGCCAGCAGCGCGGGCTCGCTGCAGGAACGCGCCCGCAGTGCGGGCCTAGGCAGCAGCCGCAGCCGACTGCTGGTGGCACAGATCGCGCTCGCCACGGTGCTGGTCGGTGGCGCCGGGCTGCTGCTGCGCAGCGCGCAGAACCTGGCCGCGGAAGATCGCGGCTTCGATGCCGAACACGTGCTGCTGAGCTCGGTCGACCTGCAGGACCTCACCGCCGCGGCGAGCGCGCGCGGCGATGCCGACCCGCTGGCCAGCGCGGCCGCCGCCAGCCAGCGCATCGGCGAGCGGGTGGCCGCGGTGCCCGGTGTGGTCGACAGCGCGTTCGCCGACGCCGCACCGTTCGGCCGCTCGCACTTCATCGTCAACGTGCGCAGTCCGCAGGGCGCTGCCGACATCACCGTGCGCAGCAACGGCGTCGGCGAAGGCTTCTTCCGCGTGCTCGGCATGCCGCTGCTGCGTGGCCGCGACTTCTCGCCGGGCGAGGCGGCGCGCGGCGAGGTCGTCGTGGACACCCTGTTCGTCAGCCAGGTCTTTGGCGGACGCGATCCGATCGGGCACAGCGTCAGCCTCGCCAACGACGAGGGGTATCGCGAAGCGACCGTGGTCGGCGTCGTGCCCACGGTGAAGTTCCGCACGCTGGAGGAAGCCCCCGTGCAGGCAGCGCTGTATGAAGCGCTGCGCACGCCGTCCGACAGCCACTACCGGCTGACCCGCACCGCAGGTGATCCCGCAGCACTTGTTGAACCGGTGCGCGCGGCCATGCTGCAGGCCACGCCGGACGCCGTGCTCGCCTATCACCGACCGCTGGAGGAGGCGATCGCCGCCTCGATCGCCGACCGTCGCGCGACCCTGCAGCTGGTCGGCCTGTTCGCGCTCGGGGTGCTGCTGCTGTCGGGCCTCGGCCTGTACGCGGTGATGGGGCTGAGCGTGCTGGAGCGCCAGCCCGAGTTCGGCGTGCGCCTGGCCTTGGGCGCGACCGGCGCGGGCCTGCTGCGGCTGGTGCTCGCGCAGGGCCTGCGCCTGCTGCTGCCGGGCCTCGCGCTCGGCGCGCTGCTGGGCATGGCGGCAGCCGGCTGGCTGGTCGACGATCTGTTCCGCGTGGCAGCGCACGACCCCGGCGCCTGGCTGCTGGCGGCGCTGGCCATTGGCAGCGTTGCCGCGCTGGCCTGCGCCCTGCCGGCGCGGCGAGCCGCGCGCGTCTCCCCACGGCAGGCGATGGACGGCGCCACCTGATCCGATTTGCCGCGGCGCATCGCGCGATCCGCCGCGGCCTGCGATCATGGCGCATGCAGACCTTCAACGAACTTGCCCTTCTCCCGGCCCTCAAGCAGGCGCTCGACGCCGCCGGCTTCCACACGCCCACCCCGATCCAGGCCCTCGCCCTGCCGCCGATCCTCGCCGGCGCCGACGTGCTGGCGCAGGCGCCGACCGGCAGCGGCAAGACCGCCGCCTTCGGCCTCGGCCTGCTGCAGAAGCTCGATCCAGCGACCATCCGCACCCAGGCGCTAGTGCTGTGCCCGACCCGCGAGCTGGCCGACCAGGTCGGCAAGGAGCTGCGCCGGCTGGCCGCAGCCATCCCCAACGTCAAGATCAGCCTGTTCACCGGCGGCGTCGCGCTGGGGCCGCAGCTGGCCTCGCTGACGCATGCGCCGCACATCGTGGTCGGCACCCCAGGCCGCGTGCAGGAGCTGTTGCACAAGCGCGCACTGGATCTGTCCACGATCGAAATGCTGGTGCTCGATGAAGCCGACCGCATGCTCGACATGGGCTTCGAGAAATCGATCCAGGACATCGTCAAACGCCTGCCGAAGGCGCGCCAGGGCCTGCTGTTTTCGGCGACCTGGCCCGAGGCGATCCGCGCGCTTGCCAAGGACAGCCTGCGCGAGCCCGTGGAGGTCGCGATCGAAGGCGAGGCGCACGCGCCGGACATCGACGCGCGCTTCTACGAGGTCGCGCTGGATGCCAAGCCGGCCGCCCTGATGGGCCTGCTGCTGCAGCTGAAGCCCGAGTCGGCGGTGGTGTTCTGCAATACCCGCCGGGATGTCGATGACGTCGCCACCGCGCTGGCGAATGCCGGCTTCTCGGCCGCCGCCCTGCACGGCGACATGGAGCAGCGCGACCGCGACGAGGTGCTGGTGATGTTCGCCAACCGCTCCCTCGGCGTGCTGGTCGCGAGCGATGTCGCCGCGCGCGGGCTCGACGTCAAGGACCTCGCCTGCGTGGTCAACTACGAGCTACCCCACGAGGCCGATGTCTACGTGCACCGCAGCGGCCGCACCGCCCGCGCCGGCGGCAGCGGGCTGGTGCTGAACCTCGTCACCCCGCGCGAGATGCCGCGCGCGCAGGCCATCGAAGCCAGTCGCGGCGAGCCGATCCGCTGGAACCGCGCGCCGCTCAACGCGCGCCCGGTCGACGTGCCGAAGCCGACGATGCGCACCCTGCGGATCGACGCCGGACGCACCGACAAGCTGCGGCCGGGCGACATCCTCGGCGCGCTGACCGGCGCTGCCGGTTTGAGGGCCGAGGCGATCGGCAAGATCGATGTCTTCCCCACGCGCAGCTATGTAGCGGTGCGCGCGGCCGTGCTGAAGGCAGCGATCGCCGGCCTGCAGGCGGGCAAGATCAAGGGCCGCAGCTTCCGGGTGCGGGCGATGTAAGGCGTTCGGGCGTCAGCACTCGAGCTGACGGTGGGCCAGGGCCCACCCTATGCGTGATCTCTGGATTGGCCCGCGAGGCGGAAGGCAACGCGCATCCATGGACGCTCATACGGTGGGCCCTGGCCCACCGCAGCCTTCCATGCCCCTCAGGCTCGCCCTCGCGACAGGCACCTCAGCGATGCTGGTCGATCAGGATCGGATTGCCGTCCGGGTCGATCACCACGAGATGCGCCGGCCCCGTCGTATCGGGCTTCACTTCGGTCGCGAGCGTGAGCCCCCGCGCCTTCAGCGCAGCCTCGATGCTCCGCACGTCCTCGAACTCGGGCAGGGGCTGCGCCTCGCTGTCCCATCCCGGATTGAAGGTCAGCATGGTGCGTTCGAACATGCCCTGGAACAGGCCGATCAGGGTGCTGCCGTTCTTCATGATCAGCCAGTTCTTGTCCTGCGCGCCGGCAAAAGCGGTGAAGCCGAGCGTCTCGTAGAAGGCTCTGGAGGCAGCGATGTCGCGGACGGGCAGGCTGACGGAAAAGGCTCCAAGCTGCATGGCGTGCTCCGAAGGTGGCCGGGTGAACCCGAAGCATGCGCGCGTACGGCCCAAGCTGCACAGAGGCGCAGCCAGCTGCGATCATGTGCGCCCTTCGCGTCGCCGGATCCTCCCGCCCCATGCGTCTCAACAAACACATCGCCGACACCGGCTACTGCTCGCGCCGCGAGGCCGACCGACTTATCGCCGCCGGGCGCATCACGGTCAACGGCCAGCGCGGCGGCATCGGCACCGAGGTCGGCGAGGGCGACGAGGTGCTGCTGGACGGCCGCCCCTTGCCCAAGCGCGAGGAAAAGCGCGGCCGCAAGCACGTCTACATCGCGCTGTACAAGCCGGTCGGCATCACCTGCACCACCGACACCGAGGTCAAGGGCAACATCGTCGATTTCGTCGGCCACGAGCAGCGCATCTTCCCGATCGGTCGCCTCGACAAGGACAGCGAGGGCCTGATCCTGCTCACGAGCAACGGCGACATCGTCAACGAGATCCTGCGCGCCGAGAACCGCCACGAGAAGGAATACCTGGTCGGGGTCAACAACCCGGTGACGCAGGAGTTCCTCACCGGCATGGCCCGCGGCGTGCGCGTGCACGGCCAGATGACCCTGCCCTGCCGCACATCCAGGCTCGCCAAGTACGGCTTCCGCATCGTGCTCACGCAGGGCCTGAACCGGCAGATCCGCCTGATGGCGGCCGCTTTCGGCTACCGCGTGAAGGAGCTGCGGCGCGTGCGCATCGACAACATCAAGCTCGGCGTGCTCAAGCCCGGACAATGGCGCAACCTCACCGACGCCGAGCTGCGCGGGCTGATCCCCGGCCGCACGGAGTGGTGAGCGCACGGGGCCCGCGCGCTTCGGCGGCGGCCTCGCTGATCCGCGCGGAGCTCCACGCACGGGTGTCGGTTCTGGCCCATGTTTTGCGTATGGGTAGGCAGGCGACGGTGTTCCGTCGCCCCGTTCCGGAGCTTCGCCATGCGCCCATTGTCTTCGCGCCCTGCTGCTGCCGCCCTCGCCCTAGGGTTCATCGCCGAGGTCGCCGCTGCCCAGACCTTCATCGGTAGCAACCTCGGCGCCATTCCCGACAACGACGGCACGGCCCGCAGCGTGAGCTTTCTGGTCAGCGGAGTGGAGAGGCCGCTGCGCAGCGTGCAGCTGTCGATGACGCTGCAGCACACCTGGGCCGGCGACGTCAGCGCCACGCTGGTCTCTCCGCTGGGCCGCGCCCGCCTGATGATCTTCGGGCGCACCGGCGTGCAGCGCGGCGCGACCTTCGGAACCGGCCGCGACCTTGACGGCACCTATCGTTTTGGCGACGCCTTCGCGGCCAACTGGTGGAGCAGCGCCCTGCAGGGCTCAACGCTGATGCCGTCGGGTGACTTCCGCAGCGTCACCGGCGGCAACCGGCAGAGCTTGCAGGGGGGCTGCTCCACACACATGGACGCGGTGTTCGGCGGCCTGAGCCCAGCCGAGGCCAACGGGCAATGGACCCTGCTGCTCACCGACAGCGTGACCAGCGATACCGGCAGCATCAGCGCCGCCAGTTTGGAGATCGAGCAGGCGCCGCTGGCCCTCTTCCGTTCGGGCTTCGAGGCAGGCGAGCCCGGCAGTGGCCCCGGGGGCAATCCCGTGCCACCGGGGCTGCCGGCGTGCCAGCGCACCTACGCGGACTTCGACGGCAACGGTCTCAGCGACTTCGCCCTGGTGCGCGCGGAGGGCAGCAACGTCCGCTGGTCGGTGATCCCGAATCTCGGTAGCGACGGCGTCGGCTCCGAGACCAGCTTCGTGTTCGGCGGCACCAGCGACTTCTTCTTCGAGCTCGACTACGACGGCGACGGCCTCAGCGACCCTGCGATCTGGACGGCAGGGGCCCCGGGGCGCTTCCTGGTGCGGCGCTCGGGCCATCCGGGCGGGCCGCCCGTGGAAGTGCCGCTCGGCATCACCGGCGACGATCCGATCCAGCCAGGCGACTACGATGGCGACGGCCGCGACGATCTCGCCCTGGTGTCGCGCCCGCTCGCCGGCGTGGACGGTCCCCATCTGCTGCGCGTGCTGCCGGCACGCGGCGGCGGCGAGCGCAGCCTCAATGTCGGCAGCGGCCAGTCGGGCAGCTATTTCGTCGTCGCTGGCTACGACTACAACGGGGATGGCCTCGCCGACGCACTGACCCAGCGCCCGGATCCCGGCGCGCCCACCATCGGCCAGTTCCAGCTGTTTTCCGGCATGGATGGGACGCTGCTGACCACCTTCAACTTCGGGCTCACCAGCGATTTCCTGCTGCCCGGCAATCGCCTCGGCTCGCGCGTCACCGACATCACGGTCAGGCGCACGGTGGACGGCACCCGACGCCACTTCACCCGCGACATCGCCGGCGGCAGCGACGGGCCCGAGGTGATCTTCGGCGTCGCCAACGATTCGTCCGTCATCGGAGACTTCGACGGCGATGGCATCGATGACCATGCGGTCTGGAGGCCCAGCGCAACGCCCGGCGCCAGTGCGTTCGTGATCCTGCGTTCCACCGACACCGTCTCGCCGCCGCGCGAGGTGCCGATGGGCGCCTCGGCCGACTACCCGGTCGGCAACGCGCGCGTGCGCTAGCGCCCGCTTCGGCAGGCCGCGCGCTCGGGACGCCGGGTGGGCTGCCGCAACCGACGGAAGCAGGCGCACTGCATTCGCCGCGAGCGCACGGGCTCTTGCCTGTGTCGCGGACTGCCTCGACACTTCCGCCCCCCTGCGTCGCCCGCACCGCGACGCGCCCACACCCTGCCAGGGCTCCAGCCAATGAAGCAGCGCATCGCCGTCGACATGGACGAGGTGGTGGCCGACTCGCTCGGCCGCTTCCTGTCGATCTATGAGCGCGAGTACGGCGAGCGCATCGAGCGCGCCAGCCTGGCCGGCCGCCACCTGTTCGACGCGGTGCCGATCGAGCGGCGTGACGCGGTGCGCGCCTATCCGCACCGCGAAGAGTTCTTCCACGATCTCGATGTGATCGAAGGCAGCATCGAGGTGGTGCGCGAGCTCAACGCGCGCTACGAGATCTTCTTCGCCACCGCGGCGATGGAGTACCCGAATTCCTTCCTGCCGAAGTACCACTGGCTGCACCAGCACTTCCCCTTCGTGCCCTGGCGCAACTTCATCTACTGCGGCGACAAGTCGGCGGTCTGCGCCGACTTCCTGATCGACGACCACAGCCGCAACTTCAAGGGCTTCCGCGGCCAGGGCCTGCTGTTCAGCGCGCCGCACAACCTGCACGAGGATGCCCCGCTGCGCCTCCGCGACTGGGCCGACGTCGCCCGCCACTTCGCCCTGTGAGCACGCTGATGAATTCGACCACCCTGATCGGCCTCGGCGCCGCCGTCTGCACCAGCGTGGCCTTCCTGCCACAGGTGATCCGCAACTTCCGCCGGCGCAGCGCCGGCGATCTTTCCCTGCTCGGGTTCAGCGTGTTCACCCTCGGCGTGATGCTGTGGCTGGCCTACGGCCTGTTGATGGACGACCTGCCGATCATCGTCGCCAACGTGTTCACCCTGGGCGTGAACCTGCTCAACCTGGGCCAGGTGCTCTGGTACCGCCGTCGCCCCGCGGCGACGCCGCCCACCGGCTGAGGCAGGCCGCGAACCGGCCTTTACGGCCACGGCCGGGCACGCGACCATCGGCGCGGCCTCACTCCGCCGGGCGGGCGCATGAAATTCTTCGACACCCAGCGTCGCGAAGCGCGCCAACGCAGCCTCTGGCAGTTCGCCTACCTTGGCGCGATTGCCGCCACGGTGCTCAGCATCGCCGGCCTCTGCCTCCTGCTGCTCATGGCCCTGGGCTGGGTGCAGGCCGCCCCGGCGCGGGCCTTCGCGGTCCTGCTCACGGCCGTGGTGGCCGGGGTCGCGGCGGCGGTGCTGCGTGCGCCGCTGCGCGGCGCCAGCGCTGAGCTGCAGGCCCAGCGGCTCGGCGCCATCGCGCTCGACATCGAGGGCAACCCGGAGCACCGCCAGCTGCGCAACGTCTGCGAGGAGATGGCGATCAGCGCGGCGATCCCGCCGCCGCCGATCCGCCTGCTGCCGCACTCGACCTCGGTCAACGCCTTCGCGCTCGGACGTTCGCGCGAGGACGCGGTGCTGGTGGTCAGCGCGGGCAGCTTCGTGCACCTGACCCGCGACGAGCTGCAGGCGCTGATGGCCTGGTGCATCGGCCGCGTGCGCGACGGCGACTGCGCGCTCGACACCGAGTTGCTCAGCCTGCACCACGGCCTGATCGCGCCCTTCGAGCTGTGCATCGACCTGTTCCGCGCCCTGATGGCGCGCGCCGCGCGCATCTCGCTGGGCTACACCCGCCAGGGCGATCCCGCCGATGCGCGCAATTTCGCCGCCCTGCTCGGCCTGCCCCTGCTGCTGGGCGCCCTGGTCAGCGGCCTCGGCTATGTGTTCGCGAGTCTGCTGCAGGCGGCCGCGGTGCGCCGCGGCATGTTCAAGGCCGATGCCGCGGTGGTGGAGCTCACCCGCAGCCGCGAGCCCCTGCTCGGCCTGCTGCTGAAACTGGGGCAGGACTACGCGCTGTCGCGCATGAACATCCGCCTGGCCGACGAGCTGAGCCACTTTTGCTTCGCGCCTTCGGGCTGGCTGGCGCGGCTGTTCATCGAGACCCACCCCAGCGTCGAGCGGCGCGTGCGCCGGCAGGCGGCCGGCATCGACCGCGCCACGCTCGACCTGCGGCCGCGGCGTCGCGCCGCCGACGAGCCCTCGCCCTGGCCCTCATCCGAGCGCCCCGAGCCCGGCGTGCAGCCGGCCTGGACCCGCTTCGCGCAGGCGCTGCCGTTGCCGATGGCGGTGCCGGCGGACGGGCTCGCGGTGCCCGCTGTGGCGATGGCGCTGTCCGCAGCCGGCGTCGAGGCCGCTGGCGAGGTTCAGCCGAAGAGCCCGGAGATGAACGCGCCCAGCAGCCTGCCCGCGGCGGCGCCCTCGCCCGCGGGCGAGGAGCGGCTGCCGCTGGCGGATCGCGACGCGGCGGTCGCCGCCCTGATGGGCCTGTTCGTGCTGCCGCTGCAGCTGTCGCCGCTCAGCCATCTGTTCGCCGCCAACCGCGAGCTGTTCGAGCGCGGCCTGCCGGAGGCACCCGGCTGGTGCGCCCGGCTGCGGCCGCTCGACGGCCCGGCGCGGATCGCCCTGATCGAGCGCCTGTGGCCGCAGCTGGCGGGACTGCCGCCACCGCTGGCGCGGCGGCTGCGGATGGCGCTGCAGAAACGCATGTATGCCGATGGCCACATCGAGCTGACCGAGTGGACGCAGTGGACGGTGCTGGAGTCGCTGGGCCGCCAGCTTGCGCCCCGTGGCCTGCAGATCCGCCGGCAGGCGCTGTCGCAGCGCGAGGCCGAGGCGCGCCAGCTGCTGCGCTGGATGGCCTGCCGCAATGCGCCCTCGGCGGCGGCCGCGCTGGCCGCCCTGCAGGCGCAGGAGGAAGCGCTTGCCCTGAAGGTCTCGGCCACGCTGCCGCAGGAGCACCCCGACCTGTTCGACGGCGCGGTCGATCGCCTCGGCCTGCTGCAGGCGCAGGATCAGCAGCAGCTGCTGGCCGCGCTGGTCAGAATGGCCGCCGCGGATGGCCGGCTGTGCGAACAGGAATGGCTGCTGCTGCGCGGGCTGGCGGCGCTGTGGGACCTCTCGCCCGCGCTGCTGCCGGCGGCGCTCACGTCGAAGGCGCTGGCGGCCTGAAGCCCGGCCTCTCCGCGCCGATTCGCGCTACACGGCGATGCCCGCCGCGTGGCCCGAGGCCCAGGCCCACTGGAAGTTGTAGCCGCCCAGCCAGCCGGTGACATCCATCACTTCGCCGACGAAGTACAGGCCGGGGCAGAGCTTCGATTCCATGGTGCTGGACGACAGCTCGCGGGTATCGACGCCGCCTAGGGTGACCTCGGCGGTGCGATAGCCCTCGGTGCCGCTGGCGATGAGCGGGTAGTGCTGGAGCGCATCCGCGATCTGCTGCAGCTCCTTGGGGTTGAACTGGCGCATCGGCCGGCTCTCGAAGTTCTCCTCGCAGAGGCGCTGGGCGAGGCGCTTGGGCAGCAGCTCGGCCAGCACGGTGCGCAGCTCGGCGGCCGGACGCTCCTCGCGCAGCGCCTTCAAGCGCGCGAAGGCATCCTCGCCCGGCAGCAGATCGAGCGTGAGCGGCTCGCCGGGCTGCCAGTAGGACGAGATCTGCAGGATCGCCGGCCCGCTGATGCCGCGATGGGTGATCAGCATCGCGTTGCTGAAGCTCTGTTTGCCGGCGGTGGCGGTCACCGGCAGCGCGACGCCAGCGAGGTTGCGCATGCGCTCGGCGTGGGTGCCGCTCAAGGTCAGCGGCACCAGGCCGGCGCGGGTCGGCAGCACGCTGTGGCCGAACTGCTTCGCCAGCGCGTAGCCGAAGCCGGTCGCACCCATGCTCGGGATCGACAGCCCGCCGCTGGCCACCACCAGAGCCGGCGCTTCGAACACGCCCTGGCTGGTGCGCAGGCGGAAACCGGCCTCGGTCTTCTCGACCGCTTCGATCGAGCACTGCGTGCGGATGTCGACGCCGGCCGCCGCGCACTCGTCGAGCAGCATGCGCACGATCTGCTTGGACGAATCGTCGCAGAACAGCTGGCCCAGCTCCTTCTCGTGATACGCAATGCCGTGGCGATCGACCATGGCGATGAAATGCTCGGGGCGGTAGCGCGCCAGCGCCGACTTGCAGAAGTGCGGGTTGGCCGAGAGGAAGTTCTCCGGCCGCGTGCCGGTGTTGGTGAAATTGCAGCGCCCGCCGCCGGACATCAGGATCTTCTTGCCGCAGCGGTTGGCGTGCTCGATCACCCGCACGCGCTTTCCGCGCTGGCCCGCGGTGAGCGCGCAGAACAGGCCGGCGGCGCCGCCGCCAATCACCAGCACGTCGAGCCCGTCGACCTCAGCCACGCGTGGCCGCCTGCAGCCGCACCGGCGTGACCGTGACGCTCGCGCTCTCGCCCATCAGCTGCACTTCGCCCTCCTGCACGAGGCACTGCAGGCGCATGCCGCGTTCCAGCAGCCCGGCCAAGGCCTCGGCGCTGCCGGCCGGCAGCTCGATCACCTCGAGGTTGGCGCAGCGTGCGAGCGCATCGGCATTCTTCTGCCACCAGATCTGGAAGGCGCGGCCGCTGTAGCCGATCAGGGTGACCTTGCGCGCACGCCCGCAGGCGCGACGAAGCGCAGCCTCCTCGGGCTGGCCCAGCTCGATCCAGTGCTCGATCTCGCCAGTCAGCGACTTCAGCCACAGGTCGGGCTCGCCGTCGGCGCTCAGGCCGCGACCGAACTCCAGCCGCTCCTGCGCGAACAGGGCAAAGGCGAACAGCCGCACCATCAGCCGCGCATCGGTCTCGGACGGGTGCTGGGCCAGCGTCAGGCTGTGGCTGGCGTAGTAGTGCCGATCGAGATCGCTGATCTCGAGCTCGGCGCGGTGGACTGTGGCTTTGAGCGCCATGGGAATCCGCTGCGTGTCGGGGCCCGCAGTGTAGGCGGGCGCGGCGCCCCCGGTCTCGGCGCGGCGACCGTGGCAAAAGTCGGGGCTGTCCTGCGTGTCGAGGTCTGTCCCCCCTGCACACGCTCTGGAGCCCGCCATGCTCGAAGCATCGCCCGCTGCCCAGCATCGACGCCCAGCCGGCGCGCTCCTCTCAGGCTCGGGCCTGCTGGTTCTGATCCTGGCGACAGCCCTGCTCCCGCCGGTGTCGAACGCGGTCGACTTGAGCGAAGTCGACGCGCGCTTGGTGCGCATCGGCCAGGCCGCCCTGCCCGGCGAGACCGGCTCCAGCGACACCAGCGCACTGGCCAGCGGCGACTTCGACTGCGACGGCATCGATGACCTGGCGGTCGGCAGCGGCTTCGCGGTGGCCGGCGGCGTGAGCGGCGCCGGCCAGGTGGCGATCGGCTTCGGCGATACCACGTCCGGACTGCGCAGCAGCGGCCTGCGCCTGAGCCAGGGCTCGACCGATGTGGCCGGCGCCCCCGAGGTCGACGACGCCTTCGGCGGCAGCCTCGCGGCGGCCGACTTCGATGGCGATGGCTGTTCAGATCTGGCCGTCGGCGTGCCGGGTGAGGACGTGGGCGATTTCGACAACGCCGGCGGCGTCGCCCTGCTCCACGGCCGCAGCGGTGGCCCGAACGGCAGCGATGACCGCTTCCTGCCGCCCGAGGGAGTCAGCGCGCCGCATGGCCCGGCCTCCAGCCATCGGAAAGGCTTCGCGGTGGCCGCCGTGCGCGCCTTCACCGGCGCCAGCAGCCTGCCAATGCTGGCCATCGGCACGCCGGGCCACGCTTCGGGCGGCGCCGGGTTCGCGGGAGGCGTGTCGGTCCGACGCAGCGCGACGGAGCCCGGCGCCCTGGCAACCCCGGTCGCGTTTCTGGAGCGCAACCAGTTCGCGGGCGAGCTGGGCAAGGCCGGCGACGCAATGGGTCATGTGCTCGCCAGCGGTGACTTCAACAACGACGGCTTCGGCGATCTGGTCGCCAGCAGCCACCATGTCGGCGGCTGTGCGGTGACCGTGCCGGTGGCCTCCTGCGTCGAGAACAACGGCCAGCTCCTCGTGCACTACGGCAGCGACAGCGTCAGCGGCGTCCGCCGGGAACGACTGCACCAGGACACGCCGGGCATCCCGGGCGTCAACGACTTCTTCGACTTCCTCGGCGAGTCGCTGGCGGTCGGCGACTTCGACGGCGACGGCATCGACGATCTCGCGGTGGGCATCCCCGGCAAGACCGTGCAGGACATCAACGACGCCGGCACGGTGCTGGTGCTGTTCGGCGGCGGCACCGGCCTGCTCTCGCAGGCCCCGCGCAGCCTGGCGCTAACCGCCCGCAGCCTGTTCGGGCTGCAGCTCGGCGCCGAGGACGAATTCGGTGCCGCACTCGCGGCCGGCGACTTCGATCGCGATGGCGTCGATGATCTGGTGATCGGCATCCCCGGCGCGTCGGTGGGCGGCATCCTCCGTGCGGGTCGGGTGGCGATGATCCCCTCGGCGGTTTTTGCGAGCGGCCCGGTGGTGCAGGCCCGCGTGTTCGAACTCGACTTGCCGGGCACGCAGGATCGCTACGGCAGCCAGCTGAGCGTCGGCGACTTCAACAGCGATGGCGCGGCGGATCTCGCCGTGGGCATCCCCGGCCGCCGCGACGGCAGCGGTCGGCAGAAGGGCGCCGCACAGGTGCTGTTCGGACGCAGCGCCACGGCCGTGCAGATCCTCAATGTCGATCCGCCCAGCGCGACGCCGGGCCAGAGCTACCGGGTCCGGGTGTTCGCCGCGCGCACGCCGGATATCGGCAGCCCGCGCATCCGCGGCAGCGCCGAGGTGCGCGCCTCGGATGGCAGCCGCTGCACCGCCACCCTGTCCAGCACCGGCCTTGGCACCTGCACCCTGGTGGCGGCATCCGCCGGCAGCCTGAGCCTGGTCGCAAGCTACCCGGGCGCGCTGGGCTATGCGCCGAGCACGTCGGCGCCGCGCAGCTACAGCGTGCTGGATCCGGCACAGCCGCTGTTCGCCGACGGCTTCGAGGCGCGGCTCTGAGCCCGCGGTATTCGCCGCCCGGCGGGATGCTGCGCTGCGAATAGGTTCGGCCGGATCGGCCTGCTAGCCTCTCCACGCCCTTGCACGGAGACGCCGAGTGAGCCCGTCCACGCCCACCCCGACGCCCGCCGACGAGCGCCCCTTCGTCCTGCCCTGCGCCGACCTGCACCCGTCCGCGCCGCTGCGCTGGCTGCGGCTGGGCTGGCGCGATCTACGCGCTGCGCCCGGTTTGAGTGCGCTGTTCGGCATCGTCATCGTCATCGTCAGCATCGCGGTCTCGGCCCTGGCCTGGTCGCTGGGCCGCTTCGCCCTGCTGGCCACTCTGCTCTCGGGCTTTGTCTTCATCGCGCCGCTGATCGCGGTCGGCCTGTACTGCGTCAGCCGCGGCCTGGCGGCGGGGCGTAAGCCCACGCTGGCGGATTCCTTCACCCTCGCCCGCCGCGTGGTCGGCCAGGCCGGGGTGTTCGCGCTGGCGCAGCTGGTGATCCTGCTGGTCTGGTCGCGCGCCGGAATGATGGTGAATGCGTTCTTTCCGGTGGACGCCGGCAACCTGCGCGGGCTCGTCGAATTCCTGCTGATCGGCTCGGCCGTCGGCTCGATCTTCGCGGCGATCACATTCTCTACTGCGGCGTTTTCGCTGCCGATGATCGCCGACCGCGAGGTCGACATGGTCACCGCCTGCGTCTCAAGCATCCACGCGGTCATGCGCAACAAGATCACCATGCTGGTCTGGGTCGGCCTGATCGTGGCGCTCACTGCGCTCGGCTTCGCCACCGCCTTCCTTGGCCTCGGCCTGGTCATGCCCTGGCTGGCCTATGCGGCCTGGCATGGCTACCGGGAAACTCTGGACGCCAGCAGCTGGCCCGCGCTCGATTGAGCACGGCGCAGGCCGTCGCGGCGGATCGACGGCGCACCGCGGGCGCGTCAGGATGAAGCCCCTCGCCCCCCGTGGAGATGACCGCCATGCGCCCCCTGCACTCGTTGATTCTTCCGACCCTGTGCATCCTGCTGGCCGCCTGCGCCAGCACGCCCCCGCCCGCCCCGGCACCCGCGCCCGCACCCAAGCCGATGGCCTCGGCCCGGGCCGGCGCACTCGACTTCGAGCGGATCATCGTGAGCGCACAGCCCACTGCCGAGGACCTGCGGCAGTGGCGCGAGAGCGGCGTCAGCACGGTGCTCAACCTGCGCACGTCCGAGGAGATGGCCGACCGCAGCCGCGTGCCCTTCGACGAGGCCGCGCTTGCCGCGGAGCTCGGCATCGACTACCGCGCCCATCCGATCGACGGCAAGGCCCATCCCTTTAGTCCAGCTGCGGTCGATGCCTTCGCCGAGGCCCTGTCGAAGGCCGAGGGCAAGGTGCTGGTGCACTGCGCGACCGGCGTCCGCGCCGGCTGGCTGTACGCGGCCTACGCGGTCAAGCACCAGGGCATGAGCCCCGAGGACGCGCTGCGCTCGCTGGCGCCGCTGGGCCACTGGCCGCTGCCGCTGGAGCAGATGACCGGCCTGCCGCTGCGGCTGGAGCTCAAGACCGCAGATGGGGGCTGACGGCCTGGCGCTGCGGGCACGTGCGCATCGCGGCGCGGTCGATGGCTCGGTTCCATCGCGGTGGTCGATGGCAGAAGTCGATCAGGCTCGCCGCCAGCGGCCGCCACGGTGCCGGCGTGCCTTACAGACAACTTGATCGCGCGCAAGGCCCGGTGCGCGCCGCGGGCGCAGATTCGCCCGATGCCCGCGGATGCGCGGGCGGCAATCCTGGAGCCCACGAATGGCATCGAAGCCCCGCAGCACGACCTCCCCCACCGCAGCTCGCGATGAGGCCACCGACGTGCGTCGCGCACGCCGCGGCGACGTGCCGCCGCGGCTGGCGCCTGCCTCGATCGCCAAGCGCACGGCGGCGATCCGCAAATTCGCCGCACAGACCGGCGTGATCGGTGCCGCCGAGACCCTGCTTGCCGCGGAGCAGCCGGGCGGCCCGGCCGAGCGCGCACGCGCCCTGCGCGCCCTGATCGAAGGCGCGGCACCCGACGACGCCCGCGCCCTGCGTGAGGCCCTGCTGGACACGCCCGAGGCGCCCCTCGCGGAAACGACGAACGCCGACGAGGTGTTGGCACCCGACTGGCGCGACGGCGGCTATCCCTACCTCAACCTGATGCGCCGCGGCAGCTACGAGAAGCAGAAGTTCAAGCTGCAGGTCGAGCTGCTCAAGCTGCAGGCCTGGGTCAAGGAGACCGGCCAACGCGTGGTGATCCTGTTCGAGGGCCGCGACGCCGCCGGCAAGGGCGGCACCATCAAGCGCTTCATGGAGCACCTGAACCCGCGCGGCGCGCGGGTGGTGGCGCTGGAGAAGCCCACGCCCACCGAGCAGGGCCAGTGGTACTTCCAGCGCTACATCGAACACCTGCCCACCCGGGGCGAGATCGTGCTGTTCGACCGCAGCTGGTACAACCGCGCCGGCGTCGAGCGGGTCATGGGTTTCTGCAGCGAGGCCGAGTACACCGAGTTCATGCGCCAGGCGCCGGAGTTCGAACGCCACCTCGTGCGCAGCGGGGTGCACCTGATCAAGTTCTGGTTCAGCGTCAGCCGCAAGGAGCAGCGCCGCCGCTTCAAGGAGCGCGAGGCCCATCCGCTGAAGCAGTGGAAGCTCTCGCCGATCGACAAGGCCTCGCTCGACAAGTGGGACGACTACACCCGCGCCAAGGAGGCGATGTTCTTCGAGACCGACACCGCCGACTCGCCGTGGACGGTGATCAAGAGCGACTGCAAGAAGCGCGCGCGGCTCAACGCCATGCGCTATGTGCTGCACAAGCTGCCCTATGCCAACAAGGACGTGGAGCGCCTGGGCAAGCTCGACCCGCTGATCGTCGGCCGCGCGCACGTGGTCTACGAGCGCGGCGAGACGCCGGGGGCGATCCTGTAGCGACGAGCCTGCATTGGACGCTCACATCGGCGCGCTGCAGGCTGCAGGCTGCAGCGCGCCGCGAGTGCGACGAGCGCCGCGCCCGAGTTCCCACACCCGAGCGCGGCGATCGCCAGGATCAGCGCACCTCGACCTCGCAGTGCTTCTTGCGCCGCGGCGCCGGGTCCTCGCCAAAGGCACGCAGGCTGCACTCCACGCCGCCGCGGAACTCGCCGGTCACAAAGCGGCCGTCGGTGCCGAAACGCACCAGGCGCATGCCGCGGAAATCACAGTAGCCGTCTTCGTTGGCGCAGTACTCGAAGCGGCCGCTGCCGACGCCGCCGCCCATGCCACCGCCACCGCCCCAGCCGCCACCGCCATCGAGACGGAACTCGCAGTGCTTCTTCTTGCCGCGCGCGGGGTCGCCGAACTCACGCACCGAGCACGCCACCGAGCCGCCGCGGTAGGACTGCTCGTAGAAGCGGCCGTCCGCGCCGAAGCGCACGGTCGCGCGGCCCGGCAGATTGCAGTAGCCGTCTTCCGAGGCGCAGTACTGCCAGCCTTCGCCACCGCCCTGCCAACCGCCGCCACCGCTTCCGCCGCCCCCTTGCCAGCCCCCGTCGCCGACGCTGCGAACCTCGCAGTACTTCGAACGACCGGGCGCAGGGTCACCGAAGCTCTGGTTGCTGCACATCACCTGGTTGCCGCGCACCTCGCGCTCGTAGAAGCGGCCGTCGGCGCCATAGCGCACCAGCGCATAGCCACCACCGAAACGGCAGACGCGACCCTCGCTGGCGCATCGCATCCAGCCGTAATCGCCACCGCCGGAGCCACCGCCGCCCCAGCCACCGCCCCCGTAGTAGCGCACCTCGCACTGCTTCGAGCGGCCGCGGTACGGGTCGCCGAACATGCTGTTGTCACAGCGCAGCGTGGCATTCCGCACCTCGCGGTAGAAGTAGCGGCCGTCGGTGCCGTAGCGCACCACGCCCCAGCCGCGCACGCTGCAGCGCTCGCGCTCACCGGCGCAGAAGGTCCAATCGCCCTCGTAGCCACCACCGTAGCGCCCCCCTTTCTGCATGCCCGGTGCCGCGGGCTCGCTACTGAGTTCCGGCCCGATGTAGCCGTCTTCCGGCTGGGCCAGCGCCGACGCCAGCGGCGCCAGGGTGCAGAACGCGCCGGCCATCGCCAGCAGGATGCGCGGCAGACCCGCGCGGATGAAACGGCTCGACGCACGCATGCTGCACCTCTCAGTGGGGACCGCGTCGCAACGATAGAGCGGCAGGCCCGGCGCCGCCAAGCCTGCAGGCACAACGCGGGCTGAGTGGCGCCAGGAAACAGGGGGCCGGGCGCCTGCGTACAGACGCGTACCGCGAGCGGACGCCGCGGGTCCTTCGTCGCCTCATGCGGCGTCAGCGATGCCGAAGGCTGCGCCGACCATGCATCACCGCCGCATCGAGCGCGCCGGCTTCGTCGGCCTTGGATCTACTTGCCCCAGAGCGCCTCCAGCCGCGCATCGCGTCCGCAGCGGCTGCGGTAGTAGCTGTAGCGGATGGGATTCTTTAGGTAGTAGTCCTGGTGGTAGTCCTCGGCCGGCCAGAAGCGCGCGGCCGGCAGCACCTCAGTGGCCACCTCGCGGCCGAAGCGCTTCGACAGCTCGGCGCGGCTGGCCTCGGCCAGGGCGCGCTGGTCTTCGTCGAGGGCGAAGATCGCGCTGCGGTACTGCGGCCCGGCATCGCAGAACTGCCGGTTCACCGCCAGCGGGTCGACATTGCGCCAGTAGGTGTTGAGCAGCTGCGCATAGCTGACCTTGGCCGGGTCGTAGCGCACTTCC
>VFQU01000700.1_pt1 | contig 25551 bp, 25 predicted proteins | sample 3512311 | NCBI WGS metagenome assembly VFQU01 (sample SAMN10412377, study PRJNA504923) | tailings metagenome | isolation source: Relicate 3 Philex TSF3 active mining site | place: Philippines: Tuba, Benguet | collected 2017-08-29
CAAGAGCACCCATGCGCCGCCGGCATCCTGCGGCCAGCCCAGCAGCGCCAAGGCCAGTCCGGATGCAGCCGAGGCGTGGACCAGCAGGCGCGGCATCGCGGCCAGCGGACGATGGTCGTCGATCCAGCCGATGCCCGCCACGGCCAGCACGGCCAGGGCTGCGGCGAGCGCGTCCGAGGCGGCGAGCGCGCCCTGCAGAAGACAGAGGACGAGGCCGGCGACGAACGCCACGACGATGCCGACACCTCCACCCCGCGGTGTCGGCCGGACATGACTGCGTCGTCGCCCGGGCTGGTCGAGCAGCCCGCGCATGGTCGAGTAGCGAATCGACGCGGCGACCAGTACCGCCGACAGGAGCGCGGTCGACGGCAGCAGCGCGAACGACAGCGCGGCGGGAAGGTCCGCCATGCCGCTACTCCCCGATCGGACCGTGGATCGGCTTGACGCTGTTCCAGTTCTTGCAGCTCGGACACTGCCAGTGGTGGCTGCGGGCACCGAAGCCGCAGCGGCCGCAGCGGTAGGCGGCAGAGCCCGCCACGAGCTGGTCGGTGAGCTGCTTGAGCACCTGCAGGACGTCGCGCTCCGGCGGAGTGCCGCCGGCCATGCTGAGGTCGATCAGCGCCCCCTGCCCCCGCACGTTCGGCCGCTGCCTGAGGTGGCGGACGAGAAAATCCACCGCCGCATCGCGCCCCTGCTCGCGCTCGAGCAGTCGGGTCAGCGCCAGCAGCGGCGACACGCCCGGGTGGCGCTCCATCATCTCCGAGAGGAACGCGCGCGCGCGGTGCAGCTCGTCGCGACGCTCGCAGGCCGCGATCAGCGGCTCGAGGATCTCCGGCAGCATCTCCGGGTCGTGCCTGGCCACACGCTCGAAGGCGCGGATGGCGGCCTGGTCGTTGCCGCAGGATGCCTCGATCTCGCCCTCGATGATGCCCGCGCGCACGCAGTTGGGTTCCGATTCGAAGGCCTGAATCAGGCTGGCACGCGCCGCCGCCGGATCTCCGCGCTGTCGCGACTGCTCGGCGCACTCGCAATGGAACTGGGCGACGATCGGACCCATCCGTTCGCCGGTGGCGGCCTCGAAACGCATCGCGTGCTCGATCGCCTTCGGCCAGTCACGCTCCTGCTGGTAGATGGCGATGAGGTGCTTGAGCGCCTGCGGTGCCGATGCGTCCAGCCGCACCAGGTCGGTGAACAGGGTCTCGGCCCGGTCCAGCAGGCCCGCGCGCATGTAGTCCTCGCCCAGCTCGAGCACCGCCTGGGTCTTCTGTTCTTCGGTCAGGCCGCTGCGCGCGATCAGGTTCTGGTGCACGCGAATGGCCCGATCCACTTCACCCCGGCGGCGGAACAGGTTGCCCAGGGCGAAGTGGGTCTCGACGGTCTGCTTGTCGACCTCGGCGATCTTGAGGAAGACTTCGATCGCCTTGTCGGGCTGCTCGTTGAGCAGATAGTTGAGGCCGCGGAAATAGGTCGTCGACAGCCGGCTCACCTTGCGCCCGGTGTGTCGCGCGCTGCCGCGACGCCCGGCGAACCAGCCCGACAACGCCGCCACCGGGAGCAGCAGGAACAGCAGCTGCAGTTCGCTCACGCCCCGGCTTCCGGAGTCGCCGCGCCCGCCGAGGCCGGCGCGAGCGCGCGCGCATCACGCTGGACCCGGCGCAGCCGCGCCGCCATCGGCAGCACCACGCCGAGCCACATCGCGAATCCGCCGAGCGCGGCCCCGCCCAGACCCGCCAGCAGCAGCGCGAGCCCGAGTCGGACCTGCACCGTCGCGAACCAGAAGTCGATGGTCACCGGGAGCGGATTGAGCGCCCCGAACAGCGCGCCCGCGGCGACCACGGCGAGGCAGGACAGCAGGAAGAACAGGCGCATCGCGGGGCGTCGGCTCGGGCGGGACGTGAGCAAGCTTAGCCGAGGGCGCTCGATGCTGCCGACCGGCGCTGCAGCGAGGATCGCGGGTTCAGGCGCCGCCGGCGCGATTGACCCGCTCGCGCAGCTCCTTGCCCGGCTTGAAGTGGGGGACGTGCTTGCCCGGCAGCGCCACCGACTCCCCGGTCTTCGGGTTGCGGCCGATGCGCGGCGGGCGGAAGTGCAGCGAGAAGCTGCCGAAGCCGCGGATCTCGATGCGCTCGCCGCCGGACAGGGCATCGCCCATCTGGTCGAGCATCGTCTTCACGGCGAGGTCGACGTCGTCGGCCTTGAGGTGTGCCTGGCGCAGGGCCAGGGCTTCGATCAGTTCGGACTTGGTCATGCGCGTGTCCGTGGCGGGCGTGGCGGTCGTGACGCTGTCCGGATGCGGCGGCCCCGGAGGGCCGCCGCAGCGGCGTCCTTACTCGGACTTGCCGAGCTGTTCGCGCAGCAGCGCGCCCAGCTTGGTGGTACCGCCGGAGGCGTTGGAGTATTCCTCCAGCGTCTCGCGCAGCTCGGCCTCGTCCTTGGCGCGGATCGAGAGCTGCAGGGTACGGCCCTTGCGGTCCATGCCGATGAACTTGGCCTCGACCTTGTCGCCGACCTTCAGGTACTGGGTGGCGTCCTCGACCCGCTCCTTGGCGATGTCGGCGGCGCGGACGTAGCCCTCGATGCCCTCGGCGAGCTCGATGGTGGCGCCCTTGGCGTCGACTTCCTTCACGGTGCCGGTGACGATGCTGCCCTTGGTGTTGGCCGCCATGTACTGGCCGAACCTGCTCGAGCTGCTTGACGCCGAGCGAGATGCGCTCACGTTCCGGATCGACCGCCAGCACCACCGCCTCGACGGTGTCGCCCTTCTTGAAGTTGCGGACGATGTCCTCGCCGGTGGCGTTCCACGACACGTCGGACAGGTGCACCAGGCCGTCGATGCCGCCTTCCAGGCCGACGAACACGCCGAAGTCGGTGATCGACTTGATCTGGCCGCTGACCCGGTCGCCCTTCTTGTAGTTGGCGGCGAAGCTCTCCCACGGATTCTGCTGGCACTGCTTGATGCCCAGCGAGATGCGGCGACGGTCCTCGTCGACGTCGAGCACCATGACCTCGACCTCGTCGCCGACCTGCACGACCTTGGACGGGTTGACGTTCTTGTTGGTCCAGTCCATCTCGGACACGTGGACCAGGCCCTCGACGCCCGGCTCGATCTCGACGAAGCAGCCGTAGTCGGTGACGTTGGAGACCTTGCCGAAGATGCGGGTGCCGTTCGGGTAGCGGCGGGCGATGTTGTCCCACGGATCCTCGCCCATCTGCTTCAGGCCGAGGCTGACGCGGTTGCGCTCGCGGTCGAACTTGAGCACGCGCACGTCGAGCTCGTCGCCGACGTTGACCACTTCGGACGGATGGCGCACGCGCTTCCACGCCATGTCGGTGATGTGCAGCAGGCCGTCGATGCCGCCCAGGTCGACGAACGCGCCGTAGTCGGTGAGGTTCTTGACCACGCCCGGCAGGATCGCGCCTTCGACCAGGCGCTCCATCAGCTGCTCGCGCTCGACGCTGAACTCGCTCTCGACCACCGCGCGGCGGGAGACCACCACGTTGTTGCGCTTGCGGTCGAGCTTGATGATCTTGAACTCGAGCTCCTTGCCCTCGAGGTAGACCGGATCGCGCACCGGACGAACGTCGACCAGCGAGCCCGGCAGGAACGCGCGGACGTCCTTGATGTCGACGGTGAAGCCACCCTTGACCTTGCCGCTGATGCGGCCGGTGATGGTCTCGCTCTTCTCCATCGCCTCCTCGAGCTCGTCCCACACCATGGCGCGCTTGGCCTTCTCGCGCGACAGGACGGTCTCGCCGAAGCCGTTCTCCAGGGAGTCGAGCGCGACCTTCACTTCGTCGCCGACGCCGACATCGATCTCGCCCGCGTCGTTGCGGAACTGCTCGATGGGAACGATACCTTCGGACTTCAGGCCGGCATTGACGACGACGACGTCCGAGCGGACTTCGACGACGATGCCGGTAACGATGGCGCCGGGCTTGAGCTTGGCGAGCTTGGCTTCGCTCTGCTCGAACAGTTCGGCAAAACTCTCGGTCATGGGTTGGTTTCCGGTTGAACGAACGGACCGCCGAAGCGATCCACCACGTTGGCGGTGCGCGAGGCACCTGGGGTTGGATGATCCGGCATGGCGCCGGCGCCTTCTGCCGCGCCGGAAGGCGGGCGCGGTGCGCGGGAAGCGACGGGCGGTTCGCCTCAGCCGACGCGGAGCGGATCCGGCAGCAGGGCGAGCACCCGATCGACCACGAGGTCGATCGGAACGCCGGTGGTGTCTATCGCGACTGCGTCGTCGGCAGGCTTGAGTGGCGCCACCGAGCGCTGGGCGTCTCGGGCATCGCGCGCGAGGATCTCGCGCAGCAGACCGTCAAGTGTAACCTCGAGTCCCTTTGCCTTCAACTGCTTATAGCGCCTCTCGGCGCGCTCCCCGGCGCTGGCAGTCAGGAACACCTTGAACGGCGCGTCGGGAAAGATGACCGTGCCCATGTCGCGGCCGTCGGCGACCAGCCCCGGGGCACGGCGGAAGGCGCGCTGCCTGTCGACCAGCACGGCGCGCACGCCCGGGATGGCGGCAATCGCCGAAGCGGCGGCACCTGCAGTCTCCGTCCGCAGCTCGTCGGTGGCGTCGATGCCGTCGACGATCACCCGCGGCTCGCCGGTCTCGTCGTCGCGGAAGCCGACCTGGGTGCGTTCGGCCAGCCGGACCAGCGCCTCGGGATCGGCCAGGTCGACATCCTCCCAGCCGGCGGCGACGCCGATCGCCCGGTAGAGCGCGCCGGAATCGAGGAAGTGCCAGCCGAGCCGGGCGGCGATGGCGCGACTGACCGTGCCCTTGCCGGAGCCGGATGGACCATCGATGGTGAGCACGGGGATGCGGGCGTCGCTCATGGCGTCGGAGAGTTCGGTGGTCATGGGCCGCGGGAGTCGAGGTTGAAGCCGACCTCGCGCGCCAGACGGTCGAAGCCCGGGAAGGAGGTTGCGACATTGTCGCAGTCGCCGATCCGAACGTCGCCGTCCGCGCACTGCCCGGCCACCGCCAGACTCATCGCGACGCGGTGGTCGCCGTGGCTGTCGGCGGCGCCGCCGGACAGCCGGCCACCGCGGATGCAGGCACCGTCAGGAGTCTCTTCGATGCGCGCGCCGAGTGCCCGCAGGCCGCTGGCCATCGTGGCGATCCGGTCGGACTCCTTCACCCGCAGTTCGGCTGCCCCGCTGACCAGCGTGTCGCCCTCGGCCAGCGCCGCCGCGACGAACAGCGCCGGAAACTCGTCGATCATGTCGGGCACCAGCGCCTCGGGAATCCGGGCTCCCTGCAGCCGGGCATGGCGGACGCGCAGATCGGCGATGGGCTCGCCCTGGCGCTCGCGCCGTTCGGAGACTTCGATGTCGGCGCCCATCAGGCGCAGCGCCGCGAGCAATCCGGTGCGCCTGGGATGCACGCCGACGTCACGCAGCAGCAGGTCGGAGCCCGGCACGACGCTGGCGGCGACGATGAAGAATGCCGCCGAGGAAAAATCCGCCGGCACCTCCACCGCGCGCGCGCTCAACCGGCCGCCGCCGCGCAGTCGGGCGAACCCCTCGCGGTGCTCGACCTCCCAGCCGAACGCCTGCAGCATCCGCTCGGTGTAGTCGCGGGTCGGATGCGGCTCACGCACGGTCGTCTCGCCGCGCGCGTAGAGCCCCGCCAGCAGGATCGCCGACTTGACCTGGGCGCTGGCCACGGGGACTTCGTAGTCAATGCCTTGCAGGACATTGCCTCCGTGGATCCGCAGCGGGGGGAAGCCGCCTTCGACGGTGTCGATGCGCGCGCCCATGCGGGTGAGAGGCTCGGTGACGCGGCGCATCGGCCTGCGCGACAGCGAGGCGTCGCCGACCAGCACGCTGTCGAAGGACTGCCCGGCCAGCACACCGGCCATCAGCCGCATGCCGGTGCCGGCATTGCCGCAGTCGATCTCTGCCGATGGCGCTGCCAGCCCGCCCAGCCCCACCCCGTCGACGATGCGCAGCCCGGCGTCGGGCGCTTCGATGCGAACGCCCATGGCGGCGAAAGCGGCCGCCGTGGCGCGGGTGTCCTCGCCTTCGAGGAATCCGCGAATCTCGCTGCGCCCTTCCGCCAGCGCCGCCAGCATGATGGCGCGATGCGAGACCGACTTGTCCCCGGGGACGCGAAGCTCGCCGCGCAGCGGCCCGCCCCGACCGGCGATGAAGCGCAGTCCGCTCACCGCACTTCGTCGAGCGCGGCCAGCAGGCGCGCGTTCTCGTCGCTGCGGCCGACGGTGATGCGCAGGCACTCGGGCAGGCCGTAGCCGCCCATCGGCCGCAGCACCACGCCCCTGGCGAGCAGCGCCGACTCCACGGCGGCGCAGCGCGGACCGAAGTCGACCAGCAGGAAGTTGGTCTGCGAAGGGCCGACCCGCAGGCCGCGATGGCGCAACGCATCGGTCAACCGCGCCCGCTCGGCGGCGTTGCGCACGCGCACGGACGCCAGGTGGAGGCTGTCGGCCAGGGCCGCCTCCGCGGCAGCGAGTCCGGGCAGGTTGACGTTGAACGATTCGCGGACCCGCTCCACCACCGCCAGCAGCGAGGGATGCGCCAGCGCATAGCCGATGCGGAGGCCGGCCAGGCCGTAGGCCTTGGAGAACGTGCGGGTGACCACGAGATTGGGGAAGTCGCCGAGCAGGTCGACCGCGCTGCCGATCGACGGATCGTCGATGAACTCGGCATAGGCCTCGTCGACCACGACGAGCACCCGTGGCGGCAGGGCGGACAGGAAGCGCTCCAGCGCCTCGGCAGAGAACCAGGTGCCCGTCGGGTTGTTGGGGTTGGCGAGGTAGACCAGCCGGACGCTGCTGCCGACGATCCCGGCCATGGCGTCCAGATCGTGACCGCGCGGCATCTCCGCGCCGTCGGCCAGCGCCGGCGCCTGCAGCAGGCGGGCGCCCGCCGCCTGCGCGGCGATGCCGTAGACGGCGAAGCCGTACTGCGAGGCCACCACGTCCGCGCCGGGACCGGCGAAGACCTGGCCGAACTGCATCAGCAGTTCATGCGAGCCGTTGCCGAGCATCACGTGTTCGGGGTCGACGCCGTGCTTGCGGGCGAGCGCCCGCTTGAGATCACCGCCCAGCGGATCGGGATAGCGATGGATGCCGGCCATCGCCGTCATCAGGGCGTCGGCCACCCTTGCGCTGCAGCCCCAACTGTTCTCGTTCGAGCCCAGTTCGACGAGATCGGCGTGGGCACGACGCAGCGAGACGATGTCGTGCCCGGGGTCGTAGGCGCGCAGCCCGCGGATCGCGGGCCGGGCCAGCGCGGCGAAATCGGGGATGGCCGGGGTCACAGCACGGCGCAGGGATAGGAGCCCAGCACCTTCACCTCGGAGGCGAAGGCGGCCAGCTCGGCCAGCGCAGCACGCACCGGCGCGTCCTCGACATGGCCTTCGAAGTCGATGAAGAACGCGTAGCGCCACAGCCCCTGGTGGGCCGGTCGCGACTCGATGCGGTTCATCGACAGGCCGTGGTCGGCGAGCGGGCGCAGGATGTTGAACAGCGCGCCGGGCTGGTCCTTGACGTAGACGAGGATCGATGTGCGGTCGTGGCCACAGGGCGGGAACAGCTCGCGGCCGATCACCAGGAACCGCGTGGTGTTGTCGGGACGATCCTCGATCGGACCTGCGATCACCTTGAGGCCGTAGACGTGCGCCGCCGAGGCGCCGGCGATGGCGGCGCAGTCGTCGGCATTGCGCGCGCGCCGCGCGGCCTCGGCGTTGCTGCTGACCGCCTGCCGCTCGGCCTTGGGCAGGTGCTGGCGCAGCCAGGCCTGGCACTGGGCCAGCGACTGCGGATGCGAGTAGACCCGCTCGACGTCGTCGAGATGGCCGCTGCGCGAGAGCAGGTACTGGTGGACCCGCAGCTCGACCTCGCCGCAGATCTTCAGCGACGAGGTCAGGAACATGTCGAGCGTCGACTGGATGGTGCCCTGCCCGGAGTTCTCGACCGGCACCACGCCGAAATCGGCGTTGCCGGCCTCGACCTCCTGGAAGACCTCCTCGATCGAGGCCAGCGGCAGGCCGTGCGCCGAGTGGCCGAAGTGCTTCAAGACGGCCTGCTGCGAGAAGGTGCCCTCGGGCCCGAGGAAGCCGATCTTGAGCGGCTCCTGCTGGGCCAGGCAGGCCGACATGATCTCGCGGAACAGGCGCACCAGCACTTCGTCCGACAGCGGACCGTCGTTGCGGTCGACCACCTTGCGCAGCACCTGGGCCTCGCGCTCGGGCCGGTAGTAGTCGATCGCCGCCTTCAGAGGCCCTTTCGCGCGACCGACCTGGTGCGCCCAGCGGGCGCGCTCGGCGATCAGGTCCTGGATCGCCTGGTCGATGCCGTCGATGCGCTGGCGCGCCTCGGCCAGCGAAGCCGCCGGCGCGGCATCCGGCGCCGCGCCTGACTTCCTGCCGGATCCGCGCCGCGTCGCCATCACACCACCCGCAGGGAAAGGATGCCCTCGAGGCCGGCGATCCGCGCGATCGCGTCGGCGTCGGCCGGGGCGTCGATGTCGACCAGCGTATAGGCCAGCGCGCCGCGCGAAGCATTGTGCATCTGCGCGATGTTCAGCCCCGCCTCTCCGAGCACCTGCGAGAGCTGGCCGATCATGCCCGGCCGGTTCTGGTTGGCGATGCACAGCCTCGCCCTGCCCTCGCGCGGCATCCGCGTGGCCGGGAAGTTGACCGAATTGAGCACGTTGCCGTTCTCGAGGAAGTCGCGCAGCTGGTCCACCACCATGACGGCGCAGTTCTCCTCGGCCTCGTGGGTCGAGGCACCCAGATGCGGGAGATTGATCACGCGCGGGTGACCGACCAGGTCGAGATTCGGAAAGTCGGTGACGTAGCGGCCGATCGTGCCGTCCTCGAGCCCCTGGCGCAGCGCCGCGCCGTCGACGATGCCGTCGCGGGCGAAGTTGAGCAGCACCACGCCGCGCCGCGCCACGCCCAGCGCCGAGGCGCCGAAGATGCCGCGGGTGGCGTCGTTGAGCGGCACGTGGAAGCTGATGAAGTCGGCCGCCGCGAACAGTTCGTTGAGGCTGCCCGCCTTGATCACGTCGGAGGAGAGCTGCCAGGCACCCTCGACGGTCATGTGCGGATCGAAGCCGTAGACGCGCATGCCCAGCGCCCGCGCGGCGTTGGCCACGCGCACGCCGATCGCGCCCAGGCCGATCACGCCGAGCGTCTTGCCGGCCAGCTCGCTGCCGACGAAGCGCTTCTTCTCCGCTTCCATGGCGTGGTGCGGATCGGGGTAGTCGCGCAGGCTCGCCGAGAAGCCCAGCGCCTCGCCCAGGTTGCGCGAGGCGATCAGCATGCCGGCGATCACCAGCTCCTTGACCGCATTGGCGTTGGCGCCGGGTGCGTTGAACACCGGCACGCCGCGTGCGCTGAGCGCATCCACCGGAATGTTGTTGGTGCCCGCGCCGGCGCGCGCCACGGCCTTCACCGACGCCGGGATCTCGGTCTTGTGCATGTCCGCGGAGCGGACCAGGATCGCATCGGGTTCGACGGTGTCGCTGGCGACCTGGTAGCGGTCGACCGGCAGGCGGTCGAGGCCGCTGCGGGAAATGTTGTTGAGCGTGCGGATCTTGAACATCGGACGGTCCTGCCGTTGGGCCTCCCCGTGGCCTGGGCGGTCTTGGCGCCGCCTGCCGGAATGGGCGTGAAGCATACGTGCTCCGGGCCGCGGCGGAGTGCCGAGCGGCCCGCGTTCCCTGCCGCCGCCGCGCGGCGGCGGCATCGACTCAGCCGTGGCGCCGGGCGAAGTCGGCCATGAAGTCGACCAGCGCCTGGACGCCGGCCAGCGGCATCGCGTTGTAGATCGATGCACGCATGCCGCCGACCGCGCGGTGCCCCTTCAGCGCCAGCAGGCCGGCGGCCTCGGACTCCTTCAGGAAAGGCGCATCGAGCGCGTCGTCGTGGAGGGTGAAAGGCACGTTCATCCACGAGCGCGCGGCCGGCGCGACCGGGTTGCGGTAATAGCCGGCGGAGCCGTCGATCGCGGCGTACAGGGTTTCCGCCTTGATCCGGTTGCGCTCGCCGATCGCGGCCAGTCCGCCTTCGGCCTTGAGCCACTTGAAGACCAGGCCGGCGAGATACCAGGACAGGGTCGGCGGCGTGTTGAGCATCGAACCGTCCTTGGCCTGGGCGGCGTAGCTCAGCACCTTGGCCTTGGGCTGGCCGGCGCGGGCCAGCAGATCGCGGCGGACCACCAGCAGCACCAGGCCGGACGGGCCGATGTTCTTCTGCGCGCCGGCATAGATCAGGCCGTGGGCGCGCACGTCGATCGGCCGCGACAGGATCGTCGAGCTGAAGTCGCCGACCAGCGGGATGTCGCCGCTCGCCGGCGGCGCATGGAACTCGACGCCGTGGATGGTCTCGTTCGGCGTGTAGTGCAGGTAGGCCGCGTCCGCGCCGGCCTGCCAGCCGCCGGCCGGCGGAACGTCGGTGAAGTTGCCCGCCTCGGTGCTGGCGACCACGCGCGGCGTGAGGTACGGCGCCGCCTCGGACACGGCCTTCTGGCCCCAGGCGCCGGTGACGATGTAGTCGGCCGCGGCGCCCGGGCCTGCGAGGTTCATCGGGATCTGCGCGAAGTGCTGGGTGGCGCCGCCCTGCAGGAACAGCACGGCGTAGTCGTCGGGCACGGCGAGCAGCTCGCGCAGATCGGCCTCGGACTCCTCGGCCAGCGCGACGAAGGCCTTGCCGCGATGGCTGACCTCCATCACCGAGGCGCGCTCGCCGCGCCACTCCAGCAGCTCTTCCCGGGCTTGCAGCAACACGGGTTCGGGCAGCGCGGCCGGGCCGGCGCTGAAGTTGAAGGCTCGCGACATGGGGGGCTCCGCAGGACTGCCTTCGACACTAGCATGCCGCAATGCAGCATGAAAGGCCTCGCAGGGTCCCCGTGGCGCGATCGCCGACCTCAGGAGGACAGCGGACGTCCCTCGGCCAGCAGGGTGGCGAACGCCCCGGCGGCCAGCGGCGGCGCGAACAGGTAGCCCTGCCCGGTGCGGCATCCGAGCTCCTGCAGCAGCGCGCACTGTCCGGGGTTCTCGACGCCTTCCGCCGTCAGCGCCAGCCCCAGGTCGCCGGCGAAGGCGACGATGGTGCGCACGATCGCGCGATGCCGAGCGTTGGTCTCCATGTCCTGGATGAAGCTGCGGTCGACCTTGAGCGCATCGAAGGGCGCGGCCGCGAACGAATCGAGCGAGGAATAGCCGGTACCGAAGTCGTCGACCACCAGCGCAACCCCGAGCGACTTCAGCGCGTTCAGCGTGCGCTCTGCCTGCTGGCGGTCGCTGCGGAAGATCGTCTCGGTGACCTCGAGGCTGAGCAGCGCAGGCTGCATGCCGGTGCGGGCGATGACCGCGCCGACTTCGTCGACGAGCACGGGGCTGCCCATCTGGCGGTCGTCGAGATTGACGTTGAGGCACAGCCCGGCGAACGCGGGGAAGCGGCGCTGCCAGTCGACGACCTGGGCACACGCCGTCTCCAGCACCCATCCGTCGATCTGGGCAATCAGTCCGATCTCCTCGGACACCTGCATGAACTCGCCGGGCGCCAGCAGGCCGCGCTGCGGATGCCGCCACCGGACCAGCGCCTCGCAGCCGAGGATCACGCCGTCGGCCAGCCGCACCAACGGCTGGTAGTAGACCTCGAACTGGCTGCCACGGTGCGCCGCACGCAGGTCGCTCTCGAGCTGGAAGCGGGCGCGCGCCGCGCCGTGCATGGTCTCGTCGAACAGCATGAAGCCGGACTTGCCGGCCGCCTTCGCCCGATACATCGCGGTGTCGGCGTCGCGCAGGATCTGGGTCGGCGTCCGGTACTCTGGACGACCGAGCACGATGCCGATGCTGGCGCTCGACCAGGCCCCCTGTTCGCCGATGTCGAACGGCGAGTCGAACAGCGCGATCACCTCGCGCGCGATCGCCGACGCGCGCGCCCCGTCGCAGGGACCGTTCGGCAGGATGGTGAACTCGTCGCCGCCGTAGCGGGCGACCATCGCCTCCCCGGCGAGCGCGGTGCTGATCTTCTCGGCCAGGGTCACCAGCAGCAGGTCGCCGGCCGCATGGCCGAGACTGTCGTTGACCAGCTTGAAGCCGTCGAGGTCGAGGAACAGCACCGCGTAGTCGTGGCGCTGCTCGCGCCTGGACTGCTCGATCGTGCGTTCGAGCGCCTCCTGGAACATCAGCCGGTTGGGCAGGCCGGTCAACGCGTCGTGCGTGGCGTGGAAGCGCAGGCGCCGCTCGGCCTCCCGATGGCGGGTGATGTCGAGCACCATGCCGGTCAGGTGGGGAACGCCGTCGACGTCGATCGGCCGCGCGCTCACCCGCGCCCAGAAGCGACCACCGTCGGCCCGCAGGTAGCCGACGTCGAACTCGGCGGGGATCTGCTCGCCGGCGCGCAGCCGGCGGGCGCGCTCGTCCGCCTCCGCCACGTGCTCGGGTGCGATCAGCCGGCGCATCTCGATGGTGGTCAGGCGGCCGGCCGGATAGCCGAACATCGATTCCAGCGCCTGGTTGGCGTACACGAAACGATCGCCGTCGTACAGGAACACGCCCACCTGGCTCTGCTCGACGAGGGTCCGGTAGCGAGCCTCCGAGCGCGCCAACGCCTCCTCCATGGCGCGACGCGCGCTCATGTCGACCACCGAGCCGGTGATCTCGCTGGGCTGGCCCGACGGATCGATGCTCACCCTGGCACTGACGCTGCCGAGCATGACGCCGCCGTCGCGGCGACGCATCCTGACCTCGCGGTCGTGGAGCTGGCCGACCCGGGACAGCTCGGCCAGCACCTGGCGGCGCTCCTCCGGGTCGAGATAGATGTCGTGCATGCGCACGCCGGCCCGGGCGAGTTCCTCGGTGCTGGCGTAGCCCATCATCCTCAGCAGGGCCGGATTGGCTTCCAGCACGCGGCCGTCGACGTGGGTCTTGAACAGACCGATGGGCGAGCCCTCGAACAGCTGCCGGTACCGCCATTCGGCGGACTCCAGCGCTTCCCGCTGGGCCCGCTCGGCAGTGACGTCGCGCATCACCCCGGTCGAGGCGATGTCACCTTCGTACTGCACGGCGTCGGCATTGACCGCCACGCTCACGTAACGACCGTCGGCGCGCCGCACGCGGACCTCGTAGCGCTGCGGCTCGGTCGATCCCGCCTCGCGGGCGGCGCGCCTTGCCGCCTGCTCGGCGAGATCCTCCGGGTGGATCAGGGTCATGTACTCGCAGCCGACCAGCGCCTCCCGCGTGGTCCCGAGGATGTCCGCCATGGCCTGGTTGCAGAAGCGCACGATCCCGCGCTGGATCAGGTAGACGCCGTCCCGGCAGTTGTCCACCACGATCTTGTACAGCGCCTCGGACTGGCGCAGCGCCGCCTCGGCCGCCAGCGCGTCGGTGATGTCGATGGCGCTGCCCTCGTAGAAGGCGATGTTGCCCTCGGGGTCGCGGATCGCCCTGCAGTTCTCGCTGATCCAGGCCCGCCGGCCGTCGGCGCGGATGATCTCGCTGCGCTGGTTGGCGAAGCTTCCCTCGGTTTCGACCAGCGCACGAAGCTGCTCGCGCCGGCCAGGCTCCGCGTACAGCGCGGACATTCCGGCGAGGTCGAGCGCCAGCAGCGCGTCGACGTCGTCGAAACCGAACAGGCGCGCCATCGCCGGGTTGGCGTCGATGAAGCCGTCCGCCGGGAGGCTGCGGTAGATGCCTTCCGCTGCGGCGAGGAACAGGGCCCGGTAGCTCTCCCGCGCCACGGATGCGCGCGGCACCTCGGCGCCGCTCGCGCCCGGCCCCAGATCCTCGAGCAGGCACAGGATGCAGCGCCGTCCGGCGAGTTCGAGATACTCGCAGCTCAGCCGTCCGGGGCGCGGCGATCCGTCACGACCGGCGAAGCGCACCGCCAGGGCGTGGACGGTCTCGTTGACCCGCAGCCGCGACCACACCGCTGCGCGCGTCTGGCGGTCAGGCCACAGGCCGATGTCGACGGGACGCCGCCGGATCACCTCGTCGCGGGCATGGCCGAGTCGACGCTCGAAGGCCGGATTGACGTCGAGGAAGGCGCCACTGTCCGCATCGACGAGCGCGACGATGGTGTCGGTGTGGCGAAATGCCGAAGCGAGCAGCATGAACCCCCTGCGCCCCTCGCGCGTGGGAGGCGGCCGATCCGCAGTATACGGGCTCGCCTTCGCCGGGCCGGAATCAGCGCGGCGCGTAGACCAGCAGCGCGGCGAGTCCGGCGCCGATGGCTGCCGCCACCACGATCAGCCAGCCGTAGGAGAACCGGTCGGCCGGATCCTCTCCCTCGCTTCCTGCGTCGCGTCGCCCGCCGGCCTGCGCCGGGACGGCCGGGGTTGCGGTGGGCGTCGGACGCGGCGTGGCGCGCGGGGCGAGGCTCGGCTTGCCGCCATTCGCGGCGGCGCCGTCGTTCACCCGCACCGCCTGCAGGGTCTGCGTGGTGCCGGCCGCCTGCCCCGGAATGGTCGCCGCCTGAGGCGCACCGCGCGGCGGGAGGCCGGGAGCCTCGAGGACGAAGCGGTGGCCGTCGAACGCGATCTGGTCGCCCGGGGCCAGCACCGCGTCGCGCACCGGCACGCCGTTGACCACGCTGCCGCCGGTCGACCCGTTGTCGCGCAACAGCACGCGCTCGCCGTGGATCTCCAGCGTGGCGTGGTGATCGAGCAGCTCTGGGTCGTCGAGATGCACGTCCATGCCGCTGCCGCGTCCGATCCGGATCGGGTCACGCAGGCTGAGACTGCGCCCGGAGTAGGCTCCGCTCACGCCGCGGAGCACCACGCGCGACGCCGCGGTGCGCTGCGCCGGGTCGGTCAGCGGGCGGCTGTCGCCGGGCACGGCCGCTTCGATCAGGCTGTCGCGATCGGGCTTCACCAGCATCTGCAGGCGCTCGAGACTGACCACGTCGCCCAGACGCAGCAGCGCCAGCTCGCGGACCGGGCGGGCATTCACGTGGGCGTTCGCGGCGGAGCCGAGCACGTGCAGCAGGATGCCGCGCTGAGCGTCGATCCGGATGCTCGCATGGCGATCTGCCAGCCCGAGGCCGGGGATGAGGACGCGGTTGCCGGGGGCGCTGCCGATGGTCAGCTCACCCTCCTCCAGCAGCACGTCCGGGTGCTCGCCATTGGGGAAACTCAAGCGCATGGGGCGTCCCCCTCCCTCTCCTTGGCGGACTCTAGCACCGGGCAGCCAGCGGCGTGAAGCGCCCGTGCAGGAGCGGCCATTGGCGCCGACCGGAGGAGCGGCCACAATGCGGGCCGGTCGGACCGCACTGGGAGGGTGCATGCCGAGCATCGACATCCGTCGCAAGCACAACAAGCCGCTCAAGGACGCCCGGCGCGCCGTCGAGCACGTCGCGGCGAAGATCGCCGAGCGCTTCGAGGTCGACTACGCGTGGCAGGGCAACACGCTGCACTTCGAGCGCAGCGGGGTCGACGGCAGCATCGCGCTCGGCAAGGGCGAGGTGCACGTCACCGCCAACCTGAGCTTCCTGCTGCTCGCGCTGAAGGGGCCGATCGAGCGCGAGATCCACCGCCAGATCGACACCGAGTTCGCCTGACTCCGGAGCGCCGCTCAGAGCTCGAACGGCGCCGGGTGCCCGGCGAACAAGCGCTCGCTCGCCTGCAGCTCGCGGCGGGCGATCTCGTCGACGAACGACTCCGCACCGCCGAGCGCACGGAAGGCGTCGAAGCCGCGCTCGAGGAAGCTCTGCAGGTCGGCCAGGCCGGCGGCCCGCGCCGGCATGCGCGACATCCTGAGCAGCGCACCGATCATCGGCTTCGAGACCGTGCGGTCGAGCGTCCTGCCGACCTTGACGATCAACCCGACCTGGTGGCGGCGCAGGCGCGGCAGTCCCGCCGCGCGGTAGGCCCTGCCGTAGGCATCGACATTCAGGATCGCGTCCGCCGGCAGGTGCTGGGCCACCCGCAGATCGAAGGCATGGCTGAGCACTGAAAGCTCGATGGCGTCGGCGGCGGCGGCCAGCAACGACACCGGCAGCACCTTGAGCATCAGCGGCAGCACGCGCTCGATGTCCTCGTCGCGGGCGCTGACGTCGAAGTCCCCGTACAGGTCGGTCAGGAAGAACTCCGCCGCCGGCCGCTGCCGCGGCGAGGCCAGGAAGTCGGTGAAACTCTCGCGCAGGCGCGCCGCCTGCCAGCGCTGCAGTCCGGCCAGTTGCGGAAGCCGGTTGCGCGGCTCGCGCACCGGATCGCGGTAGCGCTGGTTGGCGGCCAGCAGTCGGCCGAGTCGACGATCGAGGGCTTCGTGGCGCATGCAGGGGCTCGGCGTTCGGGCCTGGACGGCGGCGCGCATCCACGGCCGCCGGCTCGCCGCTGCAGATGTGGACGGGACATCGCAGCCGCAAGCCCACCGGGATCGCTTGTTCAGGGCGTGCATCCTGCCACGTCGCCCGGCAGTCGTCCTCGCGATCGTGGAATGCGACCGCGATCGGCTTGCCGGAGTCGTCGGCGGGGCTACAATCGGGGAATTTCGTGCCCGGAGCAGCGAATGCTGGTGATGCAGCCTGCCACCCGACGCCGCGAGAGCGTCGCCCGCATCGGCGTCGCCATCGCCGGCGGCGGCCCCGTCGGGGGAATGTACGAGCTCGGTGCCCTGCGCGCGCTCGACGAGGCGATCGAAGGGCTCGACCTGACCAACCTGCAGGTCTACGTCGGCGTCAGCTCCGGGGCGTTCATCGCCGCGGCGCTGGCCAACCGGATGAACACCGCCGACATCACGCGGATCTTCGTCACCGACTCCACCCACGACGTCAGGTTCCGTCCCGAGCTGTTCCTGCGGCCGGCGTTCTTCGAATACGCCCAGCGCATCGCCGGCATTCCGCGCGTGCTGTTCCGCTGGTGGCGCGACCTGCTGCTCGACCCGTCCGCCGCCAGCGCCAACGATGCGCTCAACCGGCTGGGCGCGCTGATCCCCACCGGCCTGTTCGACAACGAGGAGATCGGCCGCTTCCTTTCGCGCGCCTTCGGCGTGCACGGGCGCACCAACGACTTCCGCGAGCTGCGCCGCAAGCTCTACGTGGTCGCCGTCGACCTCGACAGCGGCGAGGCCGTCCGCTTCGGCGACCGCGGCTGGGACGACGTGCCGATCTCCCGCGCGATCCAGGCCTCGGCCGCCCTGCCCGGCCTGTATCCGCCGGTATCGATCCGCAACCGCCAGTTCGTCGACGGCGCCCTGCGCCGGACCATGCACGCCTCGGTGGCGCTGGAAGAAGGCCTCGACCTGCTGATCGGCATCAACCCGCTGGTGCCCTTCGATGCCACCCGCGCCCGCGCCGCCGGCAAGCCGCCGGCCAGCCTGGTCGAGGGCGGCCTGCCGGCGGTGCTGTCGCAGACCTTCCGCACCCTGCTGCAATCGCGCATGCAGGTCGGCATCGCCAAGTACGCCCAGCAGTACGACGACGTCGACAAGCTGTTCTTCGAGCCGGACGCCGACGACGCCGAGATGTTCTTCACCAGCGCCTTCAGCTACCGCTCGCGCCGGCGCATCTGCGACCACGCCTACCGGGCCACCCTGGGCGACCTGCGCGCGCGACGGGAGACGCTCGGACCGCTGCTCGCGCGCCACGGCCTGCGGCTGCGCGAATCGGTGCTCGACGACACCGAACGGCGGATGCTCGACAGCCTGGCGCCGGAGCGACGGCGCCACGCCAACACCACCGCGCGACTGCGCCGGGCGCTGGACGACGTCGACGCCCTGGTCCGCCATCGCAACCGCCAGGCCGCCGGGCGTCGCCGCCGGCACTGAACCTCGCGGCCGCGGCGGGCAGCCGCGGCTTCGACTGGCTCAGTGGTGGTGACCGCCCGGTCCGTGCACGTGACCGTGCTCGAGCTCCTCGGCGCTGGCTTCGCGGACCTCGACCACCTCGACCTCGAAGCGCAGCGTCTTGCCCGCCATCGGGTGATTCATGTCGAGGTCGATGACGCTCATGCCGACCTTCGCCACGGTCGCCATGCGCTGGCCGCCCTGGGTCTGGACGATGGTCTGCATGCCCGCCTTGAGCTGGTCGGCGTTGCGCAGGTACTTCTTCGGCACCCGCTGGACCAGGCCCTCCTGGCGCTCTCCGTAGGCCTCGGCAGGCGCGACGGTGGCGTCGAAGCGATCGCCGGCGCTGCGCCCGAGCATGGCGTTCTCGAGGCCGGGAATGATGTTGCCGTGGCCGATGAGCACCGCCAGCGGCTCGCGGCCGACCGACGATTCGATCGTCGGCTCGCCGGGTTCGGAAACGGTGTAATGGAACAGGACGACGGCGTCCTTGGCGATCTGCATGGCGGCACCTGACGTAAGGGGGCCGCGATCCTATGCGCTTTCGCCGGCGGCCGCCAGCGCCGGCCCCAGCTTCACGCCGCGCGCGTCAGGCTTGCGTCGATGGGTCGCGGCCCCACCTTGGGTGGGTCCGGTGCGATCCTCCCCACCGATACCCCGCAGGAGCCCCCATGTCCGCGAGCGCGGCGCGTCTTCGTCCCGTCACCCATCGCATCGACGGCCAGCCCGCCGAGGACGGCGGCGGCGTCAAGCTGACCCGGATGTTCGACGCCCGGCTGGGCCAGCTGCTCGACCCCTTCCTGATGCTCGACGAGTTCCGCTCGGACTCGGCCGCGGACTACCTCGCCGGCTTTCCGCCGCATCCGCATCGCGGCTTCGAGACCGTCACCTACATGATGGCCGGGCGGATGCGCCACGCCGACAACCAGGGCAACACCGGCGACCTCGGCCCCGGCGCGCTGCAGTGGATGACCGCCGCCCGCGGCATCGTGCATGAGGAAATGCCGCAGCAGGAGGACGGCCTGATGTGGGGCTACCAGCTCTGGGTCAACCTGCCGGCGCGCGAGAAGATGGGCCCGCCCGCCTACCAGGACATTCCGGCCGAGCGAATTCCCGAGCGCCTGCACGAGGACGGCGCGCGGGTGCGCGTGCTCGCCGGCCGCTACGCCGGCGTCGACGCCGCGGTGCGCGCGCGACCCAGCGACCCCACCTACCTGGACGTCAGCCTGCCCGCGGGCGGCCGCTGGCGCGTCGAGCCGCCCGAGGGCTACACCGTGCTGGTGCACGGCGTCGCCGGCGAGATGCTGATCGGCGACGCCAGGCTCGCTGCGCGGCAACTCGCGGTGCTCGGGCGCGACGGGGCGGTGGAGGTCGAGGCCACGGAAGGTCCGGCGCGCTTCCTGTTCATCGCCGGGCGACCGTTCCGCGAACCCGTGGCGCACTACGGCCCGTTCGTGATGAACACGCCCGGTGAGCTGCAGCAGGCCGTCGACGACTACCGCGCCGGGCGGTTCTGAGCCGCGCCGGCGCTGCGCTATCCTCGGGTCCATGACGGCCCGCCTCCGCAGTGCGCCCATCGAGACCCGCGCGACCCTGCTGCGCGGCCTGTGGGCGGTCTTCGCCGGCCTGCTCCTCGCCGCATGCGCCGGCGGCGGCGCGTCGCGACCCGACGCCTTCCGCGATGCCCGCGCCAACGCCGTGTCGATGCACGCCATCGGCCTGGTCGGCACGCCCTACCGCTACGGCGGCAACACGCCGGCCGGCGGCTTCGACTGCAGCGGGCTGGTCGGCTACGTCTACCGCGAGTCCGCCGGGCTTGCCCTGCCCCGCTCCACCGCGGACCTGGCGCGCATGGACGCCCGCGAGGTCGACGCGGATGCGCTGCGCGTCGGTGACCTGGTGCTGTTCGGCAGCCGGCGACGGGTCGACCACATCGGCATCTACGTCGGCGAGGGTCGCTTCGTGCACGCGCCGTCGACCGGCGGGACGGTGCGCCTGGACTCGCTGGACGCGGACTACTGGAAGCGCCGCGTGCGCGGCGGTCGTCGCCTGATCTGAGCAGGTTCTCCTGTGGCCGCCGCGCGCCGGCGGCGGCGCCGACCTCAGAACCAGCCGAACGCGATCCCGGAAAAGCGGACCCGCCACGGACCGGATTCGGCCGGGCCGCGGCCGAGCGCGATCACGACGCCGGTGGCGTCCGCCGGCACCGGATGCGTCGCCCGATCCTGGACCCGGCTGCGGGCCGGGTCGTGCAGCGCGAGCCCCTGCGCATCCGAAATCCGGAATGCGACCCAGCGGGCATCGCTGACGTGCAGTTCGACGTGATAGTCGACGTCGTCGCGCAGGCCCTCGTCGAACGCGCGGGCATCGCGGTAGAGGAAATTGCCCCCCGGCCAGAAGCTCTCGATCTGGGCGCCGCGCGCGCCGCCGAAAGCCGGGTCGCCGAAGGCGAGGGTATTGGCGGCCGGCGCCAGCGCCAGTGACGTGTCACCGAGCGTCATGCCGCGACCCGCGATGCTGGCGGGCCGACCCGCGCCGTCGAATCCCAGTCGAGCGCGCAGCACGACGGCGAAATGGGAGCCGGGAGACCGCGCGAACATGCCGTCGCTGCGCATGCGGAAGGCAAGCCACTGGGTGGTGGCGGTGGCCGGGCGCGGCACCTCGGCGCGGTGGAAGTAGACCGCGCCGGCGTCATCGTCGCTCGATATGTCGAAGTTCTTCACGCTCGGGGCTGCCCGCTCGAACGGGCGGCGTCAGCCGCAGGGGCGGCCGTGCGCGAGGGGGCGAGCGCGAGGCCCACCGGCTGCGCGGGCCGGCGGCGGCCCGTGCGTTCGTTCAGCGACGGCCGCGGCCGCGCGCTTCACTCTTGAGACCCACGCGGATCAGCTCGCCGCCGTGCGCGCTGCCGTCCAGCGCGGCGATCGCGGCACGCGCCTCGTGGCCTTCCATCTCGAGCTCGGCATAGCCCTTGCACTCGCCCGAGAACAGGTCCTTGGCCATCTTCAGGCCGCGCACCCGGCCATGCGCCGCGAACAGGTCGGTGAGGGCACGTTCGGTCATTCCACGCGGCAGGCCGCGCACGCTCAAGCTCAGCATTGGACTTCTCCTGGAACCCCCGCAGCGAGCGGCGCGCGACGCCGGTCGGCCGGGAGAGAGCGGATCGCCGCGGGCAGGCAGCCGAAGGAATGCTCCGGAGCGAGCGCCGGTCGAACCGGGTGACCCGCCGCCGTCGGGCGTCGCGGATCGCGAAAACGAAAACGCCGGGCGGAGGACTCCGCCCGGCGTCGGTACCGCCGGGGTCAGTCGCTTACAGCGGCTGGACCTGGTCGGCCTGCAGGCCCTTCTGGCCGCGGGTCACGACGAAGCTCACCTTCTGGCCTTCCTGCAGCGACTTGAAGCCGCTGCCCTGGATCGAGCGGAAGTGAACGAACAGGTCTTCGCCCTGGGCCTGGGTGATGAAGCCAAAGCCCTTGGCATCGTTGAACCACTTGACGGTACCGGTCTGACGGTCGGACATCTCGACAACTCCTTGGAACGTATGAAAGGAATCACGACCGCGCCGTCATCGGCGGGCCGAGTCTGAGGTTGCAGGGAGCAAGCGAGAAGCGACGATGTAGCTGATCAACGGATCGACCCCACCAGGCCACGATTTGACTGTGACCCCGGCAAACACAGCGGACGCATCGTACAGGGCATCGGCGCACAAAGCGAATGCGGCGAGGTACGCCGTTCAGATTCGCCCCCGCGTCAGTCGATCTCGACGCCCGCGGGTGGCTCGGTCGGTGCGCTCTCGGCGCTGTCGACGACCAGGGATTCGGCGGACGGCAGCGTCTCGCCGGAGAGGAACGCACGCAGCAGCGCGTTCGCTGCGGTGACCGAATCGAACGGCGTGCCGTGGCGCGATTCGAGCACCACCGCGATCGCCGCACCCATGCGCGACGCCCAGTCGCGCTTCTCGGCGAGCGGCGTGTAGTCGTGCTCGCCGGCGATGAGCAGGGTCGGCGGACGCAGCGCATCGATCCGGTCCGCTGCGCACCAGTCGGCCAGCGCGCGCGCCGTGGCGAGATAGGGCTCGACCGGCTGGCGACCGACGACCTCGGCCACTCGCGCCCGCATCGGGGCCTGGTGGGCGTGCGGGAACAGCCGACCCGCGACCATCCGCGCCACCCGCGGCAGGCCGAGCAGGCGCACCATGCCGACCTGCAGGTTCAGCTCCAGCCACTTGCGCCAGTGGTCGACGCGATAGCTCGGCAGACTGTTGATCAGCACCAGCCGGTCGACCGCGTCCGGCCGCTGCAGCGCCATTTCCAGCGCGACCGCACCGCCGAGCGAGAAACCGGCGAGGCAGGCGCGACCATCGGCCTCGGCGTCCAGCAACTGCCAGAGGTCCGCGGCCATGGTCTCGATGCGGTACGGGCCCGGCGGGCGATCGCTGCGCCCGGATCCGCGCAGGTCGGGCATCAGCAGTCGATGCCGGTCGGACAGGGCCGGCACCTGGAAGGCCCAATCGGCGCCGCTCGAGCCCAGCCCGTGGACCAGCAGCAGCGTCGACCCGCTGCCCGCATCGCGCCAGTGGATCCGGCATCCGTCCGAGGTCAGGAACTGTGGCATCCACGCGATGTCGATGAAGGACCGCGCATCCTAGCCAAACCCGAGCGGCAGGTGGGCCGACTTGATCCGTGGGCGCTTCGTCCCCAGACTCCTCAGGCCCACCGCGCCCTCCCGGGCCCGATCCTTCGACTTGACGGAGCACCGCGATGTCCGAGATCCACGCCGCCAGCCAGAGCCCGAGCCTTGCGCTCCAGCACAACCGCGTCATCCGCCAGAGCTACACCCTGCTCGGCATCGTCATGGCGGTCGCCGCCGGCGGCGCCGGCATCGGCCTCTCCATGGGCATCCCCTGGAGCATCGGCATGTGGGTGGCGCTGATGGTCGTGTTCATCGGCGGCCCCTTCCTGATCAACGCCAAGCGCGACAGCCAGGCCAGCATCGGCCTGACCATCGGCTGGGCCGGCCTGGTCGGCTTCCTGCTCAGCCCGATGGTCGGCGCCTACCTGGCCATCCCGGGCGGCGGCTCGATCGTCTTCAACGCGCTGGCCACCACCGCCATCCTGTTCTTCGCGCTGTCGGCCTACGCGGTCACCTCGAAGAAGGACTTCAGCTTCATGGCCGGCTTCCTGTTCGTCGGCCTGATCGTGGTGCTGCTGGCGATCGTCGCCAACATCTTCCTGCAGATGCCGCTGCTGTCGCTGACCATCTCCGGCGTGGCGGTGATGCTGATGTGCGGCATGATCCTGTTCGACACCAGCCGCATGGTCAACGGCGGCGAGACCAACCCGGTGCTGATCGTGGTCTCGCTGTTCGCCAACATCACCGTGCTGTTCTCGCACCTGCTCAGCCTGTTCAGCTTCCTCGGCGGCGACGACTGAGCCGTTCGTGCTGCGCTGAAGTGAAGAGGGCCCGCAGCGCGGGCCCTCTTCGTTTTCCCGGCCCGGCGACTGCGCCGCTCACTCCAGCGTGAACCACTGCACCTCGACGCGGCGGTTGAGTTCGCTGTCGCGGCCGGCGGGCTCTTCCCAGCCGCGACCGACCACCTCGATGCGGTCCGGCTTGATCTGCGGATGGCGCTTGAGCAGCGCCTCGCGCACCGCCTGCGAACGCTGCCGCGACAGCTCCATCGCCTTCAGCGCCATCTGCCGCACCAGGGCCTCGCCGCCCTGCTGGCGGAACTCCTCGACGCGGGCGTCGTCGACGTGGCCGCGCAGCAGCACGATCGAGCCCGGGCTGACCTGCAGGAAACCCTTGATGGTGTCGAGGTAGTCGGCGTTCTCCTTGGCGTTGTTGTCGAGCTCGGCGGAGTTCGGCTGGAAGAAGAAGCGGATGTCCTTGCTGAGCAGCGCGTCGCCCTCGAGCGATACCGCACCGCCGGTACGGATGGGCGCGATGGCGATCTGCTGCGCTGCGAATGGCGGTGTCGTCGACAGCGCCTTGAGGTGCTGGGTGTCGACCCAGCGGGTCGGGTCGGCCGGGTTGCGGATCAGGTTGCCGTAGGCCAGCACGGCCGACTGGTAGATGCCCTGGAACGAACCGGCGGCGTCGATCGTTCCTTCGAAGAAGGCCAGCGACTCCGGCACGTTCGACAGGTGCACCTTGGCCAGTTCGCTGCGCGTCTCGGCCTCGTCCCACTTCAGCGCCGCGGCGATCACCGGGGCGTAGCCGGCCGGGTCCTCGCGGACCAGCCGATTGCCTTCCATCAGGCCGTGGACCAGGCCCTTGACCATCTGCGGATTGGCCTCGGCGAAGCCGCGATTGACCAGCATCACGTCGGCGACGATCAGCAGGTTGCGGTTGGAAACCAGGATCTTGGCGCGGCCCTTGCTCGCCGCCACGACCTCATCGGTGCGCGGCGACCAGCCGACGCAGCCGTTCAGGCGCGGCGCCTTGGTCGAAAGCTCGGCCTCGTAGGCGTCGCAGGCGACGAAGGCGTCCTCGTAGAACACCAGGCCCAGTTCGCCCGGACCCACCTTGCCGTCGAGATCGCGCAGCACCTTCACCGGCACGCCGGCTTCCGACGCGAGGTAGCGGATGAAGAACTCCGCCTCGTTGTACTGCGAGGCCGCCAGCACGCGGCCCTTGAGCTGGTTGATGCTGGCGATGCCGCTGTCGACCACCACCATGTCGGCGCCGCGCGAGAAGCCGATCTGCGCGGGGACCACGACCTCGAGCTGGCGGCCGAGCACCGCCAGCACGTCGGCGGTCGTCATCGACGCGCCGACCCGGCCGTTGTTGATCTTCGACCAGCCCTCTTCCTCGCTGATCGTCAGCCGCACCTGGAATCCGTAGTTGCGGGCGAAGAAGCTGTCCGGGCTGGGATCGAGGCCGCCGTTGGCGACGATCAGGCCGGCGTAGCCGGCGTACTCGCTGATGTCGAGCTCGACGATGCCGTCCTTGGGGACGTAGGCCGCCGCGGCGTCGAGCCTCGGCTGGCCCTGTACCGGCTCGATCGGATCCGGCGCGTCGCCGGCGTCGGCGCCCGCATCGGCCGGCGCCGTCGCGGCAGGCGCGACGGCATCCGTGCCGCCCCTGCTGCCGCCCATGTCCTTCCAGACGAGGAAGCCGCCCAGCGCCAGCAGGCCGAGCACCAGCAAAGTGGTGATGAACTTGCCGGCGGCGTTGCCGCGCTGCCGGCGCGGATGCGATTGCCTGGTCATGCCGATTCTCCTTCGCTGCGTCGTTGCGTCGTGCCGCCGCGCAGGACGCGCGAAGGCAGGCGCTGGGTGTCGTTGAAATCGAGGGCGCCGAGCAGGTCGCGCTGGCTGTCGAGCCAGCGGTTGGCCTCGTTGAACGAAGCGGTCAGCGCGTCGAGCGAGCTGCCGATCTGCTCCTCGTCGGTGGCCAGCAGCGCCTGCTCGCGGATCAGCGCGATCTGCTGCTCGATGCGCTGCAGCTCGGCGTCGACGTGCTCCATGCGGCGCCCGGCCTGGGCGTGCGCGGCCTGGCGCGCGTCGATCACCGACTTCTGCTGCTCCAGCGAGCGGCGCAGCTCGGCGCCGATCTCCGGGTCGGCCAGTCGGGCATCGAGCTGCGCCTCCTGCTGCTCGAGCTGCGCGTGCTCGCTGCGCGCGGTCTCGACCACTCGGCCGAGCGCCTGGCGCGCGACCAGCAGGCGCAGGTGCAGCCAGACCAGCTGCTCGAGCGAGTCCGCATGCGAGGCCATCAGCGGCGAACTGCCGAGCGTGCCCATGATCTCGCGCGCCTTGTCCTCGAGCGCCTGCTGGCGCTTCACC
>VFQU01000701.1_pt1 | contig 25544 bp, 29 predicted proteins | sample 3512311 | NCBI WGS metagenome assembly VFQU01 (sample SAMN10412377, study PRJNA504923) | tailings metagenome | isolation source: Relicate 3 Philex TSF3 active mining site | place: Philippines: Tuba, Benguet | collected 2017-08-29
GGCGGGGCGCGCGTCGGCCGCGACCTGTTCGGCGGCGCGACGGAGCTGGCCTGGCGCCACCAGGGCGGCTACTTCCTCGACGCCGCCAACAGCGCGCGCTATCCCGGCCACGACCTGTTCCACCTGCGCTGGCAGCGCGCGCTAGGCGCCGGCTGGCAGCTCGACCTGCGCGTCGACAACCTCGCCGACCGGCGCTACGCCGAGCGCGCCGACCTGGCCTTCGGCGAGTTCCGCTACTTTCCCGGCGACGGACGGACCTTCGGTATCACGCTGGGCTGGCGCGGCGGGTGATCGGCGGAGCGCTGCGCCTAGCGCCCCAGCAGCGCGAACGGCAGCAGCATCAGCGCCAATGTCAGCGCGACGCCGAACAGCACCAGCAGCACGCGCAGCGGCTGCGCGCGCAGCATCGACCAGAAGCCCGGCATGCGGCCCTCGCGGATCGCCGCCGCGCGTTCGGCGCGGGCGCGTTCGGCGCGCTGCGCCTGGTAGGCGTCGAGCAGCGTCCGCGCCCTCGCCTGCGCCTCGGGGTCATCGACCCACAGCGCGCCGGCGGTCAGCCCGAAGGCGGCGGGCGGCGTCTCGCGATAGCCGATGGCGTGCTCGTCGAGCAGCGCGCGCACGTCGTCGGCCTCGTCCTCGGGCACGTCGCGCAGGCTGAACAGGGGGCGGGTCACGACGGGCTCAATCGAGGACGCGAAGGCCGAGATGCGTGGCGAAGGCATCGAAGTCACGGTCGCAGTGCAGAAGCATGAGATCGTCCTCGATGCAGCGCGTGGCGATCAGCGTATCGATGGTCTTGCGCACGGTGACGCCGAGTTCGCGCAGCGTGCGGAAGTTGCGCGCCGCCTGGATCGCGATGTCGCGCCCGCCGATCTCGATCACGTCGAGTCGGAGCAGAAACCGCCGCGCGGTCTCGAACTCGCGATCACTGGCGAAACCCTGCAGGATTTCCGCCAGCATCAGATCGCCGATCGCGACCGGCTCTTCGCCGAGCAGCGCATCGAGCCGGTCCGCGGCGGCGCTGCGGGTGCCGCGGAAGTAGTCGATCCAGACACTCGAATCGACCAGGATCAACGATCGCTCCGCATCGCTTCGAGGTCGCCCTGCCATGGCAGCGTGCCGCGCAGGCGGCGGATCTCGGACTGCCGCTTGAGCCGCAGCAGGGTGCGCAGGCCGAGTTCGACCGCCTCGCGCTTGCTGCGCGATCCGGTGGCCTTGACCACCTCACGCATGAGCTTGTCGTCGATCACGATGTTGGTCCGCACGGGCCGCTTCCTTGATGTGTAACCGATCACATGATCGTACACATATCCATCCCGACGCGCTCAGCGCAGCGGATGCCGCGCCAGGAAGTCGACGACTTTCGGCACCAGCGCGTCGGCCTTGTCCTCGAGCACGTAGTGGCCGGCGTCCTTCCAGGCGTGCACCTCGGCGTTCGGCAGGGCGCGGGTGAAGCCGTCGAGGAAGTGGTGGTCGAAGACGAAGTCCTCGAGGCCCCAGCCGAGCAGCGCCGGGCGATCGGCGAACTCGGGCAGGCGGCGACCGGCTTCCTCGACCAGCGCCCAGGCGCGGTCGCTCGGCGACAGCGGGATGTCCTGCACGAAGCGCAGCGTGGCGATGCGGTTGGCCCAGCTGTCGTAGGGCGCGACGTAGGCGCGACGGACCTCGGCCGGCATCCGGTGCTCCACGCCGAAGCGCGCCGCGCCGCCGGCGAAGGCGTTGAAGCCGCGGATCAGCAGCGCGCCGAACTTCGAGTCGCGGCCGAGCCGGAGCTGCCAGGGCATGGCCTTGGCCTCGGGCAGCGGAAAGGCCGCGGTGTTGGTGATGACCAGCCGGCGCACCGCCGCGGCGTGGGTCATCGCCCAGCCGAAGCCGATCATCCCGCCCCAGTCGTGCACCGCCAGGGTGACGTCGCGCTCGATGCCGAGGTGGTCGAGCAACGCGGTGAGATCATCGACCCGCGACTGCAGCGTGTAGGCATAGCGATCGTCGCCGGGCTTGTCCGACAGCCCCATGCCGACGTGGTCGGGGACGATGCAGCGGTACTTCCCGCGCAATGCCTGCACCAGCCTGCGCCAGTAGTACGACCACGACGGATTGCCGTGCAGCATCACCACCACGTCGCCGTCGCGCGGCCCCTCGTCGAGGTAGTGCATGCGGATGCCCGGCCGCACTTCGAAGCGCTGGCCGGTGAAGGGGTAGTCGGGGTAGTTCACCTGGCGTCAGGTCCCATGTCGGAGAGAATTCTTGGCCATCTCGTCGCGCAGCGCTTCGGCGCGGCGGATCATCTGCTGCACGGCGGGCGCCGCATGCATCGGAACGAGCTCCACGTCGGGATGGGCGTTGGCGAAGACGCGGAAGATCTCGTCGGCGAAGCTGGGGCCGATTGCTTCGACACCGCTGAAGTCGATCAGCATTCTGCCGCAGAGCGGCTGATCGCCGAGCAGTTCCCGTGCGGTAGCGCGCGTGACCGGTGGCAGTCGACCCTGCAAACGTTCGCTCACCCTCAGGCACCCGAGCGCCGTCACGGATCGTCCCCGCCGATCTGCTCGACGCGTGCATCGAACGCCGCCAGCTGCCCTCTAACGGCGCGAACGCCGAAGTGGAATGCGAGCACCGCAGCCGGCCAGAAATGCACGCGCTGACCGTCTGTCCTCTTCAGCGACAGGCGCGATCGCGTCGTCGCCCCGAGTTCGCCGAGTCCGTTGGCACGGACCAATCGGAGCAGCGCGGAGAGCATGCCTGGCCGGTCGACGGGACGATCACTCCACTTGATCTCGTCAGCCCAGACTGGCGACAGGGCGACGGACGACTCGACTGCGTCACCAGCGACCCCAGCGACTGGCCATGCAGCAGCGGGTGGCGTACCTCGATTCAGTCGATCCGGCTGGCCGGAGCGTGGCCGCATCCGCGCGAAACGCGTCGGGCGCCGACCACCATCCGTCGAGCCGCTTAAGATGCTCGCCAACCTCTTGATCTGAAATGTGTTTCACGCCAAATCCGGGTTAAGCACAGCGGCCTAAGCTTAACTCACGCGGCGTGCGCGGTCATCGGCCGCAGCGCGGCGCCCGGCGCATGGCCTCGACGATGGCCCGGGTCTCGATGCTGACGCGGGTATCGTAGGCGAGCAGCTCGATCATCCGCTCCTTGTGCTGGTCGAGCACCCAGACGAGCGCGCCGCGGTTGCCGAGCCGGTAGCGCCAGGCCTCGGGCGGCATGCCGGTGAGCGTGGTTCGGGTGTCGAGCACGATGCGATCGGTGTCCGCATCGGCCTCGAGCAGCGCCTTGGGATTTGCGCCCCTCTCCCGTCGGGGTGAGAGCGAACCGTTGCGATCTGCCGGTGGCAGATCGCGTTCGACCAAACGCCCCAGTCGGCCCGGCGATGTCCGATACCGGTCACCCCGACCCACGGCTAAGCTCCGGACATGGCCATGCCCACGCCACGGAAGTGATCCGGCCCGACTCCATCCCCGGTGGATCCGGCTGGCAAGGCGCCGGCGAAGGTGGCGACTTCACGCGTGGCGAGACGGGTCGATGGTCATCGCGTCCTTGCGGCATCGGGTCGGACCAGGATCTCCAGCGCGGGCTGGCGTTCTGAGATGAATGCGTTCCGCTACTGGGGCAAGGCCCAACCCGCGCAGCAAGGCACCGCGAGATGGCACCTGCTGCCCTTCCACTCGCTGGATGTGGCTGCGGTGGCTCAGCAGTACCTGCTCGGCCATCCCGCGCTGCTGCGGCTGTTCTCAGATCGACTCGGAACGAACAGTCAAACCACGCTTGCCTGGCTCACCTTCTGGATCGCCCTGCACGACCTCGGCAAGTTCGCCACGAGCTTCCAGGGGCTGTGCCCGGAGGCGCTGCTTGCGCTGCAGCAGCGCGAATCGTTGCTGCGCTACGGCGAGCGCCACGACACCCTGGGCGACTTCATCTGGAAGGATCAGCTCTACCACGCACGCGATGCCCTCGCGCTCGGCGCGCGGAAATCGAACTTCAACAGCGCCTTTCAACCGTGGATCGCTGCCGTCACAGGACATCACGGTCAGCCGCCCAGGTCGGCCCGGCTCAGCCGGCATGCGCACTTCAGGAACGACGATGTTCTCGCTGCCGCCGAGTTCGTTCACGCCACTCGCGCGCTCTTGCTGCCGGACGCCCGCCGCGATGACGTGCTCGCACTCGGGGCGGAGCACCTGCGCAGCGCTGGCACCGAACTGTCCTGGTGGCTGGCCGGTCTGACCGTGCTGGCCGATTGGCTGGGCTCGAACACGGACCATTTCAAGTATCGCGATCAGCCCTGCGATCTGGCCACCTACTGGACCGGCGCCCAGGCGGCGGCGGAGCGCGCGCTCTCCGCCACCGAGCTGATGCCCTGTGTCTCGGCCAGAGCGCAGAGCGTCGCCGAGTTGTTCGGCTGGGGCGATGAAGGACGAACGCCAACGCCCTTGCAGCACTGGGCCCAGCATGTCGAGCTTGCCGACAGCCCCCAGCTCTACCTGCTGGAAGACGTGACCGGTGCCGGCAAGACCGAGGCCGCCCTGATGCTCGCCCATCGGCTCATGGCGGCCGGCCGCGCCGACGGCATCTTCATGGGCTTGCCGACCATGGCGACCACCAATGCGATGTTCGCGCGCCTGCAGCCGGTGGTGCCGCGCCTGTACCAATCGACAGATGCCAGGCCGAGCTACGTGCTGGCTCATGGCCAGCGCAACCAGGTCGAGGGATTCCGCAGCAGCGTGGTGCCGGTGGGCGCGGCAGAGCCCGATGGCCTGGGCGAGGCCGACACCGCCAGCGCTCGCTGCGCCGCCTGGCTGGCGGACAGCAACAAGAAGGCTCTGCTCGCGCATGTCGGCGTCGGCACGCTCGACCAGGCCCTGCTGGCCACCCTGCATGCGCGCCACCAGTCGCTGCGTCTGCTGGGTCTGTTCCGCAAGGTGCTGATCGTCGACGAAGTGCATGCCTGCGATGCCTACATGCAGCGTCTGCTGGAGGCTGTGCTGGAGTTCCACGCCGCTGCGGGCGGCAGCGCCGTGCTGCTCTCGGCCACCTTGCCCTCTTCGATGAAGAACGCACTGGCGAAGGCCTACACGCGTGGTCGCGCTGCCGTCGTGCCTGCGCTGCATCGCGTGGACTATCCGCTGGCAGCGCAGATCAGCGACAGCGGTGCCCATGAGCAGGCGCTGGAAACCCGCCCCTCAGTACAGCGCCGCGTGCAGGTCGACTACATCGACTCACGCGACGCGATCGAGGCCGAGGTCCGCAGCGCGCTGGCCGCGGGCCGATGCGTCTGCTGGATCCGCAATACCGTCGGCGATGCCATCGAAGCCTGGCGCAGCTTCTCGCAAACGCTGCCAGCCGAGCACACCACTCTGTTCCATGCGCGTTTCACGCTGGCCGATCGTCTTCGCATCGAAACCGCGGTGCTGGAGCGCTTCGGTCCAACGAGCACTGCGGCACAGCGCAGTGGTCGCCTGGTGATCGCAACGCAAGTGATCGAGCAGAGCCTCGATGTCGACTTCGATCTGTTGATCAGCGACCTCGCGCCCATCGACCGACTGATCCAGCGTGCCGGCCGCCTGCAGCGCCATCGCCGCGATGCCATGGGCGATCTGACGGATGGCCTCGATCAGCGCGGCGGCGCGCGCCTGATCGTGTTCGGGCCGGAGTGGACAACGGCGCCCGCGCCGCACTGGTACACCCGCTTCTCGCGCGGCGCGGCCTTCGTCTATCCGCACCCCGGCCAGGTCTGGCTCAGCGCGCGCCTGCTGCAGCGCGGGTACTTCGACATGCCCGAGGACGCCCGCACGATGATCGAAGGCGTGTTCGGCGATGACGCCCAGGCGGAGATTCCGCAGGGGCTGGAGGCGCTCAGCGAACGTCAGGAGGGCGTCGCTTGGGCAGCCACCAACCACGCCCACAGCCGCATCCTCAAGCGCGCACTCGGCTACCAGCGCGGCGATTTCGATGACTGGTGGTCCGACGAGGTGGGCACTGCGGTGGATGCAGTGGACGAGTGGGCGGCCGGTGCCGAAACACGGTTGGGAGAGCCGAGTTGTGTGCTGCGCTTCGCCGTCTGGCGCGGCGACACGTTGGTGCCGCTCCATTCGCAGGTCGACCACCCTTGGGAATCCAGCAGCTTGCGCGTGCCGGCCGCGATGCTGGGCGAGCCTCAAGTGGATCGAAATGCCGAGGCCGCGCTCGAAAGGCTGAAGGAGTCGCTGCCAGACAAGGGGAAATGGTCCAAGGTCGCGATCCTTTCGCCTACGGAACACGGCTGGTTCTTCTGCAGCGAGGTGCGTGGCGGTCGTACTCGACGCCTGGAGTACCGATCGGATCTGGGGCTTGCTGTCTCAGCTGCTGAGACAGCCGCCCAGTAGAGAGCAACGCTCAGGCCTGGAGTTCGCTTGATGAACCTGATCACCGCCCCTTGGATTCCCGTACGCGACGCCCGCGGCAAGACGCGTCTCATCGCCCCGAACGAGCTCACGCGCGACATCGAATCCAATCCGATCCTGCAGCTCGATGCCGTGCGCCCCGACTTCAACGGTGCTCTGGCGCAGTTCCTGATCGGCCTGGTGCAGACGGCCTGGGTGCTGGGCGGCAAGCCCTGGGATCGCGAGCAGATGCTGGCGCAGCCCCCGACTCCTGACGAACTCGAAGCCGCCTTCGCGCCGCTGGTTCACGCCTTCGAGCTGGACGGAGAGGGCGCGCGCTTCATGCAGGATCTGACCCTGAGCGAGGCGGACAAGCCCGCCGATAACGGTGTCGCCGCCCTGTTGATCGAATCGCCCGGCGAGCAGGCCAGCGAGCGCAACACCGACCACTTCATCAAGCGCGATCAGGCCGGGTCGATGTGCGTTCACTGCGCAGCGATGGCCTTGTTCACGCTGATGACCAATGCGCCCAGCGGCGGCGCAGGTCACCGCACCTCGCTGCGCGGCGGCGGCCCCTTGACCACCGTGCTGCTCTACGAGCCTGACCTCGAACGCGACCCGGACGCACCAGCGCCCGCACTCTGGCGCGACATCGCCTCGAACGTGCGTGAGCCGCAGGCCTTCGTGGCGGGCAGCGATCCCAGCAAGACCGAACCCTGGCATGTCTTTCCCTGGCTGGCGTCGATCGAGCGCACCCAGCCCGGCGCAGAGACCCAACCGCTGGATACGCATCCACTGCAAATGTACTGGGCGATGCCACGCCGCATGCGTCTCCAGTTCGAGGCTGCTAGCGGTGCCTGCGATCTTTGCGGGTCGACGGATCGCCCGCTGGTGCGCCGCTACCTCACCAAGAACTACGGCTTGAACTACAAGGGCCCCTGGCGGCATCCCCTTTCGCCCTACTACGTCAGCAAGCCGGGCGAGCCACCGCTGCCGATGCACCCGCAGCCCGGCGGCCTCGGCTACAGGCATTGGCTGGGCTGGGTGCTGGGCGTGGAGCAGAAGGGGCGGCGCATCCTGCCGGCCGCGGTGGTGCGCGATCTGCTGCTGGAGAGTTCCTCGGCGCCGTTCCGTCTGTGGGCCTTCGGCTACGACATGGACAACATGAAGGCTCGCTGCTGGTACGAATCGCGCTTCCCGCTGCTCGAGTTGCCGCCCGGTGAGTCTGGCCTGGATCTGGCGCGCTTGCTGGTGGAGTGCCTGCTGGAGTCGGCCGAGTTCAGCGCCAACTGCCTGCGCTGGGCGGTGCGCGACGCCTGGCTGGGCGAGGCTGACGCACGCGTCGATCTGAGTTTCATCGAAGCCAGCTTCTGGAGCGGCACCGAAGCCGATTTCTTCGTGTTCGTGCGTGATGCCTGTGCGCAGGTCAGGCAGCAGCCGGACTTCGAAACCACCGTCGCCCTACGCGAGAGCTGGCTGCATCGCCTGCGCCGCGAAGCCCTCAGCCTGTTCGATCTGCATGTGGCCTCGGGCCCACTGGAGGCCGCGCACCCCGAGCGGATCGCTGCGGCCCACAGGACGCTGCGTGGGCAGCTGTGGGGAGACAAGCTGCGTGCCGCAGCCCAGTTGCCCATTGAGAAGCCCGCGACCAAGGGACGCGCCGGCAAGTCCAAGAAGGAGTGATGCCATGAGTAATCTGTTCAAGCCGAACAGCGCATCCCGCGAGGTGCTGCGCCGCTGGTGGAGCTCGCTGGACGATGATCGCGGCACGCGTGCCGAACTGCGGCGCTGCGCCACCACCTTGCAGGTGATGGAGGTCGCCGGGTTCCACCACCTGCGTGCGCGGCTGCTGCCAGTGGGCCTTGCGAGCAGCAAGCGGGAAGACGCAGAGCGTGCAGCCTCACAGCTGGCCGTCGTTACCGCCCTGCTCGCGCATCTCGAGGAGGCCGGCGACCACAAACCTGCACTCGCCTTCTCCACCGGTGCATCTCCGGGCGACCCGCCTCCGGTCTCGCCCCTGCGCTTCCGCCAGGTGCTCCAGGCGCGCACGCCCGATGAACTGCTGCTGCGTCTGCGCCGGGTGCTGCCGCTGGCGCGCGGGCTCGACCCGATCCAGCTCGCCGTCGATGCCTTCCACTGGAGCGACCGCATCCGCAAGCAGTGGGTGTTCGACTACAAGTGGCCAGCCAAGCAAAGCGCCTGAAATCTTCCGATCCGTTGACGAGGAGTTCGACCATGGGCCGTTTCATCCAGCTGCACGCCTTGACCAGCTATCCGCCGTCCAACTTGAACCGCGACGACCTCGGCCGCCCCAAGAGTGCCATCGTCGGCGGCAGCCAGCGCCTGCGCGTTTCCTCGCAGGCGCTCAAGCGTGCCTGGCGCACGTCCAGCACCTTCAAGACCGCACTCGACGGCAACCTCGGACTGCGCACCAAGGAGATGGGCATCCGCGTCTACGACACGCTGATCGCCGCAGGCGCGAAGGACAAGGATGCCCGCGAATGGGCACGCGCGATCGCTGCTTGTTTCGGCAAGCTCAAGGCCGAGAAGAAGGCCGCAAAGGGCGAGGACGCCGAGGCCAGCAAGAACAAGGACGACCTGCACATCGAGCAGCTCGCCCATTTCGGCCCGGAAGAAGTCGCCGCCATCGATGCACTCACCGCCACCCTGTGCGCCGAGAAACGGGCGCCTTCCTCCGAGGAGATCGAACTGCTGCGCAAGCCGCATGCAGCGGTCGACATCGCCCTGTTCGGTCGCATGCTCGCCGCCAGCCCTGCGTTCAACGTGGATGCCGCCGCTCAAGTGGCGCATGCCATCACCGTGCACAGCGCTGCAGTGGAAGACGACTACTTCACCGCCGTCGACGACCTCAATCGGGGTGACGAGGATCGTGGGGCAGGGCATATCGGCGAAACCGGCTTCGGCGCCGGCATCTACTACCTCTACGTCTGCATCGATCTGGACCTGCTGGATCGCAACCTCGGCGGCGACACCGGGCTGCGCAATCGCGCGCTGGCGGCTCTGGTACAGGCCATCACCCGGGTCTCGCCCTCGGGCAAGCAGAACAGTTTCGCCTCGCGGGCGCATGCCTCCTGCCTGCTCGCCGAGCGTGGCAGTCAGCAGCCGCGTTCGCTGCATCTGGCTTACCTGCGGCCCGAGCCCAAGCGCGAGCCGGATGAAGACATGGCCTCCGCGGCCATTCGCGCGCTGCGCGACAAGCGCCTGAGTCTGGAGCAGATGTATGGCCCGTCCTGCACCGATTGGCGCGCCGCGGTCGAGGGCGAGTACCAGCCGCTGCTGGGCGACAAGGCCGGTTCGCTGGACGCGCTGATCCAGTTCCTGCAGGCGGACTGAGCCGCCATGCAGTGCCTGATGTTTCGACCGTACGCCCCACTGGCGAGCTGGGGTGAAATCGCGGTGGGCGAGGATCGCCCCAGCCACGAGTACCCCGGGCGCTCGGCCGTGCTCGGTCTGGTGGCAGCGGCGCTCGGGATTCGACGCGATGAGCAGACGCGTCTGGATGCACTGTCTGCAAGTCTCGGCTTGGCCGTCGGCGTGTACTCCACTGGCCGCCTGCTGCGCGACTACCACACCAGCCAGGTGCCTTCGGCCACGCACATGAAGAAGCGCCCGCATCGCACGCGTGCGGACGAACTTGCGCTGCCGCGGGCCGAGATCAATACCATTCTGTCGCGGCGTGACTATCGCCAGGACGCACTCTGCACGGTGCTGCTGTGGCAGCGGGTGGCTGACACGGAGTTCGATCTTCCGGCGATCCGCGAAGCTCTGCTCGCTCCGGCCTTCGTGCTGTATCTGGGCCGCAAGAGCTGCCCGCTGGCCGCGCCGCTGCATCCGCAGCTGGTGCAGGCGCAGAGCCTGGTCGACGCGTTTGCCATCGCAGACTTCCCGCCCCTGCCTCACCTCAAGGGGGCGGACCGCCTGCAGCGCATCGCCTACGACAGCGACCCCGCCCTGCCCTTGGGCGAGGTCGAGGCCACCCGCTTCTCGGTGACCCGCAGGGACGAGCCACGCTCGCGTGCGCGCTGGCAGTTCGGTGATCGCACGGAGCATGTTGCCGTGCTCGGAGCGGCGTCCGAGCCGGTGGAGGCACAGGCATGAGCTTCTTCAGCCGGATCCAGCTGGACACCGCGCATCCGCGTGCGCGTGAAGCGCTGCTCATGGCCGGCGTGGGCGACGCCTATCGCGAGCACCAATGGCTGTGGCGCTTCTTCGCAGCGGACGCAGGCGCGGCGCGCGACTTCCTGTTCCGCCGCATCGAGCCGCAAGGCGGGCAGTCGGCGATGGTGTACACCGTGTCTTCGCGCGCGCCGCAGGCGCCGCACCCGGCCTGGCGCATCGACACCCGTGAGTACGCGCCGCAGGTCGCTGCCGGACAGCGCCTGCGATTCGAGCTGCGCGTGAACCCCGTGCGCAGCATTCGTGGCGACAGCGGCGGGCGTTCGACCCGCCACGACGTGGTGATGCATGCCAAGAAGCTGCGCATGGCCGCAACAGGCGTGCAACGTTGGTCGCAGATGCAGGCGGAGACGGTCGATCCCACCTACGAGCTGGTGCATTCGGCGGTGTCCGAGTGGCTGCGCGGTGAGGGTGGCAAGGAGGGTGTCGCCGCGAGGAATGGCTTCGCGGTGCTCGACGACAGCCTGCAGGTCGACGCCTATCTGCAGCACCGCTTCCCCCGGCCGGGCGTCAAGCCCATCCAGCTGAGCACCGTCGACCTGAGCGGCGCGCTGCAGGTGCAGGACGCCGAGCGCTTCCGAAAAGCCCTGCTGGCCGGCGTGGGCCATGGCAAGGCCTTCGGCTGCGGCTTGCTGCTGGTCCGGCGGGCGGAATAAAGTGCACACATCTGTGGGCACTTTTTAGGAACCGCGCCATGCACACCTTCACCATCCGCGACCTGCGCGACCGCACCGCCGACATCGTCCGCGAGGCCGAGGCCGGGCATTTGTCCGTGGTCACCAAACATGGCCAGCCCGTCTTCGTTGCCGTGCCCTTCAACGAGGCGCTGCTGCGCGAAGGCGTGCTGGTAGCCCTGGCCCTGCACCTGTACCGCGAGGAGCAGCTCTCGCTCAGCCGGGCTGCCAAGCTCGCGCAGCTGGGCCTGCACGCGTTCATGGAGCGACTCGCGAAGGCCGGCATCGCCGTCGCCCGTCCCGAGCCCGACGAGTTGGAGCAGGAGCTGAGGGCCCTGGATGCCTGAGCTGCTGGCCGCCGACGCCGGGCCCTTGATCGCACTGGCGCGCATCGAGGGCTTGGCGTGGCTGCCGGCGCTGTTCGAACACGTGCTCGTGGTGGATTCGGTCGTGGCGGAATGCCTGGCCGAGCCGGAGCGCGAGGAGCACGTCGCGATTCGTCACGCCCTGGCCGAGGGGTGGCTGCAGCCGGTGGCATATCGGCCGGTGCCGAGCTTCCACGAAGGTCTGGGCGCGGGCGAATCGGAGACTCTGCAGTGCGCGATCGAGCGCCGCTGCCGCGTGCTGCTGGATGACCGTCTCGCGCGCCGCGTCGCGCTGCAGTTGGCCCTGCCGGTTGTCGGCACGCTCGGCGTGCTGATCGCTGCCAAGCGCCGTGGACTGCTCGGCAGCGTGCGTCCGAGCCTCACGAGACTTCGCGCCTCCGGCTACTTCCTTTCCGACGCGGTGCTTGCCGAAGCACTGCACCTCGCCGGAGAGTCGCCATGAGCCATCTGCTGCCGCCGCTCAAACCATTGCCGCTGAAGGAGCGGCTGTCCATCCTGTTTGTCAGCAAAGGCCAGCTCGACGTGCTTGATGGCGCCTTCGTGCTGGTCGACAAGACCGGCATTCGCAAGCATATCCCCATCGGTGGCGTGGCCTGCCTGATGCTGGAGGTGGGCACACGCATCTCGCATGCGGCTGTGCGCCTTGCGGCCCAGGTCGGCACCTTGCTGGTCTGGGTGGGCGAGGCGGGCGTGCGCTTCTACTCGGCCGGCCAGCCCGGCGGCGCGCGTTCGGATCGCCTGCTGTATCAGGCTGCGCTGGCATTGGATGAGACCGCGCGGCTCAAGGTCGTTCGCGAAATGTACAAGCGCCGCTTCGGCGAAGAGCCGCCGCAGCGCCGCAGCGTGGAGCAGCTTCGCGGCATCGAAGGCGCCCGCGTGCGCGAGACCTACAAGCTGCTGGCGCGCAAGTTCGGCGTGGAGTGGAAGCGGCGCGACTACGACGTGGAAGTCTGGAGTGGTGGCGACCTGCCCAACCGCTGTCTGTCGGCGGCGACCTCCTGCCTGTACGGCATCAGCGAAGCCGCAGTGCTGGCCGCCGGCTATGCGCCTGCGGTGGGCTTCATCCACACCGGCAAGCCGCTGTCCTTTGTTTACGACGTGGCCGACATCTACAAGTTCGAGACGGTCGTCCCGGTGGCATTCCAGGTGGCCGCGCGCGCGCCCGACAACCCGGAGCAGCTGGTGCGCCTGCAGTGCCGCGACGTGTTCCGCAAGACGCGATTGCTGGAGCGCATCATCCCCGACATCGAAGCGATCCTCGCCGCCGGCGAGCTCAGCCCGCCGCAACCCAATGCGGATCAGCTTGAACCGGCGATTCCGAATCCGGAGTCACTGGGCGACCCGGGGCATCGGGGCTGAGCCATGGTCGTGATCGTGCTCGAGAACGCTCCTCCCCGCCTGCGCGGCCGCCTCGCCATCTGGCTGCTCGAAGTGCGCGCCGGCGTCTATGTGGGCGACTACGGGCGCCGAGTGCGCGAGTACCTCTGGCAGCAGGTGACCGAAGGGATCGACAGCGGCAACGCCGTGCTGGTCTGGCGCGATCAGGGCCAGGAGAGCGGATTCCAGTTCGAGACTCTAGGCCAGAACCGCCGCATCCCGGTCGAAATGGACGGCGTGCGCCTGGTCGACTTTCTGCCTGAGCAGGCCATCCCTCGCGGGGGATAGTCAGGTGATCTCTGAAAACTCAATGCGCCAAGTTCGACGCCATGCATCGTTCAGCTTGGTAGGATTCCCGCGGCCACATAAGGGCTGAGTTTTCATAGCGTTGGAGAAAGTCTGTTCCCCGCGCATGCGGGGATGCACCGAACCGCGCCAGCATCGCTTCGATCAGCTCGAACTGTTCCCCGCGCATGCGGGGATGCACCGTCACTATCACGTGTCCGGCCACGGTCTCCACGCTGTTCCCCGCGCATGCGGGGATGCACCGGCCAGACCCGGGGCCTGCCGTGGATGCACGCCCTGTTCCCCGCGCATGCGGGGATGCACCGCCGGACGGCCCGCCGAGCATGGGGCACTTTGACTGTTCCCCGCGCATGCGGGGATGCACCGCTCTGCGAGCCTGAGTTCGAGGCGCTGGTGAACTGTTCCCCGCGCATGCGGGGATGCACCGTCCACGGACGCCACGGCGATCGAACCCGCCGTCTGTTCCCCGCGCATGCGGGGATGCACCGTAGGCGTCGAACTGGAGCCCGGTGTTGCCGTCCTGTTCCCCGCGCATGCGGGGATGCACCGGTCCGTTCGAGTTCGTCGGTCAGGTATGCGAACTGTTCCCCGCGCATGCGGGGATGCACCGCGCAGGGTTTCGCCGAAATAGTGAGCGTGACGCTGTTCCCCGCGCATGCGGGGATGCACCGACGCCTACATGCTCAAGGAGGCAGTGGAGTGGCTGTTCCCCGCGCATGCGGGGATGCACCCGTCGCGGTCAAGCCCGGCGGCGGCGCAGAGCCCTGTTCCCCGCGCATGCGGGGATGCACCGCCATCGGACCAGATGCGCGCGTATTCCTCGGACTGTTCCCCGCGCATGCGGGGATGCACCGCAGCCGATTTTCCTTTCCTTCCTCGCGCTCTACTGTTCCCCGCGCATGCGGGGATGCACCGCCGCCGCCGACGACCCCGCGCGCACCGAAAACCTGTTCCCCGCGCATGCGGGGATGCACCGGCGGGCGACGTGGTGACGTTCGCCGGTGACACCTGTTCCCCGCGCATGCGGGGATGCACCGCCGTTGTCGAACGATCGTGCGCCGCCGTTGCCCTGTTCCCCGCGCATGCGGGGATGCACCGTCCGCCACGCTGTACCGCAGCGGCCCACGGCGCTGTTCCCCGCGCATGCGGGGATGCACCGACCCCGAGGGGTCGTCAGATCGCGCCGCGAATCTGTTCCCCGCGCATGCGGGGATGCACCGCAGCCGGCCTCGACGAGCAGCTCGCCGCCCCACTGTTCCCCGCGCATGCGGGGATGCACCGGCACCTACGCCGTCAAGGAACTCGTCTACGCCCTGTTCCCCGCGCATGCGGGGATGCACCGAAGCCCGAGCAGTTCTACGCCGACCTGCTGCGCTGTTCCCCGCGCATGCGGGGATGCACCGACGGCAGTGAAGGAGATGTACCTGCTGGAGCACTGTTCCCCGCGCATGCGGGGATGCACCGTGACGGTCCCGGCAGCTAACAGGGGACTAAAGCTGTTCCCCGCGCATGCGGGGATGCACCGTATCGCGCCATCGCCCTCGACATTCTCACTGCCTGTTCCCCGCGCATGCGGGGATGCACCGTCGCCCAGGTAACCATGAAGAGAAGCACGCAGCTGTTCCCCGCGCATGCGGGGATGCACCGTCCTGCACCATCGCCCCGAGCGCGCTGTTTTCCTGTTCCCCGCGCATGCGGGGATGCACCGTCGGCCTGCAGCGCCGACAGATTCGCCCCGATCTGTTCCCCGCGCATGCGGGGATGCACCGTCCAGCTCGGCGATCAGCGCGCCGGTGGGCTGCTGTTCCCCGCGCATGCGGGGATGCACCGACCATGAAACCCGCATCCGAACTCACCCGCGACTGTTCCCCGCGCATGCGGGGATGCACCGCCCCAGGCGGGGCTGATCCAGCCGATGGCGCGCTGTTCCCCGCGCATGCGGGGATGCACCGGCGCCGCGCCGCCGCTGTTCGGCCGCGCCGTGCTGTTCCCCGCGCATGCGGGGATGCACCGCCGTATTCCATCCGCACGCAGGAAATCGAGGGCTGTTCCCCGCGCATGCGGGGATGCACCGGGCGCGTCCGGGTTCATCATCCATTCGTACAACTGTTCCCCGCGCATGCGGGGATGCACCGAACATCATCGGCGCCGAGGAGATCGGCCGCGACTGTTCCCCGCGCATGCGGGGATGCACCGTAGACGCTTGTACCACTGCGAGATGAGAACGACTGCTCCCCGCGCATGCGGGGATGCACCGTAGTCGTCGGGCAGCTCGTCGCTAAAGCGGATCTGTTCCCCGCGCATGCGGGGATGCACCGGCCGCGCGTTGCAGCAAAACCGCCACCTTGTCCTGTTCCCCGCGCATGCGGGGATGCACCGTCGCGAGGATATGCCCATTGACGCATCGGAACCTGTTCCCCGCGCATGCGGGGATGCACCGGTCAGGGCCAGGGCGTCGCCGAGGTCCGGGGACTGTTCCCCGCGCATGCGGGGATGCACCGTCCGGAAGCGGGCTGATCCGGAATCGTAAGCCCTGTTCCCCGCGCATGCGGGGATGCACCGCCCGACAGCGCGCCGCCACCGGTGCGGGTCAGCTGTTCCCCGCGCATGCGGGGATGCACCGCCCCACCGCATCACCCGCTACAGCGAGGTCATCTGTTCCCCGCGCATGCGGGGATGCACCGGGTTATAAATCCCGTGCCGCGCGATGTGCCTGCTGTTCCCCGCGCATGCGGGGATGCACCTCCTCGCAGTCGAGCGAATACGAACCGTCGGAGCTGTTCCCCGCGCATGCGGGGATGCACCGCCGGTCAAGTAGCTGTCTATTTTCGGGCGGTGCTGTTCCCCGCGCATGCGGGGATGCACCGCGCCAGGGTGACGGCCTTGTGCTGGTCCCGACCTGTTCCCCGCGCATGCGGGGATGCACCGGCATCACCGTCGACAACGGTTATCGCACCAACCTGTTCCCCGCGCATGCGGGGATGCACCGACGGACTTCAGCCCGAACCCACGAAGATTCCGCTGTTCCCCGCGCATGCGGGGATGCACCGCCTACGAATCGACCTGCGCTTCGGCCCTGGTCCTGTTCCCCGCGCATGCGGGGATGCACCGACACGGGTTGGACGTATTCCGGCCTGTTGGAGCTGTTCCCCGCGCATGCGGGGATGCACCGGCGGGGCTGAGCGCCAACGAGTTCGCCGAGAGCTGTTCCCCGCGCATGCGGGGATGCACCGGACGGGCTGAGACACTTGCCGGCCGGTTGCTGCTGTTCCCCGCGCATGCGGGGATGCACCGCCTACGAATCGGCCCGCGATTCGGCTTGGAAACTGTTCCCCGCGCATGCGGGGATGCACCGGATGCCGCTGCCTTTCTCTCGGGTGGCGCGCCCTGTTCCCCGCGCATGCGGGGATGCACCGCCAGATAACTATGCGTTCGAGCAGACCGCGATCTGTTCCCCGCGCATGCGGGGATGCACCGCGCTGGCATGTCGCTGGTCGCGCTGCCGATGCCTGTTCCCCGCGCATGCGGGGATGCACCGACCAGACTCGCAAATCGACCGAGGCGACTGACCTGTTCCCCGCGCATGCGGGGATGCACCGGGCTGGCGCCTGTTCCGCTGGCCCAAGACCGTCTGTTCCCCGCGCATGCGGGGATGCACCGTCCCCCACGGAGCCCGCAGTCTCCACTGCGCCCTGTTCCCCGCGCATGCGGGGATGCACCGACGAGACTACGGCGCCGCCCATCGTAATCCGTCTGTTCCCCGCGCATGCGGGGATGCACCGCGACGGCGGGGCAGTACGTCGTGGTCGTCGCGCTGTTCCCCGCGCATGCGGGGATGCACCGTTCGAGAAGATCGGCGCGCAGACGTTCCGGTACTGTTCCCCGCGCATGCGGGGATGCACCGGCGCGCGCCGACTACTTCGTGCCGGGCCGACTCTGTTCCCCGCGCATGCGGGGATGCACCGGCGCCACCTGGCGCGGCATAACGTCCACGGACCTGTTCCCCGCGCATGCGGGGATGCACCGCCACGGACGGCGACCGATTCGGACAGTAGGCACTGTTCCCCGCGCATGCGGGGATGCACCGCTCGGCAGGCTGATGACGTAATGACAGCGCGCCTGTTCCCCGCGCATGCGGGGATGCACCGCCGTCGAGCGTGACCAGCCGGTTCACCGCACCCTGTTCCCCGCGCATGCGGGGATGCACCGACGCCCTCGGCGATGGCCAGGTGCATCAGCCGCTGTTCCCCGCGCATGCGGGGATGCACCGTCGCCGGAGATGATCCAGGCGTTCGTGTCGACCTGTTCCCCGCGAATGCGGGGATGCACCGTCGCGCAGCGTGGCGCCGGTGCCGGCTGTGTGCTGTTCCCCGCGCATGCGGGGATGCACCGGTTATCGGGCAGGATGCCCGGCTGTTCATCGCCTGTTCCCCGCGCATGCGGGGATGCACCGATCGGCGACGGCTTGATGGTCCAGCCCATTGACTGTTCCCCGCGCATGCGGGGATGCACCGACCACACCTGCCACGGCCGCGTCGCCCGATGCCTGTTCCCCGCGCATGCGGGGATGCACCGCTGGATCACGCGGTTTCGCCCCCCACGACGACCTGTTCCCCGCGCATGCGGGGATGCACCGGTCGTGTGCTGCGCGCTGAGTGCCTGCTCGCACTGTTCCCCGCGCATGCGGGGATGCACCGGGCACGCACTATCGCGCGTTGCCTGGCGTCGACTGTTCCCCGCGCATGCGGGGATGCACCGGCTCTTACTCCCTCGATTGCGAGGACTCAGGGCTGTTCCCCGCGCATGCGGGGATGCACCGGCCCAGAGGATCAGGCAGGTGATCTCGCGGGTCTGTTCCCCGCGCATGCGGGGATGCACCGACCGGCTTCCAGTTCGCCGGCAGCGTCGACTGCTGTTCCCCGCGCATGCGGGGATGCACCGCGGAGTCTCGACCGGCTGCATGGGGTTCATCCCTGTTCCCCGCGCATGCGGGGATGCACCGACATGGTGGACGCCGACCTGCGCGACGCGCAGCTGTTCCCCGCGCATGCGGGGATGCACCGGATGGCGGCTCGCGGGGAGGGACCTTGTGTCTCTGTTCCCCGCGCATGCGGGGATGCACCGGCCGTGCGCGTGACGCTGGAGGAATTGCAGCCCTGTTCCCCGCGCATGCGGGGATGCACCGAGCTTGCCGGCAGCGTGCGCGACACTGCGGCCCTGTTCCCCGCGCATGCGGGGATGCACCGACGATCATTTACCACTGCCCCAAGGTGAGGATCTGTTCCCCGCGCATGCGGGGATGCACCGTAGTCCGCACCGATCCGCGTCGCCATGTCCACCTGTTCCCCGCGCATGCGGGGATGCACCGGACAAGGGCCGGTTGGCGTCCGAGCTGTTGGACTGTTCCCCGCGCATGCGGGGATGCACCGATTTACAGCCGGCTCGTCAACGTCGCGACCGTCTGTTCCCCGCGCATGCGGGGATGCACCGTGCCTGCACACGGACTCGGCGACGGAATAGCGCTGTTCCCCGCGCATGCGGGGATGCACCGTACATGGACGTCACCTGGCAAGGCAAGGTCCACTGTTCCCCGCGCATGCGGGGATGCACCGCCTACCTCGCCGAAGTGCGCGCCGAGCGCCAGCTGTTCCCCGCGCATGCGGGGATGCACCGTCGGGCGGCTTGCTGCTGCCGAACAGCGACGCCTGTTCCCCGCGCATGCGGGGATGCACCGCTCACTCGCACGACTCCACAGCGCCGCAGATCCTGTTCCCCGCGCATGCGGGGATGCACCGACCGGCGCAGAGGTGAGCCTGCGTCAGTACCGCTGTTCCCCGCGCATGCGGGGATGCACCGTCCGCGAGGTTCGCCCACGGCGCATTAGCGATCTGTTCCCCGCGCATGCGGGGATGCACCGCAGGCCAGCCCGGCGCACTGACGTGGCGCGACCTGTTCCCCGCGCATGCGGGGATGCACCGTGGTAATGGTAGTTCGTCAGCTCACGAGCGAACTGTTCCCCGCGCATGCGGGGATGCACCGCCGTGGGTGGCGAGGATCGCAGACGCCGACGGCTGTTCCCCGCGCATGCGGGGATGCACCGTCGTCGGCGTGTCCGGGGTCGCGGTGCCGATGCTGTTCCCCGCGCATGCGGGGATGCACCGGGTACAGCCTCCGCGGCAGCTCGAAGTGCGGTCTGTTCCCCGCGCATGCGGGGATGCACCGCCGCGCGGCGTGCTCACGGGCCTTCCCCTGCGCTGTTCCCCGCGCATGCGGGGATGCACCGGTGGAGACCGTCGACGGGCACGTGATAGTCACCTGTTCCCCGCGCATGCGGGGATGCACCGACCTCGCCGGTGTCCTTGTCGATGCGGGCTGACTGTTCCCCGCGCATGCGGGGATGCACCGCGTTGTCTCGATGCGCTTGACCAGGCGCGCGCCTGTTCCCCGCGCATGCGGGGATGCACCGGTCGACGAAGCCGACCTCCTGCACCGCGTGACCTGTTCCCCGCGCATGCGGGGATGCACCGCTCGCCCACCCTGCGGCGGTCCCACACCTCGCCTGTTCCCCGCGCATGCGGGGATGCACCGTTGGCAGCCACACCTTCCTGTCCGCATCCAACCTGTTCCCCGCGCATGCGGGGATGCACCGCCCAGCGTGGTCGCAGTGTCGATCGTCAGGCTCTGTTCCCCGCGCATGCGGGGATGCACCGGTGTCGTCGCCGAACTCGATGCCGAACTCGTTCTGTTCCCCGCGCATGCGGGGATGCACCGTACGCGCGCAGCAGCATCCCGAGCTCAGCCGGCTGTTCCCCGCGCATGCGGGGATGCACCGAACACCCCCGCCCTTGCCGCCCGCGTCCGCGTCTGTTCCCCGCGCATGCGGGGATGCACCGAAAGATGGGTCGTGATACTCGGCGCCGACGCCCTGTTCCCCGCGCATGCGGGGATGCACCGACACCCACGCCGATCGCGTTTTGATTAGACGACTGTTCCCCGCGCATGCGGGGATGCACCGCCGGCATAGCCGGTCGCAGTGTCGATCGCCGCCTGTTCCCCGCGCATGCGGGGATGCACCGTCGTAGCCTCCGGCCCTGGCTGCGTTAGGGTCCTGTTCCCCGCGCATGCGGGGATGCACCGATCTGCGCGCTCATCGTCGCGGGCCTCTGGATCTGTTCCCCGCGCATGCGGGGATGCACCGCTCCTCGCGCGGCTGGCTCATAACGTGCGCTGCTGTTCCCCACGCATGCGGGGATGCACCGTTGGGCACGGCGACGTAGGTCATGCGCCCGCCCTGTTCCCCGCGCATGCGGGGATGCACCGACCTCGAGCACGATGTCGTCGTCGGCGGCGATCTGTTCCCCGCGCATGTGGGGATGCACCGCAGGTTCAGTTCGGTGGCGAGGCGGTCGTGTCCTGTTCCCCGCGCATGCGGGGATGCACCGATGCCGCCCTCGGGCAGTTTGGCGCGATTACTCTGTTCCCCGCGCATGCGGAGATGCACCGTCCGCGACTTTGCGACGGGTGCGCTCGAATGGCTGTTCCCCGCACATGCGGGGATGCACCGGGCGCAGTCCCGGGCTACCTATGGGCCGCGGCCTGTTCCCCGCGCATGCGGGGATGCACCGAACCCGGTCGTGAAGTTCGAGGGTGCCGGCCCCTGTTCCCCGCGCATGCGGGGATGCAGCATTCCGGTAGATGTCGACGATGCGGGTCGCGTCCTGTTCCCCGCGCATGCAGGGATACACCGCCAGTCGCCCGGCGCGGAGCGGGGGCAGGGTTGGGGTGAGGGGCCCCCCTCGCCATCGGCCCCGTCGATGTCGACCCGCCGCAGCGCCCGCGGCTCTTCCGCCGTCGAGGATGATGTTGTCCTTCGGCCAGCCGCGGCGCAGCCTGGTCTGGATTCCGGCGTCGAGGTCGTCCTTCTCGTCCTCGGCCTCCCGGTAGCCGAACGGCATGCGCAAGGCGTGCAGCAGAACGCCGCCGACCTGGCGCAGGCGCGCCAGTTCGCCGAGGTACTGGTCGATGAGCAGTCACGACATGCCGCGATGGTGACCCGACGCGGCGCGGATGTCAGTCGGCGGCGGCGACCGACGGTTACTCGAACCCGTTGCGGAAGATCTGCGGATCGTCGAGCGGCGGGGTGCCGGCGTCGGCGAGGACGGCGAGGTCGAGGGCGGAGATGTCGTAGCGGTAGCCGCGATAGAAGACGACGCCGTTCATCAGCTCGGACAGGAGGCCGGGCGGCGGGCCGCCCTTGGCGGAGAGCGAGGGCGGGGCGTCCAGCGACGGCAGGCCGTGGCAGCGGATCTGCGGCGTCGGCACGCCGTCGCGCCAGACCACGGGTTCCGGCACCATCGCCTTGCGCAGCGCGCCGGGCACCGGGTCGTTGCTCCAGTGGTGGATGTTGTTGGTGGTGAGATCGGGACGACTGCCCCAGACCTGCACCGACACGGGTCCGTCGAACAGGGTGGGGGCGCCGGGCAGCATCCAGCGATCGAAGGTCGACCAGAAGGTCTCCGGCGGGACGCCGGCGCCGTTGGCCCAGCCGTTGTAGGCGAAGGCGTGGCCGAGCTCGTGCAGCATCACGCTCATCGCGTCGGTGCGGTTCCCGGGCACCGGCGCGGTGCGCGCAACCGGGTCGGGATCGAACCACAGTTCGTTGCGCAGGTAGTTCGTGTTGAACAGGACCCGGATGTCGGGCGTCGCGCCGTTCGGGTCGTTGCCGGTGCGCAGCTCGTGGGCGGCCGACTGCTCGAAGGTGTCGCGGCCACCGAACACGCCGGCGAACACCGTGGTGAAGCTGGCTGCACCCGCGGTCGGGCGGGTGTCGTCGATCTCGACCTGGATCTCCAGGCTGCGCGCCGCCTGCACGCCGAGCAGGCTGGCCCAGCGCGCGCCCGCGGCCTGCAGGTGGCTGGTGATCCGCGCGCGCTCATCGCTGGTCAGTCCGGAGGCAGTGGCGTCGAAGGTCACGGGAAACACGACCTGCGCCGTCGCCGGCAGGGCGGCGAGCAGCAGCGTCGCGGCGGTCGCGAGGGTTCGGGCATTCATCGGCGGCATGGTGCGTCCCGTTGGTTCGTGGGCCTACGCAGTCTTACACGCATTCCGGCGGGCGAATCTGCCACCCGACGCGCCCAGGCGCACCACCACGCTGCGGTCGACCCGCCGGCTCAGTCCCCGCGGATCGGGAACGTCTCCGCCTCGTCACGCTGGCGCGGGCCTTCGGTCGCCGGGCGCGGCGCGGCTTCGCGAGTGCGGCAGGCGAAGGCGGCGAAGCGCTGCTCGCCGTAGAGCGGCTCGTCGATCGCCTGCACGGTGTCGGCCGCCATGCCGGGCGCCTCGTTGCGCGCCATCGTCTCGAGCTCGTCGCGCACCTTGAGCGCGTTGCGCTCGACGAAGCCGACGTTGTGCTTGACCGACACGCTGATCTCGCCGCGGCGGTCGCAGTAGGACAGGTCCTCGCCCTCGCGGGCGACGCGCACCGCGCCGCCCTGCGGATCGAGCTTGACCCAGGTGCAGGCGCCCAGCTGCGTGGCGGCGATCAGGACGAACAGCGCGGTGCGGGACATGGCGGCTCCGGGGGCGAGAGGTCGGGAAACGACGCGGGCGGGATTGTCGCTCCATGCGTGGGTCCGCTGGATGAACGGATTCCCCACCCGTGCGTTTCGGCCGGCACGCCCTCAGCGCCGAATCGCCAAGGCGGCAATGCCTGCGAAGAGGCCGCCGAGCAGCCACAGCCAGTGGAGCGACAGCGTCGGCACGAGTGGGGGCGGGTCGCCGAGGGGGAACACAAAGTGAAGCGCCACGTTCTGCGTCTGTGAGCCAGAAACGCCGGTGAAGGAGAAGCGTTGGACGAAGGGGCCTGCTGCATCTGGAGAGACTTGGAAACCGATGGTGCACACTCTCTCTTCGCCAACAGCTACCGGGCGCGGGAGAAAGGACAACGTCAATCCGTTGATTCCTGGCTCACCCGGCCGCGGAGATGGGCCTTCGACCGCGAAGAAGCACGGCTCGGTGTCTCCCAGTCGAAACGGGAACAGGGTGCTCTGTGGGCCGAAGGTTCGGAACGTGAAACCCGCGGTCGCGATCTCCAATGGCGCCTTGCCGGTGTTCCTGACTCGGAACTCAAGCTGGCCGACATCGCCTCTTCCAATCACCTCCCGGTCAGGCGTGATCTGCAAGTCCGCGGCGATCAGTTCACCAGCGCGAAGCTCGGCGGCCGCAAAGGAGATGAGGCCGATGAGCACGATCGAAGGTATACGCACTCAACAACCCTCCACTGGGATCAGCCGCAGCTCGAATCCGTCCTGATACAGGGTGTGAAGCGCACCCGGCGTGCGAAAATCCGACATGGCACGCGCAAGGCAGGACGCGCTTCGCGCGTTGAAGCGATGCGCCTCGCCGGATGGTTCGCTGGTACCCACGAACGCGACGTTGGGGTTGGAGTACTGCAAACTTCGGCCAATCAGAAAGCCACCAACAACGGTCTGGACAGCCTCGTCGCTCCGGGTGTGCGCAAACGACCATGGATACGAGGGCGAGACGCTGCCTGCCGCTTGATGCTCCATGCCGAACTGGTGCCCGAGCTCATGGGCGAACGCTTGAAAAGTCGTGGCGAAGGCCACGTCGACCACCGAGAAGGCAAAGGGCGCGTAGCTGACGCCAACTCCGCAACCCAGAGCAGTCTCGTACTGGAGGAACTCGCCACAGTTGGGCCGCTGCACATACGCCACCCCCGCATACCCCTGATCATCCCCCACCCGCATCACCACCAGGTCGGCGCCGTGGGTGTCGCGCAGGCTCGCGACCGTCGCGCTGGTGCGCAGCCACATGCGGTGGCCGACCCAGCGGCACAGGTCGACGTCGGGGCCGGCGCAGGTATTGCCCGGCACCTCGTTGTAGTTGACCTCGACGCTCAGGTCGCCGCTCTGCAGCACGTTGCGCACCCGCACGTCGTCCATGCCGCTGTTGCGCAGGGAAACCGCGACCTGCTCCATCGCGCCGAACACGGTGGCGTCGAGTTGGGCGCGGCCGCCGGCCGCGTTGCGAGGCGGGCCCGCGTATCGACCCACGAGCGCCCATTCCCCGACGATGCCCCGGCAGTTCGGCTCCATGGCGATCATGGACGGCGTCCCGATCTCAGCGCCGGATCGCCCACGCCCCGATGCCGGCGACGAGCCCGCCGAGCAGCCACAGCCAGTGGAGCGACAGCGTCGGTACGAGCGGGGGTGGGTCGCCGAGGGGGAACACGACGAAATGCGAGACAGTCTCGGTCGCTACGCCGGCGCTTGCCTGGAAGCCGAACTGCTGGACGAAGGGCGCGGCGGCGTCCGGAGAGATTCGGATTCCCACGGTGCAGCTACGGCCCTCGGCCACTGCAATGGGCCGGGGGAGCACTGATATCGAAAGGACGTTTACGCCCGGTTGGCCGGGCCGTGGCGAGGGGCCTTCGACCGCATAGAAGCACGGCAACGTCGCGTCGACTCGGAAGGGAAACAGCGTGCTTTCCGGCCCGAACGTGCGGAAGGTGAAGCCGACTGTCACCTCATCCAACGGAACACTGGCTACATTGTCGACAGTGAAGGTCAACTCGGCGAAGTCACCCCGACGCAGCGTCTCTGCGGCCGGCGTGATCTCGAGCCCCACCGACATCAATTCGCCGGCGTGCGCCCATGTGCTGAAGATCAACGGCACTGCGTGCAACGCGAACGTCCGAATCTTCACTCAGCAGCCCTCCACTGGAATCAGCCGCAGTTCGAATCCATCCCGGTAGGAGGTGCTATGTGCGGCTGGTTCACGGAAGTCGGCCATTGATCGCGCGAGACACGAAGCACTCCGCGCGTTGAATCGCAAGGCTTCTCCGGACGGTTCGCTGGTACCGATGAACGGGACGTTCGGGTTGGAGTACTGCAGCGACCGATCGAGGCCCGAGGCGCCCACCAGCGTCTCGACCGCCCAATCGCTGCGAGTATGGGCGAACGACCAGGGATAGGAGGGCGTCAGGCCGAAGACCTCCTGATGCTCCATGCCGAACTGATGTCCGATCTCGTGGGCGAACACCTGGTAGGACGTGGCGGAAGAAACGTCGACCACCGAGTATGCGAAAGGCGCGTAGCTTGGACCAACTGAACATCCAGCGACTTGCTCGTATTGGGTCATGTTTCCGCAATCGAACCGCTGCACATACGCAACCCCCGCATACCCCTGATCATCCCCCACCAGCATCACCACCAGGT
>VFQU01000703.1_pt1 | contig 25488 bp, 23 predicted proteins | sample 3512311 | NCBI WGS metagenome assembly VFQU01 (sample SAMN10412377, study PRJNA504923) | tailings metagenome | isolation source: Relicate 3 Philex TSF3 active mining site | place: Philippines: Tuba, Benguet | collected 2017-08-29
AGGCGCCGAGGCCGTCGAGGCCGGGAAACATGAGCCGCTCGGTGATGTTGGCCATGTCGAGTTTGTCGCGGACCTCCCACTTGAGCACGGCCGGCACGATGATCTTGCGGAAGATACCGGGCTGCTCGGCCTCGTGGGCGGCCAGCCACTCTTCGAGTTGGACGGTAGGGCTCGAAAGAAGCGAGAAGAGCGCGGCCTGGTTGACGATGCGTTCGTCGAGGGAGGGCGGCTCGAAGAAGATGACGCAATGCTGGCCCGGGGAAAGTTCTGTTGCGACGCGGGCGTCGAACTCTGCCAGCGTGGGTGCGTAGCGGTTGAGCATTCCTGCCGTGAAAAAGACAGCGTCATCCTTTTTGAGAATGGCCTTGAGGCTGGGCGGTAGATACTTGCGGACCTTGATGAAGTCGATGCACCAGACAACGCCATCGAGGGGCAGCAGATCGGGCTTGGCAGTGACGAAGTGTGAGGCGACGAAGGGGGAGAAGGTCCAGTCGAGCAGGCGGGTGGGCAGGCCATGGTGCTGGCCCATGGCGAGCCAGTTCCACCAGTTTTCACTGAGGGATGCTTCGAGGCGGGAACCATACTTGCGGAAGTTGCGCAGCAGGTCGTCCTCTATGTCGGCATAGCGGCCACCGAGGCGGTTGAGAGAGGTGCGGCGATCGTAGCGCCAGTCGGGCAGGCCGCGGAAGGCGAAGGGGGAACGGAAGCGGCCATGGGGTTGGTACCAGCTTTCGGCATAGAGACACTCGTGCAGTTGTTCCCAGCTCTCGACACGAACCTCACTCATGAGTCAATACTAGCCCTATGAAGTTACTGGCGTGTTTCAGCTTTGCGGCCCTGTTGGCGGCACAACAGCCTGGGTGGTTCAGCGACCGGGAGTACGGCAATGTTGAGGTGGAGTTTGAGTACAAACTGGCGCAGTGGGCCGAGGCGGCGTTTGTGCTGCGCACGCCAGCGGAGGGCCGGCCGGTACAGCAGGGAGTGGCGATCTTCCTGGCGCATGACTTCCATCAAAAGCCGGGGCTGCACACAACGGGTGCGCTGGCTGGCACGGCGGCTCCGCTGGAGTTATTGCCGCCCAGCTTCGAGCAATGGCACAAGTTGCAAGTGAGCCTGCGAGGGGACCGGCTGCTGGTGCGGCAGGACGGCAAGCTGTTGCAGAATACGCGCGTGCCCCGGCAGAAACTGGCGCCGGGTTTGTTGCATTTTGCCAACCTGCAACATCGCTATGAGATACGTAACTTTCGTGCGAGGCCCTTGGGCGAAGAACCGGAGTTGGTGCGTGACTGGAGGCCCTGGCAGTTGCGGGATGCGGGCCAATGGAAATCGGGGGCGGATTGGGCAACGGGGGCGGATGGTCACGGGATTCTCTACGGCGGCCCAGAGCTCGAAAACTTCCTTTTCAGCGCCGTGGTGAAAGCCACGAACTACGCCAATGGCGGAGTGTTTGTGCGCGGTGCGGCGGACAAGGCCCAGCCGCGGGGCTGGGAAATTCAGATCTACTCGCCGCTTGATGCCGTGTTCCCGACGGGAAGCATCTACGGGCTGGTGCGCTCCTCGATTGCGAGTGAAACCGAGGGACGGTGGTTCTTTTTGCAGGTGCTGGTGGAGGGGCGCAACTGCACGGTGTGGGTGGACGGAGTGGAGGTGGCGCGCACCACGGAAGCTCCCGCGGAACCACGCAAGGGGCGCATCGGCCTGCAGATCCACATGGAAGGCACCCAGGTGGAGTGGCGGCAATTGCGCGCCCTCAGGCTTTAGGCACGGGCCAGTCGGGGCTTTCCGTGCGGGCTGCGGCCATGATGGCCTTGAGTTCCGACACCACCTGGGGGCGGGTGGCTGCGAGGTTGTTTTCCTCGCGCGGGTCCTGCTTGAGATCGAAGAGTTGCATCTCGCCGGTCTTGAGTTTGATGCACTTCCAGTCGTCCTTGCGTACGGCCTGGGCAAAGCCGCCCTCATGGAATTCCCAGTAGTAGTAAGGCTGGGTGCGGGTGGATTTACCGCGCCAGACCTCGCTGACATCCATACCGTCGAGTCCCTGGGGCGGCGCCACGCCGGCGAGGCGGGCGAAGGTGGGCAGGACATCCCAGAAAGCCCAAGGCGTGGAGTTGACCGTGCCGGCGGGAATCTGGTTGGCCCAGGTGGCGATGGCGGGGACGCGGATGCCGCCATCGGTGAGCGAGCGCTTGATGCCATTCATGTCGGCATTGGAACGGAAGAACTTGTGGTTGTGGCCGCCCTCGTTGTGCGCCCCGTTGTCGGAAGTGAAGACGATGAGGGTGTTGTCGTAGAGGCCCTTTTGCTTGAGTTTGTCGATGAGGGAAGCCACCTGGCGGTCCAGCAGGCTGACCATGGCAGCAAAGTTCTTTTCCACCTGGGGCCAGGGCTTGGCGCCGTAGGGAGCGTCTTCAGGGACTTCCTGACCGTTGCCCGTGTCACGGCCGAGTTCGTTGTTGGTATGGGGAATGACGGAGGTGTAGTAGAGGAAGAAGGGGTTACCAGCGCGTTGCTGGTCGAGCCAGTTGAGGGCGCGATCATGGATCACGTGGGGGGCGTAATCCTGCTTGCGCTTGCCCGTATTGCCGCGCAACTCCACGAGGGTGTCATTGTGCAGCAGGGCCTCGGGATAGTAGTTGTGGGCGTGGGTTTGTGAGTAAAACCCGAACCATTCGTCCCAGCCCTTTTTCGTGGGGTAGCCGGGATTGCCCAGCGCGCCCAGTGCCCATTTGCCGAACATGCCATTGCGGTAACCCGCCTGGCGCAGCACTTCGGGAATCACCACGTCGCTGGCTCGCAGCACTTCTTCGTTTTTGCCATTGCCGCGAATGCGCGTGTGGCCGGTGTGGTATCCGGTCATCAGGGAGCAGCGGGAGGGTGCGCAGACGGTGGAACCCGCATAGGCGGCCGTAAAGCGGGTGCCCGCGGCGGCGAGGGCGTCAATATTGGGGGTGGCGATTTCGCGCTGGCCATAGCAGCCGAGGTCGCCCATGCCAAGGTCATCAGCAAGAATGAAGACGATGTTGGGCTTCTGGGGGGACTGCGCCATGGCAAGAGGGCTAAGGCTTGCAGCAAGAAGTTCTCTGCGAGTCATGAAGCTACTGTATCGCTTCCTAGGCGCGCTTCATCATCGCTGGAATAATTGCCGCCAAGCGAACCTCCAAACTGCTGTGTTGGTAATAGAAGCGGTAATTTGCGACAGTGAAACAGCGCTATCCGGTCATCACTCCCCGCTGGCGGCGAGGAAACATCGAGGGGAACAATGGCAGAAGGTCGATTACGCGGGCAGCCTGGGCTTTCACCCTCTCTGGCAATTCGTCGAAGGATGCTGCCGCGCCTTCACTAAACAGGACCCTCAAAGTTGGTTGCGCCGCTTGAGATCTTTCCAGTCAACAACACGGCCTGCGGCAAAGTCTTGCTCAGACTGAAGCCTCTGCTGGCGAAGGCCCTCTGCATTAGCGAGTTCGAACTCGTCGGCCATCAATTCAAGCCCGGCATGAATCGCAATCAATTCTTCGAGGGCCTTGGCCATGTCGCCACCATGGCTTGCCGCCAACTGTTGCAAGGCATCCGCCAGGCGCTCTTCCACCTCAATCGTCAAGGTAGCCATGTCGATAGGCTAACAGCTCTCCTCGGGCCTTGCACCCGGTATAGACTATCCCCAATGCTCGACAACCTTATCATTGCGGTCTACTTTCTGATCGTCTTTGCCATTGGCTACTACCACTCGCGCAATGAGCGCAATACCAAGGACTACTTCCTCGCCGGCGGCAATGTGGGCTGGGTCGCCATCGGGGCTTCCCTGTTCGCCACGAACATATCCAGCGAGCACTTTATCGGGCTGGCGGGGTCTGGGGCTTCGACAGGTCTTGCGGTGGGCTGCTATGAATGGTCGGCCAGTTTCTGCCTCTTCATTCTGGGCTGGGTGTTTGTGCCGCACTACCTGAAGAGCAAGGTGTATACGATGCCCGAGTTTCTCGAGCGGCGCTACGGAGCCAATTGCCGCTGGTATCTGACGATCATCTCCCTGCTGGCCTATGTTTTTACGAAGATCTCGGTTTCGCTCTTTGCCGGTGGCATTCTGATCCGCGAGGTGTTCGGCTGGGACTATATGACCACGGCCATTCTGCTGGTGGTGGCGACGGGAATCTACACAGTACTGGGCGGGCTGGCGGCCGTCATCTATACCGACCTGTTTCAGGCTGTGCTGCTGGTAGCTGGAGCTGTCGTGCTGACCTGGCTGGGGCTGGACCGCGCGGGTGGCTTCGAGGGCTTGCGGGCCAGCCTGCCGCCCGACTTCTTCCACATGATCAAACCCATTGATGACCCCGCTTACCCCTGGCTGGGCACCACGGTGGGCACACTCATTCTGGGTATCTGGTATTGGTGTACCGACCAGGTGATCGTACAGAAGACGCTCAGCGCCCGTGGGATACAGGATGCGCGCAAGGGCGCCTTCTTCTGCGCGGCGCTCAAGATTCTCCCGCTGTTTCTGCTCGTGCTGCCCGGGCTTTGCGCCAAGGCCATCTGGCCCAATGAGGTGACGGGCGATAACGCTTACCCCCTGCTGGTGACGCGCCTGCTGCCGCCGGGCCTGAAGGGCTTGATGGTGGCCGCGCTGCTGGCGGCGCTGATGAGCAGCCTTTCGAGTGTGTTCAATTCCTGTTCCACACTCATCACGATGGACATCTACAAGAAGCTGAACCCCACGGCGAGCGAATTCAGACTGGTGAACGTCGGGAGGCTGGCCACGGGGGTGATCGTGGTGCTGTCGATCGCCTGGATTCCGCTGATTCGCGGGCTCAACAATGAGGTGTATCAGTATCTGCAAAGCGTGCAGGCTTACGTTGGCGCACCCATTACGGCCGTCTTCCTGATGGGCATACTGTGGCGCGGCGCCACGGCCAAGGCAGCCTTCACGACGCTGGTGGTGGGAGGACTGCTGGGGGCGGGACGGTTTCTGCTCGACATTCTGCACAATGCCATGGGCATGGACCTGGGGGCGCTCAATGCGCTGGTACGCTTCAGCTTCCTCAACTACTCGATCGTGGTTTTCGTGTTCTGCCTGTTGCTGATGTACTTCATCAGTAAAGCCTCCGAGCCCAAGCCGGAAGCGGAAATTGCCGACCTCACCTTGAGCCCGGGCGGTGCGCTGGTGGCCGGAAAAGGTGAAATGATATTCACGTTACTGGTTGGAGGCACCATCATCAGCCTCTGGTTCTATTTCGCCTAGGAGTCAATCCCATGAACGCATTTACCCGGCGTAATGCCGTCCGCACCGCCTTCGCTTCGATGATGGCGGCCGGCTCGGCCTATGCGCAGCGCCGCGACGTACCGGTGCCCGCCAAGGACAACCTCAAGATCACCAAGCTCGAAACGATACTGGTGAAGCCGCGCTGGCTGTTTCTGAAGATCCACACCAACGCCGGTATTGTCGGCCTGGGCGAACCGGTGGTGGAAGGACGCGCGCTCACCGTAGCCACCGCCATCAAGGAAATTGAGCCCTATCTGGTAGGTAAGGACCCACGTCCGGTGGCTCATCACTGGCAGGCGATCTACCGCCATGCGTTCTACCGGGGCGGTCCGGTGCTGACCAGCGCGCTTTCTGGCATTGACCAGGCGCTGTGGGATATCAAGGGCAAGGCATTGGGCGTACCGGTGTATGAACTGCTGGGCGGCCCCACGCGCAACCGGGTGCGCGTGTATGCTCACGCGGGCACCCCCGAGGTGATGCGCGAGCAGATGGCCAAGGGCTTCACGGCTTTCAAGACCGGCCCGATGGGCAGCCATGGCAAGAACCCCTCTGGGCCCAACCGGAACAACTTCCACCGCTACATGGAACCGCCCGCTGAAGTGGATTACATCGTGGAACGCTTCGCCGAATTGCGCAAGGCGGTGGGGGACAAGGCCGATATCGGCATCGACTTCCACGGCCGCGTCGGGCCGGCGCTGGCCAAGGTGCTCATCAAGAAGCTCGAGCCCTACAACCCCATGTTCATCGAGGAACCAATCAACTGCCAGGACCACGACCTGATGGCGGAAATTGCCAAAGGAACCCATTTGCCGATCGCCACTGGTGAGCGTGTCTTTACCAAGTGGGGGTTCAAGGAAGTCCTCGAAAAACGCGCCGCCTCCATTCTGCAGCCGGACCTTTGCCACGCGGGTGGCATCACGGAAGTGCGCCTGATCGCCGGCATGGCGGAAGCCTACTATGCCGCCATTGCGCCGCACAACCCGCTGGGGCCGATCTCCCTCGCCGCTGGCTTGCAGATTTCGGCCAGCATCCCGAACTTCCTGATTCAGGAGCAGGTTTCACTGGGCGAAGGCTATCTGAAGAATCCGCTCAAGGTGGCTAACGGCTATCTGGAATTGCCCACTGCGCCGGGCCTTGGGGTGGAACTCGATGAGAACGCCATGGCCGACAAGATTGGCCACGACTGGCGCAATCCGGAGACCTATGACAGCTTCGATGGGTCGGTAACCGACTGGTAAAGGCGCTGTTGCAGGGCCGGATTTTTCACGCCCGGCCCTGCCTTAGCTGATGATTTCGAAAACTGCTTCCACTTCGACGGCCGCGCCAGTGGGCAGGCTGGCAAAGCCCAGCGCCGAGCGGGCGTGATAGCCGTCCGTAGTCTTGCCGAAGATTTCGTGCAACAGGTCTGAGGCGCCATTGATTACCAGGTGCTGGTCATTGAAATCCGCGTGCGAGTTCACGCAGCCCAGCACTTTCAGCACGCGCAGGCCATCGAGCGTGCCGTGCGCATTCCATACCGAGTTGAGAATCTTCGTGACGCAATCGCGTGCCGCGGCATAGCCTTCTTCGGTGGATACCCCGTCGCCCAACTTACCCTTGAGGGTGGAGACATGGCCCGAGGTCCAGAGCTGGTTGCCGGTGCGGATGCAGAGGTTGAGGTAGCCCGGTTCCTGCTTCTCAAAAACGATGCCGAGGGCTTCGGCTTTCTGTTGCGCTGACATACCTTTACAGGATGCCAGTAAGGCTCAGGGCCTGGCAAACAGGAAGAGGCGGCTGGGGGCATCCTCAGGCAGAAAGTACAGCTTGCCACCACGCAGCGTGAAGCCTTCGTGGGTATAGCTGAAGCCCCGGTCGGTGGGGCCAGTGCGCAACTGGCGCACCAGCGTCAGGTCAGCCAAACGAACCCAATCGAGCGCCCCTTTGTCGCGTCCCAACTGGCCACCGCCCAGCAGGAGATCGCCGTCCGCCTTGAGATCCTGCCACGAGGTGGCAATGGGGTTCTCCCGCCGGCGCAGTTCCCTGCCCTCTCGGGTCCACTCGTAGAGTACGCGGCTGGACCAGGAACCGCCCACCAGCCGGTCGCCGACAACCGCCACGCAGCCGATGTGGTCGGCCACCTCGAAGCGCTGCTCCAATGCGAGGGTCATCTTGTTGCGACGCTCCACCCAACTGGGCCCGCCGCGGTGGTATTCCGCCACGGGCATCCAGATGCTGTTGCCGTCAAGCATGATGCCGCCGGGATGGATGCGCTTGCCGTCCTGTACTTCCACCTGTTTGAGCACCGCGCCGTCGCTCAGACGCAAGCGCGTGAGAAAACCCTTGCGCGCCTTGGCGTCAACCGAACTCACCCAAAGGGTATCTCCTTCCACATCAATACCCTGCACATGGTGCAGGTCGGCCGCGATGGGTAATTCGCGCTCCAGTGTCCAACCCGAAAGCGAGGAAAGTTCCTGCGCCAGCGAAACCAAGAGAATCCACTCAAGCATCCATTCATCAGGGTGTCACAACACTCTTACATGATGATGAAGGGCCGATAAGTTAGCGGGAGAATCAATGTCCAATCGAACCGCGTTCGCAGAAGATAGCTTGACTGGCTGGACTTCAAAGCCGAAAAACGGCCATCATTTGACTATGGCAACTACCCCGCCCGTACTGACGCCTGAGCGTCCGCGGCTCAGCACGCACCAGAAAGCCTTGTCCATCAATCTGGACCCGGTCCGCTACGGCACCTTCGCCGAGATTGGCGCGGGCCAGGAAGTGGCGCGCTGGTTTTTCAAGGTTGGTGCGGCGGCGGGCACGATTTCGAAGTCGATTTCGGCGTATGACATGACGGTGAGCGACGCCATTTACGGGAAGTGCAAGCGCTACGTTTCGCGGGAACGGCTGGAGCGGATGCTCGAATATGAGCACCGGCTGAACGTGGAACGACTCGGCGCCTCGCGCGGCGACACGACGGCCTTCTTCACCTTTGCCGACACGGTTTCAGCGCTGAACTACAAGGGCACCAATGAGTGCCACGGCTGGATGGGAGTGCGCTACCAGGCCTTCCCAGGCGACAGCGACAACCAGATCATCGTGCATGTCCGCATGCTCGACAAGGAAAATGCGCTGCAGCAGGAGGCGCTGGGCATCGTTGGGGTGAACCTGCTCTATGCAGCCTTCTTCCTGCACCATGCGCCCAACCAGATGCTGGAAAGCCTGCTCGACAACCTGAGCACAGAGCGGCTGGAAATCGACATGATCGATTTCTCGGGCATCGAGTTCCGGCGTGTGGACAACCGCGTCATGAGTCTGAAACTGGTGCAGTTGGGCCTGAGCGGTGCAGCCATGTTCGGACCCTCCGGAGAAGTGCTGCAGCCTTCCGAAGTCTTGCGCAAAAAGCCGATTCTGGTGGAGCGTGGCAGCTTCCGCCCGGTGACCAAGGTCAACATTGACATGATCCACAGCGCGCGTGAGCAGTTCTCGCAGGAACCCGAGGTGAAGGGCAAGGAAGTTGTGGAGCTCATGGAAATCACCATGCGCAACCTCCTTTCCGCTGGTGATATTGACTTGCGCGACTTTCTCGCGCGAGCCGATCTATTATCCGCCGTGGGCAAGACGGTTCTGATTTCGGATTACTTCGAGTACTACCGGCTGGCTGCCTATTTGAGCCGTTACACGAATGAGCCTATTGCCGTAACGATGGGCGCGGCCAGCATCAAGGATCTGTTCGCCGAAGATTTCTACCGCGGGCTCGAAGGCGGCATTCTGGAGGCTTTTGGGCGGCTGTTCACGCGAAACATGCGGATCTATGTCTATCCGCTGCTGGATCAGGCAACCGGGCAACTCACCACTGGCGCCAACATCGAACTACCTACGGAATTGAAGCACCTTTACGCGCACTTGATGGAACGCGGACGCATACGGGATCTTGAAACCTTCGACCGCGAAGTGCTGCACATCTTCTCACGCGACGTGCTGCGCCGCATCAAGGAACAGGACAAGTCCTGGGAAACAATGGTTCCGCCCGAAATTGCGGAGACCATCAAAGCCCGGCGCTTCTTTGGCTATCAGCCGGAGTAAGGCGCACGTCGAGCGGCTGGTTCTGCGGCTCCACCAGGCGATAGAGATAGGCTGAGGGAGTGCGCATGACAAGCGCATAGCCCTTCATGTTCCGGAAAGCTTCGAGTCGAAGGCGGACATTCAGCGGGCCAAGACCATCCACCAGCCAATTCGGTTCAGCCTCGCGGAAGCGGCGGAGACGTTCCTCGCAGCCCTGGCCGCTCATCGCTTTGGACAGGGTCAGGTGGCGATCGGCGAAAACGCAATTGAGCGGTTGGCTTTCCAGAAATGGTGTACCCCCGCGCCGGCGGGCCAGAGCGTCGATGTCCGGCCGGTAGCCCCAGACGAACAGGGTGTCTTCGGGCTTGCCTTGTTCGCGAATGTATCGAGCCACCTGCTGGCTGTCCCGGTGGAGAGCGAGATCATCCCAACTTGTGTCGCCCAGAGCGAGTTGGATGTCACGCGGGCCAAACCGGGCTACGGGAATCAGCAGCAACGCCAGCAGGGCCCAGCGCCAACGAGCGCGCAGTTCGCCCAAGGCGCGGCCGGCCAACACCACGACGGGCACCAGGAGGAAGAAGTAGTAGCGCGGAAAGAAGCGCTGCCCCAGCGTCACACTGGCCAGCGACAGGCCCAGCCAGGCCCACTCGCGCCAACTCAGATGAGCGCCACAGAGGCCCGCCACCGCGCTCAGATGAAAGCCCAGCCAGTTGGCGGTACGCCGGAGAAACTCGAGCACGGGCTTGTCGATGAACGTATTGCCGGCATAGACGCGCCCCCACGCCCAGACCTGCTGCCAGTAGGCTTCCCCCAAAACCAGATGCAGCGGCAGGGTGGCCGTGAAACCCGCGAGAGCCCGCCAGCCGGGCTGCCAAAGTAGAACCACAGCCAGAACAAACAGCGCCTTGGTATGGATCAGCATTCCCAGACCAGCCACCAGACCCGCGGCCAGGGGCCGTCCTGTTTGCGCCAGCAACACAGCACCCAAATGGGGCGCCACCAGCAGCAGGTCTGGCGCCAGGGCCATCACCGCGGAAGGGATGCCAAAGCTGAGATAGACAGCCAGCAACCAGGCAGCCCAGCGCCCGCCCAAGCGCCAGGCCAATGCGGCGCAACCCGCGACGTAAAAAGCCCCCGCAAATCGCGTGAGCCAGCCGGGCGTAGCGCCCCAGAGCGTATAGAGCCAGATCGCGCCGGGCGGCTTGTCGTACCAGAAATCCGCATAGGGCCAGCGGCCCATGAGCAATTGCTGAGCCGCCGCCATCGGGTAGGCCTCTTCGATCCACAACACCCCGGCATGCGTCAGCCGGACGGCCAGCACCAACGCGAAGATGGCGAGCAGTTCTTTAGTCACGTTTGCGCGGTGGCTTCTTGACCGCGTCGCGGTGCGCCACCTTCAATTCATAGCCGGCCCGCTTGAGCCGCTTGGCCACTTCTTCGGCAATCATCACCGAGCGGTGTTGGCCGCCAGTGCAGCCAAAGCCAATCGTGAGATAGCTCTTGCCTTCCTGTATGTAATGAGGAATCAGGTAGAGCAACATGTCGGTGGCGCGATTGAGAAACTCCTGAGTTTGCGGGAAGCTGCGAATGTACCGGGCAACGCTCGGATGCCGTCCGGTGAGCGGTTTGAATTCGGGAATGTAGTTGGGGTTGGGCAGAAACCGGACATCGAAGACCAGGTCAGCATCCTGCTGGATGCCGTTGCGGAAACCAAAGCTGGAGACGTGGATGGCGACCTTCTTGGGCTTGCCAACCGTGAACTGTTCTTCAATCAGGCTCTTCAACTGATGAACATTGAGTCGCGAGGTATTGATCACCACTGTGGCCAGCAGCCGCAACTCGTCCAGCATGGAGCGCTCGGCTTTCACGTTCTTCAACACCGAGCGGCTCAGGCCAAGAGGATGCGGCCGCCGGGTTTCCGAAAAGCGGCGGACCACTGTTTCGTCATCGGCCTCCAGAAAGATCAGCTTGGTGGGCACCTTGGCGGAAACTTCCCGGTAGAGGGCCGGGAAGCGCGCCAAAGATTCACCTTCGCGAACATCCACGACGAGGGCGGCGCGACCAATGTTGGGCGAGTCCTTGGTGAGTTCGGCGAACTTGGGAAACAGGTCCAGCGGCAGATTGTCGACGGCATAGTAGCCCATGTCCTCAAAACACTTCAGCACGGTGCCCTTGCCCGATCCGCTCAGGCCCGTGATGATGACCAATTCCGCCGCTGTCCCGGTTGCCGCCATTAACGCACTTCGATCAGGTCGAATTCGCCTTCGGCTTGACGCACCAGCACGTGCATGGAGCCAGTGCCTGCTTCCTCAAAAACCAGGTAGGCCGAAGCTGGCTTGATGGCGAAGACGGCTTCTTCCACGGTGATGGGCTTGGTGGTGCGCTGCACACGCGTGGGCTTCAACTTCCTGGCGGCCTTGGCCGGGGTGGCCGGCTTGGCTTCGGGAATGGGGGCTTTCTTGCCATTGATGCCCACGCCATGGCGCTTGGCGTCGACGCGCTTGTCGTGCAGCTTCTGCATCTGCTTTTCGAGCTTGTTGATAGCCGCCAGCAGGGCCAGAAACTGGTCTTTGTGTGTGGCCATGCCGGTGGCAAGGTGGCCATAGAAGGTCATGTTGACTTCGGCCTTTTGCTGGTGGCGCTGGCTGGTGAGCACCACATGCGCTTCGCGCTCCCCTTTGCGATCCACCAGCTTGCCCAGCTTGGCAAAGTGGTTTTCCAGATTCTTCTTCTGTTCTTTCGTCAGTTCAACCAGTTTCCCGGTGTAGTGAATTTTCATGGTCGTTTCTTGGTTGGTTTTACTTTCTCACGCGCCGTTGGTGCGTCGAAGGAATCTTCATATCCTCGCGATACTTTGCGACGGTCCGGCGCGTTACCGAGATTCCTTCCTCATTCAATCGCGCCGTCAGTTGGTCGTCGGTCAGGGGATGAGCCGAATCTTCTTCCTCAATCATCCGCTTCACCTTGCGCTTCACCACCAGCAGGGAGGTGCCCCCAGCCGCGCTACCTTGTACAGCCTCGGAGAAGAAGAAGCGGAGTTCATAGACCCCTTGCGGGGTATGAACATACTTGCCCGCCACGGCCCGGCTCACAGTGGAAGGGTGAACGCCGATTTCCTCGGCGAGATCCTTGATCATCATGGGTTGCAGGCTGTCGATGCCTTCTTCGAGAAAGTCTCGCTGACGCTCCACCACGCACTGGCAAACCTTCAGGATGGTTTGTCGCCGCTGCTCGATGTTCTTCATCAGCATGAGAGCGCTCGAGTAACGTTCCCGGATGTAATTGCGAACGTCCTTCTCGGGGGTCTGCTCCTTGTTGTCGAGCAGGCGGCGGTAGCCCGCGTTCAGGCGAATCTGCGGCAGGTCCTCATCATTCAACTGGATGAGGTAGTCTTCGCCTTCCTTGAAGATGTAAACGTCGGGCTCAACGGTTTGGGCAGCCGCGCCGGAGTAACGCAACCCGGGTTGCGGGTCGAGCTTGCGGATCACCTCGAGAGCGATCTGGATATGCTCAAGGGGGCGTGCCAGCAGCCGGGCGATTTCCTTGAACTCGCGGCGCGCGATCAAGCGTAAATGATCGGCCACCATCTGCCAGGCCACTCCGCCCTTGGCGCCCCGGCTCTTCAACTGAATCAGCAGGCACTCGCGCAGGTCGCGAGCGCCCACGCCCGCGGGGTCTAATGAGTGGACGATTTCAAGGCCATCCTCCATGTCGTCAAAGGTCAGGCCTTCATCCCGAGCCATATCTTCCAGGGATTCCTGCAGATAGCCGTATTCGTCGAGGTTGCCAATAATGGCCTCGGCAGCCTGGCGCTCCCGGTCGTTCATGAGAATCAGGCTGAGTTGGGAAGTCAGGTGGCTGGCCAGCGTGACTGGCGAAGAAAGGAAGGTTTCAAAAGACGGCTTTTCCGGGTTCTCACCCGCGGGCGCTTTGTGGCCGGGGTCGAGATACTCGTCGAAGTAGCTGCCGAAATCAATTTCGTCAAAGGGGTCTGTGGCGGCGGGAGTTGGAGCTTCGGTAACTTCCACCTCCGTTTCCACCTCGACTGGTTGGGCCAGCATTTCCATTACCTGCTGGTCACTCGGCTCGGCCACACGTTCGGCCTCGAGCAGATTCTGCACCTCCTGCGGAGTCAGTTCCTCGCCCTCGTCGGAATCATCCAGAAAGGGGTTGGCCACGATCTCCTGCGTGATCATTTCCTTCAACTCCAGACGGTTCAACTGGAGTACGGTGACCAACTGCACAAGGCCAGGGGTCAGCGTCTGCTTTTGCGAAACTTGTAAGCCTAAGCGCTGCGAAAGCATCGTACCGCCTTCAGTCTATCAAGCCAGCCTTGGGCAGGCTGTTCTATCCTAACCAGAGATGCAGGCCGCCGCCGCCGAAATTACACAGTGGCTCGAGCGCTGGTCGGCGGGTGAAGCCGAGGCGCTCGAGCAGGTTTCCGAGTTGCTCTACGGCGAGCTTCGCGTGATGGCGGCCGCATTCCTGCGGCGGGAGCGTCCGGAACATACGCTGCAGCCGACCGCCCTGATTCACGAGTTGTATCTGCGGCTGTTGAAAATTCCTTCCCTCAAGTTCGAAAACCGGCAGCGCTTTCTCGGGCTGGCGGCACGGATCATGCGGCAGATTCTGGCCGACCACGCCCGCCGGCTTTCCCGGGCCAAACGCGGCAGCAAGCCACGACGCGTAGCCCTGCATGATACGTTTGCAAGCCCGGAGGCCAACCCCGACGACTATCTGATTCTTGACGAAGCGTTGACCCGGCTAGAGGCTGTCAGTCCGTTGCATGCGCAGGTGATTGAGCTACGCTATTTCTCGGGTTTGACGACGGTGGAGGTGGCGGAGGTACTTTCGCTATCGAAGTCCACCGTCAATCGCGTGCAGCGGCTGGCGGAGGCCTGGCTGCAGGGTGTGCTCAGCGGGGAGTTAGAACCAGCGCCATGACTCCGGAATACTGGAACGAGTTGGAACGCCACTTCGACGCCGCAGTGCGGCTGCCGGAGGAAGCGCGCCGGGAGTACCTTGCGCAAATCGAACCCAAACTGGCCCGGGAAGTTGAGGTGCTGTTGCGCAATGACGAAAACGAAGCCAATCCGCTGGCAGAGCTCATCGCGGGCATGGCCGCCGGGGTGGAAACAGAACAAACCCAATTCGCCGGGCGCCTCATTGGCGCCTACCGCGTGGAGCGGGAAATCGGGCAGGGCGGCATGGGGGTGGTCTTTCTGGCCGAACGCGCCGATGGCGCATTCACGCAACGCGTTGCCCTGAAGGTTGCCTTCCGGGCAGGGTATTCTTCCAGCTTCCGGGTGCGCTTCCTGCGGGAGCGGCAAATCCTCGCCCGCCTCGACCATCCTCACATCGCGCGCCTGCTGGACGGCGGCACAACGCCGGAGGGCCTGCCCTACTTTGCCATGGAGTATGTGGACGGGGAGCCCATCACAGCCTACGCCACGAAGTTGTCCTTGACGGCGAAGCTGGAGTTGCTTGGGAAAGTCGCCGAGGCGGTGCAGTTTGCACACCAGCATCTGGTAGTCCACCGGGACATCAAGCCGGGCAACATTCTGGTGGACGCCGCCGGGCAACCCAAGCTGCTTGACTTCGGCATCGCCAAGCTATTGAGCGATACTGACGCGGAGCAAACCCGCACCGGGCTGGCACCGCTCACACCCGAGTACGCGGCACCGGAGCAATTGGCCCACCAGCCAGTGACGACGCGCACGGACATCTTCCAGCTGGGGCGCCTGCTGGGCCAACTCGTGCCCGCGGCGCCGCCCGATCTTGCCGCCATTGTGGCCACCGCCACGCATGCGGACCCGGCCCGACGCTACCCCACCGTCGCGGCCCTGCAAGCGGACATTGCGAACTTTCTCGCCGGCCGGCCCGTCACAGCTCGGCCAGATTCGTTTGGCTATCGCGCGGGTAAGTTTCTGGCGCGCAACCGGGTCAGCGTTCTGGTCGCCACCCTGGCATTAGCCGTGTTGGCCGGAGCCTTGTCCTACAGCCTGCTGCAGGGGCGGCGCGCGGAACGTCGCTTCGCGCAAGTACGCGACCTCGCCAACACGCTGCTCTTCCCCATTCACGAAGCAATCCAGCCGCTGCCGGGTTCTCTGCCGGCCCAGGACCTGGTAACGCAAACGGGCCTCAAGTATCTCGACGCCCTGGCCGCCGAGTCATCCACTGACCCAGCCCTCGCCATTGAACTGGCCGGCGGCTACGCCCGGCTCGCTACCATTGCCTATTCCGATAAACGCGCCAGCAAGGGAGAGCGCCACCAGGCCGAAGACCTCCACGAAAAAGCCATGCGACTTCTGGCGCCGCTCGGCAACCTGCCCGACGCCCTCACGGTAAGGGGAGAAATCGCGATTGCCCGGGCAGAGCTATTGAAGGAGCGCGGCAACGAAGCCGCGGCCCGGCAGTTATTGATCGACACGCACGCGACCCTTGCTTCCCTGCCCCCTACAGCGCCGTTTGCCGCGCGGCTCAAACGCGCGGAACTGCTGCAGGTGCTGACGCGCGACTTCGCCACGCCACAGGATGACTTCGGCGCGCGGCTGCTCGCTGAGGTGCGTCAACTCGCCAACGAACAACCCAGCGCACTCGATTTGCAAGCCAATCTGGCGATTGCCCTCAGCGCCGCGGCCGGCATGGAAGTGCGGGCGCGGCGTTTCGCAGAGGCGATTGCCCTGCTTGAACGCTCGCTGGCCCTGCAGGAAAACCTCACCCGCCAACGCCCGGCCGACCTGCACTTTCAGCGCAACCTGATGCTGGCCCACGCCAAACTGGGCGATGCGCTCAAGGCGAGTGGCCCGCAAAGGGCAGCCGAGGCACTCGAGCATTACCGCGTCATGGCGGCCACGGCGGAGGCCTTGCGCAAAGCCGAACCAGGGGCATCGTCGCGGCAACTGGATCATGCCGTAAGCCTGGCCCGCTATGGCGATGCGCTGCCGCCGGGCGACGCACAGGCGGTGGAGCGGCTCAACGAGGCGGCACGTATTCTCACCACGCTACTCAAGGACGACTCCGGCAATCAACGCTATGCTGCCCAGTTAGCCGATGTGCAAAGGCGCCTGGCGGCCCGCCGCTAGATTTCCGCGCCCGTGTACATTGACGCCACCCACTGCGCATAACCGTTGTATGGCTGGGTGCGCACGCGGTCCATGCTGGGGATGAGTTGCTCTACAGCCTGGCTCCAGCGCGGGTGCGGCCGCTTGGGGTTCACATTGGCATAGAAGCCATACTCGTTGGGCACGGCGGTGTTCCAGAATGTCTCGGGTTGACTCTCCACCAGTTCCATTCGCACGATGGCTTTGGCGCTCTTGAAGCCATACTTCCAGGGGACGGCCAGACGCAGCGGGGCGCCATTCTGATTGGGCAAAGGCTTGCCGTAGAGACCGGTAACGAGGAACGCGAGCGGATTCATGGCCTCATCCAGCCGTAGAGCCTCGTAATAGGGCCAAGGGTAATTCCCCGAGTAGCGTATGCCGGGCATTTCTTCAGGCCGATTGACGCTGATGAAGCGCACGTACCTGGCGCGGGCGGTGGGCTCAACTTTCTTGAGCAGTTCGGCCAGCGGAAAGCCCAGCCAGGGCACGGCCATGGCCCAGGTTTCGACGCAACGGTGGCGGTAGAGACGCTCCTCAATCGGCATCTGCTTTTCGAGGTCTTCGATGCTGAAGGTGCGCGGGCGGGCGCAGTGGCCCACGACTTCGAGTGTCCAGGGACGCGGTTTGAACGAGGCTGCGAGCTTCCAGATTTGCTGTTTGTCAGTGGAGAACTCGTAGTAGTTGTTGTAGCGGGTGGCGGCCCATTCCGGAGTAAGCGGGCGATCGAGGGTGAAGGCGGGGTTGCGCTGTGCCGCGGGCAGCAGACCGGGGAGAGCAAGCGCGGCCAGGATTTCCCGCCGCCGCCAGTAGGCTGTTTCCGGAGTGGCTGCGCGTTCCGGCAATTCCCAACCCTTTGGCCTGCGGATCAGCATTTGCGCACCTCCCTCACTATGCTAATCTACGGGTAGCAAGACCACAGTGCGGAGAGATGCCTGAGTGGTCGAAAGGAGCGGTTTGCTAAACCGTCGTAGTGCCTTAAAGCGCTACCGAGGGTTCGAATCCCTCTCTCTCCGCCATGCCTACCTTTTTCCTTCCTCCACAAGTTACCGCTCATCTGATCCGAGAGGTGGATATCCACCTGTTGGTATTGTTGCGCTCGCTTGATTCTGAAGATTGGGCGGCCCCGACAATCGTGCCCGGCTGGCAAGTACGCGATATCGTCGCGCACCTGCTCGACACGGCGACGCGCAAGTTGTCGCTGCTGCGGGATGGCTACGTGGCAGAGCCAGCGAAGATCACCTCAGCGGAAGATCTGTCGGCCCTTGTGAACCGCTTGAATCGCGAGGGGGTGCGGGTATACCGGCGTTTGAGCCCAGCTCTGCTGATTGACGCGCTAACACTCGTCATGCCGCAGTTCGCTGACTTTCATGAGCGGCTGGACCCCTACGCGCCGGCGGCCTTTCCCGGTGTCCTGGGCCGGGGAGACTAACTCGCTCAACTGGTTTGATACGGCGCGGGAGTTGACCGAGCGCTGGCATCACCAGCAACAGATACGCCTGGCAGTGAACCAGCCCGGCATACTCACCGCCGAGTTCTACCCGGCCGTGATGGAATGCTTTTTCCGCGCCTTGCCGCATCACTACCGTCACCAGCCAGCCCCCGCAGGCACCGCGCTGCAGTTGCGCATTCCCGGCCCAGCCGGTGGGGAATGGGTATTGGCCGCAACCGAACAGGGGTGGGAGCTGTTGGGCGGGACGGTGGAGAACCCGGCAGCAAGCCTGACCATTCCCGCAGAGATTGCCTGGCGCATCTTCACCCGCGGCATCACGGCCAGCGAGGCGACGGCCCGGTGTGAGAGCAGCGGTGATGAGGAGTTGGTGCGGCCCTTGTTCAGTGCGCTGGCGATTGTCGGTTGAGCGTCAGGCCTTGGCCGCCAGCAGTTTCTCGATGCCTGCTACCATCTCCGGAATGCTTTTGATGGCACGGGCGGCATCGTCGGGAATGTTGATGTCGAACTCGTTCTCCAGGGCAAAGAGGATGTTGATGCCGTCAAGGGAATCGAACTTCAGTTCCTCAAAGGTGGCCTCCGGGCCAATCGCCTCGGGGCTGAGCTTCTGGGTTTCGGCGATCACGCGGATCACACGGGTAGTCAATTCTGTGTCGGACATAGCAACTCACTGATGGTCTCAAATTGGTAGCCTTGCTTCTGCAGGTGGGGCAGCAGCCAGGTGAGCGCGTCAAGGGTGTTCTGGATGTCGGGGTTGACGCGCAGCCCCCGGCCATCGTGCAGGCAAATGATGCCGCCGGGGCGAGCCCGGTCGGCCACGCGGCGGGCTACCTGATCGGCCAGATACTTCCAGTCGAGGCCAATCACGGTCCACATGACGCCTAGCAGGTCATGCCGGGCCTGCGCCGCCGCCAGGCCAAACCAGCGGCAACCGAAGGGCGCGCGAAAGTACTTGGGGCGGAAGTAGAGCACATCTTCAAAGGCCTGCTGGGCAGCGGCAATTTCGCGTTCGATGAACTGCTCGCCGCGCAGATAGAGCGGCTTGTGACTGTAGGTATGGTTGCCGATTTCGTGGCCGCGGCAGAAGACTTCCTGCGCCACATCGGGCAGCCGCCGCACGTTGGCGCCACACATGAAGAAGGTGGCGCGGACGCCGTAACGGTCCAGCAGATCGAGCAACTCGACTGTGCTTTCGCTGGGACCATCGTCGAAGGTGAGGGCGAGGGTCTTGCGCCGCGGGTCACCCCGATAGACGCTCGGCGCCAGCCAGTCACACCACGGGGCCCGCACCGCGCAGGCCATACCGGCCCCCGCGATGGTCAGCGGCGTCAGGGGATTACTCAACAACTCAACCATCGACAGCAAGACTCAAAGACTCTCTACCCACTTTACGCTGTGATCGTTGTAGACGGCCCAGGTGCCTTCGGGGTCATTGAGCGTGAATGTGCTCCAGGGGCCGGGCTGCCAGGGGTATTTCTCGATGACCGCCTCGTTGACCACTACACCCAACCCGGGCCGGCGGGGCACGATGAGGTCGCCATCGACGATCTCCAGCGGCTCGGTGAGGATTTCTTCGGCCAGCGGGAATTCGTACATCACCGGCTGGTCCGGCTTGCGGTAGAGAGGATATTCGAGCCATTCCACCACGTGTTCCGGCCAGCCGATGCCGATGTGTGCGGCAGCGATGACCTCCAGCAGGGTGCCCCAACTATGGAAGGCGAATTTCAACTCGGCGCCTTCGACGCCCGCGAAGAGACGGCGGCCCCAGGCGTAACCGCCCTGGCAGACTACGTCGGCCTGGATGAAGTCGACAGAGGGCGGGTCCATGAGGTCGAGAAAACCAGCTTCGTCGGGCTCATGCTCGCCGGCCGCCAGCGGCACGATGTCCTTTTCCCGCAGGTTGCGGTAGAGCTCATGCTCGTGGGGCGGGAGTGGTTCTTCGAGCCAGTAGATGTCCTCGGCCGCCATTTCGCGGGCCAGACGCTCGACGGTTTCCGGAGCGTAGCTGCGGCGGCCCATGCGCCACCAGGTGTGGGCGTCCACCATGATGTCCACACCCGGCCCAACTGCTTCGCGGATCTTGCGAATGGCGAGGGCGTCCTCGTCCGGGCCGCGGCCGGGCCGCATCTTGTAAGCCCGGAAGCCCTGGCTCACAACGGCTGCCGCCTCTTCGGCATAAGCTTCGGGAGTCATGTACATTCCAGCGGAGCCGTAGAGGCGCATACGGTCGCGGATGCGTCCGCCCAGCAATTCGGAAACGGGCAGGCCCTGAGCCTTGGCAGCCAGATCATAGAGGGCCACCTCCACCGTGAAGTAGATCTTCGCCACGGCGGCGTCCTTGCCGGGTCCGGCGAGGAACTGAACGCGAAGGGCATCCGGGTCGGCATAGCTCTTGCCTTCCAGCCAGGGAGCAATGGTATCAAGAATGACGCGCTGTGCGGCCTCGCTGCCCATGCCGGGGGCAAAGCCTTTCTCCCCGTTGGCGCCCACGATGCGAATCAACATGGCGTCGCGCTTCAGGATGCGGCGGTGGCCACCGTAGTAGTCGAGTTCGAGGGGCTTCGGAAAGGCGTAGGTGAGCAGGTGTGGTTCGACGCGGGCGATGCGAGCCATGGCGTCATGCTATCGCAAGGCGGGCAAAGGCAAACGCCGCGAAATCCAGAGGGTGGAAGAAGCAGCGATGAAGCACAGGCTCAGCGCGCTGACTGCGGGACCCAGAGCTGCCTGGTCCTTCCACCAACCCAGGAGAGCGGCGGAGGGTGAGGCCAGCAAGTTGGCCAGCAGCAGCACCAGCGCAGCAGCCGAAGAGCGGTGCTGGGGAGCGACAAAGTCATAGAGTGAAACGGCGAGCGTGCCCTCGTAAATGCCGCGCAGAAAACCCACTGCCGCGAGCGAGCCGAGCAGCAGCGGGAACGTGGAAGCGCCGCCCAGCAGCAGCATGAACGGAGCGGCCAGCAGCAGGCTGAAGGCTTGCGGCAGGAAGCGGCTGCGTGAGCGTTCGGCAACGCGATCTGACCACCAGCCACCCAGCAACGCGCCAAGCATGGCGGCCCCGTTGCCCGCCGCGGCGGTGTAGAAACCCGCCTCCGCCAGACTGAGGCCGAACTGCTCATGGACGATGAGCGGAGCGAAGGTGTTGTAGCCGATGCTGGCGAAAAGTACAAAGGCAAAGGCGAGTCCGATACGCCGCACAGCGGAAGAGGCGAGACTGCGGCGGAAGCCGGCCAGCAGCGGCTCGTGGGTTACCGGTACGGTGGCGGCATCGCGCAGACGCAACGCCAACAGGCAACCCAGGGCAATGCCCGCGAAGCCGAAGAGCCAGAAGGTCTGCCGCCAGCCGTACTGTTGCGCCAGCCAGCCACCCAGCAGGCCTCCGGCGATCGGGCCGAAATATTGGGCGGTCTGGTGAATTGAGATGGCGAGGGCGCGGCTTTGCTGGTGGTGGCCAGCCAAAAGGGCATGCGAGACGGGTGGGTAAAAGGCCTCGCCGCCACCCGTCAGTCCAGCCCGATAGAAAAGAAGCAGCGGAAGGGTGGCACTCCAACCAGCCCCTAACATACCGGTGCTCCAGATCGCCATGGCGGCCGCCAGTAAACGGGCTTTCGGCAAACGATCGCCGAGCGCGCCGGCAAGGGGCGAGATGACCGCCACCACCAGCGTGAAGGCTGAAGCGACCAGACCAGCCTGCGCCCCCGTAAGCGCGAGGTCAGCCTGGAGGGGCGCCAGAACAACGCTGTAGAGCTGCTTGTCGGCCTGGTGGAGTGCATAGCTGAACCAGAGCAGCAGGACCACTTCCCAGCGGTAGGCGAGCTTCATCGAACTGGCGCCTGCCAGGGCATGACCAGCATTTTTTCGATCACCAATGCTCTCGCTTCGTGTTCGATCGCCGCCGGCTCGTGCCGCAGTTGCCTTTGGATGGCGGCCATCTGGCGATGGCTGCGGGCAAGGCGGTTGGCCAGCAAGACCGCGGCGGGATACTGCTCGCGCAAGGCTTCCAGGCCCATCAGCGCCACGCGGTAGTGCTCACTGGCCGCCAGAGGATTGCCCGCAGCCGCCAGGGCATAGCCAAGTGAAGTATGAGCTTCCATGAGATCCGTTTTGAGTTGGAAGCCCAGTACTCCCGTTTGCCCCTGGAAAAAGTGTTCCCGGCGCGCCAGAACGATGTGGCGCAGACGCAGGCACTCTTCCCAATCCTTGCGAGCAAAAGAAAATCGGGACGATTGCGCGAGCCAATAGGCTTCGAGACGCTCGCCAAAATCCCCACAACCGCCCATCTGCCGCATGGCAGCGAAAGCGCGCCCGGCGGCGGCCATGGCGGAGCCAGCACGGCCGATGTCGCCTGCATCAATGCGCATGGAACTCAAGCTGAGGGCAATCTCCACGACCATCCCCTGAGCCGCGCAAGCATCAGGCGCCAGCCGTGCATAACGGCGTCCGACCTTGAGGGCCTCCGCATAAAGCCGCCGCGCGGCCATCTGATTGCCTGCATTCAGGAACGCAGGGTGGCCCTGCAATTGGGCCATGCGCAGCAACGACTGGGTGCGCATGTGGAGGACACTGGCATCGTTAGGACGCTGCCGCTCAAGGTCGGCCAGCAGATGCTCGGCGGACTGTAAGGCGGCAATGCTGGTGGCGACATCGGTGGAGTTTTCCACGGCCTGCCATTGCCCGGCGACCACGGACTGGAGTTCATCCCTTTGGCGTTCAAACTGTTTTTGCCCAGCCCAGCGCCAGCCGCTGAGAAGCAATGCAGCAAACAGTAGTCCGGCCAAGGCCATGGCGCTGCGCTGGCGCGCTACCCGACGGGGGGAGGCCGCAGCAATGGCTTCCTTGGTGGCTTTTGCGTTGGGGTAGCGCTGACGCGGATCGTGAGCCAGACAGCAGTCGGCCACCTGTCCCAACCGGTTGCGCCAAGCGCTGGCGGGAAAGCGTTTCAGCCCTTCGCTGAGCATCAGGCCATAAGCGTAAATGTCACTGGCGACCGTGGCTGGTTCACCGCGAAGCTGTTCCGGACTGGCGTAGCGGGGAGTGAGCGGGGCATTGACAGTATGGGTGAACCCTTCTGCCCGCAAAGCCTCGCCCGCCGCGCCGAAGTCAATCAACCAGGGACGGCCATCCGGGCTCACCAGCACGTTTTCGGGCTTGAGGTCACGGTGCAGCACATTCTGCTGGTGGGCATAGGTAAGAATGTCCAGTAGCTCTTCGAGGCAACGCGAATAGCTGGCAAGGTCGCCAAAGCTGGCTTCGCGCAAGCTGCATCCGGAGACGTAGCGGCGCACCAGGTAGGCGCGGCCATCCGGCAACTGGCCAGAAGCCACGAAGCCGGGAATGCGGTCATGCAGGAGTCTGGGCAAGACTGTGGCCTCAGGCAATGCCGCGCCAGGATGATGAGCCAGCTTGATGGCCACCTCCCCCTCAGGCCCCTCACCCAGCAGCACGACTGCGCTGCCACCTTCACCCAGCAGGCGCAGCACCCGGTAGCAGCCAACCTGCGCAGGGCAGGGGGCGGGCGTAAACTCCAGCAGCGGCTGGGCCAGAAAAGCCCGGATGCGTTCGACGTCAGCCATGGCGCAAGAGGTATTCCTCCAGTATTTCGCGCGCGGCCTGCCAGTCGCGCCGGGCACTGGTCTCGGAATACTCCAACACGCAGGCTATTTCAAGGAAGTTCAGGCCGAGTACGAAGTGCAGATCCGCCACGACACAGAACCGGGCATTGACCGCTCGAAGATGCTCAAAGGCGGAGTCGAGGTGCAGCAGCAGGTCGAGGTTGGCTTCCATACGGGCGCGATGCCGGACCTCAAGCGCTTCCCAGGCGGCGAGGTGCTGGCTGCGATTGCGGCGGCGCCGGGCCAGGTCAATCAACAGATGCCGCATCTTGCGGGCCGCGGTCGCGAAGAAATGGCGGCGGTTTTCATAAGCCAGCGGCATACCGTCAAACAAGGCCAGGAAGGCCTCGTGCAGCAGGGCGGTGGCGTTCACCGTATGGGCGATGGACTCGGCGCGCGTCAGGGCCCGGGCAATGCGGTGCAGTTCCGGGTAGAGCGTGCGAAAGAGGTCATCCCGCTGCTGGTTGCCCAGACGGGAGTAGTCGTTCAGTTGCTGGGTAACAGTGAAGTCCGGCATAAGTGCCGTACTTCTTTTTACCACTTACCAATTGGCCGTAAAGGTGAGGTTCTTTCCATTGGTGAAGTGGAAGTTGGTGATCTCCACTGTCAACTCCCCCTTCACGCGCAGGTCTACTCGGGTTTCGGCCTGGGCATGCACCACAAACGGGTCTGGCGCCTGGCCGCTGGCAGGCTTCACCGTGACATGCAGGGGAATGGCGCTCCGGTTGGTCACAAAGACGGTGTCGCCCACGCGACGGGTGGAAATGGACGCTTCAAGCAACTGGCCCAACAAGGTGGCGCTGCCCCAGAGCTCATCATTCAGCCAGGCAAGCGTGCGCCGATTGTCGAGAGCATTGCGGATTCCGGAGAGGTCGCGCGTGGGGGCGAACACAAGCGTAATGCTCTCGCGATGCTTGCCCGTTGGAATTTCAACTAACTCGTGGATATCGGTGTTGGAAAGGATTGTGAGATTCTTTTCCTCGATCCAGGGCAGCGTCTGGGCCTCCAGCTTGCCGAAGTTGACGACTTCCACGCCCTGTATGAGGCCGGCCCGGTGGGCGGTATCGATTTCGGGGTACCAATCCTTGCGGCCTTTCCAACCGGGGTGGTTCCAGAAGAGGAACGCGCCCTGGCTACGGGCTTCGGATAGCGAAGGCAGGAGGCCTTTGCCGGCGGTGGCGTTGAAGTCTTTGATGAAGAGAGCGTTGACGTGCAGGTCGCCTTTGGTGATCTCAATGCCCGGCACGAGAAGCAGGCCGAGCTTTTCAGCCAAAGGAAGAGCGATGGCATGGGGTTTGCTGAGGTCTACGCTCACGGTCTCCTTGTGGGGATGATAGTCGTCGTGGTCGGTAATTGCGAGGCAATCGAGGCCATCGCGCCAGGCCTCCGCGACGCGTGTTTCCGGCCACACCACACCGTCGGAGAAAACGGTGTGCATGTGAAAGTCACACTTGAGCGTCTGGAACCCGGGGATGTTGGGTACAGGCAGGGGATTGCGTTTTTCAGCCTGGGCCCAGGCGATCAAGGGCAGGCTCAGGAGCAGCCAGTGGCGATGCATGAAATCAAGTTATCAGGGAAAGTTGTCATTTCCGTGAAAGCCTTAGAATAGGCTTCAAACCTATGTGGCTCGTCCTCGGGCTGGTGCTCGCGCAGCCAGCGCCCATTGAATTCACTTCCGTTTTCACGGTACGCGGCGAGGTGTACGTCAAGGGCCACGGGCCAGCGGTGCGGGCTCATGTCATGGCTTGCGGAGCCGACGGCTGGACCGATTCGAGCGGCAAGTTTTCACTGGGGGGCAGTGTGAAGGCGGGGGGCTATCTGGGTTGCCAGGTATCCATACAACTGCCCGGGACCAGGCCGGCGCAGATGCCGATCGCCGCACCTGCTGGATCGATTGATCTGGGGCGGATTGAGTTGGAGCCACTGGCGCCGGGCGTGGAAGCCGGGACGGTCAGCTTCCTGGCCCTGCAGTCACCCCCAGCGGCGCAAAAGCTCAAGCAAGAGGCCCGGCAGAAGCTGGAAAAGCAGGATGCCAAAGGC